>Ga0226835_1000113_pt1 | contig 153755 bp, 129 predicted proteins | sample LAC_MetaG_1_FD_163627 | JGI IMG/M metagenome (GOLD analysis project Ga0226835, IMG submission 163627) | Anaerobic ammonium oxidizing microbial communities from anammox membrane bioreactor (MBR) in UC Berkley, California, United States -... | ecosystem: Engineered > Bioreactor > Anaerobic >... | reverse complement strand
GTGGAGTTTGAAAGGAGCGGAGGAAGTGGCGCAGGAGTGCCTGCGCTTTGGGCTGGCGGCGGATGTGATTGAGTATTTGAAGAGCCAGACACCACGTTGAAAATTCGCCTCAGTTGCCATTGCTGGGAACAGACGATCTCTCCTTGCAAGAGGAAACGCCGGTGAGCGATGACCGGCGTTTCCGGTTTTAAATCTGGTCGAACTAGGGCTGCAATTTGTCGAAACGGGTATCATAGACACCAAACCGCTGCCGGTTATGGTTTATCGTCGCCAGAAACTGCGCAGTGATTTTGTGGGGAGCGCCGCTTATGGGTGTTGTGCGAGCAAGAAAATGCACTATTTTGGTTACAAACTGGTCACCGTCACAACCCTGACGGGTATTCCGTTAGTCTATGATTTAGTCCCGGCTGATCTGGATGAACGCCGGGCGGCTGAAGCGCTATTGGAATGGCTGATCCGTATGGATTTGCTGGCCGATAAGGGTTTCATTGGCGAAGATTGGCAGCGCCAGATTACTTGCTCAACCGGCAATCGCTTCTGGACAGCCAAACGCAAAAACCAGCCTCTTCAATCGTCTACCCACTTTGAGCGCCGGTTGAATAAGTGGCGAGTACGAATTGAAGGGGTGTTTAATCAATTACAGAATGTTGGACGAAACAATGAACGCCTTGGGCTTTGCACACGGATTGCTGACAAATTCACCAGTCATTTACTCAAATTCGTATTGCGTTCCCGTTTTGGGATTGATGTCCTCTCTTTTTCAATCATTCGTTCCTAATTCACATCAGGCGTATTCATTGAAAAAGTCTTTGGAGTTGTTTATATATTCCATCGGTATCCAGCCCATGAAGTTTCCGAAGAGTTATTGTGTTTGCAGACTCTCCAAAACAATCCGGACTACCAATTCTTAAGACTGGCTTGCCCAAATTTGAAGCAAGTTCGCTGATTGCCCCTCCTAACCCTCCAAAAACGCTGTGGTTTTCTACCGTTGCTGTATATTTTGCTGTTTTGATCAGGTGAGTCAACAAGTCAGCATCCAATGGTTTTATTGTTCGAATATTGACAACCCGGCATGGATAGCCTTCGGAGGTAAGGCGTTTTGCAACTTCAATGGTTTCAAAAATCATTGAACCGTCCGCAATAAAAAGAAAATCTTTTCCAGAATTAAATATGAGTTCTGCTTTACCGATTGGAAATTCTACTGGGGGATCATGTATGATTGGTACAGGTTGCCTGCCAACGCGAATAAAAGTCAGATTAGGAGATTTGATACCCGCCATAATGGCTGCTTCTGTTTCGAGAACATCAGACGGGGAAAGAACCTCGATTTCGGGTATCACACGTGCAAGAGCAATATCTTCGAGCATTTGATGGGTGCCGCCATCTGGTCCAATATCAAATCCGGGATGGGTGGCGATGATCTTGATAGGTAATCCTGCGTAGGCCGCCTGTCTTATTTGGGTCCATCCTAATCCAATCGAAAACATTGTGAAAGTTACAAAAACGGGGTGCCAACCGGCGTATGCCAAACCAGTTGCAAAGCCAATAGCATTTTGTTCTGCGGCTCCAAATTGCAGGTAACGATCCGGGAATCGCTTTTCGAAATCAGTCAAGCGAGTTGACCGCCCAAGATCAGCATCAAGAACCAGCAATTTTTCATCCTTTGCGCCAATTTCAGAAAGAGTACGACCAATTGTATCACGGGGTGCTATCATCTTTGTCGTCATCAATTACTCTATTCCCAATTCCTTGATAGATTTTTCAAAAATATCAAAGGGTAAATCTCTTGAATGCCAGAGGGGATCGTTTTCCATAAAAGAAACTCCCTTACCCTTGATTGTTTGACAGAGAAGGATAAAAGGTTTCTCTGATTCACAAGCAATTTGAAGACCTCGAATTATTTCTTCGTAATCATGACCATCAATAATCATGGTGTTCCAACCGAAAGCCCGCCATTTTTCTTCCAGTGGTTCAACCTCCATGATTTTTTCAATCGGTCCATGTTGAGAAAGGCGATTCCAATCTAAAAGGCAGACTAAATTATCAAGTTTGTAGTGAGATGCAGCCATTGCTGCTTCCCAAGTTTGGCCTTCGTGGAGGTCACCATCACCGAGGACAACATAAACTTTACTTTCCCGCTGATTCATCTTTTCACCAAAAGCAATCCCCGCGGCGATGGACAATCCCTGGCCTAGGTGTCCGGTTGTTACCTGGACTGCTGGAAGTTTTCGCCTATCAGGATGGCCCTGTAATCGGCTTCCAGCCTGTCGATATGTATATAATTCCTCTTCATCGAGGTATCCCAGCTCGCATAGGATTGTGTAGTAGGCAGGCGAAGCATGACCTTTTCCCAAAACCAACCAATCTTTCAGTCTTGCATGGGGGCCGAATTGCCCCCATGCAAGCATTATCGTAGCCAACAAGTCGATTACCGATAATGATCCCCCCGGATGACCCGAACCAGCGTAATGGATCATTTTGAGAATACGGTATCTCAAAATAGGAGCACGTTTTCGAAGATAATCGAGGGAAACGTTAACGCTGGGTTTCATATGACCTTATCGGAATAACGACAGAATGAAGTAAAGTGGCAGTCCAACAGCAGTGAAATCGGTCTCCGGGAAGGATGTTCCAGAGAGTCCAACTTGTTCCATGATCGGATAAATCAACGCTGGTCCAACGGCAATGAGTATACCCACCAAAAAGGATCCTGCAACAGCACCCTTCCAGCCACCAGTTGCATTGCCAAAGACACCCGCCGTTGCTCCAATAAAGAAGTATGGGATTGCAACGGGGATAATTACCGTGACACCTAAGGCTAGGAAAATTGCCATCATGATCAGACCAGCAGCGTATGCAGACAAGAAACCAATGATAACGGCTGTGGGAGCATACGGAAATACGGCTGGGCAATCCAGTGCAGGAATTGCGTTTGGGATGACTTTGCTAGAAATACCTAGGAAGGCGGGGACTATTTCACCAAGGAACATCCGAACACCGGTGATAATCACATAGACAGCCCCGCTGAAGGTGAGTGCCTGTACAAGAGGGAATACTAACCAGTAAGTCCCACCAGCTACGGCCTCAACTGCCGGACGTCCTGCTGCCAACGCGGCAACATAGTAGATGATGATCATCGTGATAGAGATCGAGGCAACATAGTCGCGGAAAATCCCCAACCATCCCGGTAATTTGATTTTTTCTGTGCTGTCTTCAGGTTTGCCAACTTTACTTCCAATCCAGGATGATAAAGCGTAACCGATTGTAACATAATGGCCTATACCGATTTCGTCACCACCAGTTATGGCGCGCATCCCATGTCGTCCGAGCCATGGGTAGAAAGCGGCAAAGAAGCCAAGTATCAATGAACCAACAATCACAGAAGCCAATGGACTCAAACCAGATGCACTGGTAACAACAGCCAACAGTGCAGCGAAGAAGAGGTTATGTTGACCAGTTAGGAAGATGTATTTGAACGGTGTAAATCGAGCAACGAACAGGTTCACAACAAATCCAAACACCATAATCAGAGATGTCACCGTTCCCAACGTAGTCATTGCCATTGCCGTCAGTGCTTCAGCCAATGGCATTACGCCTTGAAGATTGAATCCCTCGGAAAATAGGGCTTGAAAGTTGTTCAAGGCCGCAACGCCTGCTCCTGCACCAATGTAGAAAATGAGGAAGCCGACAATTGTCTTAACTGTTCCGCTGAACACCTCCACAAACGATTTTTTCTGGATCAGCAAGCCTACCAGTGCTACGAGGCCTACGAGGATGGCCGCATTTCCAAGAACATCACGAATTAATGCCATAAGAAGTTCCATCGCTTTGTCTCCTTTCTTTAACTTTATAAAAATTATGTGATTAAACAGATTAAGGATTTTTATTTGATCTTCCCATAGATGCCTCCTGAAAAGGATTTGATCTTAAGGTCTCTCGGGATGATGATTTTGGAGTTCATCCAGCTGGGTTCTTAATTTTTCGAGTATTTCTTTGCGGTCAATCATGTTTTTAATTCCAACAACTGGCTTACCGATTTTTTCCAGTATTGGTACTAAGTCAAGACCCGATACAAAAAAATCTGCTCGGGACGATTTTGCGCCAGCCACTACATCAGACTCAACAATGATGGGAAGTTTATTTTCAGTAACAACCCGATCCACCATAACTTTCAGGATCATGCTGCTACCCATCCCGGTACCACAAACAACCAAAACATGATATTTTTCCACTTCAAGTCTCCTTTGACGCTTGAGTCTTTTTACCGGATGCTTTCTGGATTATTTGAAAAATAACATCAGATTGATGGCTATTTTCTTTTATTTTTTCTACTATCCCTTCCTCGGATAGAAGAATCGCTAACTCTGCCAATGCATCTACGTGAGATTTATTGTCACTAGCAGCCAATCCGATAAGTAGCCAAACGGGGTCGTTTTCACTATGTCCGAAACATATAGGTGTCTTTAATGTGATCAACACCAAACCAGGTTTGAGAATGTATTTATCTGGCCGAGCATGCAAAAGGGCAATACCTGGAGCAATCACCAAATAAGGGCCATATTCTTGGATTAGATCAATCATCGCTTCAATGTATTCTTCGGTGCAAAGACCCGCTTTTCTCATAAATTCACCAGTGGTTTGGACGGCCTGTTGCCAATCGGAGACCTCAACATTACTCAAAATGTGGTCAAACCTTAACATTTGTAATAATTCGTTCTTCATGATGAATAACCCGCATCTGAATTTTGTTTCACTACCAAAGGTGTTATAACTTCGAATTCCATTTGGCTTTGATCTGCACGGAGTCGTGAAAAACCATAAATGATTGGTATTCCTGATGGATCAAATACTTGGCTAAATACGACGAGGATTGGGGCGGAAAGGGGGTAATTCAATAACTCTGCTTCAAGTTCATTGCAAGATGAAGCTTCGACAATAAATCTGGCTTTGGCTAATTCAGCCTTGTATTTTTCTCGCAGTAAAGCATAGAGCGAGCCTTGATTAAGGTCGACATTCTCCACACCGGCAAAGTATTTATTTGGTAAAAATGTATTGACAATGTGATGGGGTTGATGGTTAACAAAACGCAGGCGCACAATCTTGATTACCTTATCTGTGGGTTCCAAATTCAATTTATCGCGAAGATTGGTATCAGGGTGAATAATTTCTTGTTCCAGGACACGAGTACCCACCTCAAAACCTCTGGAAGTCATATCCCCATAAAAACCGGTTATTTGGCTTACAAAACGTTCGCGTGGCTTTTCGGAAATTTTCGGCCGGGTCACGAAAGTTCCTTTTCCCTGAATGCGTACTAAAAAACCCTGCTGAACAAGCCCTTCAATTGCCTTGCGAACAGTGATGCGGCTTGCACCATATAATTTGCACAATTCTGCCTCAGAAGGGATGATTTCCCCCTCGGGCAGACCGGCGATTTGTTCTCGTAACAATTCTTGCACTTGGAAGTATTTGGGAAGTGGGGGATTATTCATATTACATTATGATATTATGTTGTCATAACATTATGATAATACTTATTTTAGATATATTTTTACAAATGTCAAGCATAATTTTCAAGAATATCAGGCACGAGTTTGGAATAAGGGTGAAAGGAAGGAGGAAAAATCCATCCGGATCTCGATGAAGATTTTACGCCTTGCTTGAAGCCGAAACTTTTGGAACAACAGTAAAAATAAGGCCTAATGACATTTCTACTAATTCATTCCATATGACCCTCAGATCGCAGACTGTCTGGAGAGATTCTTTGCAAGTCCTTACCGATCAAAGAGCATTTGCATTGACCAACACAAACAGCGCCAACAACTTTTTTTCCAGTTTTGACGCTTGTTCATTAATCGCCCTATCTACAATTTGATTTTCAAGCGGATTGGTCTTTCACCAATTGTTTTCATCGGTTTGGAAGCTCCTTTTGTGCCACATATCCCAATTTATGAATTCTCACCTAAATGCCAGCCGCCTGTGCCATTGTGTCCCAGAACATTTTCTCGTACTCTAGCAGTAAGCGCGTTGATTGACGGATGTCATTCTCTGTAACACCCCGATCCAATGCAGCCTTTACAGGTGGATAAACCTGTTCCTCGGCGGCTTGGTAATTGGCATACATCTCAAAAAATCGAACATCCGACTGGCTCAAGCCATATCTTTGCTGAAGGGCGTTGCTCACCCGCCGCGCATTGGTAATCCAAACTTCGGCATCGAAAAGAAAGGCGGTTATTAACTCGGCATCCGAGCGGTAGAAGCAAAGGTAAGTCTCGAAGTAACTGAACCCCAATGCACCTGGAAGAACCGGGGTGGATTTTAGATCATCTTCGCTCATTCCAATTGCTCTTGCAAATTGCACTACCGCGCGATGGACTTCAAATTCCGCTTGCAGGAAGAAGTTAAGCATTTCACGGCTGGGTAAATGTCCAAAGCGAGCGGTTATAAGAGCAATGTTCTTAATCCCATTAGTGACGATGTGATATTGTTGAGCCGCCAGGGTTGAAAGATTCTCTGGCTGTATGTTGCCCTCTTCCAATCCATCCAAATAGCAATGATGGCGGATACTTTCCATCAAGGGTTGTAGGTCAGTACGCAAGGAGGTGATCAAATTTGCAACTGAATTGGGGGAAGAAAAGTTGGTACTCATTTTCATAATTTCCTTTCATATTTTGACAAAATAAAAATCAACTCATATTAGAAAAGCTAAAACCCTCTCCGCCGGAGAGGGTTAAGGAAAAGCCAAGGAAGCTCAGTTATCCCTCCGCCGGCATTACCCGGATCAGGTTCTGCGGGTCGAGGACTGAACGGTCCTCCTCTCAGCCCGGGCACACCGGGCTCCCCATTGTTGTTTATATTATATTCAGATCAGAGGCCATGTCAACTGTCAAAGATTGTTTTTCTTAAGTTCTTTTTGCATCCTAAAACTCGCCCCAGCGGATATCTAACCGAGGCCGGCCGGCAACATTCCAGTCGCCCGTATTTGAAGAGATAAAGTACTTGGCGCTGTGATAGTCCGAATCGGCGGAGTAAAGAACTAGCCGCGATGACTGACTAAGAAGATGGGCTTTGGCAATTGCATAACTGACATCCCACTTGCGCTCGATACCTGGAAAACCGTGGTGCTCCGGAAGAGTTTTCACCCAACTGCCATCGAAATTTTTAAAGGCAAGCGGGGCGTTATTCCATGTGATGCTGTTCTCCTGCAAGTCTTCCTGCGTGGTTAGCACTTGAATCCAGGAACAGATTGCCTCGCCAGGTCCGCCCGAATTACCAAACTGGTACAGCGACAATTTTGCCGTAATGATCACTTTGTTGCGCAGCACATCGGATATTGGAAAAGTGATGTAATAATTGGCAAAACACGGCAAGTCACCCACATCGGATTGATTTTGAATGTTAAAATCCGGTGCTTTGCCGTAATTGCGATTACCCCATTCGTTGCAGAGGTGATATTCATCCCCAGAGCATTGGTTTGAGATCGCTCCGTCCGCATCTTCATCCGGAACTAGCGGGCTGTTTTCGGTGGGGCGGCGGATTTTTACGTTACCACTCGCCGTTCGGCTTGAGGCGTAGGATAGTAGGTCAAAATTCAAAACGGCCCAGCAAGCCTGGGTTTTTGTCGTGATGAGGGCGGCCAGGATTGTTCGCCAATTGGCGGGCCGAAGCGCGAATAACGGTTGTGAACGATGATGGCCATTCGCCAGGTTTGACCTAACAAGGGGGCTAAAATTCCCAAACTGCTAAATGGGATGCTGAAACCCATTGCCCAGCCGAGATCAGTGTCGCTATCATCATTCAGGGCGTTCCCCCGCCAACCTGGCACGGCTTGGAACGATACGTGAGTTCTTTGCCAACCGGTTGGACGGCCGCGAAAGACGGCTTGGCGATTCGGGCTAGGCTCGCCGTGTAGTTGGGCAACAAAACGCCACGAGCTAGAAAACAGTATAGTGCCTCCGCCAGTGTCCAGCAGCAAGGTCACAGCGCCCCATTCGGATAATCGTTCCTCAGCGGCGTTTTCATCATATTACAACAGGCGGTCAATGATCGCCAGATATACAAAAAGGAAGTTGTTGTTATACCCCACATAAATGTCGGTGTAGCTTTTGGAGGGGGTGACCTGCCCGAACCACACAATGGCAGTCTGGTTAAAGTAATCCTTGGGGATGTTGCTGTTGGCTGGAAATTGCGGAGAATTAATGCGCGGCAGAGTTTCTGGCGAATAGTATTCGCGAATGACCGAGGGTAAATAAACGCTTTTGTCTTGTAGGGCTGAGTTTTGTGCCAAAACCTATGAAACTTGTGAAATCAGCAGCGTGAACACTGTGTTGACCACCATCCCTTTTGACGAGTTGGGAGACTTAAGTGGTGACCCAGAGTGAACAATTGTTAATAATGCTCGCTTCACTGCTGGTCAATCGCAGTAACTTGCCCCGGCTCGCGGACGTAGATGACCGGCCCGCCCTGGTACCACTCGATCAGACCGCTTACCTGCACCCGCTGTCCGGCTTGGTAAAGCGTCTCCGGCGGCTGACTGAAAGCACCCCAATCCTCTTTCAGGATGCGCACCACAAACTTGCGCTGATGCGGTTCAACAAAGGACAGAAAAACCGCCTTTCCGTTGTTGAACACCTGCACCAGGTCGCCTTCAACGGTGGCAATCCAGCCGGCGTAGTGGACGGCCTGTTCGGGTGAAATCGGCTCGTTCAAAACCGGCGGTTTGGTGGGCTGCTCCGGTTGAAGGGAGACGAAATCGGTTTGGAGTGCGCTGGTTGAGGATGTGCCGTGTTCCAGCGCCACCACAGCCCCGTCAGTGCTGACGAAGTAGATGGTGTTGTTGCTGACCACCCAGGTGGCGTACTCGCTCCAGTAGCGGTCATACACCGCGCCTTCTTTCCAATAGATATAGAACCCCCCCGGCCAGTTGCGGGTGTTCGATAACCCCGCCGCGCAATAATGACTGGCCAGTAAACCGCTGTTGCAAACATCGTTGTCCTGCGAGGTGGCAATATGCGGCAGGTTGCTGACCCTGATCGGATTGGTTGGGCTTGCTCCACGGGACGGCGAGCGGTCGGTGATCTGGTGAGCAATGCCGGCTTCCCAGTGTCCGGCAAAGATCATGCTGCCTGCCATGCTGACAAAGGGTTGCTCGTCAGTCGGGAAGTGGGTATTCTCCATGAAGCGGATATAGCCAGCCTGGTATCCGCTGACGGTTTGGTTGTCCAGCAGCAATTCGCCAAAATGGGAGTCGTACCGCGAATCGCACGGGTCGTTCTGACACGGGCCAGCCCGTACCACAGTGTAGGCAATCTCTCTCCCATCTACACGGGCAATAGCCGGCAGCGGTCCCATCGGCAGGTAATCGCCGTCGCCAAAACCGCCGTTTCCCACGTTGGGGATGAAGGCTTCGATTCCGTCGCTCAAACGCAGGGCAAACAGCGGCTGTTCGGCGCGGTAGTTCGTGAAAAATTGGCGAATTTGAGGGTTGTTTTGCAGGGTATCGGGGTCGAAATTCCAGAGGGACTGCCAGTCCAGCCGGTAGCGGATGAATACCAGCCCGTGCTGTTCGGCAATCACCGGCCAGCCGTTTTTGACCTCGGCGTAATCCGTGTCGCCTGCCGGGTCACCGGGCTGCAAGGGGGTGGGTTTGACCCGCCAGCGTCTGCTGCCGTCACCGGCATTGATGGCGTGGACGTACAAATCCCGACTGACCACGACAACCGTTTGGGTGGAGGGCGAAAAGGCCGGCGGCGTTTCGACCGGCGAACCGGTATCATATTGCCAGCGGAGAGTTAAATTGGCGCGGTTAAGCGCATAGACTTTACTGCCCATGCTGAAAAAGACGGTGTCCTGCCACAGGGCGGGCGGCAGGGGCAGGTTGCTGCTGCTCCCGCTGTTGAACTGATGGAGGATTTGACCGTTGGCAGCGTTCAAAAGGTATAACCCCCCGTTGGCGGAGACAACCAGCAGTGCATCACTGCGCGGGTCATAAGCCGGGGTCGAGTTGACCGTGCCGATGGCTTTTTGGTTCCACAACACACTCCCGCTGGCGTTATTTATGGCGAAGACGCCGCTCGTGCCGGCTGCAACGTACACCCGTCCTCCTCCGGTTACCGGCTGGCTGTTGCGCGGCAAGCCGAATTTGTCGGGGGCAACTTTGCCCTGCGAATCGGGCCCGTTCCAGATCCACTTAAGCCGCCAGGGGGTTGGCACGACTTGATCGGTGAAGCTGGTGCGCATCGGGTCATGGGCAAACTGCGACCACTCCGAAGAAGAGCCGTTGGCAATCAACGGCAGAAAAACCGGCGTCCCGCTAATTTGCAGCAAGCCGGCGGTCTGTCCGGTTGGGGTGAGGCTGGAAACTACGAGAAGCGTCAAAATAAAACAACCAATAAAAACAGAAAACCCAATGGACTTTTGCCCCGTCACGGCCAAACTCCTTTCCAAACCAAAGGGGGGTTACCTGAAAACCATCTATCAAACATTATACAGAACCAAACAACCGGTTTGGGTTAACGTTTTTGTTGGGCAGGGGGAATTTACGTGCGCCTATTAAAAAACGGCAGCCGCAAATCCGGGCTGCCGAGGCGTGCGTGGCGGGACTTTGCCCGCATTTCCGTCTTTAGATTTTTGAAATTCTGCTGCTTATCTCCTTGCTCTTTGTGGGTTGAGCAGCCATTTTCTCAACCAGCCGTTGAGAAAGAAGGACAACCCAAAGGACAAAACGAACAACCCGAGAAAGACCATCACAATCAAAACGGTTGGCGGACTGCCGAAAATGGACAGCAATAGGTTGCCAACCTGTCCGATTGCCATCCCGATTAGGGAGGATATTGCACATGAGAACAAGGGGATGACCACCCACAACATCAGGCGTTGATTGCTTTTTTTACCCGTCTTTGGAACCATTGGATTAAGTCACCTCCCCGCAGAATTATTATCTGGGCAGTAAACTGCCTTCGGACAGTCGGAGGACGATTTTGCCCTCAGAGCTGGCTAATGCCAGCGTGTATTCATCATAAAAGGCTATCTTCAACCAGCCAGTTGTGTAGGTGCTCCACACCGCGACGTTCGGGTTGACCTGCCCGATTTTGAGTTTGGCGTGCAGTTCAGAAATACGCAGCGGGCCGCTGAGGGCGTTTACCTGCCGGAAGACGCACCATTCATTCACCGGGCCGGGTTCTGGCAATTTCTTCATCCCAATCGTCCGGCCGACTGTCAGCAAGACAGCCTCATTCACACCGCAGCCGGCTGTCACCCATTGATGGTGCAGCCGGTCATAAAACAGCCATTCCCGGCGGTTGGGGTGCAAATAGGCTTTACGGACGCCTAATTCCAACATCCAATCGTCCAGGTTGCCAAATGCCTGCTGAAAGGTCAATTTACCGTTTTCCAGTTGCGCAGTGCGCTCACTCAGTTTGTGTTCCAAATCGGCCTGGGATCTCATATTTCGCCTTGTTATTTGACATTTACCCGTTCGGAAAATTCCTTACCAAGGTAATCCATCCATTCTTTGCGGGCTTGTTCCCACGGGCGAAGGAGGGGTTTGGGATTGTACGAGTCGTTGTGCTGGTGAAAATCCACTGCCCATTCACTGCCATCCGGCAGAGTAACTTTTATGAGGTTATGGTTGTCGTCGTTGATTTTATCGAACCAGTCGAGAATGTTTTGGGGATTGCGGGTGGATTTCTCTTCAAAAATGACTCCTTCCGCCTTTGCCGAGTCGCCGAAGCGTTCGTTGACAACCTGTTTCACTTTGCCAAGAGTTTCAATTACATAATCCCCGCAGGTCATGCGCTGGGAATTGGTAATCCAACCAACGGTGTTGTCCCAAAGGATGAAAGCGGTTTTAGAAATTCCATCCATGATCAACGTTGGGTCACCCTGCAAGGGGTTAGCAACATAAATGTTCTGGTCGCGAAGGGATTGATTAATGGTCTCGAGTTCTTTTCGGAAGTCATACAGGTTAACCTGAGTTTGTATCTCCTCAAGTTCTTTGGCTTGTTGTTCTAATTCGGCGCGCTGCTGGTTGAGGGCGTCGGTTTCTGCCTGATGGTGAGCGTGCCACTCGGCCTCTTGCTGTTCCACGGCAAGGCGGTTTTTTTGCTGCCATTCGAGGTTCTGCTGCATCTGTTGAGGGGACTGCCAGCCGTCTTTGGTCCAGCGGAAGCCCTGAGCGAGCATTTGCTGGGTTTGTTCGTATTCGGCTTTGGTGACATAACCGGGGCCGGCTTCGTCCCAGGGGCGTTCGGACCAGTAGAGTTCCTGACCGTCAGGAGTGGTTGCTGTTGGGTTAGGGCGCGGGGTGGCTGCGGCGGCAGAGGCACCTGTGCTGAATAAGGAAGTAAGGGTGGAGACGGCTGCGCCGGCAAGGGCACCAAGGAGGGGAATGGTCAGGCTGCCGATGAGCATCCCACTGGGCAGACCAGGTAGATTTTCATTGCTTTCTGGCTGGCCGGATTGCGGGTTTTGGGGCGGTTCTGGATCGATTTCTGCCGGATTGATGGGAGAATTTTGTTCCTCAAGCGGGATGGGATGGGGTTCAGCCGGAGGGATGATTTCTGGTGGGAAAGAGTTCTCCGACTCTGTCAGTTTTTCGTTGGCTACCGCGTAAAAAGCATCAGCAATCCCTCGGATATCATGCACAAGGTCAGACCATTCGTTTGAACGGACTTCATATCCGAATTTTATCAGGCTGAATTGAAGATGGCGTTCGGTGTCAACCCATTCAAAGGTGTACGTGCTTTCATTTTGTGAAAGCAGAGCTGGGTAGCCATGAAAGGTATACGGTTGATGAATCGGGTCGAATGGCCGAATGCTGGAAACTTGCGATTCCATGTTGGGGGAAATTAGAAACACCGTTTCTTCAAAGCGGCTGTATCCATCCAGCGCCGGATTACCCTGTTTGATATATTCTTGCAGGCAAAGTGCACACGAAGAGGGGTTGTTAAATTTTGCAGCACTTGTACAGGATACTTCCTCTCCCGGTGTTCCGGTTCTCTCTTTGACTTCCCGCAGGAGATTCAGGCATTCTTCCTGCGGAGGTAGTGACTGACTGAACACCGTAACACGGAAATGTGGAAAAAACAACAGGATCCCCAGAAATGCCAGCGCTGTAATTGTACGAGAAACTTTTGTCAAAAATGGGGTCATCTTAATTCTCCCGGAAGCGGGGTAATTTTGTTGGGAATGAATCACGTCCCTACCCAAGATAAAAAATCTCGTGGGCAGAAACCAAAATTGCGAATTTCTAACCCCCGATTTTTTAGAAACAAGTGATTGAAAGTAATTAGAGAAGTGAGGGGAACTGTGACATGATGCGGTGGGATTGGATTACTTATTCATTATTTTATCTCAGGTGCTGCAGCACATGCAACGAAAACTGGTTTGGGATCATTAACAATTATGCAAGTTTCTCGATTGACGGGCCTGCTTCAAGATTTGGAGATAGCTGTCAGCGCCTTACAAAACTTGAAAAGTTACAGTTTACCCGCCGGCGTTTTGAACCCAAACGTAAATGGGCATGACTCGCCCCTTTTTTCACAACAAATCAGAGGGCAATGTGCTTTTAGAATTCTGCTTTACCCGCCGGCTTAAGTCAGCCGTTTGCGGATTTCGGCGCTGAGGAAGTCCATTGCCCAAACGACAATCACAATCGCCCAGATTGCCGTCCCGGCCTGATTCCACTTGAAATCGTTGATGCTCAGGTTCAGGTAATAGCCGATGCCCCCACCGCCCACAAAGCCGATGATGGTCGAAATGCGCACGTTGATGTCCCAGTGATAAATGATATAGGAAACAAAATCGGGAATCACCTGCGGCACGACCGCGTAGCGGACGGTGTGGAGGGGCGGTGCGCCAACCGATTGGAGGGCTTCCACCGGGCCGGGATCAATGTTTTCTACCGCTTCGGAGAACAGCTTGCCCAGCGAGGCAATTGTTACTACCGTCAGCGCCAGAAAGCCGGGAAACGGGCCAAAACTCAGCCAGAAACCGAAGATGGTCGCCATCACCAGCGGGTCATACGAGCGCATCAGGTTGAAAAACGAGCGGAAAATGTAGTAAATTACCGTCCCCACACAACCTTTGCGGGTGATGTTGCCGGCTGCCAGAAAACTGAGCGGTGCAGCAACGAGCGTTGCTACCGTCGTTGACAGCAGCGCCATGAAAATCGTGATGAACATGTTATCCACCACGTCCTTCAGGGCCTGGCTGGGTTTCAACCTACCGACGGGTGTGAGGGTATCCACTTCCAACCGGCTGGGAACACCGTTGACCGCTGCCTGGATCGGGCGTGCCTGCACTTCCTGGCTGAAATAACCATTTGAGTCGGTCTGCGTGCGGATGGCGGTCATGGTGCGGTCATCCGGTAAACGCCAGCGGATGACCACTTCAGAATTGGGCTGTAGGTCGAAGCCCTCCAGGGTGAATTTTTCGAGCGGTGCGGCGCACTTCACACTGGGTATCAGACGCGGCCCCTCGCTGGGAAGGACTTCTTCTTCGGGCGCTGCGCCGCACGGAATGGGAAAAACAATCGAAACCGTGCGAGTTTCTACATCCCGCGTGAACAATTCGGGGGTTAGAAAAGCCGTCAGCAGCTGGCGCCCTTTGGGCAGATCACGGAACAGGCGGGGGAAATCCGCTTCAGTCACGCGGTAGGAGATGACGAAGGCGGCAATGACCAGGGCGGTGATAAAGGTGTTGCGAACGAGGCGCGTCAGGGGCATCTCACACCAGCCTTTCGCGCACTTTAGCGCTGACGTAATCCAGCACGATAACAATGACCGCAATGGCAATGAAGACCGCGCTCACCCCACGCATGTTGTTGATGCGAATCAGTTCGATGAGCAAAAAACCAATCCCGCCGCCGCCGACCAGCCCGATGACCGTGGCTGAACGAACGTTGATGTCCCAACGGTAGATGGTGAAGGCAGTAAAAGGCGGGATAATTTGCGGAATGACGGCGTAGCGCACAACTTGCAGCCAGTTTGCGCCGGTTGCGCGGATGGCTTCAATGGGGCCGGGGTCAATACCTTCGATGACCTCTGAGTACAATTTCCCCAGCGCGGCAACCGAGTGCAGCGCCAGCGCCAGCATGCCCGCAAACGGCCCTAAACCGACAATCACCACGAAGACGATGGCGATGATGAGCGACTCAATGGAACGAAGGATGTTGAGCAGCGTACGCACGACCAGGTAAATGGCGTAGGTGACCGGATTGGCGCTCATCAGGTTGCGCGCCGCCAGGAAGGAAATTGGCACGGCAAACAAAACCGCAAGTCCGGTTGCCATCAGCGCCATCGAGATGGTTGCCAGGGCGCCTTTCAGCACCTCGTTGCCAATGAAGGAAAGTTCGTAACCGCCTATCGGGCGGAATTGCTCGAAATAAACCCGGTGAAATTGCGGCAAAGTGGGGTCGGGCGCTGCAACCAAAGCGGTGGTGGGTACGCGGATGGTGGTGGTCAGCGCGCCGTTTTCATCGGTGGTCAGTGTCAGCATGGAAATTTCGCCCTCCCCCAGCATGAGCGTGTTGCCAATCGGGTTTTGCCAGGAGACCTGGGTTTCGGCGTTCGGCCACATGCCGGTCACGCTGACGATGAGCGTCTCGCCCACTGCGCCACAGTCGGGAATGACCATGGCCGTTCGTCCGGCATCTTCGCGGCGGGCGGCTGGGTGGAACAGGGCACTTCTACCGGCACCCACATACGATTGACTTCACGGCGCGGCTGGATGAAATCGGGGCGGGTCATCGGGCGCAGGATGGCAATGGCGCGGTCAAGGTTGGCGCGGCTGAAATCAATCTCTACCACCTGCCAGCCAATCGAATAGGCGGCAGTCAGGCCGAAAATCAGCGGCAGCAGGAGCGACCGCTTTCGCCCGCCCGCCAGACTGAGGGCGTCCCAGATGTTCCACAACCAGATGAGAAAAGGAGAAAGATACCAGAGCGGTTGAGCATACCAGATCGTGGTTAGCAGCATCACCAGGAAGCCCATCAGAATACCCACCCCGCGCGCGGACGCGCCGAGCAGGATCTGCCCCAGGCCGGGCACGAAAACCGAAGCAAGAGAAATTTTGGAATCTCTCGACATATCCCCTCTTACAGTGAGGCGGCACGCACTTCCTGTGCTTCTTCGCCGTAGATCTCTTTGAATTTCACGCGGTCAATCTCGTCAGGGGAGCCTTCAAAAACTTTGACACCGTCCTTGAGCGCAACCACGCGGGTGGCGTAGCGATGAACCAGGTCCAAAAAGTGCAGGGAACAGATGACGGTGATGCCTTCTTTGTTGAGCTGCTCCAGATATTGCAGGATGGAGTGCGAAAGAACCGGGTCGAGGCTGGCAACCGGCTCATCCGCCAGAATCAGTTTGGGATCCTGCATCAGGGCGCGGGCAATACCCACCCGTTGCTGCTGTCCACCGGAGAGGGCATCGGCGCGGTTGTTGGCTTTTTCCGCAATTCCTACCCGCTGGAGAGCTTGCAGGGCGCGAGATTTATCTTCCTGCGACCAGAGTCCGAGCAGACTGGCCCATGGATTGACGTAACCCAACCGCCCGGCGAGCACATTGGTCAGAACGGTGGAGCGTTTGACCAGGTTGAATTGCTGAAAGACCATGCCAATTTTTCGGCGAATCTGGCGCAGCTCGGCTGGCGAGGCGGCGGTGATGTCCACCCCATCCCAGATGATTTTCCCTTCGGTCGGTTCAATCAGGCGGTTGATGCAGCGCAACAGGGTGGATTTTCCCGAACCGGACAGGCCGATCACAACCAGAAATTCACCCTCATCCACATCAAAGGAAACATTTTTGAGCGCCTGCGTGCCATTGGGGTATGTTTTGGAGAGGTTTTGGATTTTCAGCATAACAGCCTCGTATACCCCGTCACCCCTCCCCTCTCCTTATCTTTGAGGAGATTGGGATGGGTGACGGGCAAAAAACAGGGAGGACAGTTCGTCCTCCCTGTTTGTTTTTGGGGATGGTTTACTTGAAGAGGGTAGTCGGGTCAATACCGGAGGCTTCCAGGTAGACGCGGTATTCATCGTAGAAGGTGTCGTCAGTCTCTTTCAGCCCCTGAATGCTGTAACCGCCGTTCTTGAGGAGGGTCAAACCTTCCTCGGTCGAGGCCAGGTCAAGCAGCGCCTGGGTCAGTTTCTGGCGCAGTTCAACCGGTACGCTGGTAGCGAAAGAAACATTGTCGTTCGGGATGAACGGCTCAGAAACCCAGATGATGACGACCTTGTCGTTGACATCCGGGAAGTCATTGACGACATTGGAACGGGCGTCAATGAAGGTTGCCCCAAAGTCGCAGATCTCGCCTTTCGGGCTGAGGTAGACCGACTTGATCACGGTGGGGTGACCCTGCACGAAGGCGCCGGCTTTCACCTTGATGTTGTTGGCTTTGAGCAAACCAAACGGCAGCACGTAACCGGACGAGGAGAGCGGGTCGGTCCAGCAGGGTTTCTTGTCGGCAAATTGGGCCAGGGCGGTGGCTGCATCGGCGGTGGATTTGCCGGTGGTCACATCGTAGTAGGGGGTAAAGCCGGCTTCGGCGTTGGCGACGAATTGAAAACCGTAGTGGTCCGAGCCGTTGCGAATGGTCGCCAGAGCCACATCGGCGTAGCCCTTGCCGTGGGCAACGATGTACTGGGTGGGTGCCAGCCAGCCGATGTGCGCCTGTCCGGCGCCCATGGCTTCAATCATGGCGGCGTAATTGGTTGGGACGACGGTCTTAATGGTCAGACCGGTCATTTCGCTTAATTTGGCTGCAATGGCCTCACCGCCGGTTTGGAGTTCCTGGGTGGTGGCGGAAGGAGCCAAAGCCATGATGAGCGGGTTTTCGGGTGTGCCGAGCTCCGGCTCGGGTGTGGGTGGCACTTCGGTCGGCTTGGGAGCCTCGGTTGGTTTAGGAGCCTCCGTCGGTTTGGCGGCTTCGGTTGGCTTGGGCTCTTCGGTAGCCGGCGCAGGCGTGGCAGCCGGGCTGCAAGCAGCCAGCACCAGCGAAACCATAACCAGCATAGCAAATAGAATGGACAAAGAGCGTTTCATATGGATTTCTTCTCCTTGGGGGAAAAATTGTTTCCTGTATCATCCAGGATGACAATTCCGATGATACAACCATTTCACCGTATAGGCAAGATGATTTTATTCTCAATTTATTTAATATCTGGTTATTACTTTGTAAAATTGGTGCCAAAATCGGCATTTTTCAAAGTGCGGTCAAAAAATTCAAGACAGGCCTGGTTGATTTTTTGCAGGGTTGCGCGTGGGTCGGCACTGGACGATTTGCCTTCCAGCAGTCTGACGAGCAGCGGGCTGGCAAGGGACAGATCGGTTAGCGAGAAATGACCCGCTCCGGCGATATACAGGCTGGTCGTATTAAATGATGGGTTATCCAGTAAATCTGCGTTGCGGGCGTATTGCGGCCATTCGTCGAGATGCGGCCACGAACTGTCCGAGTAAATGTTCAGTACGGGCACCGGGTATGCTACATCCAGCCAGATGAACCGGTCATCCTCGACATCAACAATATCGTACAGGAAGGGGGACTCCAGCGCGATGACAGAATCCACATCATCCCGTTGCCTTGGAATGGCCAGCGCTGCTGCTCCCCCCAGGGAATGCCCCATGACCCCGATTCTGGTGGGATCAATCTGTTCAAACACGCCACCGGCACCTTCGGACGCCTGTGCCTTGATCGTGTTGATCACGAAATTGATGTCACCTGTCCGAACTGCCAGCCACTTGCGGTAATAATCCAGACTCTGGCGCTTATCTGTTTTTGCATCCTCTCGCTGAAGCTCGCCAAAATACCCGAGATTGACAAAGGTAATAAGGCTGTCTTCGCCTCTTGTCCATAGGGCATGGGAGGGGTGGCCGATTGAGCAAACCACATAACCGTGACTTGCCAGTTCGCGGTAGAGCGATTCGTTGCTGGTTTCGGTGCCAAGTCCCCCGTGTGAGAATATAATTAGCGGAAAGGTCTTGCCGATGACCCCCGATTGCGGGTACCAGAAGACGACATTCACACGCCGTGCCGTGCCGCTGCCGGAATAGGGGTCGCTGCGGCGGGAATCGGTGTAAGTTTGACGGGTGGTCTCAATCCGATAAGGTCCTGTAACCGCCAGCGGCCGGTACGTTGGAAAGAACAGAGCTGCCAGGATGATTCCTGTCGCCAGGAGGGAGGCAAGCCCCAGTCGAATGAATTTTCGCATTAAGATTTCTTGATCCGGTAGAGAGATCCCAGACCTCCGATGAGAATACCAAGGGCTAGTCCCACGGCAATGTTGCCCAGCCCGGCACCGAGCGCAACGCCAAGACCGATGCCCAGCCCAAGACTGGTTGTGATTTTCTTGCGGCGATCAATGATTTCTAAACGATCATTTGAGGATTTCATATCATGTTTTTCCTTAATTTAAGAATTTCAACTGATCAAGTAAATGATAACCCGGCTGATGTGTTTGGGTATGGGCTGAATGAACGGAGCAATCATCGGTCAAAGGATGAATCCCGCACTGGCCGCATGGGCAGGATGGTATGACCGGCGCTGATCGGATTTCGGCTTTGGGCCATCGTGCCGGGAAGGTTCGGGTTTTTTTTTGGCGGCCTGGTGCAGAGATTGTACAACCGTTATTAATCTTCTTCTCATCCTGCTACAATGATAAAAAATTTCAGGGAGAGCAACGATATCATGGAAAACCGTCAACAAACCACACTGCCGAATTTGTGGATCAGTATTCTGCTGATTTCCATTGCAGCCACCGCAATCATTTGGGCGACGGCTGGTTCACTGCAAGCCCGCTTTGATGTGGTCAATGAAAAGTATTTCACCTTCTTTTACCCGTGGCAAACCCGCAATCCAACAACAATGGCTTATGTCTCGGCCTGGGTGGGTTATGCGGTGCATCAATTGCTGGCGTGGGGAATCATCTTCAAGGCGCAGCGCGCCCGCCCCGGTTATACGGCGCGTTTCCGCTGGTTTAACTGGGCGATGCTGGGGGTCAATCTGGGTGGGTTTGCCCTCCATTGGGTTCAAACTCAGGTGTGGTACGACGGGCTTGCCATATCCGTCCCCGAAGTTACTTCGCAGGGCTCGGTCATCTTGATGTTGGTCTTCATCCTGATCATGGAAATTCCGCGGCGGGGGTTGTTCTTCGGTAAGAAAGTGCCTTTCGACCGTCAATTCATTCAGGTAGTTCGCCGTTACCACGGTTATTTGTTCTCGTGGGCAATTATCTACACCTTTTGGTATCATCCCTTTGAAGCCACCTTTGGGCATCTGGCGGGATTTTTCTACATGGCGCTTTTGCTGGCTCAATCGGTGCTTCTGTTCAACCGCGCCCACCTGAACAAATACTGGACCTTCACGCTGGAAGCGATTGTGCTGGTGCACGGGACGCTGGTTGCCATTTATCAGGGCAACGGACTGTGGCCGATGTTCCTTTTTGGTTTTGCGGCGATGATCATCATCACCCAGATTCACGGATTGGGACTTTCGCGGCGGACGATTTCGGCGCTGGGGATTGGTTTTGCCCTCCTCACGCTGGGATTTTACGGATTGAGCGGCAGGTGGGCTGGCTTGCAGGAGGTTGTGCGTATTCCGGTGCTGGAATATGCACTGGTGTTTGGGTTTTATGTGCTGTTTTTGCTCTTCCGGGCGATTGGCCGGCTCTTTCAGCGCAAGCGTTCCCTGCCGGCCGAATCTGGATAGACCTGTAAGCCAGCGAAGCAAAGCATAAAATTGCCGTGTCGGTTGGTTTGTGATGGCGAGCGGGGCACCGCCTTATTCCTGCCCGTCGGGGCTTGGGTGAACTGTTTCTTTGGGGTAGCGGGGCAAGATGGTACTTAATATGGTATCCAAAATTGCTCTCGTTTCATGGGTGTTCAGCGGCCGTGAAAGTCCCACCTCCAGTACATTCGTCTCCGGTGAGAGGGTGGCTTCCGGTTTTTCATCGGCCGAGATGATGACGACCGGCAGATTTGCGTAAGCGGGGTTTTGGCGAAGTGTTCTCAGCCAGTTCCAGCCGTGAATATCCGGTAATTCGAGATCGAGTAAAATGGCGTCTATGGGGTGTTCCTTCAACAGGTTAAAGGCTTCTTCCCCGTTTAATGCGCTGAATAAACGGTAGGCCGGCCCGGGGTCGGTTAATTGAACCGAGCGGATGGCTTTGGCGATGAATTGCACCATAGCCGGATCGTCATCTACAACCAGAATGGAGCGGATGTGATCCCCCAAAGCCGAGAGGGTCTCGGTAAGCGCATGACGAGAAATCGGTTTGAGGAGGTACGAGTGGATCGAGCCGATTTGGGAATCAATGTCGGGTAGGTGAACGCGGATGACCGGCAGTTCATACGGCAGGGCTTGTGGGAATCCGTTTCCTGCCAGTGTGGAGACGAGGACAGCTCGCGGATAAAATTTTTCGACCTGTTCGACCAGAGCATTAAAATCCGGAACGGTTTGAATGACATACTCATCCAGGATCTGACGCATTGCCTGTTCCTGGCGCTGGTCTGGCGTCACAAATAATAAAAATTTATTGTCCTCCAGCGGGCGGTAGCTCTCCGAAGGCAGAGGGGTTTGCGCCACAGGCGGGGGAGTGAGCGGGATGGTGAAGTAAAAGCGGCTGCCTTCTCCCAGACGGCTCTCAACCCCCATTCTCCCGCCGTGCAATTCCACAAAACGTTTACTGATGTATAAGCCGATACCGGTACCTGACCTTCTGCGCCAGTTTTCCTCTCCCACCTGCCGGAACTCGTTGAATATTTTGGGCAGGTCCTCGGATGAAATTCCCACGCCGGTATCAATGACATTGATCTGCAGCGAATCTTCCACCTTCTCCACCCGCAGGGTGACTCCGCCCTCATCGGTGAATCGTAAGGCATTGTTAAACAGGTTGATCAGCACCTGCCGGATACGGGTTGTATCTACAAAGACGGGCGGTAAATCGGACGGGATTTCGACCTTGATCCACAATCCCTTTTCCTTAAACGCGCTGGCTACCATCTCGTGCACATCGGCGATGATTTGCTCCAGATGGGCTTTTTCTCGGAAGAGGGTCATCTGCTGGGCGTCAATTTTGCCCATTTCCAATATGTCGTTAATCAGCCCCATGAGGTGTTTACTGGAGTTGTAGATTTCGCGGACATCATCATATAAACCGGGCGGCCATTGTTCCAGCGGGGCATACGTTTTCGGCGCGTTGACCATTAAATCACTGAAACCGATGATGAAACTTAACGGCGTCCGTAATTCGTGGCTGACCGCCATGACAAAGTGATTGCGAGTTTCGCGGGCTTCCTCCGCCTGCGCCCTGGCAAAGGAAAGCATTTCATTGAGGCGCTCCAGCTGATAGTTGGCATTGTTCAAGTCCTTCACAAGCCGGCTCAATTGGGCGCGGTGCTGGCGGGTCTCTTCCAGAAGCCGGCGGGCTTCCCCGTAGTGGTAATAAGCCGAATCGAAGGCCTCGACAAGGTTGCTGGAAAGTGACCAGCCAAACAGACTGATGAAAATTCCTGCCAGAATCAGAGCCAGCTCGTACCCGCCCGGTACGGGTAGAAAGCGCGGCATGACCAGCACCAGCAGCACCAGCCACACATCCACAGCCGCCATCCCGGCAATGCCCAGGGTGGTGACCGCATGGAGGGGCAGTAACGTGAACAGGAAAAGAACCGCCGGCTGGCGGTATAAATAAAAAGCCAGCAGGAACACGGCGCTCAGTCCGACAAGCCAGATGACCTGGGAGAGGAGAAAATGGCGTTCCACCAGAGACAGGCTCAGCCAGACCAGTCCCAGCATGATCACGGAGATGAGCCACAGGCTGGGATTGAAGATTTGGGGAAAGCCGAGGGTGGCGATCATGTGCCAGCATAAGTACAAACCGCCCACGGTATAAATCAACTTGCGGGCGGTGGTTTTTGCCAGTTCCGGAAAATCGGAATCCTCTCGGATAATTTGCTGAAACCAGGTCATCTTCAAAACCTATTCCAGTAAGTTGAGTTGATAAAGTACATCCAGAAGATTACGCTGCAGGAGCGGCTTTTTGAGAAAAGCCGCCGCTCCCAAAGAGTAGGCCAGTTCCGGCTCATCCCACGCCGAACAGACCAGCACGGGAATTTTGCGGGTGGCCGGGTTGGATTGCAACGATTGCAGTACTTCCCAGCCGTCCAATCGCGGCATCATCACATCCAGAATAATCAGGTCGGGTTGCAGTTGAGAGGCAAGTTGGAGGGTTTGTTCGGGGGTGTTCAGTCCGATGACTTGCGAGCCGGTGTGACTGAGATAACGTTCAAACATTTTCAGGGCAGCTGGTTGGTCATCCACCACCAGGATGGTGCGATGTTTGACAGAGGCAAAGATCAAACCTAACTCGACCTGCCCGTGTCTCCCCGGCGGCGGGTAGTGTTCCTCGATGCGGACGTGCATCCGTTCTCCCCAGGCGCGGATGTAACTGAGTAGGTGACTGCTTTCCTCGCGAACGGCTTCCCACTGCTCGTCGGTTTCGAACTGAATCTGGATACGGGTCAGTTTGGGGTTTCCTTCTGCCCGAATTTGGATGTGATCCGCGGTGCACAATTGGAGTCCGTAGTTGATCAAACTCAGCACCATTTGGCGGAGCAAGACCCGGTCGGCTGAAATGGGGATGGGGTAGGCGGGGACGTGGAGGTCGAGGCGGATTTGCTCGCTGTGCAGGCGTTGGGAGAGGATGGCTTCCAGGCTGCGCAGGACTTCGGCCAGATCGAGTTGTTCAAAGTGCAGGACAAATTCGTTTTCCACTGGGGGCTGTTCGGCGGTTTTCTGGTCGAATTTGGGGGCAAAATACCGTTCCCAGATTCGCCCGCTCAGCGCCTGCAGCGCGCGGCTGTGATCCCGCCGGAATTGACGGTCGCCAATATACAGGGCGTTGGCAATTTCACGCGGTGTTTCCCCGGTCACGTAGCGCTGGTAGAGGATCAGATAAGGCCTCCAGACGGGCGATTCAAATTGGGGTTCTTTGCCGGGCGGGCGCAGCTGTTCAATTTCCTGAAGGATGAGTTTCTGAATGGCTTTGGCGCGGGGGGTTGAGGAATTCGACTCGGACGCGGGGAAATACTGAGACAGGGGATGAGTCTCCATGACGGTTGGATCGTTGAGATGAGAAATCAAGTCCTTGAAAAGGGCTGTGAACTTTTCGCGGTTCATGACCATTGAATGTCCGGCTGAAGTCCGAAAAATGATTGTCTTTTACGGAGGGATGATTTAAATTGAAGTGTAACACCTGTAATTCCGGGTGGCAAGGAGGTGTTAAGAAAGAATACCCATCCAAAGTCTCTCTTTCCCAACCTGTTTCTACCGCCATTCTGTATCTCTAATAAGGAGGAAGTAAATGAAAAAGTTCGTCCTGACCCTCATGGGCTTGTTTGTCATACTCTCGGTTGTGCTTTCGGCCTGCGCAAGTACGCCAACGGCAGCCCCGACCCAGCCGCCCAGCGGCGAGCAGCCTGCTCAACCTACCACTCCACCCGCCCAACCGGCTGCCAAGCAGCAGGTGGAGGTCTTTTCTTGGTGGACGGGCGGAGGTGAAGCCGCCGGTCTTGAAGCGATGATCAAAGTCTTCAAGGCGCGCTACCCGGACATTGAATTCATCAATGCGGCGGTTGCCGGTGGCGCCGGCACCAATGCGCGTGCTGTGCTGGCTTCCCGCCTGCAAGCCGGCGACCCGCCGGACTCCTGGCAGGGCCATGCCGGACAGGAATTGATTGGCACCTACGTGGCTGGCAATCAAATCCTGCCGCTCAACGACCTGTACGAGTCCGAGGGCTGGCTCAAGGTCATGCCGGAAACGCTGATTCCGCTGATTTCCGACAAGGGAAACATCTACTCGGTGCCGGTCAACATTCACCGCGCCAATGTGCTGTGGTACAACCCGCAAATCCTGAAAGACAATAACATCAGCGTACCCGCTACCATGGACGAGTGGTTTGCTGCCATGGATCAACTCAAGGCTGCCGGAGTTACCCCGCTGGCGCTGGGTGAGCAGTGGACCAAGATGCACCTGCTGGAAACCGTCCTGCTCGGCACGCTGGGTGTGGACTCCTACAACAAACTGTGGACCGGCGAGATGGATTGGGGCAGCCCGGAAGTCAAGGTGGCGCTGGAGAATTTTGCCAAACTGCTGACCTACGCAAACAGCGACTCGGCCTCGCTTTCCTGGCAGGATGCTTCCCAACTGGTGGTCAACGGCGACGCGGCCTTCAACGTGATGGGCGACTGGGCGGAAGGCTACTTCCGCGAATTGGGCAAGACCCCGCAGGTGGACTACGGCTGGGCGCCCACTCCCGGCACGGTTGGCGTGTTCCAGTTCCTGTCCGACTCGTTCGTGCTGGCGGCTAATGCTCCTCACCCGGATGGTGCAATGGCCTGGCTGAAAGTAGCCGGTTCCAAGGAAGGGCAGGAAGCCTTCAACCCGGTCAAGGGTTCAATTTGCGCCCGCACCGATTGCGACAAGACCCTCTTCGGCGAGTATCTGCAATCGGCGATGAACGACTGGGCCACCAATGAGGTGGTTGGTTCGCTCACCCACGGTGTGGTTGCCAACGACTCGTGGAAATCCGAAATTGATACCGCCCTCGGTTTGTTTGTACAGGGTGGTGATGTGAACGGATTCCAGTCGGCCCTCGTTGCGGCTTGCAAGAGTTCCGGACCCTGCAAGTAGATGAATTAAAATAAAGCGGTGAGGGCTGCTTCTTGACCGGGCAACCCTCACCGCTGCTTACACCCCCTGACAGGTCCTGCTCATGCAAAAGTTGATTAAGGACAAAGACCGTATTCTCTCCTTTTTACTCGCTTCACCCTCCATTTTAGCGGTGATGATCTTCATTTATGCTTTTATTGGCTGGACGGTGCGGGTTTCCCTGAGCAAGTGGAAGGGGCTTACTCCCGATTACACGTGGAACGGACTGACGAATTATATCAATCTCTTTTCGGACCCCCGCTTTGCCGTGGATGTTCGTAATACGGTGATCTTCACGGTCGTCTTTGTGGGGGGCACCATTTTGTTGGGGTTCTTTCTGGCTGTCCTGCTCGATCAGGGCCTGCGGGGTGAGAGTTTCTTTCGCAGTCTTTTTCTCTTTCCCATGGCAATTTCTTACATCGTCACCGGTGTGGTCTGGCGGTGGTTGATGAACCCGGCGACCGGCAGCCGTACCAGCGGTTTTAACCTGTTATTTTCCTACCTTCATCTGGATTTCTTGCAAAATTCATGGCACACCACTCCCACGTGGGGCATTGCGGCGGTTGCCCTGGCGGCCATCTGGCAAATGTCGGGGTATACGATGGCGCTGTATCTGGCCGGGCTGCGCGCCATTCCGCATGAGTTGAGCGAAGCCGCTCAAATTGACGGCGCCAGTCAATTGCAAATCTATCGTTATGTCATCATTCCTCTACTGACACCGATCACTCTCAGCGCGCTGATCATCCTGGGGCACATGTCCCTCAAGGTTTTTGACCTGATCATTGCCATTGCCGGCAAACAATTGCCGCTGGATGTGCCGGCAATTTACATGTGGCAAACCACTTTTGACGGCCTCTTTTACGGGCGCGGGGCGGCGATCAGTATTTTGCTGCTGATCAGCGTGGCTGTTCTGATCATTCCTTACATCATCTACACGTTGAAGGCGGAGTCGTTCAAATGAGAAAATGGTATTTCAGCAAGAATTATCTGTATATCCCGCTGCTCTTCATGACCATTTTCTACCTGATTCCGCTGTATGTCATGCTGGTGACGAGCTTTAAAAGCTTTGCCGAAATTGATTTACGCACCATGTGGAACCTGCCGAACGGCATCCACTTTGACAACTTTATCGAGGCTTATTCAAAACTATCACCATCCTTGTGGAACAGTTTCTCCATGGTCATCCCCGCCACGGTGTTTTCCTCGCTGCTGGGGTCGCTCAACGGTTACATTTTCTCAAAGTGGAAGTTCAAAGGCGCCGACCTGATTTTCCCCCTGATTCTGTTTGGAATGTTCATTCCCTATCAGAGTATTTTGATCCCGCTGGTGCAGTTCATGAACGCGGTCGGGTTGAAGGGGCTGCTGGGGTTAACCCTGACTCACATCATCTACGGCATCCCGATAACCACGCTCACTTTTCGCAATTATTATGCCAGTCTGCCGCAGGAATTGATTGAGGCGGCCAAGATAGACGGTGCGGATATGATGAAAATTTACCGTTATATTCTGCTGCCGATTTCCATCCCCAGTTTTGTGGTGGTTCTCATCTGGCAGTTTACCTCAGCGTGGAATGACTTTTTGTTTGCGGTGGTCTTAACCGGCAATCGGGATTGGCCGATCACGGTTGCGCTGAATAATATGGCCGGCAGCCAGATCATTGCCTGGAACGTTCAGATGGCAGGTGCGCTGCTGACGGCCTTGCCGCCTTTGCTGATCTACATTCTTGCCGGGCGTTACTTCCTGCGCGGACTGCTGGCTGGTTCGCTGAAAGGATAATCCACATTTCCCAGATAGCCAACCGGTGATCATGAATGCAATCTCGGTTTGCGAATTGTCAATCTTTTATAATTATATTATACGTGAGGAAACTGAGTAACTGCCAGATCTTAGAAATAACCCATTCTTCACAGCCGATCTGCGTTTTCATTCCTCAGGAATGTTTCTCCGTGTGATCCTTGGCGCTCGCCCTGATTGCCGGGCTAAGCCTTTGCCGCTATCGTGGCGTATCGAGGCTTTCAACCGATGCAGATCTCCAGGGCAAACGGGATGACCTACTCGCAGTTCGTTCGCGAGCGGATCATCGCCATTGGCGAGTTGCTGGCGCTTCACCAGCTTGACGATCGCGGCATCTCTCTACCCGGCTTTGTACTCCTTGATCGGCATCTATCCTGAGCGCTATCTCGCCGCCCACACGCAGCCCGATCTGTCGTTTCCTCAGGTATAGTGACCGACTCTATGCGCCGGATACCCTCTGGCGACCGGTAAAGCATGCCTTCTGGGAAGGCCGGATTACCCGGCGCTTGCCCACGGTCATGCCCGAGTGCAGCCCGAAACCGCCATCTGTATCTACTCTTAAAAATCCTCTACCAAAATGGAGCCCAGCCAGTTGGTTGGCTGATTGCTCTCCTCTCACCCTGCTGGCGGGCGGAGGCGGTACAAAATCTCGCCGGCTTTGGGGACGTACAGGATGCCCTTTTCCTCGCGGTTTTGCCACTCAGCCGGATTAATCGCCGCCGGATCCGCATAGCCCAAATTCAAGCGGGCGCAATCTTCTGCTGAAATTTTGCTCGCCAGGGTGACCTGCACATTCGGCTTTTCGATGCCATTTTCCATTACGCCTGAGCCGCGCAGGTGGGTGGAATGCGCCAGCACACCCAGCGGGATGTGCCTGTACCGCTCCCAGTTTTGCAAAAAATAAGACAGGATGTGGTAGCCGGTTTCGTAAATCAATTTTCCGTGCGTGCGGCTGACCCGCTCAAGATGCGGGGCATAAATCACCACCTCGCCGCCGGGCGCTACCACCGGCTCAAGTTTGTAGAATGCCTTGGCGGCTGTCCATAATTCGTCATACATCGGCGGCGCGCACGAAAGAACACGCCGGAAGGGTTGATCATACCAGCGGATGTGGCGCTGCGCCGAAAGGTCGGCGGCTGCGTTCCATGCTTCAATCCAATCTCCGATGAACATGCCGGCCAGGTCGTTCCCTTCGACAACCGGTGCAATCAACAGAATGGGCGTCTGGACGCGCCGGGCAGCGGCGTGAATCATCCGGCGCACCGGCGTATCCTTGATCCCAATCGTCCTGATAACGCCGCCCAATGCCCCCAGCCAGTGGGTGATGTTGATCATCTCCGGCCCGGAGATACCCGGAAACAGGTATTTAGCCCCGCCCGAAAACCCAACCACTTCGTGCGGGAAGGTCGGCCCGACAATTAAGATACAGTCATATTCCAGCGCTGCCCTGTTCAGACGGATATCGACACTGGAAGGGAGAGTCGGATGCCAGTTGTCCCCGGCCAGGTGGCGGATCTCATCCTGTTCCATCCTCCCCAGCGTGATCAGTGTACCGGGGTCGGACCAGTTGTGGTTGAGCAGTCCCACTTGCCGAAAGACGGTTTGCCGCTCTTCGGCGGTAATCCCCACCAGCCGGTTGAGGCTGTCCTCGCTCAGCGGCGGATGGGTGCCGAGCGCTACCATAAAATCCAACTGACGGGCTTCGCGCAGCGCTTCGACCAGCACGCGAAACAGAAAAGGGAGCGGCAGCGAACGGGTGTGGTCGGGAATCAAAACCAGCAGGCGTTGCTTGCGGAACTGCCCTTCGAGAGCGCTCGTCAGGGTCTGGCGGACTTGATCTTGGCTCAGCAGGGTGGTGGAGGTCAGCGAAATCATTTTGGGGGATGTCCGTATCGGGTAGTTGGACGCCAACTTATTTTCAAACGCCGCTGAAAGCCGCAAACCCGCCGTCTATGGGGATGACCGTGCCGGTCACAAACCCCGAAGCGGGCGAAACCAGCCAGATCACCGCGCCGAGCAGGTCTTCGGGGATGCCAAACCTGCCCATCGGCGTATGGGCGAGGATTTGCTGGCCGCGCTTGGTCAGCGTGCCGTCCTCGTTGAGCAGCAGGCGGCGGTTTTGATGACTGATGAAGAACCCCGGCGCAATTGCATTGACGCGGATGTTCGGCGAATACTCCTGCGCCATATGAACCGCCAGCCATTGGGTGAAATTGCTCACCGCAGCCTTGGCAGCCGAATAAGCCGGAATGCGGGTCAACGGGCGGAAGGCGTTCATCGAGGAGATGTTCAAAATCACGCCTTCTTTTTGAGCGGCCATGATTCGCCCAAACACCTGACAGGCCAGCACCGTACCGGTCAGGTTGAGGTCAAACACCCCGCGAATCGCCTCAGCCGGCAGGTCAAAGAAGGATTGCTCCGGGCTGGTGGTCGCTTCGGGTTTGTTGCCGCCGGCCGCGTTGATCAGGATGTCCACCCGGCCGAACCTTTCCAACAGGCTCTGGGCAATCGGTTGAAGGCTGTCCTTTTCCAGCACGTTGCAGCCAAATCCCACGCATGAACTGCCCAGTTCGCGTGCAAGGCTCTCAGCTGCTGCCTGACGGGTTGAAAGCACCGCAACGGCGGCGCCTTCATCCGCCAAAGCGCGGCAAATCGCCGAGCCCAACACTCCGCTGCCGCCTGTGACCACCGCAACCTTGCCGTGAAGATCAAAGTTTGGCATGAATTCCTCCTGTTGTTTCAACCGCTGGGCTGCTCAAACCGGGCGGAAGGTAGGGTTTTCTTCCAGCAATTCCAGATGCCGGCGCAGGTATCTTACCAGATTTTCCACGTACTGGTCGTGGTGGCGAATCAGGGCCGATTTGATCTCTTCCCCATAAACCGTCAATGCCGAACCGTAAGTCACGTGCAAAATCTGACGGGCGTGAAAATCATCCAGCAGGGCCGGTAGGGGTAAATTTTTGGCGATGCGGTTTGCATCTGCCGAGACGTGGTAAGTCTGCCGTTCTTCCGGGTAGCGCTCTAAAGCCAGCCGCCAGATGCGCTCAAAAAGGGGCGGAGCGGCGGCTGCCAGCGTCCGCAGCGCTTCCAGATACGAAACCCCGGCCGTTTTGATGTGGATTCTCGTCCCCCAGTGCCTGACCAGCAGTGGGTAGACGCTGAATTTATCCGACCCGGAGTGTAGGCTGATTTTGTAACTTCCGAAGTGCGCGGTCACAGCGGCGTGTTTGGCCATTTCTGCATCCAGGGCAGCCAGGTCGCCGAGGTAATCCACCCCTTTTTCAAAGCGGCCCGGAAATCGCAAAGCCAGCGAGGTAAACCGCACCCCGGCTTGGATCAGCTCGCTGGCGATAAAAAAGTGTTCCACGGGGGAGACGGGGGTTTCGCTCTCGTCCACCGAAACCTCAAAGTCAAAGTCATCCAGCAGTTGGGAAAGACGACGGAACATTGTCGCAGCATGGCGGATCAGCCCGCCGTACTTAACCTGCGCCCGCAACAGGCCTTCGGGCTCGAACCGTCCCCACGGGGGCTCGTCCTGCCGGGAAAGATACAGCGAGATGAGCCGTTCCCACTCTACCGCCGTAACCTGTTCCCGCAGAATATCCACCGGCAGCCGGTCTGCCAGCGGATTGATTTGGGCGATGGAGTCCACTGTGTAAAAGGTGTAACCGGCGGAGACAAAAGGCGCACAATCATCAAGGGTTTTCAGGTGATCGGCATCCGCGCCCCACGGCTGATCCCACCCGGCAGCCTCAACGGCACGCCGGGCGTCATCCAGCACTTGTTGGGGAGTGCGACCCGTGCGCGCATTTTCACGCACCGATTGTTGGGCAAAGATGGGCAAAAGACGTGACCGGCAAGCGCGCAGGGCTTGAATGTGAGCCGGCGTGGCCAGACCGAGCCGGTCACCAAAGCCAAACGACGGGGAAAGGTGGAGCGGTTTCAACATGGCCACTAAATCCCCGCGGGCCGGATTTGAGCCGGGCTTTCCAGCCGGTAAGCCCGTTTGGCAAGGTGAATGGTCAACTCGCCCATCATCTCATGGGCATCGTCCAGATCTATAATGTGTCGGGCGGTTAAACCGGCCAGCCAGTTGGCGCAGGCACGCCGCCAGACATCGTGGCGCGCCGGAATCGAGCAGAAGGCACGGGCGTCGTCGGTAAACCCTACCGTGTTGTAAATGCCGGCGGTTTCCATGACCTGATCGAAGAAACGCGCCATGCCGTTCAAACTATCGTGGAACCACCACGGCGCACCCAGACGAAGGGCCGGGTAGTGCCCGGCCAGCGGAGCCAGTTCGCGGGCGTAGGTGCTTTCGTCGAGGGTGAAGACCACCAGCGTCAGGCGGGGGTGGTTACCGTACTTGTTGAGCAATGCCATCAAGTTGCGGGTAAATTCGGTCTGAATGGGAATGTCGCCGCCTTTATCCGGCCCGAACCGTTCAAACACCAGCCGGTTGTGATTGCGCAGTGCGCCGGGGTGGAGCTGCATCACCAATCCGTCCTCAATGCTCATGCGCGCCATTTCCATCAGCATGTGAGCGGTAAAACGGCCGGCATCCCCAGCCCGAGATTCGCCTTTCAGAGCGCGCTGGAAAATGGCATCCGCTTCACGCGGCGATAATTGCCCGGTTGCGGGGGTGAGCGCGGCATGGTCGCTGGCAACGGCTCCCATTTCCTTAAAGTAGTCGCGGCGTTGTTCGAGGGCGCGGATGAAGGTGCGGTAGCCGGTAATCTCTACGCCGCTGACCTGACTTAACTTGTGGATATTCTGCCGCCAATTGGGGGTATCCAGATTGACCACCTCATCCGGGCGGAAGGTGGGGCGGATGTCGCCTTCCCAGCCGCTTTGCCGAATGGCCTGATGGTGGGTGAGCGGGTCGGTGGCAAAATCGGTGGTGCATAGAACCTCAATGTTGAACCGCTTGAACAGGGCGCGCGGGGCAAACTCCGGCGTTGCCAGTTTTTCGGCAATCTGGTCGTAAAGACGGTCGGCAGTGGCGGAGGAGGGTCTTTCGTCTATTTCAAATACTTCGCTCAACGCGTGCTTCAGCCAGATGCCGGAAGGCGTGCCGCGAAAGAGGTGAAAGTTTGCGCAAAACAAACCCCAGATGCGGCGGTGGTGGGCTTCTTTTTCGGACGGCTCGCTGAGCGGCGGGGGAATCAGGTCTTCCAGCGGAATACCCTGCGAGTAGAGCAGGCGGGTGACATAATGATCGGGGATGATAAACAGCTCGGCCGGCGTGCCAAAGGATGCCCGCGGGTCGGCGAACAGGCGCGGGTCAACGTGGCCATGCGGCGAAACAATCGGCAGGGAAGCGGCCGCCTCGTACAGCTCGCTTGCCAGACGGCGGACAGCCGGGTCGGGGGAGAAAAAACGCTGTGGATGGAGCATCTTAAATATCCCTCAGCACCGAAAGAGCTTTCAGGTCGCCGCCGACTTTGATGCGCCCGGTGACCACGGCTGCCATCGGATTCATCCGCCGGTGGAAAAGCGCAATCGCCGTGGCGGCTTTCATCGCTGCCCAGGCTGCGGCTTCGCCGTCCCCTTCGGCGAGCGTTACCCGCCCGTTGACGATGACAAAGCGGTAGATGCCGGCGGTGCCGAAATCAAACTTGAGGGTGGTCGTCAGGCCGGGTTTTGTGCCATCCAGTCGCCGGACGACATCCTCCATCAGCGAACGCAGCTCATCGGCTTCGCCGCGCGGGCCCGGCGGTGCGGGCGCGCTTGTCGTTGGCGGGGAGGGCGCTGCAACCGGCTCTACCGTTGGCACAGCGGTTTTGGCTGCTTCCTGCCACATCTGGCGCAGAACATGGGCGGCCAGTTTGGGACGGCGGTCTCGGGTGAAGACGCCCTTCAGGTTCATCCCGCCCACCCGCAGGTGGGATTGAAGCGATTGAAAGTCGGCAAAATTCCACACGTGCGCGCCGATGACGAAATCCTTGCGATTGGCCGTTTCCAGATAGCCGCGGATGAACTCGGCTTGATATTCCTCCGACCACATGACCGGCGGGTGAGCGTGTAAACCGGCTGCCGTATCGGCGCCAAACTCACTGATGAGAATCGGCTTTTGAAAGGTCTCGTACAACAGGTCCAATTCCTGATCGAAGGTGGCAAAGGCTTGCTCAAGCCGGCCGCCCTGTTCGTACCAGCCCCAGTAGCGGTTGATGCTGATTATATCGGTCAGCGCCTGCCATTCCAGCGGCGAGCCCATCATGCCGGCCAGCGTCACCGGGCGGGTCGGGTCGAGACGGTGAGCGTGGTCAATCAGGTCGCGGAAGAAATCCAGCGTGTATTGCGGCAGCGGGCTGGTGTCCTTGCCGGTCAGCCGCGCAACCTGATTTGGCAACATGGGCTCGTTTGCCACGCACCACATCACCACCGCCGGGTGGTTTTTGTCGCGGGCGATCAGTTCCTCCAACATCCGCAGGCAGGTAATTTTGCGTTTGGCAACCGCCGCTTCGTCTTCAAACTGCAAACTGACCGCCGGTATCTCGTCAATGATCAGGAAACCCAGCCGGTCAGCCAGCTGCATTTCCTCCTCGGAGTAGGGGTAGTGGCTGGTGCGGTAGGAATTTGCCCCCACCCAGCGCATCAAATCGTAATCCTTGACCAGCAGAGGCAGGTTCAGGCCGCGCCCGCTGGCGTAAAAATCCTCGTGGCGTCCAAAGCCCCTCAAATAAATCGGCGCGCCGTTCAACAAAAGCTGTTTGCCGTCCACTTCCACCGTCCGCAGACCGATAGGCAGGGTGTACACATCATCTCCGCTCGATACGCTCAGGTCGTATAAAAATGGGTCGGCAGGTGACCACAAACGGGCGGAAGGCACGGTCAGTTCGGCCTGGGCCACACCGTTGGTAAGTTGCAGGGTGGTTTCCAGCGGTTCGCCGGCTCCGCTCAGGCTCAGGCTGGCTTTCTTTGACCGACCGTTAACGCGCACCTCAACCCGCAGATGGACGACCCCGTCCTCGCGCCCGGTAATGACCGTGAGGTCTTCGATAAAGTCGGGCGGGACGGCGTACAACACAACCGGGCGGTGCAGGCCGGCGTAGGGGTAGAAATCAAAGGTGGTGTCGGGGTAGCCGCGAAAGATGCTCGTCATCATATCGCCCATTCCGCCGGAGGGAACGCGGTCGGGGCGCAGCTGATTTTCGACGAGGATGGCAATGGTGTTCTGATCGCCAAAGCGGATCACGCGGGTGACTTCCATGCCAAAGGGCAGGTGTCCGCCCTCGTGGCCGCCGACCGGCTGGCCGTTGACCCAGACCACAGCGCGGTAATTAGCCGATCCAATCCGTAAAAAGACCCGCTGACCTTTCCAGGACGGTGGAACAACTACCCGGCGCAGGTACCAACCTGCCGAAAGGTAGTCGAACAGGTCGGCGTACTGCTCGTTCCACGAACCGGGCACGGCAATCGGGCGTGCCTCCGGCAGGGCTTCAAAGAAACCCCGTGTTTCTCCAACCCCCTGCGGGTCGGGCTGAAAATCCCACAAGCCGGACAGGTCAATCAGTTGGCGGGCAGGATTTTGTTGGGGATAAAGCATGGTGTTCTCCTTACGATGGGTAATCCTATCAGGTTAAATCCGGAAAGGTATTATTTGCCCCTTTCTTGAATGACGGTTTGCATGGCAGCCACACCGCTGATGATCAGGGTCAGGCCGAGGGCCGTCCAGATCGTCAGGGAGTAATCCGGCAGCAGGAATAACTGCCAGAAGACCGGCAGCCCGATGAAAGCCGCGTTATAGGCCGGCACGAGCAGACTGGCGCGCACTTTTCTGGCAAAGCCAATCTGGGTGATGACGAAAGCCAGAAATCCGATCACAAAAGACGAGACAAAAATGATGTTACCCAGCGTGGTGGCAGGAATAACGGCGGATGCCCCGCCGTAATTTTGCCCGACTCCCTTCAGAAAGGGGTCCAGACCGCCGAGGCTGCCGGCCAGCAGCCCGTAAGCCAGCGCCATGATTTTGAGATTGCCCGAACGGTTGGTGCTGAAGATGAACAGGACGCTGAAGGTCAGCCACGCGCCGAGTATCAGAAAAAAAGCGCTCAAATTCATGGTGAAGCGGTCCAACATCTCGCCGCGCAGGACGTTTTCGTAGCCAATTGCCAGTGTTCCGAGGATGATGGCAGTTGCCCCGACCACTTCTCGCCGGTTGATGCTTTCTTTCAAAACCACCGCTGCGTAAATCATCAGAAATACCAGACCCACCCCGAACATGCTGCTGAAAAGAGCCGGCGGCCCATAGGGCTGCGCCAGAGTTGACCAGATAAACAGAGTGTTGTTCAGAATCACACCGACTGTGTAAATGACCGGCTTTCTTAAGCCGCCTTGAACCACCTGCCGCTTCTTGATCTGTTCGAAAATCTCAATCCCCTGACGCTGAAGCGCCTTTGCCAGGTGAACCTGAATAGAGAAGAGCATCCCAAATAGAAGAACGAGTGGAATGTTGGTCATCGGTTTAATTTAGCGTATCAAGACACTCAACTTTTCCCGCCATGTGCCGAAAAGAATTTTGATCAGCGCGCGGACGAAACGAACTTTTTGGGGTGAATAGGGGAAACCCATCATTTGCAGATTGAGACGTGGCCACGAGATGTGCTGGAGGACAACCATTTCCAACAGACCTTCCGCCCCTCTGGTTTTGCCGTAGCCGCTTGCCTTGCGTCCGCCCCAACCCACCTCGGCGTAACCGGCCGAAGCGCCGTGGTCGTTGAGGGCAGCATCCCCCACTTCCAGGCGGGTCAGTATCTGGCGGCCGCGTCGGATGTCGCTGGTCCATACACTGGCCGTCAGCCCGAAACGGCTGGCGTTGGTGCGGGCAATGGCCTCTTCGACGTCCCTGACTTTCTGGATGGCGATTACCGGGCCGAACGTCTCTTCCTGCATGATCTCCATGCCTTCGTCAACATCGGTCAGAATGGTCGGCGGGAAGAAGCGGCCATTACCGGACGGGAGCGGCTCGCCGCCCAGCAGCACTTTGGCGCCTTTCTCTTTGGCATCGTTGATCTGCCGTTGGATGACTGCCAGCTGGGCTTCGGTGGTAATGGCACAGACCTCGTTGGCAGGGTCAGCCGCCGGGCCGGTTCGCAGGCGGGAGGCTTTTTCCACCAGTTTTTGGGTGAACGGCCCGGCAATCCTTTCTTCCACATAAACCCGCTCAATGGCCAGACAAGCCTGACCGGCATTGAGCAGTGCGCCCCACAGGATGCCCTCGGCCGCCTGATCGAGATTGGCATCCGCGAGGACAATGGCAGCGTCCTTGCCGCCCAGTTCGAGGGTGACCGGAACGAGATGCTCGCCGCACAGCGCCGCCACCTTGCGTCCGTTGGCAACGCTGCCCGTAAAAACGAGTTTATCAATACCGGAGGTGATCAGGGCGCGGCCGGTGGACGCATCACCGGTGACTACCTGGACAAGGCCCTCCGGCAGGTTGGCCAGGCGCATCAGCTCGCCGATCTTCAAGCCAATCAGCGGGGTGTATTCCGAGGGTTTCAGGACGACCCCATTGCCGGCCACCAGCGCGGCAATCAGCGGTTCCATGCTCAGGGTGAACGGGTAGTTCCACGGCGAGATAATCCCGACGACCCCGCGCGGCTGGGGGATGATGCGATGAGAGCGCAAGACGCCCAGTCGGGGCGAGACGGAACGCGGGCGCAGAATGCGGGCGGCATGGCGGCGGTAGAAATGGAGCAGTTCAAGGGCGCTGATCACTTCGCCGTAGGCTTCGATCTGATTTTTACCCTGCTCGCTGATGATCTGGCGAGCAATCGAGTCGGCTTGCTCCACCAGCGCCCGGCTGAGCCGTTGCAGGCGGTTGAGCCGCTCCCGAACGGTCAGCCGGCCCCACTCGGATTGGGCGGCTCGAGCGGTTTTGACGGCTTGATGAACCTGCTCGGCGGTGAAAACAGGGGCTGTGCCGAGTTCTTCTCCGTTGGCCGGGTTTCTTGAGATGAGAACGGTCATACTTACCTCTCAAAAGGGGGAGATTCCACTGTCGGCTTGACGCGAACGGTTTAAAATCAGTCGGAAGCGGTCGCTGCGGTGGGTTACCTGATTGAGGATCAACGGGGTTTGATCGGCTAAAAAGTCCACACTGAGGACGCGGGCAACCGGCGTGCATTCCGCCACTTGAAGCAAGCCGGCTTCATACGGTTCGGCGACCGAAATTTCCACAACATCGCGGGCATGATCGGGAACAAGGCCGAATTGCTCCTGGAGTGTTTGGTGCAGGCTGCGATTGTTCAGGTCAAGCCGTTCCAGACCGGGCACCAGACGGCCGGGCAGGTGCAGGCGTTCCACGGCAACCGGTTCACCGCCAATCAGGCGCAGGCGGAAGATGAAAACCGTGTCTTCGCCGGGGGGGATTTGAAGCCAATCAGCAATTTCCTGCGAAGCCGGTTGAATTTCCTGACGGAGAATACGAGTGGAGGGGGCGAGGCCGGCCCGGCGAATAAACTGCGTGTAGTTTAAACCAATGTGTTTCAGTTCGGTTGGAACTTTTTTGCGGTCGGCCACAAATGTGCCGCGCCCGCGCTGACGCTCCACCCATCCTTCGCTCACCAGTTGCGCCAGCGCCTGCCGGACGGTCATGCGTGATACGCCGGTCTGCGCCGAAATCTGCTGTTCGGTCGGCAGCATCTCGCCCGTCTGAAAGGCACCGTGAAGAATGTGATCGCGCAGCTGGTCGCGGATCTGGCAGTACAGGGGAATCGGGCTGGAGGGATCAATTTTGAGTTTCATGTATATACATTATAACAATTCAAAGGATATAATCAAGGTATGGTATATACGGTTTTACGCAGGCGGAGCGGATGATGAACGATAAAGTATATGTAACTCTTGGTTTTCACATTAACTTTTATCACTCCTGGCGTGGCGATACACCGGATGAAGCCGGTTTCGGTACGGACATGCGGGTGATCCGCGGGGTTCTGGACATTCTTGAGCGTGCCAGTGGGGCGGGTATGCAGGCGCGTGCCTACTGGGACAGCGAAGTTTACTGGACATTCCAGAAAATTCTGCCGGAAAACTGCCCTGATATTCTTGAACGCATTCGCCAGCGGGTATCCGCCGGGCTGGATGAGATCATTCTGGGGCCATTCAATAACGGCGCCAATCATGCTGCCACGCCGGATGAATTCCGGGCCGCCGTCGAGTGGGCAATTGAGAATCCGTGGGGGAGCGGGTTGAAGCAACTGTTCGGCCGGGTTGCTCCGTTCTACCGTCCGCAGGAATGTATGTTCACCACCGGGAAGGAGACGATCCTCAAAGCCTGCGGGGTAGAGGGACTGCTGCTTTACTACGGGCTGGTGCCGTTCAACACGCTTGGGGCATTTCTCCCGCCGTTACCCCTGGAAGACCGTTTCAATCCCCTTTGGTTCCGCAGCCAGGAAGATCAGCCGCCCCTGATCCTCTTTCCCTGTCTGGGGTCAACCGATCTTTTTGAGTTTGTCTCGTTCGAAAACCTGCTGCTCGACTTGCACAAGCGCCAGATGGAGGGGGAGATTCAGGGGGATGTGCTGGTGCACCTCAACGCTGATGCCGACCTGGAAACCTGGCTGCCGGTACGCTTGCCTTCGCTGTTGCGCTGGTTTCCCAATACGGGCGGGCTGGAGGAGTATATCCGCGTGGTCAACAAATACCCGTGGGCCGAGTTCACCGTCCCATCCGAGTATCTGGCCGGTCATCCTCCGCGGCGGGAAGTTCTCGTCCGGCAGGATTTGGCCGACGGCGGTTTTGATGGCAACTACTCGTGGGCGGAGAAGTACGCCAGCCTGATCGCCTGGACGCTGCTGGAACGCTCGCGTCTGGCTTCGCTGCGTGCCGAAACGCTTGCCGCGCGCAGCGGTCTTGACCTGAGGGGTGCATTGTGGGAGGGGATGGATTCGGTCTTCTTCCAGCGGCTGATCGGCCTCTCGACCACTCATTTTGGCATGTCCACACCGGTGATCAACGAGGAGCGTCAGGCGCGCGCGTTTGCCATTTTGGGCGGGGCGGCCGGGCGCGCCGAGGAGGCCGAACGGCAGGCTGCCCGTGCCTGGAAAGCGGCTTCCAAACCCGCAATGCGGGATGCTCTCTATGAGGTTGAGCTGGTTCCCGTACCGCCGGGGCGCGGCAGGCCAGCCCTGTTGGGGCGCGCTGCCATCCGGCTGCCGGTGATATTGCCGGCCGGGGTGGAAGCGGTGCGTCTGGAGGACGAGGCGGGTAATCCACTGCCGGCGGCGATGACGGATGTGGCTGACCTGCCGGGTGGGCGAAAACGGGGCGAAGTGCGCTTTGTTGTCTCGCTCAACGGCGAGGCTGCCCTCCGCTACCGGCTGTTCCCGGCTGAGTCCGGTCAGGCCCGGCCGCCCCTGCTCAACCGATTGAGCAACCGCTGGCTCGAAATTGCTTTTTCACCGCAAACCGGTATCCAGTCTCTCAAGTACCTTGGGGAAGAAATTGGCGGGCCGGACTTCCTGAAACCGTTTATCGCCTACCAGAGTGGTAGCCGGCCGGTTGTTTATCCCGCCGCGGGCTTTACCCTGTTTGCGCCGGAGGACGAAACCTGGCAGGGACTGCAACGGATCGGCCTGCGGGCGACTATCCCCATGCGCACGCGGCGAGGGGAGTACGAGAGTCAATTGAAGTTCATTTTCACCCTGTTCGACGACCTGCCTTATCTGTATGTGGATGTGGAGGTGAACTACGCTTACACCCCGCCGACCGAGGTGATTCAAAACATGATTCAGAAATTGCGCCGCCTGATGGACCTGGGGTGGATTGAAACGGCGCCTTTCCAGATCACACCGCGCTTTGAGCCGGCCGCCGGGCAACCCTTGCGGGTTTGGAAGCACAACTACCTTGGAATAACCGCTTATTACGACGTGAATTACGGCGCGATCAACCCGCGCAACCGGCAGGTGGATTCGTTCAATCATCAGGTGACGAACGGCTGGGTGGCCGTCTCAGACGGCCGGCGCGGCTTGCTGCTGGCTCAGGATGCCGGTGTGCTGGCTTCGATGGCATTTTGTCCGATGCGCCTGCGTGAGCGCAACGGCCGGCAGGTCATCTCACTCAATCCGTTTGGCTCCTACTACGGGCGGATGATAGACTATCGTCATCTGGGCGGTAATGGGATTGGGGCGCGCCTGCTGACGGCGTTCAGCGGCGCGTTGAAGCCGAACGGCCCTTCGTACAACGGGCGGACGCTGCGTTTTTCCCTGATGATTGCCCCTTATGCGGGCGATCAGCCGCCGGATGAATTGCAGGCGGAGGCCGGCCTGCATTTTTATCCGCCGGAGGTGGTGATCCACCGCTCGCCGCCGGGGGTGGCTGCCGATCTTGCCGATGACATTCGCCGGATTTGGGAATCCGAAGAGCGCAGCCAGCGGATTGCCGCTCAGACCGTTATCCAACCGCCGACGGCTTTTTTGTGCAACCCCGTTCCGGGTGGGGTTGTGCTGGTGTGGGATGAGCCGCGTTCGGGTTTGGTCACCGGTTACGAGGCTGCCTGGCGGCCGGCAGGCGAGGGGCAGTGGCGCACCATCCGGATTGGGACGCAAACGCGCCTGCCAATTGAGGGCTTACCGGACGGTCAAGCCTGCCTGTTCAAGGTGCGCGCGCTGTGCGAAACCCCAGACGGAGAAATTCGTTATTCGGCATGGACGGCGGAGCAGCGGGGAGTTCCCGGAGCGGTACAGTCCCATTCTTTGCTTGCCGGGATCAATCGCCTGCCCATCGGAGCGTTTGTCAAACTGGTTGTGGTCAGTCTGTGGTCGGTGGTGAAAGGGAGAAAATTCAGCTGACCTCGGTTAGCCCCTGAAAATCTGGGGGTGGTGATGGTTTCTAAAACCTCCCTATCCGGCTGACCCGAGTTTTTTTGCAAAACCTTGCAAAAAATGCATCTTGAATTTTGCGTAAATTTTACTTAAACTTAAAGTAATCGCTTACGCAAAATTTACGCAATTTTTTCAGCGACTATGCCCACAAAACTCACCCAAAAACAACTTGCTCATCAACTCGGCGTTTCCATCGCCACCATTTCCCGCGTTCTCAACGATAAGCCCGGCGTTAGCAATGAAATCCGCGAACGGGTGCTGGAATTGATGGCGCAGGCCGGCTATGCTCCTAACGGGGCGGCCCGATCCCTGGCCACCTCGCGCAGCGGACTGATTGCCTTTGTCGTCCACCAGTCCAGCCACGATACGCGCGAAGACCCGTTCTACCCCTTCATCGTCGCCGGGGCAGAGAATTTTCTCGGCGGGCAGGGCTATCACATCCTCTTCACCAGTCTGGATGATGAGACCATGCAAAAGCCGCAGTCCTTCTCAGCCGTTGCCGAACGGCGCGTGGACGGGCTGATTTTGGCCGGGCCGGATATTTCGCCCGCTTTCATCCTCTACCACCTTTCGCAGGGTGTCCCGCTGGTGATGATTGACAACTGCCTCCAAAACAGCGAGGTCAACTGTGTGCTGAACGATGACTTTGGTGGCGAGTATCAGGCTACCCGTCATCTAATTCAGAAAGGCCGCCGTAAGATTGTGTTTCTCTCCGGTCCGGTAGAGTGGGTCAGTAGTCGTGAGCGCGGCAAGGGGTATGCTCAGGCGCTCAGCGAGGCGCACCTCTCTCCCCAGGTGGTTTACGCAGCCGAAACTACCATTGCCAGTGGTGAGCAAGCCATGATCGAAGCTCTCAAACGTTGGCCGGATCTGGACGGCGTGTGTGCCACCAACGATGCCATGGCGATTGGGGCAATGCGCATCCTCGCTAGCCATGGCCGGCGTATTCCGCAGGATGTGTTCGTCTTTGGCTTTGATGATATTGGCTGGTCAACCCTGACCACACCCCCGCTCAGTACGGTGCATGTTTATAAGCGACAGTTAGGCGCACTGGCTGCCCAACGGTTGCTGGATGTGATTGGCGACCCCGCTTTGCCGTCTGTCAAAGTCATTTGCGGAACCCGCCTGATTTTGCGTCAATCCACTGGTGATTGATTTTCAAAAGGAGGTGAACTGCGGTAAAAAAGAAACCCTTCTGATTTTTGCACCTCGTTCAAATTCTAATCCATTCGTAACATGAATTCCGGAGGAAGGAAATGAGTAAGCGAGTTTTGTTTTACCTGTTGACAGCCTTGACTGTCATGGGGATGTTGCTGGCAGCCTGCTCCCCCGCCCAGACCTCACCAGAGCCGACCAAAGCTCCCCAAACTGGCTCACAGGGCGGTCAGGATCAGCCTGAGCCGACCCAACCTCCCGCCAAACCGGCTGAGAAAGTAACCATCCGCCTGACGACCTGGGCTGGCGCCGGTGAAGCGGCTGAGTTGCAACAAATTCTCGACCGAATCAACGCCGAGAACACCGATTTCCAGATTGTCCACGAACCGGCTCCCGATGACTACTACACCAAAGTCCAGACTACCCTGGCCGGCGGTACGGCTGCCGATTTGATTTGGCTCTCGCAGGAGTGGATCGCCAACCTGGCCTCGAAGGGCGCCCTGCTGGACATCACCGACTACCTCAAAAACGACTCCAGCCCGGCGGCCCAGTTGGATGATTACTTCCCGGATGTGCTGAAAACCGCCGCTTATCAGGGCCGCTACTACGGCCTGCCGTGGATCGCTCAGCCGGTGGTGCTGTACTATAACAAGGCACTCTTTGATGCTGCCGGTTTAGCTTACCCGGATGAGACGTGGACCTGGGAGACCTTCAAGGAAGCTGCCAAGACGCTGACCAAAGACCTGGATGGCGATGGCCGCAATGACCAGTGGGGCTTCACCCTAAACGGTTGGCCGCCGCCGCAAATGTTCATCTGGCAGGCCGGCGGCGAGGTCATCTCCAATGACCTGAAATCCAGCCCGGTGGATTCTCCCGAAGCCATTAAGGCCCTGGAGTTCTATCAGGAGATGATTTACAGCGATGTGTATGCCCCACCGCAGGCTACCATTCAGGAACAGGGCTTTGGTGAGATGTTCAAAGCCGGCAAGATTGCCATGTTCATGGGCGGCGCAGCGGATGATCTGGACCGTGTCGAGGGATTGGATGTGGGTGTAGCCCCAGTACCCGCCGGTCCGGCTGGAAGACCAACCTTTGCATGGACTGCTTCCACCGTCATCGCTGCTCAAACCAAGAACCCGGAACTGGCTTACAAGGCGCTGGTACAGCTGACCGAGGGAATCCACGGCTGGAAGATTGTCCCACCGCGTAAATCACTGGCCAATGCCGAAGCCATCGGCCGTATCGAGCCGCGCAAAGCCGCCAGTGCCGAACAAATCGCCAAAGCCGTGCCGGATATGCGATCCTTTAATATTCTCCCGCGCCATCAGGAATGGGACTCGATCTTCTGGGGTGAATTCATGGATCCGCTCTTCCAGAAGAAAGCCACCCCAGCCGAACTGGCTCCCGAAATCCGCAAGAAACTCGAGTCGGTACTGCCGTAGTTCTTTGCAAAACCACTTCGTTCAACCTCCTATCGGCGCCAGCACGGCGCTGATAGGAGGCTTATTGAAAAGAAAGCGGGAAATCAAGATGGTCGTCTCGGCTTGGGAAACATACATTCCAACTTTTATCCGCTGGTGCGCGGTGGGGGGAGGGGTGATCCTCTCAATGATCGGGCTGTATTACCTGCTGCGTTTCTTGAAGGTCAAGCCCGAAGTTGCCAACGGTTACGCCCTGATTCTGCCATGGATATTGGGTTTTCTGATCTGGAACCTGTACCCCTTTGCACGCTCGTTTTACCTGAGTTTTACCCAGTACAACATGTTTCAGCCGCCACAGTGGATCGGGTTGGAAAACTATGTGCGCATGTTCACCAAAGATCCCTATTTCTGGCCATCCTTCCGCCTGACTCTGTTTTATGCTGCGCTAAACGTACCGCTGGGATTGATTGGCTCAATTCTGGTGGCTTTGCTGCTCAACCGCCCGATCAAGGGCATTGGCATCTGGCGCACCATTTATTACCTGCCGGCGGTGCTGCCGGCAGCGGCGGTGGCCTTGCTCTGGCGCTGGATGTTTTCTCCCACCTCAGGCTTGATCAACTTCACCTTACAGCCGGTATATAAACTATTAAACATGCAGCCGTTGGAATGGTTCACCGACCCCAACCTGCTTATGCCGGCTTTTGTGATCATGGGGATGTGGGGGGTGTTCGGGGCAAACACGGTCATCTTGCTGGCGGGGTTGAAAAATATCCCCAAAGAATTGTATGAGGCCGCCGACATAGATGGGGCAACCGGCTGGAGCAAATTCATCCATGTGACCCTGCCAATGCTCTCGCCGACGATTTTTTACAACCTGGTTACCGGTATCATTGGCTCATTGCAGATTTTTACCCAGGCCTTCTTTATTCCTATTCCGCGAGCTTCGGGTACCTTCCTGAACGTCAAGATTTATCAGGAAGCCTTCAGTTTCGGCAATTTCGGCTACGCTTCTGCGCTGGCGTGGTTTCTGCTCGTAGTGATTTTGCTGCTGACGATGCTTGTCTTCCGTTCTTCAGCCTTGTGGGTTTATTACGAGGGCGAAAAACGCTAGTGAGGTGAAAGGATTATGACTTCAATCTCCCTTTCTGCCAATACAGTTTCGGAGAAAGCTCGTTTCGGGATGAGGGCGCGGCGCACAATTGCCGACATCATCACCTATGTTTTGCTGGCTTTGTTTTCGGTGTTCGTTCTGATTCCCTTTTTCTACATGTTCTCCACCTCACTCAAGCCCGAAAATCAATTGTTCATCTGGCCGATTCGCTGGATTCCAGACCCGATCATGTGGGAAAATTACGTGCGTGCCTTTCAGGAACTGAGCCGGATTGCCCCCGGTTTGGATTTCTGGCGCATTCTGGGCAATACACTTTTCATCACCATCCTCGCCATGGTGGCCGAACTGGTGGCTGTGACCATCGTTGCCTACGGCTTTGCGCGCTTCCGCTTCCCCGGACGGGATGTACTGTTTATTCTGATGCTCTCCACGATGATGCTGCCGGGCATCATCACCCTCATCCCCATCTTCGTCATCTGGCGCAATTTAGGGCTGATTGACACCTACGATCCGCTCGTGACCGGCATCTGGCTGGGCGGCGGCGCTTGGGCCGTTTTTTTGCTGCGCCAGTTCCTGCTTTCCATACCGAAGGAGATCGAGGAGGCGGCCATCATAGACGGGGCCAACACCTTTCAAATTTATTACAAGATCATGCTGCCGCTTGTCAAACCGGCGCTGCTCGCGCTGGGCGTGCTAATCTTTCAGGGCAACTGGAATAACTTCATGGGGCCGCTGATTTACCTGAACACCCCGGTTAAGTTCCCGATGGTGGTAGCGCTCAAATTCTTCCAGGAATCCCTCTCCAAAGAAGCCCCCAAGTGGCACTACATGATGGCGATGTCCACTGTCATGGCGGCTCCGATTCTGGTCTTGTTCTTTGCGGCTCAGCGTTATTTTATTGAAGGGCTCACGGTTGGTGCGGTCAAGGGGTAAGCCATGCGAATCAAACTGGGATTGCTGCTGGTCATTTCATTGCTGGCAGGCGCCTGCACGGTTCAACCGTTGCCCGGCCCTGACCGGTTGGAAGGTGAAACACTTTCACCCAGCCCAATGGTGCCGGTCACCCCCACATCTGTGGCTACCCCTGTTCGAACCCCGCCGCCTGTGGAGAAACCTATGCGCGACGGCCTGATCAATTTAACTCACCTACAACGTCTGACCGAACTCGTCGAGTGGAACGGTGAAGATATCGGGCTGGTGCATATTTATTCGGAGGCGCCGGATTATGGCTGGGTAGACGCCTCCGGAGAGGGTATTGCCTGTGTGGACGATGTAGCGCGGGCTGCGCTGGTCTATTTGTTGTACTATCGCCGTACTGCTGACCCGCAAGCATTGGAGATGGCGCGTGCCGCTTTAAATTTTGTCCTTTACATGCAGGCGGAGGACGGCGAATACTACAATTTTGTGTTCGACCGCAATGGCACGATCAACCGGGAGGGACGTACCAGTTATAAATCGTGGTCATGGTGGGCAGCGCGGGCGCAGTGGGCGCTGGCATCTGCCATTCCGGTTTTTCGTGAGGTGGACCAGGTTTACGCGGATCGGCTGGAAGCCGCTTATCTGCGCGGCGAAGAAGCCTTGCAGCGGGCAATCGGTCCGGTGGGGGCTTACAATGACCTTCACGGTACAGCAGTGCCAGCTTGGCTGGTTGGCAACGGCTCAGACCTGAGCGCACTGGCCATTCTTGGGCTGGCCGCATATTACGAGGCCAATCCCAACAACCGTACCCGCCACTTAATGACCAATTTGGCCAACGCGGTGGCTGCCTATCAGCCCGGGGATGTACGTACCTACCCGTTCGGGGCTTTTCCATCCACCACCACCTCAACCGCTTTGTGGCACGCTTGGGGCAGCCATCAGGTTCATGCATTGGCTGCCGCCGGCCGTCTGTTGGGACGCAGCGATTGGCTGGAAGCGGCCCAGACTTCTGCCGATTGGTTCTTCGCCCGTCTACTGGCGAGCGATTTTCTCAATGAAATGCTACCCCTGCCGGTACGAGGAGGGCAGATCGCCTATGGAATCGAGGTGATGACGGCCGGTTTCTGGGAGCTTTACCGCGCCACGGGGGAGGAGCGGTACGCCCGTTACGCCGGATTAAGCAATGCCTGGTTTTTTGGCAACAACATGGCGGGGGTGCAAATGTACGACCCAGAGAGCGGGCGCACCTTCGACGGCATCAACGGTGCGACTCCCTTCCGTGTCAACCGCAATGCCGGCGCCGAATCAACCATTGAAGCTCTCCTGTCACTGCTGATGGTGGAAGATCACCCGCTGGTGACGGCTTATTACACGGCTAAACCCGACCAGTCTTTCATCGGCTGGGTGATGGAAGCAGAGAATGCCGAACCGTTGAGCGGTAAACCCCAATACGGTCAACGTGGCTGGACGGGGGAGGCGCGCTTTTCCAACGACCGTTATTACGCTCTGCGGGCGGGGGATTCGATTGAGACCATGCTCGATATCCCGTTAGAACAGGCCTATGTAATGTACCTTTCGCATCTCTTACGGGCGGCGCCGAAAGTTGAGCGAGTCACTCAAGCGGTCCGGTCAGGCTCACCGGTTCAGATTGACGGCCGGCTGGATGAGTGGTCGAATGCCGGCTGGGTGGATGTGGATAAGCCCGAAAATATCTTGCGCGGGGCGGCTGGCTGGCCGGGAGCCGAAAAAGCCAGTTTTCGGCTGGCGTTTTTATGGGATGCCGAAAATCTCTACATTGCCGCCGAGGTACTGGACGACCTTCATGTTCAAAGTGAAGTGGGACCCTCCGTCTGGCGCGGTGATGCGTTGTGGCTCTACTTCAATCTGACGGGTGACCGGCGCAGCATTGACGCCAAGTTAACGCTGGCTCAGACCCCGCAGGGTGGGCAGGTTTGGAACTGGCGTGCGCAGGGATTTCAGCCGGAGGCACGCCTAGCGTGGAGGGAGATAGAGGGTGGTTATATTTATGAGGCGGCTCTCTCCTGGCAAAGCCTGAACTACTTTAACCCGCAGAAGCAGTCTCGCATTTATTACGATGCTGGCATGGGATTCGGTAGCGGCGGGTTTATCAACTGGTCCGGGCTGGATCCGGATACCCCGTCGAATCTGCTACCGCTTGATCTGGTCAACGAGTTGCAGCCGATAGCCGGTCATACCACAATTGAACCGGGCACGCCTTTCGATACAGCTCTGGCAGTTGCAATTTTTGGTGAAGAAGATGATCGGTTGCCGCTGGTCGAAGCGGTTATTCCTCAGCGCCGATCCCCCGACCGCGATTACCTGTGGCTGGATGCGGTGTTTGAAGCGCCGGTGAGCCTGCCTGCTGGCCGTTACCGGCTGCGCATGACGTATGCTGGCAGCCAGGATGAGCAAGAGGCGGTGGTGGATGCCGTCTGGATTTTACCGCAGCGTACCTGCAAGCAATTCACCTTTGCAGAAACTGCTCCTCTCCGCTCACTGAACTTTTGTTATGATTGGTGGACGGGTGAAACTGCATGGAACGAGAAGTGAACGAAACGATCCCTCTGGCGAAACCCTCACAACGGCAGGCGGCAGTCGAGGTTGTGCGGCAGGCCGTCACAGAGTGGTGGGATCACTGGTTCTCTCTTGCTGTACTTGGGGTGATCTGGCTGCTGGCATGCCTGACAATCGTCCTTGCTCCGCCGGCTACACTGGGCCTGGCTGAGGCAATTCGCTCCGTTCCACAGGGTCAAGCGCCGTCCGTAAACGACTGGTGGAGGGGCACCCGCCGCTATTTTGGTCAGGCTTGGGTACTGGCAGCGATCAATTTGTTGCTGGCGGTGTTGTTTTGGACGAATTTCTGGTTCTACACCCAGTTAGGAACGCCATGGGCTTCCAATTTGCGCTGGGTTTTTGTGCCGATCACGATCATCTGGTTGATCATCCAGTTCTACGCGGTCTCGTTTTTGCTTGAGCAGGAGCGCAAACATGTGGGAATTGCTCTGCGCAACGGGTTTTACCTGATGCTGGCTGCCCCGCTGTTTACGCTGATTGTCAGCGGGGTGGGACTGGGGCTGCTGTTCTTCAGCCTGCTGCTGATTGCTCCACTGGTGCTTGGAGGTCCGGCTTTGATTCTGCTTTTGAGCCAATACGCAGTCAGCGAGCGAATTGCCGCTTATCAACTGCGCTAAATGAAAAATTACACAGTACTGAGGCAATTCTATGAAGCATACTTCTAACCATCATTCTCCGCACTTGCTCAAATACTACTCCGACCAGCCGATTTTGACCGCCCTGGACTTTCCGATTCCAGTCAACTCGGTTTTCAACCCGGCAGCAGTCAAATTTAGGGATGAATATCTGCTCCTTACGCGGGTGGAAGATCTTAGCGGGGTTTCCTGTCTATGGCTGGCACGGAGCAAGGACGGCGTGCACTTCACTCCTGATCCGCAGCCAGCCCTGTTGCCAACTCAGGAAGAGCCTTTCTGTCAGGTGGAACGCTACGGTGTCGAAGACCCGCGCATCACCCCCTTGGGGGATACCTTCTACATTACGTATGTCGGCTACTCGGAGCATGACTGCGTCACCCTGCTAGCGGAAACCCACGACTTCCGTTCTTACCGGCGGGTGGCAATTTTGGGTCTGCCGGAGAACAAGGATGTTGTCCTCTTCCCTGAAAAAATCGGCGGGCGCTATGCCAAGCTCGACAGACCAATGACCCAGACATCGCGGCGCGGTGAAATGTGGATTTCTTTCTCTCCGGACCTGATTCACTGGGGCAATCCCTTGCCGGTGATGAGCGCCCGCCCCAATCGCTGGGACTCGTTCAAAATCGGGGCTGGCGCTCCGCCGATCAAAACCGAGGCTGGCTGGCTGGAGATTTATCACGGTGTAAAACTGACGGCTGCCGGCGCCCTCTACCGGCTTGGGGCGGTGCTTCTCGATCTCGAACAGCCATGGCGTGTAATTGGTCGCTCCGATGAAGCGATTCTCTCGCCCGTCTTGCCGATGGATTTTCATGGCAATGTGGCCAATGTGGTTTTCACATGCGGGGCTATTTTGGAGCCAGATGGTGAGTTGAAAGTCTATTATGGCGCTGCCGATCAGGTAATTGGGCTTGCCGCCTGTCCGGTTGAGGAGGTCATTCATTTATGTCTGAAAGCCGCTCAGAAATCATAAAAACAGCGGGTGTGGGACTGATTGGATTTGGCGGCTTTGGTCAATTTATTGCGGAAGTGTTTGCCGCCATGCCGCAGGTGCGACTGAGCGCCGTCTGCGATGTGGACGCTAGCCACCGAGAAAGGGCCGCCGGAAAATATGGGGTGCGTACCTTAGAAAATCCACTTGAATTAATGGATTTGCCTGATGTGGATGTGGTAGTGATTTCAACTCCACCTAATACCCATGCACCGCTTGGCATCGCCGCCGTTCAAAGAGGCAAATCGGTATTTTGTGAAAAACCGCTGGCGACCACTCTGGAGGATGGAGCTCGTTTGATCCACACCGCACAGGAACATTCCGCTCCACTGATTGTGGACTTTGTTCAGCGCTACAATCCGCTCAACGAGGTGGTGCGCAATCTGGTTCGGGAGCGGGTGTTGGGAAGGCTGGTCGGTATTGAAGTGACCAATTACGCCTCGGATGAGTTTTTGAAGCCCGGCCACTGGTTTTGGGATCGAACGGTCAGTGGCGGGATTTGGGTGGAGCATGGTGTCCACTTCTTCGATCTGGTGTCGTGGTGGCTGGACAGCCCAGCCAGTTGTGTTTTGGGGTTGGCTTCCGCCCGCCCAAGCGGGGAGGAGGACCGCGTCTGGGCGATAGTCCGCTACCAGGATGGCAGCACGGCAACATTCTGTCACACCTTTACCCAACCAGCCACTTTTGAGAAGACCGGCATTCATCTGGTGTTTTCACGCGGCTACGTGGCACTGGAAGGATGGATACCGACCCGTTTGAACCTGCGTGCGATGATCAACCAGTCCGAACTGGACTATCTGGAGGGACGACTTGACCGGAGACCCGACCGCATTTCCGCTCTGCTGAACGAGGATTGTTGTGGCTGGGCGAGCGGTGAGGAGTACGAGGTCAAGTATCTGGTTGAATTTGAGGTCGAATTGAGTGAGGGCAAACAGGTGGTCTATCAGCAATGCGTTAAGAGCGCTATGTTGGACCTGTTAGAAATGACCAACAATCCATCTTTCACCCCGCACGTTACCGCTCAGGATGGTCTACGCGCTTTACAAACCGCTCTGGCGGCCGAGCGCTCGGCTCAGGAAGGCTGCAGGATTGAACTTTAATACACAGAATCAGAAAGAGGTTTAATCATGAAACTGCAACGACACCCGAACAACCCGATTCTCAAACCGGTCATGTGGAATGAGTGGGAAGCGCTGAATGTGTTCAACCCCGGCGTGATTTATCACAATGGCTTGTTTCACATGTTCTACCGCGCCCAGGGACTGGATTATGTCAGTAGAATCGGTTATGCGGTCAGCGAAGATGGGGTGCATTTCAAACGACTGGCACAGCCACTGCTTGAACCGCAGGATGAGTGGGAAACCCGCGGCCTGGAGGATCCGCGCATCACATTTCTGGAGGACGAACGGCGGTTCATCATGGCTTATACGGCCTACTCACCTCGCGGCATTACCCCGATGTTTGCCGAGAGCGCAAACCTGATCACCTGGCGGCGGATTGGCCCACTGGTTACCGGCGAGGACAACAAGGATCATGTTCTTTTCCCGCGTATGATCAACGGACGATATGTGTCCTTTCACCGCCGCCCGCCGAGTATTTGGATTGCTTACTCGGACGATTTGCAGCGTTGGGGCGATATGAAACCGATTCTTCATCCCCGCCCCGACAATTGGGACAGCAAGCGGGTGGGGGCCGGCGGTGTGCCAATCGAAACGCCGGATGGCTGGCTGGTACTTTATCATGGCTACAATTTTGACCATATCTACCGGTTGGGTGCAGTTTTGCTGGATCGGGATGACCCGGAAAGGGTGATCCGCTGGCCGAAGGACTTTTTGCTGGAACCGCAGGAGACATGGGAACTGAAAGGGGATGTTCGCACGGCGGTGTTTTCGGCGGCCAACCCGGTGGTAGAGAATACGGTGTATGTCTATTACGGCGCGGCCGACCGGGTCATCGGTCTGGCCACCTGCGCGCTGGATGAGCTGCTTGAATGGGTGAAACAGGAAGGCTGAAATGGGGAATTAAGTGGCAGGGCGTTACCGTAGGGCTTTTGAAGAATACCTTCTCAACCCTATTCGATGATGGTTTGCCGCCAATTCTTTCCTATAACCAGTCCACTGAACCGTTGATAAGGAGGACTAAAACTTGTTCCAAACTGGGCAATGGAGACTCTGAAAAAGTTTGTTTAGAAGAAAGTACCCTAACCTGAATTAGGGTTTATCGGGCATAGGGTGAAAATCCTCCAGGCCCCAAGAGAGTTTTGAAAAAGGGTTTTCTTGGTTTATTCTTCATGCTGTTGCGCAGGTTGGTAACCGATTGCCAGTGAATCAATGCCCATCAGGTTTGCTTCAAGGGCTGGGAGATTTATCCCTTATCTCCGAAGACTTTACCAAACAGAAATTTGGCAAGGCGAATTACAGGTTTAGGATTATTCACATTACAAGGTGACATGTACAACCAAGGGATTTCGCCGTGATCATGGACGAATAGATGCAACTTGATGAAAAAAAACAGCCGATGGATTTTTTATGCGGGCAGCAAGAACGGCAAAAATCTTGGGGTGGTGAATGCGCGGATTGCAACAGACTGCCAGCGTTACAAGACCTGTCACGAGCGACAGGCAGGTTTATCATCTATCTAATGGTCAATTAACCCGTCAGATGGCACTGGACTTGTGCGCTGGAGGGGCGATTCCAGCACGATAGCAATGCTCTGCAACAATTATCAACCTCACAAGATAAAACGACTAAACTATCCATTGAGGGTCTCCTTATGTTATGATTGTTATTGGAGTAACAACAGTTTAGTACCATTGGGAGACCCTCTCCTATTCCCGAACTCAGGTTAACATATGTACACGTTGCATTTTGCATCGGATGGCGTCTCCGGCGGGCAGTTCATGCCTGCTCCGCCCGGCTCCTCGGATTTTTCGAAAGTTTTGTTAGGCGGTCCTAGCCGAATGAGTAAATGAAGCATCCAGATGAAACGTTTAATCTCTCCCGTCTTGGTAGTTTATTTGCTGGTTGCCTGTAGTGGTGCTGCGACACCTGCTACCCCAACCCCGAGGGATGTTGCAAAATCTGTTTTGGAGAAAGTGGCAGAAGAAATCTGTTATGGGCATCCCCAAACAAGTTCATTCTTCGATGACGAAACGACTTATGGACTCCTTTGCTCTCCAGCGGGTGGTCATCATACCCTCATAACATTGGAATGGTTCAGCAACGAGAGTGACGCGCAAGCCGCCTTCGATGTAAAGAAAAAAGGCCGCACAGTCAGGGAATTCCATGGGGCTTCGCTTTTGGTGTGGGGTGAAGATCACCCCTCGTTCCCAGGTGGAAGAGAGGAGTATCGGATTTGGCTTTGGCAAATGCAACAATGGCTTATCGCGGTTCGGGCGTTTGACGACACTCATTTCATAAGTGCTCCTGACCCAGGTGAGGTTTCTGAAGTCATCTACCAAGTTGGATTGGAATATGGGCTATTCACTACCAATGACCAGTAGTCTTGTAAGCCAATCAAATGAGCAACAAAACCGCCCAACACGCCACTCCAGCCGACGCCGCCTTCGGTGACGCGGCCCAGCGGCAAGTCGTTAGCCGCCCGACTTGTAACACGTTCAGACTCCTTCTGCTATTGGTGAAAAATTAGAGTAAGAAAAACAGCGTTTAGCGAATGACGGAGTAAAGCCATGACCCTTGAGGAAAAAATTTACCAATACGTTCGCAAACTTCCTTACTCATTTCAGGAAGAGTTATTCGATTTTATTCAGTACTTGCTTATAAAGGCTGAACAACAGGAAAAGCAGCAGTGGGCTTTTCTGTCGTTGTCATCCGCAATGTGAGACATGGAAGATGAGCCTGATTTGTATAGCGTGTCAGATATAGCTGAGGGTACGCGCCGTGAGCCAGCCGAGTAGTTTTTAGGCAAAGGGGTCTTGCCCGTCCCGCCGCTGCCGCTAAAGCCAACCTGTAGCCCGTCAAGCCAGGAGCCATTTTTAGAGATATGCGTTACCTTCCAGAGCTTTACTACCTTCAAGACAAAAGGGACTTCCCCTTCCAGAAGTCTGTGCTGGTTACAGCAACGACCGTTGCTCAATGGTGCACTCATTTTCATGCAAGAATTATTGCTCCCAAAAATCATATTCTCCCAATCGAGAAGGAAGGACTCCTGCCAACCGCCCCTCAGGAGAAAGAAACCTTCGTTGCCCAATTGGTAGATTGGCTTTTCGAAAATTCGATTTCCGATGAGTTGTTTTGCTTGCTCTTGGACGACAAGCCTGTGCCTCGCTCAGGAGAAGAAGCTAAGTTTGATCATCACGACGACACGTGTTGTTGGGTACTCAATTTGACCGAAGAGGAATTCACCGAATGTCAAGCCAAATGGTGGGCGAACGGTTTGCCGAAGGATTTATTCTATCCAGAGCAAGAGAGTTTGTGTATTCCGTCTCCCGGAAGAGGGTTGAAAGCAAAACTCCTTCGAGTGCTTGGAGTGAAAAAGTGTTCCACACCCAAACAACGGCAAAAGGAGCAGGGGATGAATTAATGCTTGACAATGAGTTGTGGGCTAACCCGCGCTTGAACCTGATGCTACTTCCGCTCAAGCACTCCAGCGTCTCCGGCTCAAGGCGCACTTCCCCCAAGCGCTGCAGGTGCAGCGCCACGGGTACAAGCGCTCCCTTGAGCCGTTCGGCACACGGATAATCCAGACTGCGCGCAATCACCCGCACCGCGTCTTCCACCGCCGCCCCGTAGGTTCGCCCGGGTTCACGGCTGCGTCGCTCCCGCGACAGCCGTCCTCTCATGAGCCGGATCAGCGACTTTCGGTGCATCCCCGTTACGCTTGCATCTCATCCAAGAGATATCCCTTTTCCTTGCGACTGGCGTTGCGATAGCGTTCCCACATCTTGTCCAAATATTTTCGGCGTTCATTGACGCTCATTCGTTCTATCTCGACCATGGCTAGCTCTCCGGTAACATTTTCTTTTGAGCTAACCATCTTACTTCAGTAACATTTTATGTGAACCAGCGCAAGGTATTGACTACAAAATATATTAATCGTATTATTTGGGTATATTAATCGTATTATTTGATAAGCTGGTCGGTTGAGAGTAAGTTTATCAAAGTTACAGCGCTTATTGCTATGGTCAATTGTGCCTTATAAACCAAACCAGCGTTATTGAGAAAATGAGGGGTCTAAATTCTATGAATTTTTCATTGGTCATAATAGCTTTTGATGAAAAACCTTATATCAACGGTTACCTAAAGTTCAGCCAGAAATATTACAATGATGTTATTCACTTCTTTCCTCAAATCCAGAATTTAGATATTGATGCTGTTGCAGAATTAGTTGGTATTTACGGACCTTCAAAATTTGACAAAAACAAGGGCGTTACTCTAAAACTAACAAAAATTCAACACGCCCAGGATGAAATTCAAATCTGGTTCAAACGCCTTCAGGAGACCGAGGCGACCTCCCAAGAAATCAAAAACCGTCTTCGAAAGTGGATGAGAGACTCTCTACAATGGGATGGTAAAGGCTTTCTTCCAGGAATTTGTCTATTGCCAGCCGAACAGTTGCATTCAATGCTCAATCAAAATAATCACGTGATAAAAGAAAGGATAAAAAGGTTAAAGCAAAATAATGATTGGAACGGCATCTACAAACTGGTTGAACCGATTGAGAATATCTCTAAAAATGATGAGTTATGGAACGATGCAGAAATCCTCAACGAAATAGGATTTGCCTGTTCCAAACTATCCGAAATCTCTGCTATTCCGCCTGACATCTTCAAGGATGAAAACAAGAAAAAACATCTACTGGACGAGAAAGCAAAATATCGGAAACATTGCCAGACACTATTCAATAGATGTGTAGAGATTGAACCCGATAATCCATCTTTTATTTCCAGCCTAGCGTACTTTCATTACAAGAATGTACAGGAGCTTTCTCAACGCAATGGACGCAGAGACGGCAATCTTCTGGAGGAAGCAAAACTTGCTATAAAGCTAATTAATCACGCACTTGCCATCAACCCTTCACGGATTAACGATTTGTATCGAAAAGGTTATCTACTCACTCAGATTATTCCCAATCAAATTTTATTTGCAAAGCAAATAGAAAGCAGCATTGAAGACCGACGAGTCGCTGCTGAACAGGCACGTTTGGAGGGTATCGAGTGCCTGGAGGGTGTCATCAAAGTTTGGGAAGAAGCAATCAATGACGAAATAAAAAAACGTTATCGTAAGGAATATATCAAAAGCATTTATTACGTTGGCCAAACTTACTATGACCTGATCTATAATGTATGGGATGAAGCTGTATTTTTATTTCATCTAAAAGATGAAAAGCCTGTTTCCGGTGGATATAATCAGCGTGACCTGGAAAGAGCCAATAAAGCCTGGGATTATTTATACAAATGCTGGCAAGTTGACCAAAGCTCCAAAAAGATTTTGACCGAACAAAACATATTCGAAACCCCTTCTTCCGGAGTAGAAGAGGGGGTGCATCGCTTATACTGGCTTGGAAAAGCCGCTTTTGCTCAATATTGGGTAATGAGCAATTATGGTCGTTATGATGATCCAAAGTCAATACCCTACAGAGAACGGTCAATCAAATTCTTAAAGGGTGCTTTAGATCTTCCATATTCTAAAGAATCACAAAATCAAAAGAAAGATTACATCGTTGAGCTTTTGGCAAGGGTGTTTATCAGCGGGAATCAACCCCAACAAGCCATCAATCTGATTGAAAGTAAGCTAAGGAGTGTGAGAGATGTGTATATTCAACACACGTATGCACTGGCTCTGATCTTGACAGAAAATTTTTCAAAAGCTCATCAGATACTTCAAGATGCCGCGAGGAATAATAACAACCGCGACTCGTGGACAACTGCTCTTATGATTGGATACAATTATCTACAGCAAGGGAACCTTGAAAAAGCACAAGAAGCATTTACGGAAGGGCAGAAAATTGCTGAAAAACATGGAAAAGTAAGGATTGAATATTTACTTATCGGGCTAGCTCTTGTTGCCCATCAGTCAAGAGATTTTGAGCGGGCAAATGAATTGTTGTACCAAGCATCGTTGTTGAACTCCTCACTACCGATCAAAGAGATTCAACAACGATGGAAATGAATTTTTTGGATTGCCATTCAGCCTTCAGAAATAATTTATTTGGGGTTTCTAGATGAACAACAGAGAGTATAAACTGATTATTCAAAAAGCAATGCAACGTCAAGAGCCAGTGTTCATGGTCTATAAAAATTTTAGAGGTGAGGTCAGAGAGTTTGAGGTCATCCCTACACAATGGGTAAACGATGTTTCTTTTTCTGCTCAGCCAATATCATCCGAAAATCAGCTTAGATTCAATCTGAAGGGAATCATACAGATCGCTCCAATTAATGGGGTTAGCGAAGGAGAAGACAAAGAAAACAATCTGGTTCAGTACGAAAAATCAATGAGTGCTGAGACTTCAGCGCTTCAAGCAGGAACAACCGTCCCAGAAAGAAAATCGCAAGCAGTCAACTCCATTCAGACCCGCCAAGACTGGTCAAGAATCAATCAATATCTGAAAGAATGTATCATTCGTGAAAACCAGCAACAGTTCATAATTGAAAATGTTCAAAACCTGATTCCTATCCCCCAAGAACAGTATAAAGAATGGAAAGATGCGTACTATAACGGCGATCCAATTTATATTCCGGTTTCAAAAAGTTTTCGTAGAGATCATCAAAGAGGGGATTTGGATTTCGATAACGAAGTTCGATTGATCAACAAATTACTTCAAGAGCGTAAACAACTCTGTTTAGGTGAGATGTTTCTTATCATAGACTATCAGAAAATAGCGCCACTTTTTTATATCCCGCTTGAAATTCAAAAAAGGGAAATTTCAGAAATTACAGATAAAGTCAAACCAGCCGGTCAGTATTATGTGCTTACACCAGAACCGCTCCAAGTCAGTTATGCCACCCTCAAGGTTTTGGGACTTGATGAAGAGCAAATCTCAGCCTTTTTGGAAGAGATAGAACAGTACGGCAATGACTTTGATCACATTCAACAGGCTGTCTTGAACAAAATCTCACAAATTTTAGAATTTGAGCCACCTCGATTGCAAGATCGAATCCTCCCTAATACGATATATCAAAAACTGTGCAGGTTTGTGGTCACCGATTCATTAGCCACCATCAACCTGATTCTTGAACTATCCGATCTAATAACCTCCAAAATCGAGCTGTCTCCGTCAAATGGCTTGCATAACTTACTTAATACTTCTCCAGAACATGAGTACCCGATCAATGAAACAATCAATCCTGATGACTTATTCGTAACACCTTTATATCCAAGACAAATTGCCGCACTTCATTCCTCTCTGACCGAGCCGATTGTGGTGGTGACCGGCCCACCGGGAACAGGAAAATCTCAACTGGTTTTGAATATCTTAGTCAACGCATTTCTGAAAAACAAAACGGTATTATTTGCCAGCAAAAACAATCAGGCTGTCAACGTGGTGATGAAGCATCTAATTGACGAACTGGGCTTTCGAGGGGCTGCACGAGTAGGTAATATCGAGTACCTTCGTGATGCATCCGCACGAATGCGAAAGGCTTTGTCGGAAATTGGTCAGAAAACCGAGCCGTCAAGCCTAACCCGAGATGAAAATATTCAATCTGGCTTAATCGAATGTCAAAAAGAACTGAAAGAGTTAGAAACCCTTGAAGAAAAATTAGAGCGGCTTCGAGATTTGAAGGGAAAATTAGAATCGTATCAAAATGAGAAGGAGTTTTACCTCAAAAATCTCTCCGAAAAATTTGCCACTATTTTCAAAGAAAGAGAAACCCCTTATCTTACCTGTAAAGATTTTGAAGTATTGGATGAAGAAATCAGTAGCCTCCTCATGGAAGCAATCTCTCTTGGTAAACAACACGGCGAATGGCGTTCGAGTGTAGAAGTATTTCTGGGTAGTCGCTTGCCTTCTGATAGTCCCTTTTTACCAGAACCGCTGATTCGTTCAATTCAACAAGCCTTAAGACAAGCCCTGGCCTTGCAAAAAGATTCGTTCCAACTGCCAACAGAAGAAACCTCTCTGCATAAAGAGCTCGTCATCATTCTCACCTGGTTAAACTTCATTGATAGGCTAGCAAAAGAAGAGAAGAAAAAATCGCTTGAATTCCTTATCATAAACCTCGAATCAGAGAAATCATCCTTATCTAAACAGTTACATTTCCCTAATCTCGAGAATGCTCTCAACCGGATGGCTCAGCTTTCGCACGAAACTCTTCAAGAAATTGAGAACAACGCCAATCTAATTCATCAGACATCCATGATGGCGATAGAAGGAAAGATGCCATGGTGGTGGCGATTCCTGAACTGGATCTCCAATGAAGCCTTGATTAAGAAAGAAGGGCAGAAGTTCGATCAAATACTCGACTCCTCTCTAATAGCATTTCCAAACGAAATTAGACAGAATATGTCTGCCCATAAACTACGCAAGTGGTCAGAAGATGTAATCAATGGGATAAAGCTGGCAAGAACTGATCAAGCACTCTCCAAGGCCTTGAGCGAGCTTGAAACAACACGCCAAGAGATCCTATCCCTTGAAGAAAAACTGCCACCCAATATCGAACATTTTCTTCAAATCGTAGATCAACTTGAAACAATTTTCGATCCTCATCAACCGAGCAGGAAACAGGCGGATATTCTTACGCTCCGAGACAAACTGGAACAATACCAAAAAAATCTGTCCGAACTGATCGAAAAGTACAACCAGATTCGCCAAAGGTTTTCACTTCTAATCTATCACAATCAGCATGGACTAGTTTCAATCGAACGGTTATCTCAATCGTATATCAGAGATTTTGAGACATTGTTGGCCTTCAACGACTGGGATGTTCCCTCTCAATTAGAAACCTATTTGACCGATTGCAGTAACTTCTTAAACGTTTGGAATGCAGATTCGAGAATAACCGACTTTAGAAAGGAACTTGAGCAATTAGGCGAAGAGGATGAAATCTTAGCATCCTTACGACAAACTCAGAAAGATTTGCTTAACCAAAGCCGTCTAGTTTTAAACTCTATCTGGCTTGCTAGGGTTCGCAATTTACCGAATACTGTGCTCCAACGGACTGATGAGTATATTACAGCGACAGAGAATTTTTGTAACGGGAATCAAGTGGACGTTTCTCGTAGAGATTTGAGAAACTCAATGCATGAACGCTTTGATGATGTTAAGAAAGTTTTCCCAATTTGGGCAACAACCAACCTAAGCGCTCGAAACAGTTTCCCTTTACGTGAAAAAATCTTTGATATTGTGATCGTAGATGAAGCGTCACAATGCGATATTGCCTCGGCAATGCCTTTATTGTATCGAGGGAAACAGATGACAATTATCGGGGACCCGAAACAATTACGCCATGTCACGACCATTCAAGACACAGCCAATCAAGGAGCTGCCGCAAAGTTCGGTGTTGATTTAGCAGCCTATAACTACGCAAAACAATCCCTTTACGATTTGGCCCAGCGGTCTGTCGGGAACAAACCGGGTGTACTACTTCTCAACTATCACTACCGTTCGGACGAGAAAATCATTTCATTTTCGAATAAGCACTTTTACAACGAGCGTCTTTTCATCAAAACGGATTTACGAAGACGCTACAACAACAACAAGTTTGTTAAGAACTGGAGAGGGCTGTACTGGTTAGATACTTCTTCAAATGATGCAGAACGACAGAATCGAAGCTGGATAAACAAAGGTGAAGTGGAAGCATCCCATCAACTAATTCTCAAAATTCTTCAAAACTTACGATCATGGAAATTAGATTCGAGAATCAGTATTGGTATCGTTACTCCCTTCAAAGCGCAAGCAGATCTGCTGCGTTACCGGTTGGAAAGTCTGGGTGAAGACATTACCGTTGGCACAGCCCATACCTTTCAAGGCGATGAGAAGGACATCATCTTATTTTCAACCGTCATTGCACCGGGGATTGAACCAAATACTCTAAACTGGCTAAAACAGACTGAAAACCTATTGAATGTAGCAATTACCAGAGCTAGATTAGCATTATTTGTTGTTGGAAACTACAATTATTGCCTAAGCAATATTGAACCAAACCACCCGTTCCAACTCTTTGCTCAACATGTAGACCAACACGGGCGTGTTAGCATGCTTATTGATGAATTAATTGAGGGCAGGCAACCTTTTCAGATCGCAGGTCTGTTTACTAACCCGGACAATGTCGAACACAACCGGGCTACTTTAAGACGACTGTTAGAAAACTGCGAAGGCTTTATTTACTGGATTGATCCATATTTCATGAACAAAGTTTTCAAGATTCTAATAGATCTAGCTCAGACTGGAAACTGGCAGGTCTCTGAAGTGTGTTTGCTAACTGCTTTAGAACAAACTCTGCCGGAAGAAGGAAAGCCGCCTCAATTCACTTTTGAAAATTACAATTCTACCCACTCAAAGCTTGAACAAAAAGGAGTATCCCTAAAAGTCAGGTTGATCCAGCGAAACAGTTTGCCCCATGATCGATTCCTGATCTCAAATAATCTTAAGGTAAATATGCCGCCATTTAAAAATGCCTACGATCAGCATTCTCGTATTAGCGAGTACACAGAATCTCGTGCAACCATTTCCTTGTTTCAGGAGTTTTGGCAAAAAGCCCAGGATTGGAACGGCTGACCCGATCCAGCACACGAACCAAACCGAAGAGAGATAAAATTTTTTGCCTATAAGCAGTGGCACTTAAGAATCATCCAGAAAAATAGATTAACGTGAGTTCGGGATAAGGGGCTCCCTGGTGTAAGCTTGGATTTGGTAAAACAATCCTTTCAAGGAGTCTCCGATGGATAGTCTAATAGAATTGTTCTGTGATCTCGATGATTTTTGCCAATCTTTTCCGCCTGTCTGGAGGAAACAATTATTGAACGCCGGTGAAATTCAGCGGCAAAGGGAAAGAAGCCTGAGCATGAGTGAGATCATGACCATTTTGTCCATTTTCATCAATCAAGCGACCGTAATTTCAAAGCCTACTACACCCAATAGGTTCTTGAGCGTCTGCGCGCTGAATTTCCCGGTCTGGTCGGTTATAACCGTTTTGTCGAGTTGATTTCATCCGTCTAGGTCGGATGGTGTGTGTACCTGCGCACACGCTGTCCGGGGACTTGTACGGGCATTTCCTTGATCGGTTCAACCGCTTTGGCGGTCTGCAAAAACCCCACAATCCACTCCCATCAGGTCTTTGCTGGCTTGGCAGAGCGGGGCAAAACCTCCACCGGCTAGTTTTTTGGTTCAAATTCAACGAGCGTGGCGACACATTGATGCTGAGCGTGGTGACTCTGCTGAATTGGTTTACGCTCGCCGATGACGGGGATGGTACGACCGAGCTTACCGGCATACCGGAAGAGGCGGGACAATTTGAGGTGGCGCTGCGCGTTAATGATGCAATCGGTGCCTTTGCCGAGCAATCTTTTATCCTCGTCGTAGGTGAAGCGGTAGCGTCGCGCCACGAATTGTATCTGCCGTTGGTTCTGAAAGCGGTGCTTTAATTTGGATTAGAATCCTGAAATTGCGCGTAGTCATTTTTCTGGTTCGTTGATCTCCACCATCCATCCTCTTTGAGAAACAATTCTTGGCTTGTAATGAGGGAGGGGAAGTTGCAAGCCGTTTTTAGTACGGGGCGGGGATTATACCCATTTCGTGGGGTGAATCTGGCGTTTGAAGATTTGTTGTTTGCATAGACATCTTTACACCCCTGTAAAGAGGGGATGATAGCGTACGACCCCCTTTTTACCCGCCAGGGCGTTTTTGCGCAATTCCAACACCATAAAAACCTCCTCTGGCACATTCACCTCCCACTGGATACCAAAGGGTTTGGTCGGCTTGAAACCAAAACGGGGGTAGTATTGTGGGTGTCCGACCACAAAGACAATTTCGTAGCCGGTTTCTTTCAAATGCTCGAGGGCGTGGCGGATTAATGCCGAGCCGACGCCCTGTTTTTGGAAGGCGGGCAGAACCGCCATCGGGCCAAGCCCCAATGCCGACCATGGTCGTTCACCATCGGTGAGCGTTACAGGCGTAAAAAGGATGTGCCCAACGATGTCGTGATGGATCTGGGCAACCAGCGAAAGGATAACCGCCCCGCTGTTGCGCAGGCCATCCACCAGCCGAGCTTCATTGTCGCGCCCAAATGCCAGTTGATTGACGTGGAAGATGGCGGGGAGGTCTTGAGGTGTTTCGGGGCGGATAAGGGTATTCAATGGCTTCAACTCTAGAGTAATTTTTCTGTTTCAACGATGTAGGCAAACTCGCCGCGTTTATTTTACTCTGAGCCTGATTGTACTTGAAGAGCCGATTACATGAAACTGGCAATTGCCACCGAGAGCGTGTCCACGCCCCAGTGGGCGAGCATGAACGGGGTGAGGCGTTTTGTCCGCAGGTAGATGGGGATGACAACGGCAAAAGGCAGGGTGGAGATGAAACGATAGAGAACAAACTGCCAATCGGGCCGGAAGGGTAGCGCGGTGTGTTGTAGCGCCCAGCCAAAGGCGACAATGAGAACTGCCAGCCAGGTCTTGCCCGTTAGCGCTTGCAGGCGCGGCAGGGCATAGCCCTGATAGGTCAATTGCTCGGTGACGCCCCACAGAACGGGAAAGACTAGCAGGCTGAACAACGCGCCCCACAGCGGGAGTCCGCCCATGGGCGTGGGCGGCTGACCGCCGTAGATGAGGATGCCCGCCACCATCCCGCCGCCGAAGCCGAGAACGAGGAAAAGGAAGAGCAGCAAAAAGGCGAAGCGCAGGTCTTTCCAGAGCAGGGTGTGTTTGTAGTCGAAGAGGGCGGAGAGGCGCAGCCCTTCGGGGCGCAGGAAAGAGCCAATGGTCAGCAGACATGCCAAATCCACCAGTGAGCCGTACACTGTCCACCAGGGGGTGGCGGATTGGATGGGGGTCGGGTCGCCGCGCAGGAAGAAGACGAGGGCGAGTAATCCCTGAAAGAGCAGGGCAAAGAGAAAGCGGCTAAAGACCATGAAGAACGGGGCGCAGGATTTCATAAACGTCCTTTGAGATGAGATTGCTACGAGGCTGAACTCGATATGCCATGCGTGATAGCGCGAGGCTACTCGACCAGCGGCGCATTTTTGGCGGGGCGCGTGGCGGAGCGGATGAATTTGCCGTGCTTCATCATCTTGCCGTGTTGCTCAGAAAGGCGGCGGGCTTCGTCGGCGCTGGGGATTTGTCCGTCGTTGGGGGTGTAGGTGAGAAACCAGAGTGTGGCATTGCCGCCAAAGACGAGGTTGGTGAGCAGTTTGATCGCCCAACCGTGACCGCCGTTATCGCGGAATTGGGTCATGGCTTTGCCGCGCCAGACGGTGATGGTGAGGCTTTCACCGCTTTTGAAATCGCCGTGCAGTTCGGCGTAGAGTAAGTTTTCGTTTTTGGGCAGTTGCGGCAGGATGAACCAGCCCGAGTACATGCTGTTGAGGATAGTTTGCCACAGGCTCAAGCCTTTGCCGTGCGTGATGGATACAACGGCGCCTTTGGGCAGGGGCGCGCGTTCGCCGAGGCGTTGGATACCGCCGTATTTGCTGTTGCGTTCAAGGGTCCAGGTGCGGGTGGTCATGGGAATACTCCTTCTTGTTGAAATTGGCTTATGCTTCCGCTGTGGCTTTCAGCCGTTGCAGGGTGGCTTCGAGGGATTTTTCGAGAAAGTGCGGGTCGAAGAACAACATCAGGCGGGTGAGCCAGCCCGAAAGCGATTCTTCTGTAATCACCAGAGTATCATCACCGCGGGCTTCAAAAGTCCAGTTGTGTACGGCGGACATGCCGGGGGCTGTTCCCGTCCAGCCAATTCGTTGTGGGGGCTGGACGGTGTGCAGCCGCGAGGTAATGTTGAGACCCTGGGCTTTCCAGCGGAAGGTTGTCCCTTCTTGCAGCTCGCCTTCCAGTTTGACGAAGGTAATATCGGGCTGCCACGCCGGCCAGTTTCCCAGCTCGGTTTGTAACTGCCAGACCTTCTCCCGTGGTGCGTGGATGAGGATCTCGCGGCGGGCGCGAGCGGGTGCATTTGAGTTGATTTCCATCATTCATTGTCTCCAGATGACCATCAAAATTTTATTGAGGATGTAGATTGCACCGAAAATGAGACTGAGGGTGAATTTACCGGCGCTGTACAACGCCCAGCCTGCCAGCCCGAACAGGAGCAGTTCCAGCAGCAACACCCATGGTTGTGAGAGCCGCAGAGGGGCTTTGGGGGCGAGGAAGGTTCCCCACATCCCTGCGAACAGCAGCGGGGCACCCAGACCGAGCAGAAATTTCAACGCTGGCGAATTGCCCGTCTTGAATCCCCAGTATCCAAAGATGGCAAGGCTGCCCAGTTCGAGCAAAAAACGAATGATCAGATTAAGCATTTTTAAGATTTCCAGCATGTGACTCTCCATCATTAAAAAATTGACGATTGACCGACAGGATTTGCAGGTTCAGGTTGTGGATGCGGAACAGCACCCCTAGCAAAGCAGACTGGTCGGCTAATTTGCCGGTAAGCAGGGCATTACCGTCGCTGTCCTCGGTGTGGTTCAACTCCGGAAACCAGCCGGCAAGTTCTTCATCCAGTTTGCCGTGCAGACGGATCAGGTACGGGATCGTTGTCGGTTTGGCGTTCATAGTCCCCATGATAGTCCGGCATGAGCCGTTTTTCATCCCCCAAAGGGGGTAGATGGCGGGGTAAAAAGAGTTGCACAAAGATACCCCCATCGGGAGATGCCTGGCGAAATCGTTTTTCATACACTGTGCGGTAAGGAGAATAACCCATGAACAAACTACCCTTTCTATTTCTTGTGTTCGTTTTTATCCTTTCGGCCTGTGGGGGTGCCCCGGCCGATACCCTCATCACTGGTTCAGGCAAGATGATCACCCAATCGTTCGACGTCCGCGATTTTGACCAGATTCGCATTGGAACTTCGGGGGTGCTGTACCTGCAACAGGGGGATGAATTCAGCCTGACGGCTGAGGCGGATGACAATATCCTGCCCGTTCTGGATATCGGTGTGGAGAAAGGCGTCCTAACCGTGCGCACTACCCCGGAAGTAAGCCGCCTGCGATTTGAAACGCTGGTCTACCAGATTACCGTGCCGTCTTTGAGTGCGTTGGAAATTTCTGGCTCGGCGGATGTACGTGCGGAGGATTTCAATGCTGATTCGCTCACCATCCGAATCAACGGGTCTGGCGATGTCACCTTTGTCAATCTGGATGTCCAATCGCTCTCAGCGCGATTGAGTGGCTCAGGTGATTTGATTCTGCCGATGGTTTCGGCGAACAGCATTCTTGCGGAGGTCAACAACTCAGGGCGGATAGAGGTGGCTGGCGTAACCGACTCGCTTACGGTAGAAACATCCGGTTCCGGTGAGCTACAGGCCGAAAAACTGCGGGCGGCTACTGCCGAAGTGGCGGTCAACGGGAGCGGAAATGCCACCGTTTGGGTGGTTGACCGGCTGGATGTGTCCATTAGTGGCAGCGGGGATGTACAATACCTTGGCTCGCCAGAAGTGACCGAGAAGATCAGCGGGGGCGGCGAGTTGATCGCGCTGGGTTCACGCTGATTTACAGTTTTGGGGATCGCCCGCCTACAGGTGGAAGCGGGCGATCTTATTTTTTGGACGAGCCGTACACTATCATCGAGGGCGTGTTTACCAAACATGCCCTCGGACTGGGTGAATGAATAGCCACTTGAAGCCGACGGCAGAACAGAGAACTGGGACGGAACAGTGATCTTATGGAAGTAAACCCAACTCGCGCGCCTTACCAGCCCAGCCGCCTTCACGCGGTCATCTACCCCCAGTTTGCAGTAGATGATTGAGGGTAGGATATCATAATCTCTTTGCCAAAGAGACTGGACGCTTTTTGTCACCATCTTTTCTATCCAGATTTCAGAATCTAATCGGTGGAGAGAAATTGACCTTCATGGTTGAGCGATGAAGAGTGAGTTTATCGGATACGCCATATCATCGGGACAATCAACAACCACGAAAACTTAGCAATGTCGGGATGGATGAATGCCAATCCTATTGAAAACAGGAAAATGGCAGAGATGCTCAGGTTGCGGAAAATGCCGCGACGGACGATAGCGGTCGTTAAGTCGGCTGAGACGAGACGACGGCCGCTGGTTGCGTACAGCCAGAGTAAAGTGAGGAACGATCCTTCCATGCACATAGTCATGGCGTAAAAAATGGTTGCGGCGCGATTGCCGTTTTCGCTAATGACCACTGTTGGGAAGGGGATGAACGCAATCGTCATCAGCACGAACAGGTTGATAAAGATTAGGCGGGTATCGTAGCGCTCGATGTAACCGAATTGGCGATGATGAATCAACCAGAAGTTTCCAATGACCAGAAAACTGACCATGAAACTGAGATATTTGGGGTAGATAGAACCCAGTGCGTGCCAGAGATCCGCGTTGTTCAATCCAACGACTTCGGGTAGACGGATTTCAAGCGCCAGCAGGGTGATGGCAATGGCAAAAACCGCATCGCTGAAGAAAACGAGACGCTCCATACCCCGTTCATCGGCAGCGAGTGTTTTGAGTGTTGATGTTTTGCTCATGTTTCTTCATCCCAATAAAAAGCAAATCAATCATGTTGTTGAAAGAGACTCGAAAACCGCTCAATTGTGTTTAATGCGGATGAGAAAAAAGGGCTAATTATCCCCAGAAGAATGACCCTTGAAGCGATTGGCCAATCCAGGAACCCATTTTGCAGGGCAGGGGGCAGTCTCCTCTTTACCACCTTCTAGTTCTTGGTTTCAATTCTGTTTCGATAAGACCCTTTGTACCAATGCTACGATGCCAAACGAGATCAAAATGAAAGGACCAAAGATGTTCCATGGAATATTCGTTGTGGAAAAGACGGCAATGGCAGAACATACCGCGAAGGCTGTGATGGCTTGAGCGTAATTTCCGCGGAAGACGCGGTCTGCGGCAAGGGCCGATCCGATCACAAACATCAGTCCAGGCCACCAATTGCCGGTTAAAATGAGCATGCCGAGACCGATCAAAAAAATACCACCTGCAATACCAGATTTTGTGGGTTTTGTTTTCATTAGACTCATTCTTTTCTTAAGATGGATTTACGGATAGCATTCACCAACTCGCCATCTGCTTTTCGCTTGGGAACAAATGCTGCCACGCCGAGTTGTTCGGCGCGCTGACGGTTAACCGGTTCGTCGTACAGCGTCAGGATGATAACCGCACTTTGTGGCTGGGATTGGCGCAAGCGTTCTGCTGCACTTAGACCATCCAGCGAGGGCAAACGGATATCCATCAACACTACGTCAGGCTGGAGTTCCCGCGCTAGCTGCAAGGCTTCCCAGCCATTGCTCGCTTCGCCTACAATTGAGAAGTCGGGCTGTAAGGCCAGATTCATCCGCACTCCGCGGCGGATGTTGGGATCGTCATCAACGAGGAGAATTTTAATCACGCCCTCAGTATAATAAGGGGGCAAGTTTGGCGCATCAGTAGGAAGCCGGTTTTCTCCTCCAACTTAAGTCTTAACTGAGTTCAGGGATTGCAAATTATAATCGGAGTATATTTTTCTCATTTTCTCTCTCCACAGGAGAGGTGGAAGAGGTAAGGGATTCAGGAGAGTTTGACATGTCAATTCGCATTCTGCTTGTAGATGACCATGCGGTTGTTCGTCAGGGGCTAAGAATGTTTCTTGGTCTGGACCCAGAACTGGAAGTCGTTGGAGAAGCGGAAAATGGGGAAGAAGCGATCCGCCTGACGAAGGAATTAAATCCCGATGTTATTCTGATGGATTTGATTATGCCCGTCATGGATGGTGTTACTGCTATCCTACGTCTCCGCCGTGAATTTCCGGACACAGAAGTCCTTGCCCTGACCAGTGTACTGGAGGATGAAGCTGTGATAAAAGCCATGCGTGCTGGCGCGATGGGGTATCTGCTGAAAGATACCCGGGCTGAAGAGTTGTGCCGCGCCATCAAGGCAGCAGCGGCGGGACAGGTGCAACTCTCGCCCCAAGCAGCTGCACGGCTGATGCGCGAAGTGCGCGTACCCGAGAGCCCTGAAAGACTGACTGAGCGCGAGACGGACGTACTACGCCTTTTGGCACTTGGACGTGCGAATAAAGAAATTGCGCTCGAACTGAGCATAGGGGAGAAAACGGTCAAGACACACGTCAGCGCCATTTTACGCAAATTGGGCGTGCTGAGCCGCACCCAAGCAGCCTTGTACGCGGTCAGGATTGGATTGGTTTCAACTGATGGGGGAAATTAGACTCATGTTCAGTCTCAACCGGATCAGCGCAAAAATCACCATAGGATTGATGGCATTTGTTGTGTTACTGGCGGCTGTGACCAGCGTGCTGGTCTGGCGCGGTTTTGACAAGGCAAAAACCGCTGCTGTACAACGCAGTGCTGAGAGTTTACAATCACAAAGCCGGGATACTCTTGTGCAATTGACCGAGCAGGAAGCTCAACTTTACAATTTGGAATTACAACAAGCCGCTCGGGTAACCGAAATCGCAGCCGATTTTTTGATACGGATGCATGAGTCTGGTATTTCGGTGGATTGGTCTGCCAAACCTGATGTGGTTAACCGGTCCTCGCAATTAACCCTGAGCGAAGACGGTTTGCTTTACTATGATGCCAATCCTCGCCGTCGCACGGAAATTTTACACATTGGCAGCATTTTACCGAACGCCATAACCGACCGCAGTCTAGAGGATTCAGCAATTCTGGAAGACCTTTTCCCCTCCTTGCTGGCACAAACCCAAAGTGGGGTGGGGATTTATTTTCAGGGTCCACAACTTACCTTCCGATACTACCCTGTACGCGGGTTACCCGAACTTGAACTACAAAACGGTGCGGCAAAATCTGCCCAAACCATGCACATTGAGGACTTTCTGGTTGCACCGAACAACAATCCCCAACGTAAAACTGTCTGGCTTCCGCCCTATCTCGATGATGCAGGGCAAGGCTTGCTTGTGAGCGCCAACTCGCCCATCTACTATGGGAACGACTTTCAAGGCTTCATCGGTATTGACATTTCGCTCACCCGTCTTGTGGAACGCTTAAGCCAACTCCGGCCGACGAAGAATAGCTTTGCCTTTCTTCTAGATTCACAAGGGCGTTTGATTGCAATCCCCAATGGACGTGCTGCCACACTCGCCGGCCATCATCTTAGTGCAAAGCAGCAGACATTTGACGGTTTACTGGGTTCATCGCTCACCGATCTCAATCCAGAACTGGCAACCGTGATGAAATCCAGTCAAATGCCTGACGCGCTGGAAATCTTCCTTAACGACAACCTTGTGCTGGTTACGCGTGCGCTACTACCCGATCTTGGCTGGACCCTGTCCATCGTTGTTCCACTCGATGAAGTAACGGCTGAATCTCAGAACGTAGCGCGTTCCATTGGATCTGATGCGATTATCACTGTTCGCAACACCCTGATCATCATGGCCCTCTTTTTTTTCGGGGCGGCAGTAGTCACCTTATGGCTCAGCCAGCGATTTCTGGCGTATCCTATCGCTGAGATGCTCGGTGGCGTACGTGCCATCGCTGATGGAAATCTTGAGGTATCTGTTCCTGTATTGTCCAATGATGAACTCGGTGAATTGGCGGTTTCGTTTAATCAAATGACCGATGAACTTAAGTACCGCACCCAACAACTCGCTCAAACCAGTGCCGAATTGCAATTGAAAGAGACACAGATAAAAATAGCGGCTCTGGAAGAGCGACAGCGATTGGCACGGGAACTGCATGACTCGGTTTCCCAGGCCTTATACGGCATTGCGCTTGGTGCACGAACAGCCCAGATGCAACTAGAAAACGATCCTGCTAAAGTAAGCGAACCTCTCGATTATATTCTCTCTCTTGCAGAAGCAGGGCTTTCAGAAATGAGAGCTCTCATTTTTGAATTACGCCCCGAATCGCTTCAGAACGAAGGGTTGGTTGCAGCGCTAACGAAACAATCTGACGCCTTGCGCGCTCGCTATAAAATTGAAGTGATCACGCACTTTGATCCGGAACCCGAGATTCCGCTCGAAGCGAAGGAAACCCTCTACCGAATTGCTCAGGAAGCCATGCACAACGTGGCCAAACATGCTCATGCCACACGGGTGGAACTATCATTGCTAAACAGAGACGACGCGTTAATTCTGGAAATCCGCGATAATGGTAAAGGATTTGACCCTACACAGGAATTTCCTGGTCATCTGGGGCTCAAAACCATGCCTGAACGTGCTGATCAAATCGGTGGAACTTTCCATCTTCATAGTCAACCGGGTGTAGGGACGGTAATTTCCGTCCGTGTTTTAAAGGATTGACCGCTTTATCCGCCTAAGGCGGGCGGTTTTCCTCCGCCTTAAGACCGAAGATGAAAATTTTGACACTGGTTACAATGACCTCATGATTTCAAACGCTTATCGGAGGTTCTCATGCAAAACCAGGTTAATCTTTCTCAATCATCTTCCAGCAGCGGTGCTCATATCGTCATCTTATCATTTTTTGAAAATCGTCCCGTGCTTTCGACGGTCATCCTGTCTGGAACCTTTATCATTCTCTCCGGTTTGTTCGGTCTGATTGCTCAATCGCTGCTCTCACAATATCAACCTGAATTTATTGCCCTTATCGCGCTTTCTGTTCTGGTGGCGGCTGCTCTTTCCGTGCTGGGTTGGTGGAAAGTTGCCGGATTCAACCCGCCGACTGAATGGCGTGACTCGCGCCTGATGGTTATTCCTTTTCTTATCGTACTTGGTTTACCTTTTCTTCTGGGTGTCAAAACTACCGACGCGGGGACGTTAATCTATTTTGCAGTAGCATACGCCCTCACGGGCTTCATGGAAGAAGGCCTGATGCGCGGGATTGTCTTGCGCGTGCTTCAGCCAACGGGTATAACCCGCAGCGTGGTCATCTCTTCCCTGCTTTTTGCTCTGATACATATCGGCAACCTCCTGTACCGCAATCCTGCTATTGTCTTCGCTCAAATGCTAGGTGCATTTGTTCACGGCATCGGCTTAAGCGCTATCCGTCTACGTACGAACACTATCTGGTTCCCCGTTATCCTTCACGCGCTGCACGACCTGGCGCTGAAATACACCAACTTCCCCGTGATCCCCTTGGATGTTGTGCAGGTTACTTTGCTGATGATTTATGGCATCTATCTATTGCGGGGTTGGAAGCCAAAATAACCAACAAACAGGAACCGCGGAGTGGCTGGTAGGGCGCAGCGGGAGCGCACAAGGTGGACATTTTGGGGAACTGGTCGAAAGGCACACCATGATTTCCAACAATCAGGTCAAACGCTCCCGAAGCGCTTTAAAGATCGGTGTAAGCGGCTCAGATAATCCCCAACTCGCGCGCCTTACCAGCCGCCTTCACGCGGTCATCCACCCCCAGTTTGCCGTAGATGTGTTTGACGTGCGTCTTAACCGTCCCCACCGAAAGGTAGAGTTTTTCGGCGATCTCGGCGTTGGACAACCCCTGTGCCAGCCATCTCAGCACCTCTACTTCGCGTTCGGTCAGCGGCTCAATCAGGCTGGACTGGTCAAGCGGGGCAGACCTGCCAAAAACTGAAAGCAGCACAGTCGCATACTCATTTTTACGGGTACTATGAAACCGGTCGAGCAGGTTTTTCATCCTTTCGCCTTCGTCGAGAAAGACCCGCACATAACCGCCTGCCCGACCGATTTCCAATGCCCGCTCCAACGCTTGAAAAGCAAAGGGCAAGTTGCCCGCTTCCTGCTCCATCAAGGCGCGGACGATCTGGATTTCCATCTCGTATTCGAGATAACCAGCCTCGCGTGCCAGCTGAATTTGCTCATCCCTCCAGCGGCGGCATTCCTGCCAGTCCTTCTGACTCATCAAAAACCGCATAAACATCAAAGTCCCCAAACGGTAGGGAAAAAACAGCGGTTGGCGCGGGCGCTGATAGGTCTGCGCCCAGGCCTCAAAGGCTGGCCAATCTTCGAGCCGGTAAAGCAAAGCAGCCCGGACGGCGTTAGCCCAATCCACGGCGTTGGTGATGCCGCTGCGTCGTGCCAGTGCGATGAAATTTTCGGCCGCCTTTCGTGCCAGATTCGGCCGCCCGTCCACCAGTTCCAGTCGGGTGAGCAGGGCGTACAGGCGCATGCTGACATCCGGCAGGCTGCCCAGTTGCTGCTCCAATTCCTGCGTGAGGGTGGCTTCGCGGCGTGCTCCTTCAAGATCGTTGATTTGATACAGCAGGGCGGCCTGATTGACATGCACCCAGCCGCGCACCTGAGTGGAAGGGATGCGCTGCGCACTTTCCAGCAGTTGGCGGTTGAGCGCCAAAGCGCGCTTTAACTCCCCCCGCTCACTCACGACCTGCACCCGGGCACACGCCGCAATCCACGCCGTGACCCGGTCACCAGCCTGCTCACTGATTCGGCTGGTCTCTTCGTAGGCAGTTTCAGCTTCGGCAAGCGGACGGCCTGAGGTATGGGTGGTGATGGCTGTTTCCAGGTGGGCAAAGCGCCGCCACTGGAGATCGGTTGGGGCAAGCTGGCTCAGAGCCAGTTTTGCCAGCCGGAGTGATTCGTCCGGGTTATTGTGCAAAATACGCTGGGTTACACTCCTGACGAGGTTCAGGCGGCCGAGGGACGGCAAATTGCCCCGGCAATTTTGTTCGGCGCGATCGAGCAGGGGGAGAATGCGCTCACTCCCGTAACCAAGCCAGATCCATGTCCAGCCCAAAAATGCACTCAGGGAGGGGTGTTCAGCCAGCACACTCTCAGGCAGGGATTCGACCCGCTCTATTAACGCCGCCAGTTCTGCTTTCCCCCAGATTTCGTCGGCAATTTGTTCCACCAGTTCAGCCACCCGTCGTGGTTCGTCCGCTGCAATCCAATGACGGACGGCATCCGGCATAAAACCGTGCTGTTCGTACCACGCTGCGGCGCGGCGGTGCAGGTCTTTGAGCCGGGTCGGCTGCTCTTGTTCGAGGCGGCGGCGCAGTAAATCCGCAAAAAGGTGATGATAGCGGTACCAGTTTGACTCCTCATCGAGCGGGATGATGAACAAATTGGCCTGTTCCAGCTGGGCCAGGTTTGCTGCGGCGTTTTCTATCCCCAAAACTGCGTTGCATAAAGCCGCGTTGAAGCGTTCCAGCAGTGAGGTTTGCAGTAAAAATTCACGGATGGTTTCTGGCTGACGCGAGAGAACTTCATCGGTCAGGTATTCGGCCACATAGCGATGGCTGCCGGCAAAAGCGGCGATCATCTCGGTGGGATTGGCGGCTTGTTGGAGGGAGAGCGCTGCCAGTTGCAGGCCGGCTGCCCAGCCTTCGGTGCGGGCTTGCAGGGCGTGGATGTCTTCTGCGCGCAGGGCCAGCCCCATCACCCGGTTGAGGAATTCGGCGGCTTCGGCTTCGGTAAAGCGTAAATCGTCGGCACGGATTTCGGTCAGGTGCCCGCGCACCCGCCAGCGGCCGAGCGGGAGAGGCGGATCGGCGCGGCTGATGAAGATCAGATGCAGGTTATCGGGCTGGTGGTCAATCAGGTAGGCGATGGCGTCGTGGATGGGCTGTTGGGTGATGTAGTGGTAATCATCCAGCACCAGTACGTATTTTTCACCGGCGGATTCGGTCAGGTCGTTGATAAGCGCGGCGGTCAGTTCACGCGGCTCAGGTGAAGGGGATTCGAGCAGGACTTCCAGAGAATGCATCGAATCGGGTTGAACCGTTTGCAAAGCAGCGGCAAGGTAACGGAAGAAGCGGACGGGGTTATTGTCATCTTCATCGAGCGAGTACCAGGCTGCCCGTTCTGGCAGGCTTGAAGCGATCCATCCGGCCACCAGGGTGCTTTTTCCAAAGCCGGGCGGCGCGCTGATGATGGTCATCTTTCCGCGCTGCCCTTGTGTCAGGCGATTGTGCAAGGCGGGGCGTTCAACGAGGGCTGCCCGGACTGCCGGCGGGTGAAATTTTGTGGCGAGGATTGAATTGGGCATGTGCAGAAAAGTATATCAAAAATTGGTTCTACATTCATCTCTGCGCGTTGGTTCACATAAAATGTTACTGAAGTAAGATGGTTAGCTCAAAAGAAAATATTACCGGAGAGCTAGCCATGGTCGAGATGGAGCGAATGACCCTCAATGAACGCCAAAATACCGTACAAGCGGGGGAATCCGGTTAGCCGAGATGCAATCTTTGAAAGCGATGGACTGTGGTGCGGGTCATGGCGCGCAGTCTGGATTATCCGTGGACCGAACGGATGAAGGGTGCACCTGAAGCATCCACACCATCCGGATAGTGAATATCAGCGCCGGCTGGAGCGAATTCGAAGCGGTAGATGGTCGCCGTTCTCCGGGGATGGGGGACGGCTTTGCGGCGATGGTCAGGCGGCTGCCATGCCCCGTTCGGGAATTGCACTCCCTATCGCTACAGCGGCTTATTCAACGCCCATTTTCTCGTTTGAGTTGACAGGAACCCACCGCTTATGTCACGGACACCGAGGCGGGTTCCTGCCTCATCACTTTTCTTTTGCCCGAACGAAGTTAAGCGTACGATCTTCGGGAGCGTAGGCATGGAAAAACTGCTGACGGGAAGGCACAAAACCGGGTTGTTCCACCCACACGGTGACCATGATGCGGCTGGGCAACCGCACATAGCCCTGATAATACCCATGGTCGTCGGTGGGACCAATCCGCTGCAGGGCATCGGAATTGCCCATTTGGACGATGATGAAAACTCCGGGAATTCCTATCCCCTGTGCATCCGTAACCCTGCCGGAGATTTTATTCTGGTCATCGCGGGCGGGCGGGGTGATGGTTCCCCAGTACGAATAAAAATCGTAATTCCACTCGCTCACCCCTTCTTCCACCCGCCACTCGTAAACTTCAGGCTCAAAGCGGTCTTCCTGCCCGCGGGCGGAGAGGCGCAGAACATCTCCCGCCTGCAAGGGAGGGAGCAGAATGGTGTATGAACCGTCAATCATGCTTCTGGATGCCGGCTGCTCCACCCCATTGATGGTCAGTAAAATTTCCCCGGCGCCTACCCCGGCTGGGGGCGAATCGGGGAACAATCGCCAGAGATAGCCGCTGATACGCCCTTGTTCGAGCGCGGTGGTTTCGGTGGGTAACATGGGGGGGAGGGTGGGCGGGGGTGTCGCCGAGGGGCGCGGTGTATTTGTCCTGGTTGCGCCGGGCGTGGGCGATGGGAAAATCGGCGTAACAGAGGGTGTTGGCGTCGCTTGCGGGGTGGAGTAAATCACCGGCGGCTCGCTCCCGAAGAATGTTACGCTGTAAGCGCGGGAGGTTTCATCTACTACCCAGACGACCTGCGGCGGGTCGAACTCCTTGTTCGGTTTGGCTGCCCGCAAGGTAATTTCCTGACCTGCGGACACTTCCAGGTGTTGCACAAGCCTGCCCATGGGATTGGTACTGCCGATCCACGTCTCCGGTTTGCCATCCACACGTGCATAAATGTCCACCTCCCGCATGGGCAGCGGGACAAGCCCGCTGGACAATGCCCGAACGGTGAAGCGAACATTCCTGACCTCTTGAGAACCGCTCTGGGTGTTTTCCGGTGTGTATGAGGCGCTGAGGGTGTAGGGAGAGGATGATTTCTTGTTGTTGGGGGAGGACACCCGCAGGTAATAGGGCTTGTTGGCTTCCAGCACGGCGCTCAATTCCACCGACTGTCCTTTGGGGGAAGAGACCGTTTTCAGGGTAGAACCTCTGGCATTAACCAGAGAAAGACTGAGCAGCATCTCTGGCGAAGGATTGGTGAGGGTGAAAGTGATCGCAGAATGATCTATGGTTGGGGGAGCCACAATCTGGTAGTAATCCGCGGATCCGCGGATGCCGTCCCACATGATTCCCTGAATGGGTCCCTGAGAAATGTCCCAAAAAGTGGCTTGCTGGCGCTCATCATTGGGTTCATGCGGATCGGGAATCATCTCCGTCACGCTCAGGCGATAAGGATTGGACTGACCAAATAGGCGCTCTCCGGACAGGGAAAGCAGAAATTCCTCGCCCGCCGAAGCGTCGAAGGTCAGGCGGGCAGGCTCTCCTCTGGCGCTTGCGCGGGAAGAGAGGATGGTCTCTCCGCGGACATTCTTCAGGGTAAGGGTAAATTTCTGCGTATGCTCCAGGTCGTCCACCTGAAACGTATATATGCCCGATTGTGAAAAATGCACTTTCAAATAATCCCAATCGTCCCAAATGCGGATAAGATACCCCTCGTAAGGCGCGCTCAAGTCCCAGGCAACGGCTTGCTGGCGGGTGTCATTAGGTTCATCCGGGTCAGGGGTGAACTGGGTCAAAGCAATCTGATAGGTTTGCGCCGGAGCACTGCTCCCAAGATTGCTGGCGTAAATAGAGAGATAATACTGCTCCCCTGCCAGCCCGCCAAACTTCAGCGTCACCGGGCTTCCTTTTTCGGGAGCGCGGGCGGTGTAAATTGTGTTTCCGGTTTCATAACGGTGCAAACGCAGGCTGGCTTGAAGAATGGGGCTGAAGGGGGTCAGGGTAAACGTGTAAATACCGGTCTGCGGAAGAGTTATCAACATGTAATCCATGTCGTGCAACGTCACCTGCCCGGTAAAGGGCGATTGCAAATTCCAAACATTGGCAGTCGCGCGTTGACCGTTATCCTCAACTTCGCTTAACTGGAGCGCTTCTTCGGTTGGAACAGGCGTGCTTTGCGGAGCAGGCGTTCCCTGCGCCGGAAGGGAGGGGGTCGTCAAATGGAATACCCACTCAACCTTGACCTGATAGGCGCTCCCAACATCCCCTTTGACAAAGAGATACACCTCGCCGGTAGGAAGACTGCCAAATGGGCAAACATCATAAAATTCGGGATTGGCTTGCATCCAGCAGTCGTAATCATCGTTTATGGTGGGGTAATCCGGGACGGGAATTTGCCCGCGGCGGACAAAGATTTGCAAGGGATGACCGGACTGTGGGATCACGCTCAGGGTCAATTTTTGCAGGGGAGCCGGTATGGTGACACGGTACATCACGCCGGACATATCGTCTGGAATTTGTTCGTCGTATATACCGGCGCCGGGCAAATCCACAATCGGTAAATCGCTGACCTTCAGGGGTTGGGTTGTGCCTTCGCCTCCGTTTTCTCCCCCGCCCGTCTGAGCGCCTTCGGGGACGGCATCATAACCATAGGTAGCGCGGTTATCGGTGATGTTCTTTTCATGTTCCATCTCCGCCACTACCTCTACCTGATAACTACCTTGAAGCATTTTTTCTGCGGGACCGTGCAGGGCAAAGACATAGGTATCCACTTCGGTGCGGTCTCCGGTAATCCAGCAGGTCGAAAGCCAGGAATTACACTCGTGATTGGTAATGGTCACCGCACCGTTACGGGCATCCCAGGGAATTACCTGCTGGTAATGAGTGTCTTTGGATTTATTGTGGGTCTTAATCCAGGCCACTCCGGTAAAATCGCCTTGTTTGATGGTAATCTTGTCCCCGTCGCTCAGCAGTCGAATGTAGCCATCCCGGGAGAATGAACCGTTGGCTTTCGATAAATCCTCAACCTGAGCGGTGAGGTCGTACAGCGCGCCGTTCCCAAAATCTACCGTGCTAGTGATTTCGTCGGGGATGAGGAAGGCGCTTAAAATCGTACAGCGTTGTTCTTCAACGCCGAAAGCGCTGATGCAATCTGAATAGCCCCTGCGGGTAATCCAGTTGGGAAAACTCAAACTGGGCATTTCCTGTTGATTCACCAGCAGAGGGGTGCCCTCTTCGTAGCGCAGGTACGTCTCCAGACGAAAGTTGCGGCTGTAGGCGTTGGGAACGCGTTCAGGCAGTTCATCGGTGTTGGAGTGGTTGTCCACTTTGATTTCGGCATAACCCTGCTCCGCAGAAAGTAGAGAGACTTTTACATTGGGCGCGTATTTGGCATCCTTCAGGAAATAATTGTTGCAGGCATTCTTGCAGGAATTGGCCACCCCCAGCACCCCCTGCCAGCATTGCAGGGTAGGGGCGCCCGGAGCGCCCACAATGTCGCTGATGACGTCCAAAAGGAAGGAAAATTGGCTTTTCCAACTGTTATCGCAGTCTGTCAGTTTATAGTAGGTGTCGTACCAGCGGTGATAGACTTCTTCGGCAACCGAATCGCTCTGCTCAGAATGGAGAAAGAAGACATCCACCACGCAGTTGCCGATGCAGGCATTGTGGGAGACTTTAGGCTGGGTTTGCGCACGGACTGCAATTTGTTGAAACAGGAACAAAACAGTCAGCCCCGCCGCAATTAGGGCCGGAATACTTCTCGTTTTCTTGATTTTCATATTTCCCTCCCTTGCAGAAAAAGGTTACCAGTCCAACCATTCTTCCTGCCCTTTGGTCAGGCTGATTTTTCTCAAATTTAAGCCGTCAATATCCAGAATGAAGATTTCGGTACCGTATTCGGCAACTTCCGCATCCACCCCGTAAAACGCCATTTGATTGCCATCAGGTGAAATCCGCAGAGAATGCATGATGTTCACCTGCCGAGAAATGTTGGAAACCTGTTGCAGTTCACTACCGTCGCGATGGATGCGCCAGATTTCCACCTTTCCCGTCAGATTGGAGAGGAAGTAAAGCTGACTGCCATCGGGTGACCAAACCGGCTCCGCGGCTCGCTCGGCAAGTTTGCGCAAACCGCTTCCATCGGAGCGGATGAGATAAACACTGCTGCCCTGACCGTCTCCCGCGTTATAGGTGAAGGCAATTTCTTCACCATCCGGCGACCACTGCTGCCACTGCACATACCCTTTTTCGCTTCTGGGCAGCTCCTGTGCGTTGGTCAACTGACGTACCTGTTTGCTCTGGATGTCCATCACAAAAAGATTGCGAGAGCCATCCCGCTCGGAGATAAAGGAAATTTGTGTTCCGTCGGGAGACCAATCAGGGAAGGTGTCGCGGGCAGGGTGATCGGTTAACTGAAGAACAGAGCGGCCATCAGCGCTCATGATGAATATATCCTCACTACCCTCCCGATTGAAGCGCACAAAGGCAACGCGGCATCGTTCGGGAGACCATGCCGGCTGGCTGTCGGTTTGGGCATTTTCCCCCGAAAGGGACTGGCGCTGAGAGCCATCTCGATTCATCAGGTAGATGCCATATCTGACGGATGGCTCATTGCGCGGATCAAAGGAGAAAACAATTTTGCCGAGATTCTCGGGGCATTCCTGGGCGGGCAAGGACAAATTTTCCTGCGGTGTCGGAGAAACCTCGACTGCAGGAACAGGGCTTTTTTCTGGACTTTCCGGGTTCACCGGTGGCGAGGGAATGGAAGTAAGGTCTGCCTGATGAGCAAGTGTGGCTGAGAAAAGGGGGGTTGTTGATGAAGGACTGGGGGAAGAGAGGGAAGAATCGAGAACCGGGGGTATAAGAAACCGGCATGCCAGCGCAGAAAGGATGAGCGCCCCCCAAGGGAATAAAGGCTTACGCATGCAATCCTCTCAGGATATGAAAGTTTTCCTGAACAAATTATATAGTTAATGTGATGGATTTGTAACAAAAAATGATTGGCGAATTTATCTCCAGCATGTCTGCCGGTCTTTCAAGGTATTAATCCCGTTCAAGCGCTGGCTTTTGAATCCTTTTTAAGAACCCCACCGACAAGGGGGTATTTTTGCGCAAGGAATATTTGATAGGGTGATTTTTTCTTTCAGTTGCTCAGGCCTATTGACTTTTTAATTTAATCCTGATATAAAATATCCAATAAATTGAACCGATAAAGGCTGTGAAGGGAAAGAGTACGCTTTCATAGAGGCGGCACAGAGAGCAGGGATGAGGTGAGAGCCCTGTCCGTCCCGGAAAGCGGAATGGTTCCCGGAGCCGCAGGGTCAAAGGCCAATTTGCCGAGTATCCCGCGCCGGAGCTGCCACCGTTATCAGGGCAAAGGGTATAAACGGTTGAAGAAACCGCCGTACCCGCAGAGTGAGGCTGGCTTATTCTCCCCCCGTTGTCATCACTACGGGGGTTTTTCTTAAACCTTAGCCCGGCCTAAATTGGGTGGCACCGCGAGAAACCTCTCTCGTCCCAATGGACGAGAAGGTTTTTTTGATTTATCTGGAGGTCAATAGCCGATGTACAAAAAAGCGCTCATTTCTTTCACTCAACCAGAGTCATCCGAGCCAGAAGCCCCGCTGGTGCGTGTTCTGCCAGCCGACCTGGAGACACCGGTTTCCATCTATCTCAAGCTGGCAGATGCGCACTCGCCTTCGTTTCTGCTCGAATCGGTCACCGGTGGTGAACAGGTTGCCCGTTATTCCTTTATTGGCGTTGGAGCCTGCCGCATGTACAGCCTGCAAGGGGAAAGCCTGATTATCCGTGAAGCGAACGGCGAACGGCGGGTGCGGCACGGAAATCCCTTTCAATTGCTGGAGGAGGAATTTCTTGCCAGAAGGCGACCGGTCATCCCCGGTTTAAGCCGTTTCAACGGGGGATTGGTGGGTTATCTGGGTTATGAAGCGGTGCGCTGGTTCGAGCCGGGCGTTGCCTCCCTACCGGCTCCGCAGGGGATTGCCGATGGGCTGTTCCTCGAAGCCGATTGTGTGGTGGCTTTTGATCACGCCTTTGGAAAGGTGATTCTGATCTCTCATCCCGATCCGGCCCTCCCGTTTCCGCGCCGGCAACAACTGGCCCGCCAAAAATTGGATGATCTCCAAAACCGGCTGATGCAGCCACTGCCCGCCTTGCCGCTTTCTTCCCTTGCCAGCGGGTCATCTAAAACCGAGTGGGTATATCCACCGCGCGAAAAATTCTTGCAGGCTGTTGAACGCGCCAAACAAGCTATATATGCCGGTGAAATCTTCCAGGTGGTTTTGTCTCAGTGTTTTACACGCCGAACTTCCGCTCACCCGTTTGAGATTTACCGCACTCTCCGGCGGCTTAACCCTTCTCCTTACATGTTCTATTTGGATTTTGCCGCCTGGCATGAAGACCAACCACTGCGCCTGATCGGGGCATCACCGGAGATGCACGTGCGCCTGACCGGGCGAAACGCCATCATCCGACCGATTGCCGGCACGCGTCCCCGCGGGGCAACCGAGCTGCAGGATATCGAGATGGAAAAAGATCTACTGGCCGACCCGAAGGAGCGCGCCGAACACATCATGCTGGTTGATCTGGCGCGGAATGATTTGGGGCGGGTATGTACTTTTGGAAGCGTCCACCTGCGTGAAAAAATGAGTATTGAGCGTTATTCGCATGTCATGCACATCGTCTCGCAGGTTGAGGGCCGCCTGAGACCCGACATCAATGCGTTTGGGCTGATGCGGGCAACTTTTCCGGCCGGCACGGTGAGTGGTGCGCCTAAAGTACGGGCGATGCAGATAATTGGCGAGCTGGAAGATCAACCACGTGGGGTGTACGCCGGAGCCGTCGGTTATTTTGCGTTTGACGGCAACATGGATACCTGTATTGCCATCCGCACCCTGGTGATGCAAGGTGATCGGATTGCGCTGCAAGCCGGCGCCGGGATTGTGGCCGACTCGCTCCCTGAACGTGAACACGAAGAGATTCTCAATAAGGCTCGCGCACTGGCGCAAGCGGTTGAACTGGCCGAAGACAAGGAGACAAATTATGCTGATCATTCTCGATAATTACGACTCGTTTACCTACAACCTTGCCCAATTGTTTGGCGAACTGGGGGAAGAAATCCGGGTGGTGCGCAACGATCAAATCCGGATAGCTGAATTGATTGCGTTGCAGCCGGAAAGGATTGTCATCTCCCCCGGCCCAGGCGGACCGGCGGATGCCGGCATTTCGATGGAAGTGATCCGCCGGGTGGGGAGTTCCGTTCCAATCCTGGGGGTGTGCCTGGGGCATCAGTGCATCGGTGCGGTGTTTGGCGGACGGGTGGTTCGCGCTCCGCGTCTGATGCATGGAAAAACTTCCCCCATCTGCCACAACGGAGAGGGGCTGTTTGCCGGCCTGCCAAATCCATTCGAGGCTACCCGTTATCATTCATTGATTGTTGAACTACCCCTGCCGGAGGAATTGATAGGCACCGCCTATACCCCGGAGGGCGAATTGATGGGTTTGCAGCACCGCAGACTGCCCATCTTTGGGGTTCAATTCCACCCCGAATCAATTCTTACCCCCTGCGGCCGCCAGATTCTGCAAAACTTTTTGAAGGTTCCTGCGCCGGCAGCGGCGTTCATTTCCCAGTAATCTTTCAGGAGGATAACGATGCTAAAGCCTTATCTTTCCAAAGTGATCAATTTTCAACATCTGACAGTCGAAGAGGCCGAGCAAGCCATGCACATCATCATGAGCGGGCAGGCTACCCCTGCCCAGATTGCCGGTTATCTCGTCGCATTGCGGATGAAAGGCGAAACAGTGGATGAAATCCTGGGCAGCGCCATGGCAATGCGCGCTCATGCCCAAACCATCCGTGTGCAGACTTCGCCGTTGGTAGATACGGCCGGCACGGGCGGAGACGGCGCGCACACATTCAATATCTCCACGGCATCTGCTTTCGTCGTGGCGGGCAGTGGCCGGCGGGTGGCCAAACACGGCAACCGGGCCGCATCCTCGCGCTGTGGTAGTGCGGATGTGCTGGAGGCGTTAGGGGTGCGGGTGGATCTTTCTCCGCAGCAGGTTGCGCGTTGCATTGAAGAGGTTGGAATTGGTTTTTTGTATGCCCCGAACTTTCATCCGGCAATGAAACATGCAATTGGCCCGCGCCGGGAATTGGGGCAGCGAACTCTGTTTAACCTGTTGGGGCCGCTGACCAATCCGGCCAGCGCTGATTACCAGTTGTTGGGGGTGTACGAAGCAGGTCTGGTATCGCCGCTGGCACAGGTTCTCAGAGAACTGAATATCGGTGGGGCTTTTGTGGTTCATGGTTGCGGCGGTTTGGATGAACTTACCACGCGGGGGCCGAATCATGTTTCTCAGGTAGTGGGCGGCCAGGTGGTATCCTACGAACTGGATGCTGCTGATCTTGGGCTGAGGCCGGCTGCCCCCGAGGATTTACGCGGCGGCGATCCAGCGGAAAATGCGGCCATCTTGCGCGCCATTCTGGAAAATCGTGATGACAGCCCGCGTCGTGATGTGGTTCTGCTCAACAGTGCGGCGGCAATTGCCGCTCATACCGGCGACCTGCCTGCCGCACTGGCCGAAGCCGAACAATCGCTTTCCAGCGGTGCGGCGCTTGACCGCCTGGAAGCGTTAATTGCTTTCACCCGGCAGGTAGAGAAATGAATCGTTTGGAGCAAATTCTGGCTCATAAACGGGTGGAAGTGGCGGAACGTCAGCAGCGATTGCCGACCGCCTTGCTGGAAAAGCAAGCCTCAACTGCGCCGCCTCCGCCATCCTTTGCCGCTGCGCTTTACCGTTCGTCGGCTCAGCCGGTGCGGTTGATCGCCGAGGTCAAACGAGCCTCTCCCTCTCGGGGAGTGCTTTCCGCCAATCTCGATGCTGCCGAACTGGCTAAAACTTATCTTGCCAACGGAGCCTCCGCAATCAGCGTTCTCACGGATGAGCGCTTCTTCAATGGCAGTCTGGACGATTTGCGCCGGGTGGCAGACCTGGCGGAGTTCCCGCCGGTTTTGTGCAAGGACTTCATTCTCTCGCCCTATCAGATTCTGGAAGCCCGTGCTGCCGGGGCTGCGGCGGTGCTGCTGATTGCCGCCTGTCTTTCGGCCGATGAGTTAGGGGAATTGTACGGGTTCACCCGTCAGTGTGGCATGGATGCGCTGATTGAAGTGCATACCCTCGCCGAACTCGAACAAGCGCTGGTATGCCAGCCGGCCATAATCGGGGTTAACAATCGGGATTTGACCACATTTGAAGTCCATCTGGAAACCGCCCTGAATCTGATTAAGCGCATTCCGCCTCACGTAATTCGTGTAGCCGAAAGCGGGATTCGCACCCGCGAGGATGTGTGCCGGCTCAGCGAGGCGGGTTTTGATGCCCTCTTAATCGGCGAATCGCTGGTAACCAGTCCGAGCCCCGCCCAAAAATTACGCGAATTGCTGGGGAGGGAGGTATGATTGTAAAAATTTGCGGGATAACCAACCTGGATGATGCGCTGATCGCTGCCGAAGCCGGTGCAGACATGCTGGGGTTTAATTTTTATCCCCCAAGTCCGCGCTATGTCCATCCTGAAACCTGCGCACGGATTACGGAGGCATTACGCGGCAGTGGTATTTTGAATGTGGGGGTATTTGTTAACACCGAAGCCGGTGTAATTACCCAGATCATGAAGGAATGCCGGCTCGACCTGGCGCAGTTATCCGGTGACGAACCGCCCTCTGTGCTGGATGAATTGCATGGTCGCGCCTTTAAGTCGCTGCGGCCCGCAAATGAGTCGGCTTTGCAGGATGCCCTGCGCAATTACCCAGCCCGTCCTGAACCGCCCGCCTACTTGCTGGATGCTTACCATCCGGCGGTCTATGGCGGCAGCGGACAGACTGTTGGGCGAGAACTGGCGGTCAGGCTGGCCGCTCAGCATCCCATTTTGCTGGCAGGCGGACTGACTCCGGAGAATGTTTCCTCGGTGATTCAGGCAGTCCATCCATATGGGGTGGATGTTGCCTCCGGCGTGGAGGCCACACCCGGCAAGAAAGACCCGCTCCGCATGCGAGCGTTCATTCAGGCGGCTAAACACTCTTTTCGAATTCCACATGCTCAGTCAAAAAGAGAGGAACCTCTATGCAGATGACCATACGCGAAACCTCAACCGATATTCTCACCCCCTCCAAGGGCCGGTACGGCCGGTTTGGTGGGCAGTACATACCGGAAATTTTGATGCCGGCCGTCCAGGAACTGGAACAGGCCTACCTGAACGCTTGCGGGGACGATGGTTTTCAGGCTGAACTGGCCGATTTGCTGCGCACCTACGTCGGCCGGCCGACCCCGTTGACCTTTGCGGCGCGGCTGACAGCCGAACTGGGCGGCGCACGGATTTTTCTGAAACGCGAGGATTTAGCCCATACCGGCGCGCACAAAATCAACAACGCCCTCGGTCAGGCGCTGTTGGCCAAACGCATGGGCAAGCGCCGGCTGGTGGCCGAAACCGGCGCTGGTCAACACGGGGTTGCGGCTGCCACCGTTGCGGCGCTGCTGGGTCTGGAATGTGTGGTCTATATGGGCAGTTTGGATGTGGCGCGCCAGCAGCCGAATGTCCAGCGGATGAAACTGCTGGGCGCCGAAGTCCACCCGGTTGAAAGCGGCAGCCGCACTTTGAAGGACGCGGTCAACGAAGCCATCCGCGATTGGGTCAGCCATGTGCAGGATACGTATTACCTGCTCGGCTCGGCGCTCGGCCCGCATCCGTACCCGTTGATGGTGCGCGATTTTCAGTCGGTGATCGGGCGCGAGGCGCGTCAGCAGATACTGGAGCAGGCCGGGCGGCTGCCGGATGTAGCCGTGGCGTGTGTGGGCGGCGGCTCGAACGCGATTGGTTTGTTTTCCGCCTTTTTGGATGACCCCGAAGTGGCGCTGGTTGGCGTCGAAGCTGGCGGCAGGGGAATTGCCAGCCGTCAGCACGCTGCCCGCTTTGGTGACCCCGTCATCGGACGCCCCGGCGTGCTGCACGGCACGCTCACCTACCTGCTGCAAGATGCGGACGGGCAGGTGCTGCCCACTCATTCGATTTCAGCCGGGCTGGATTACCCGGCGGTCGGCCCGGAACACGCCTTTTTGTTTGAGAGCGGGCGGGTGAGGTACACCCACGCCACCGACGAGGAAGCCCTGCTGGCTTTTCAGCGCCTGGCACGCAGCGAGGGGATTTTACCGGCGCTAGAGTCTTCCCACGCCCTGGCTGAGGCAATCCGCCTGGCGCCTCAATTGCCGGAAGAAAGCATCCTGCTGGTCAATCTTTCCGGGCGCGGCGATAAGGACCTCGATACGGCGCTGAGAGCCTTGGGGGAGGTGTGGGCATGAGCGGTAGGGAGCGTTTAGAACATATTTTTGAGGGAACTCGCCGCCAGCGGCGCGCTGCATTGATTTTGTACTACCCGGCCGGTTTTCCGCAGGCTGACGTTGCGCAGGATGTGCTGGAAGGTTTGGCGAACAGCGGGGCGGATATCCTCGAAATTGGAATGCCGTTTTCGGACCCGCTGGCGGATGGGCCGACCATCCAGGCGGCTACTCAGGCTGCCCTGGCTGGGGGAATGACCATGCAGGGCTGTTTGCAGACGGTGGCCGAGCTGCGCCGGCGGGGGGTCAGGCAGGGGCTGGTGCTGATGGGCTACCTTAATCCGGTTCTGGCCTATGGCATCGAACGCTGGGTGGAGGAGGCCGCCGCTGTTGGAGCGGACGGCGTCATTTTGCCCGACCTGCCGCCGGAGGAGGCCGCGGCTTTTCAGGCCTGTTGTGAAGCCAGCGGGCTGGCGACCATCTACCTGATTTCGCCGGCCACCCCGCCCGACCGTGCCCGGCAGGTTGCTCAGCGCTCGCGCGGGTTTCTCTACCTTGTTTCGCTGACGGGGGTGACCGGCGCGCGCGACCGTCTGCCCGAAGGATTGGAGGACCTGATTCGGCGCAGCCGAGCCTTGACCTCGCTGCCGCTGGCGGTGGGGTTTGGTGTGTCCACGCCGCAGCAGGCTGCCCTGATTGGCCGGGTGGCGGATGGGGTCATCATCGGCTCGGCGCTGATTGATGCTGTCCGCCGGGCGGAAGACCCGCTGGCCGCTGCCTGTCGTTTCGCAGCCCAGATGCGCGCAGGGCTGGAGGACCGGCGGGCGGAATAATAAAAGAGAGAGTTGTTCGACTCCGGGTTGCCTTGCCAACCGCACTAGCCAGATCCGGTAGGATCATTCTTGTCATGGCACTTCAGTGCTGGAATTCAACGCGCTGGCGGTGGCGCTGGGTAAGGCTGGTTCGTAGATTTCTTTGGAATCGTCAGAGATGAGAAAAAATAACAACTTGACCGGGCTTTATTCTTTTTGTATTATATAATCAGTTATATAAAATTCTAATCATAAGAAATCCCGGTAACTCTAAGGTTTCTAAAAAACTACTCCCAATTCCATCTCTTGAAAAAGGTGCTCCTATGAATAATGATCCTTTACGAACGGTTGTTGTGGTTGGATCGGGTGCGGCCGCTTTAACGGCTGCACTGGCTGCCAAAGAGGCGGGGCTTGATCCTGTTGTGGTCGAGCGCATGGACAAAATTGGCGGTTCTTCGGGAATGTCTGGTGGGGGAATGTGGATCCCAAATAACCCATTGATGTCAAGAGCCGGCGTACCAGATTCGTATGAACAGGCACGATTGTACATGGATACGGTGATCGGTGATGTTGGGCCGGCCAGTTCCCCCAAGCGGCGTGAAACCTACTTGCGGGAAGGCCCTCGCATGGTCGAGTGGCTTAGCGGTTTGGGGTTTCGCTTTTCTTACACGCCCGGCTATGCCGATTATTATCCGGAACAACCGGGCGGCAGTGTCCAAGGACGTTGTATTGAACCCGACTTTTTCGACCTCAATAAACTGGGCCAATATAAAGACAAAGTCAATGGTGCTTTGCCGCTTGCCCTGCATACTCTGGATGCTTCTAAAATTTCACTTTCTTTCCGGTTGTTTTCGGCATTTTTGCATACTGCCTACGTTATTGGCATACGCAGTATCGGCAGCCGGCTGATTGGCAAATCGCTAACCGGCCTTGGTGGAGCGCTAATTGGCCAACTGCTTTATCTTGCCCTACAACGTTCCATTCCAATTTGGACAAACAGCCCGATGGTCGAACTGATCTACGAATCCGGGCGGGTTAAGGGTGTGGTGGTCGAAAAAGAGGGCAAACGAGAAGCTATTTATGCAAAAGCGGTCATTTTAGGGGCAGGCGGTTTTGCTCACAACAACGAAATGCGCCAAAAGTATCACCCGCACCCGATCACCACCAGCTGGACGGTTGCCAATCCGGGTGATCTTGGGGTGGCTATTCAGGCTGGCATGGCAATCGGTGCGGCAACCGCATTGATGGACGATGCCTGGTGGGGACCGGTATTCATAGACCATAAAGGTAAATCCCAGTTTATGTTGTGGGAACGCTCGGCGCCCTATAGTTTTATTGTAGATAGCTCCGGACGGCGTTTTATGAATGAATCGGCTTCTTATGTGGATTGCGGGCACTGGCAATACGAGCGGCATCGGGAAGTACCGGCAATCCCGGCATATCACATTATGGACAGCCGCCACCGTAAATACTATCCCTTTGGCATGATGCTTCCGGGAAGGACACCCAGTGAAGTCTTTGAGTCGGGGATGATGGTCAAAGCCGATACACTGGAAGAACTGGCCCAGGCCTGTAACATTGACCCGCAAAATCTAGTTGAAACGGCCAAACGCTTCAATCATTTTGCTGCCACAGGCAAGGACCTGGATTTTCACCGTGGTGATAGCGCTTATGACCGGGTCTACAGTGATCCCAAAGTCAAACCCAACCCCAACCTTGGTGCGGTCGAGCAGCCACCTTTCTACGCCGTCAAGGTCTGGCCGGGCGATTTGGGTACCAAAGGTGGCTTGCTGACCGACGAATGCGCGCGGGTCCTGCGGGAAAACGGTGAACCAATCGCAGGCCTTTATGCAGCCGGTAACACGACTGCCTCGGTAATGGGGCGTACCTATCCCGGGCCAGGTTCGACATTGGGTCCGGCAATGGTTTTCGGGATGATTGCCGGCCGGCATGCGGCAACGATTGAATAAACCAACCTTCAGGTAAACAGGTGATGAAAGGAAGGTTGATGAGAGCATCAACCTTCCTAAACTGCCTAATGAGTGATTTCAGGGCAAACAAATGTGTTGGATACCATCAAAAAGAAGGCTGCATTGAAAGTTACGGAGGTGAAATTTTTATCATCATGGAAATTGATTTTATTTTGCTCGGCCTGATTAAGCTCTACAAAGAAGTATCGGGTTACGAACTCAATCGGATAATCCACGATTCCAATCGCTATTTCATTGCCGTTTCACTGGCATACATCTACCCGGTGCTTAAGCGGCTTCATCAGCGCGGCTGGGTTACTTTCGCTGCAACACCCATCCCAAATCGCCCGGATAAAAAATCTTATCGCATTACCCCGGAAGGCGAAAAAGTTCTGCAAGACTGGTTGGAAGCCCCGATTGAACCGGACATGTATTTCCGCTCGTTTTTGTTGAAAATGCAGTTTGCTGCCCTGATGCGGCAGGAAACGGTGCTTAATCACATCGAACGCGAAATTTACCGCCTTGAAGAGAAGATCCAAGATGTCAAACAACTTAATAAATGCATTGAATCGGGCAAGTTAGACGCGAAAAGCTGTGAGGTGCTTACCTTCATGACCCAACTTCTCTACCAGACAGATGAATTGCGAATCAAATGGTTGAAAGACTGGCAGGCCAGGTTGACAGGTTCAGATCGAGTGCAATTGCCTCCCAACCAGGCAGGGTTGACAGGAAAGGATGAGTCCTAGATGGCTTTACCGCCAAACCGGCAATCGCCGGTTAGATGGAGATGACCTTGTCGGCACGCCGTTGGGCTTCGATGATATCGGTCATCCCGCCGATGATGCCGGTCCGCACTTTATCGGTCAGGTTGTAGTAATTCAGGCAGGTGCTGCACAGGATCAGGCGCACACCTTTGGATTCGAGCGAGCGCAGCGAATCCAGCACCGGCGAGCCTTCGACGGCCAGAAAGACGCCGTTGGCGTAGAAGCAAATCGCCGCAGGCAGGACCTGATTCTGGTCGAGCAGTTTCAGGTAATTGATGATCAATTTTTGTTGTAATTCCGGCTCAGCATCCCCCATGCCGTTGCGGGTGATCAGAATGACGGTATCGGAATCGGGTACAGACATAACAGCCTCCTGTGGAAAGTATGGAACGCCGATTGTTCCGGCGTATTAACCAAACAGAATTGCCGCTGGTGTGAGCCAGCGGCGAGCAGGAGGCGGGTTACAGAAATGAACGGCTCAACATTTGCTGCTCGAACGCGGCGCACACCCGGTCGGTGGCTGGCGCAAACTTGCGCCTGTTGGAACGGCTCAGGTATAGCGATAAGCAGCGTACATGCGGTACAAACCTTCCAGGGAAAGGATGGGGTGGAATATATTATGTAATTTTATCACGGGCAGGAATTGGCCGCGTATTTTCATCACGTAAGCCGAAAATTTTAGTAAACTTACAAATAATCCCATCTCCTCTGTTCAGTCCCAAACCACCATGAAAACAATTGCCATTGCCAACCAAAAAGGCGGCGTGGGCAAAACCACGCTTTCCATCAACCTCGCTGCCGGGCTTGCCGAAGCCGGGCGCAGGGTGTTGCTGATTGATCTGGACCCGCAGGCCAGTCTTACGCTGGCGACGGTCGGGGAAAGCAGTGGGCAGTGCATTGCCGAAGTGATCGGCGGGTCGCTGCCGGGAACGCGCTCGCTGGCGGAGATCATTCGTCCGCTCAAACCAAACCTGGATCTGGCCCCCGGCGGACTTTCACTGTCCATCTCCGAACTCGGCCTGATCACCCGGCTGGGGCGCGAGAACATCCTCAAAAAGGCGTTGAGCGGTCTGGATCGCTATGATGCCGCCATCGTGGATTGCGGGCCTTCGCTTGGCCTGCTGGTGGAAAATGCCCTCAATGCGGCCGATGGCGTTCTCATTCCCACCCTGCCCACCCCGGTAGACCGGCGCGGTGTTTCCATCTTTTTGGAAAGTCTGAACGCTGTCAAGAATGAACTAAACCCCGGTCTGGAAATTCTGGGGTTGGTGATCAGTCAGTATGACCAGCGTTTGAAACTGCATCAGCAGATGCTGGAGGAATTTCGTGCCAGCGGACTGCCGCTTTTAGCGGTGATCGGGCGGAGCGTGGAAATTGCCCGGACGGTGGGGGAGGGCAAACCGCTCACCACTGGCCGGCTGCTGCCTCAGATGCAGGAATTGGTCGCCAGGATAGATTACTGGTTGAGAAACGGAAAACTGCCCTCCTGATGAATTACTTGCCGTTGAGAATATTCTGGATGATCTGATCCAGTCCTTCGGGCGTGCCGCCCAACCGGGCAATCACCGCCGCGCGCACCTGCTGAACCACCTCCGGCGAGGGGGCAGCCGTTTCACACTCCGGGTGAGGGGGAGATTTTTCACCCGCCGGGCGGCGGATCAGCCGCACACCCCGTTCGCGGGCGCGTTCCTGCCCCAAATCGGTGACCACTAAATCGTCATCCACATGAATTTCGGTCACGCCCTGGTCGGCGTGAAAATCTATATCTTTGGCGGTAAGGAACTTTTTTGCCATTCGGCCTCGCTTTCTAGGGGACACCCTCAATTTCGTTCAAAGCCGTGACGGCGGCATCGCGAGCGGCGAGGATATCGGCTTCGGTACCGGCCATCCACAATCGCCCAAACCGCCCGACCGAACTGATGTGCATCAGGTTGACCGGCGCAGCCTTTTCAGCTTCGTTAGCAGCCAGGTTAATGTAGGCGGCCGGGGCGCATTCCAGCACCAGCATGGTCTGACCGGGCACCAGCATCATGCCGCGCGCAAAACGGTTCAACAACTGCGCCTGATAGGGGTTGACGTTGGTAATCACTTGCAGGGAGGCAATTTCGGGCTTTTTGCGGTCGGTGATCTTCAGCCCCAGCTGATTCAAGACCACCTGCCCGGCCTGGATCACATCTTCCTGCGAGAGGGAGTGAATCTCGAACATGCCGAATTCGCGCTCGACAATTTGAGCGCCCGGTTTGACATCGGTGGCCTTGACGGCAATATCCACCACCCGAAAGACCCAGTTGCCCGGCGCCATTTCCACGTACAGGCTGGCCATGCCTTCGATGGGCAGGTCTCCCTGGGTAATGGTGCCCACAAAGGCGGCATATTGGGGCTGCATTCGGTCAAGGTAGCAATAAGCGCGAAGTTCAAATTGATCAGCCATACAGGCGCTCCTCACAAAGAAAGTTGATCGTTCATGGCAATGCCCAGCGGCGTAACAAACAACGGATTGCCGGGGACGACCGTTTTGATGCCGGTGACGTTTTCAATGACGCCGGCAATCCCCTTAAATGCGCTGCTGCCGCCAACCAGATAAATGCAGTCCACATCATAAGCGCGGATGTGCTGCTGAATGATGGTACCGACTTTTTCCATGACCGGCCGGACGATTGTTAAAAGCCGGGTTTGTTCCTCCATGTTGATTTTGCGGGCTTCGGCTTCGGCAAACGGGATCTTAAGTGCGCCGGAGATGACCAGCGTAAAGTGGGTTCCGCCAGTGGGTTCATCGGCGGTGTAGATGACCTTGCCTTCCTGCACGATGGCGATGCCGGTCGTGCCGCCGCCAATATCCACCACCGCACCGTTTTCCACCTGCAAAACGGCGTTGGCGGCAGTGGGCTCATCCACCAGTGCCGAGCAGTTGAAGCCGGCCGCTTCCAGAACGTAGCGGGTGGCGCGCACCTCGGTTAGCGGCACGCCGGGGGGGTAGGCGGTTGCCGCTGAGTGGAGTTCAAACCCAAGACGGGTTTCAATTTCAGCTTTCATCTTGCGCACCAGATCCACAGCGCCGCCAAAGTCCACCACCAGCCCATCCCGCACGATTTCGGCATAGGTGTAAGTGCCGACCAGCGGCTGATTATCCTCGGTCAGCACAAACAGGCTGACGTAGGCGGTTCCCAGATCAACCCCGCAGCGTACGCCGCCGCGGTAGCCGTTGATCGAACGGCGCTGAATGGCGTCATCGGCTTCTTTGAGGATGAGATGCAGGTTTGGATTCATGCCATCTTACTTTGCCAGTTTCCCGGCGACCAGTGATAACTCGAGGTAGTAAACCGCGTTGCTCAGGCGGTTGACGGCGCGCGCCAGTTCGGGTTCCTGCGGCTGGCCGCCTTCGTAAGTTGTAAAGGCTTCCAGCGCGGCAATTTCGGCTTCGCGCACCTGCGTGCGCAGGTAATTCAACCACAAGAGCAATTCGGGATCCTGCGGGCCGGGCACAATGTGATCAATGCCGAGGCTTTCTTTGGGGGTGTGGGTGGCCTTGCGCAGGTCATCATCGCTCTTGCCGTCCAGTTGAAGCGGGGCAACCGGGCGCTGGTTGTACTCGGCGCTGGAAATTTCGCGGCAGTAGGCTGCCAGTGTGCTGAGCAAATCGGCCAGTCTGGTCTGACCGGCCTGGCGTGCCTGAGCAATAACCAGCAAAAACAAGCCGTGCAGGGTGTCCATCTTACCGCGAAAGCGGATGCGCGGGTGAGTTTTGGGCGCAAAATGGCCGGCATCCAGTTGGGTCATGTGCTCCGGCTTGGGCTTGACGGGCATACCGCAGGTGGTGCAGCGCGGCAATTCACCGGTCAGCACAACCGGAAACTGGCCGGGTTTGTCCCATTCCGGTTTGGGGGCGGCTTCCGCCGGCTGGGTTTCGGCCGGTGCGCCTTCGAGGATCACTTCCATGTTCCACTCTTTCAGGAAGTCCTGTGCGGATGGTGAAAGCCGGGCATCGGCCGGCAGACGCACGCTCATCCCCTTTTGGGGCTGCCGGATTTGATTACGAAGTTGTGCTTCGGTAACAATTGGCATGGAAGACCGCCTTTCTTTGCTGCTCAGCCAGCCCATTCAGCCGGGTAGGTGACATACAGGAATTTGGCCCATTGGGGCGTCCCAAACGAGATCTTCGTCCCTTTGGGGATGTAGATCACATCACCCGGTATACCGACCACGGTGCCTTTTTCGGTGGTGATATGCAGTTCACCTTCAATGACAAACTCAATTTCATCGTAGGTCAGCGTCCACGGGAAACTGCCCTTGTGGAGCGACATAAAACCGGCTGCCATGGGTGAGCCGTGAGCGGCGGTGATCACATCTTCGAGGCGCACATCCATTTCCGGCCGTTGGATTTCAAACGGGAAGGGCGGCATGGTCAGCGAGCGCCCATCCACATGCACCACGGTGCGGGCTGGGGAGGCTGGCGCGGCAGTTTCCTGCTCCAGTATCTTCGCCACAATCTGCCTCACCTGGGCTTCCAGACCGCCGCCATTGGATGGAGCAGCGGCCGGAGGTGGTGGGGGTGAGGTTTCGCTTTCGGCTTCGATGATGCAGATCCCCGATTCCCGCGCCTGATCGCGCGCCAGCGGGGTGATCAGGTCGCCTTTTTGCAGCCGCAGTTCCAGTATTTTTTGATCCGCGAGGTTTTTAATATCCTGCGCAGTGTAACATTTCCTGGGCATAGTATTCCCTCATCTCCTGGATGATCGCCATGCCTCCACAGCCGGGATGCAGGGCGGGGGGAGGTTCCGGCAGGGCTTGAGGGCGGGGTAAATTAGCCGTCAGAGGTAATTTCCCCGCCCAAACAAAGTGACCGCGGTCAACTTATTCGGAAACTTTGGGAAGGATCATCTCCACATCGCTGTGCGGGCGCGGGATGACATGCACACTGACCAGTTCGCCAACCCGCTGGGCAGCGGCAGCGCCAGCATCCGTGGCGGCCTTGACCGCGCCGACATCGCCGCGCACCATGACGGTCACGTACCCGCCGCCGATATATTCCTTGCCGATCAACTTGACATTGGCGGCTTTGACCATGGCATCGGCGGCCTCGATAGCGCCGACCAGCCCTTTGGTTTCAATCATGCCCAAAGCAATCATTTGAATAGTCATAGAGGTCTCCTTTTGTTGTACTTGGGGTTTTTCATAAGAAGGGGATGGCTGTTGTTGTTCCTCTTCAATTTTACCGGATTCTGCCGCTTCGGGAGTCACCTTTTCGGGCAGAGGTTCGGGCGCAGGAGCGCCCGACTCGCTGGCAGCCAGCGCCTGATGGCTGGGAAGACGGCAATACCTGGAACCCGGTATCGCCGGATTCTGGCAGCGTTTACCGCTTTTGGTGATTGCCTGACACTGGGTATCGGTCATGGGTTTTCAATCTCCTGATTTCCAGCCGGTCAACGCCGGGCTTCCAGTTGGGTGAGGATGCGCCGCACGATTTCCTCAATTTCCGCACTGCTCAATTCAAGCGATGCGGCGGGCTGAGCGCCGCTTGCCTGCACATCCGGGGCATGGGTGAAGGCTGCCGGCGGGGGCGGGTTGATTTCGTAAGCCAGCCGTTTGACGTTCATCAGGTGGGTGGTGGTGATGTTGTCGCTGATTACCGCCCCGCCAATGCCGCCGGGCGCCAGAGTCATGGCTGGCACCACACCGGTGGTTGCGCCAATGGCACCCATGGTTCCCCATGAATTGACGATGATGCGGAAGGCCGGTTTTTCGATGCCGAAGGCCATGATGACCTCCTCATCCCGTGCATGGATGACCAGTGAGTGGCCGTCGCCGCCGTATTTGAGCAATTGGATGCAGCGTTCGCATCCGGCACGCCAGCCGTCTTCCACCATGAAGCCCAGCACGGTGGTCAGTTTTTCGCCGCTAAGCGGATGTTCGCGCCCGACGCCCTTCAAATCTACCACGAGCACCCGCGCCCAGCCGGGTACCTGAATGCCGGCCATCTGAGCCAGCTGCTGGGGGGTCTTACCGACGGCTTTGGGGTTCATGACACCCGGATTTGGGAAGAGCAGTTTTTCAATGGGCGGAATATCCTCGGCGGGCAGCCAGTAAGCGCCGTTTTTCTTCATTTCTTCGCGCAACTGGTCGGCAATCGGCTTGTCGGCCACCACGCACTGCTCGGTGGAACAGATGACAGAGCAGTCAAATGCCTTGCTGTTGACGATGTCGCTGGCGGCTTTGACCACGTCCGCGCTGCGGTCAACGTACACCGGCACATTTCCGGGACCGACGCCGATGGCCGGTTTGCCCACGCTGTGGGCGGCGCGCACCATGGCGGAACCGCCGGTGGCAAGGATCAGGGAGACGGCGTAATGGCGCATCAGCTCCTGCGTGCCTTCGAGGGTGATGTTCTGCATACAGGATACCAGCCCTTTGGGCATACCGGCCGCTTCACCGGCTTCCACCATCACCCGCACGGCCTCGTAGGTGCTGGCGCGGGCAGCCGGGTGGGGAGCCACCACAATCCCGTTGCGGGCTTTGACGGCAATCAGCACTTTGTAGATGGCGGTTGAGGTGGGGTTGGTGGAGGGGGTCAGCGCGGCAATCACCCCTACCGGCCAGGCAATCTCCACCACTTTACGGCGGTCATCGCGATGGATGACCCCGGTGGTTTTGATGTCTTTGATCGACTCCCAGACCGTTTTGCTGGCAAACTCATTTTTGACCTGCTTGTGGCGGGCAACGCCGTAACCGGTTTCTTCGTGCGCCATCTGCCCCAGCCGGGCCGATTCGCGGTAAGCCGCCTCGGCCATGGCGGCGCAAATGCGGTCCACTTCTTCCTGTCCGACAAAGGCAAACGCCCGCTGGGCCTCACGACACTGAACGGCAAGCCGGCGCGCTTCCTGAATCGAGCGGAGATCCAGATCGTAATTTTCGGGTAACGCCATAATACCTCCTCAAAGAGGGTTAGGAGCTGGCTTTCTGCCGGGGGGATGCTGGCAGAAAATCAGTATTTCTTGGGGTAGCGCGCTACTTCCAGTACGGCATCCTGGAACGCCTGGCAGGCTGCCCGGCATGCGCTTTGCGTGCCGGAGAGCAGAGCTCCTGAAAAGTTGGTCTCGGACGGCGGTTTCCACCAGACGCGCAGTTCCACTTCGGCGGCTTTCAGCGCGGCATCAATGGCGTAGGTCGCCTCGATGGGCGGGGCGATCAGGTAAGCCAGTGGGGTGCCTTCTGGCACACCGGCAGCTTTGCTGAGGTAACTGCCGGAGCGCGAGATGGTGTGGGGGAAGAACGCCAGCGTGTTTTCCTCGTTTGCCGAAAGGAAGTAGGCGTACTCCGTGGCGTACTCGATGCAGGCGTTCAATCCGGCACGGGCTTCGGCCGGGTTGGGGGCCGCCAGAATGCCGATGATTTCACCGGACAACGGGCCGGAAGCATGAGCCGCACCGGCGTAGAAGCTGTGGGCGTACACGACTTCGACTTCAGCTTTCTTGGTGGCTTCGTCCAGTGAGACGTACAGACAGTCGTCAATATCGCATGTGATGAGGGCCAGACTCTTCTGGTCGGGGCGCAATCCCATTTCGGCGGCAAAGGCGGGATGCACATTCGGAATCAGCCGGGCCGAAAGGATGTTGGGACGAATCGGATCTAATATTGCCATAGGGGTATCTCCTTTTTTGAATGATCAGCCTTGTCCGCTGGTTTTCAGTTTCAGTTCAACACCGCTTGCCTGGTACTGGAGGGTCTTTTTGATCATGTCCACCACGTAAGCACCGCCTTCCAGCGGATTTGTGCCGCCGTGGACGGTGATCATGCAGACCACATCGCGCTCAGCATCGGTCTTGCCGGCAGTCGGCCGCCAGCCCATGTAGGCGCTCAACGCATCGGCAATTCCTAATCCCGGTCGTTCGCCGATCAGGATGACCACCACATCAGCCCCGATGATGTCATTGACGTCATTGATCACACCAACGCGGGCGAACTTAATAAAGAATGGCGTGCCGAGGCTGATGTTGGCGCTCTTCAAGCCCTGAACGATGACCGGGTAAATCAGCGGGAAGTTGTTGTTGATGGCGGCAGCGCTCAGGCCGTCGCCGACGACGATTTGCACCTGCGGTTTCTTGACGCAGCGCTCGGCGATGATCTTCTTGGCTTCTTCGCTTAACTTGCGGCCGAGGTCGGGGCGGGTCAGGTACTGGTTGCGGTCTTCGACCTGAGTTTGGACGGTGAAGAGTTCGAATTTATCCAGCACGGCCTGATCCACCTCCCCGTAGATAGCGTCCTGAGTCACGCCGTGGTCGGACTGGAAGAGCAGCAGCGAGGCGGTGCGCGGCCGTGGGCCAGCCCGTCCAACGCCGATGCGGGCCGTGGTGGTCGCCATAAGGTTGCGCAGGCCTTCGGGGTCATACGGATTTTTGACGCCCGGCGCGTAGCGGTACTCAGGCAGGGTTGGGTCGGGCAGGTCAATCACCAGTTCGCCGTTGGCGGAGGCTTTTGCCTGTGGAGCGGCGGCCTGTCCGGCGTTCTTTTTATTCAGTTCAGCCAGTACGGCCTGAACGATGGCTTCGATATCCATTTTCCCTTGTTCCATAAGAATTTCTCCTTATTTGCGTTGCAGGAAGAATGAAGCATCGCCGGCTTTAGCGGTCAATTTGCCGTTTTCCATCAAGCCGATCGACTCCATCCATTTTTCAAATTCGGGCGAAGGCCGCAGGCCGAGCAGCTGGCGTAAGGCGGCGGTATCGTGGTAACTCGTGCACTGGTAACTGAGCATGGCATCATCGCCCATCGGCACGCCCATGAAGTAGTTGCAGCCGGCAGCGGTCAACAACACGGCCAGATTTTCGATGTCGTTCTGGGTGGCTTTGGCGTGGTTCGTGTAGCAAGCGTCGCAGCCCATCGGGATGCCGGTCAGTTTGCCCATAAAGTGATCTTCCAGCCCGGCGCGGGTGATCTGCACCGAGTCGTAAAGATACTCCGGCCCGATGAAGCCGACCACCGTGTTGACCTGGAAGGGTTTGTAGCGCTTCGCCAGCCCATAGATGCGGGCTTCCATCGTCAATTGATCGGTGTCGTAGTGGGCATCTGCCGAGAGTGCCGTCCCCTGACCGGTTTCAAAGTACATGTAGTTCGGCCCGGCCGTCCAGCAGTACTTTTTGGCCATTTCGTAGGCTTCGTCGAGCATGGCAACCGTTACGCCGAAGGCATCGTTGGCTTTTTGGGAGCCGGCCAGACTCTGGAACACCAGCCCCACTGGCGCTCCGCGCCGCATGGCTTCCATCTGAGTGGTGACATGCGCCAGCACGCAGTTCTGGGTGGGGATCTCCCACTTCTGGATGATGTCGTAGGTCATCTCCAGCAGGCGCATGACGCTGGCAAGCGAGTCATCCACCGGGTTGATGCCGATCACGCTATCTCCGGAGCCGAAGGAAAGCCCCTCGTAGATGGTGGCTCGGATGCCCTCAGGCGAGTCGGTGGGGTGATTGGGTTGATTGCGGGAGGCAAGCGTGCCTTCCAGCCCGATGGTGTTGTTGCAATGGGCGGTGATGCGGATCTTGCGTGCTGCGACCATCAAGTCCATGTTCGACATCAGTTTGGTCACGGCGGCAACCATCTCGGCGGTCAGCCCGTTGCTGATGCGCTTGATCATCTCGCCGGTGGTATTGTCATCCAGCAGCCATTCGCGAAACTGGCCAACCGTCCAGTGCTTGATTTCGTTGTAAATGGTTTCGTTGACCGAATCTTGAATGACGCGGGTGACTTCGTCCTCCTCGTAAGGGACAGCCGGATTGTTGCGCAGCACTTCCAGCGGGACTTCGGCCAGAACGTAGCGGGCGGCCATCCGCTCGGCAACGCTGCTGGCGGCAATTCCGGCCAGCCGGTCGCCGGATTTCTCCTCGTTGGCCTTGGCCATCACCTCTTTGATGGAGCCGAACTCGTAGGTGTTTCCAAACAACCTGGTTCTTAAGAGCATAGAAATCCTCCTTCTCGGTTATGCTTTGAATGAAAGGACAAACTTCATCATCTTTTCACCGCTAATGGTAGAAAATGAGGGTTTTTACGGATAACGGCACCACCCGCCCGTCCAGAATTGGCTCGCCGATGTCAATGAAATCGCCTTCAGTCAGATTGACCTGATCTACGCTGATCAGGGGGATGCTGTCATTGAGGGAGCGAATGGTCTGGCCAAGCACCTGGGCGTAGTCTAATTCGGTGATCAGCACCAGGGGTGAATTCGTCTGGCGGCGTTCTCCGAAAAACTGCACCAGCCCGCTGGCCAGCGATTGCAGAGTGGCAAAATCCAGCCGCGGCGGAAGGTGGAGGGCTATGGCGAAATTCCCGCCGTTTTGATGGAGATCCCAGCGCTGAACGGCATTTTGAACCGCCTGAGCCACTTTTTGGGGGTTTTGCAGGTCGCCGTTGTTGAAGTGTGGGCGGATGACCGGCAGGTTGCGCATGGGCAGCAGTCTGGCGTCGGTAAAGATGGTGCTGCCACTCAGGGTGATCGTTTGAGTGGCAGCACCCAGCACGGTTGCCCGCAGCGTTTGGGCCGGTTTTTCCACCCGCATCTGGCGGATGCGCGGATTGAGCCGCAGGGACTGTGCCAGCAAAGGCCCGACGTCGTTATGGATGGTGACATCGGCCAATGAGTGAATCTCGACCGGGTGGTAAAAGTAGGTGCCAACCCCACCGGAAATGAACAGCACTCTGGACTCGGCGGTGTGGGTCAACGGCGGGGACAGCTGCAACTGCCTGCCCAGATCGCTTTCAATGCCGTGAATCAGGTCGGCAACCAGATCGGCCATGCAGTCGCAGAAGGGTTGCAACACATCCAGATCCACCCGTTTTCCCACAAAAATGGGCAGGCCGAGCGTCTTGATGATCAACTGGCCGGGTGGGGCAATGTGCTGAACGATGCCGGAGGTCTTTTCGATGACAACTTGCCGTCCGCCGACAGCCAGCGCTGATGAGGAAAGATGCTCCCCGCTCCGAAAGACCGCCGCGTTGGAGGTGCCGCCGCCAATATCCACGTTGGTGACGGTGGTGTAGTTTTCGGCGGAGTAAGTGGCTGCCCCGGATCCACGCCCGGCAATCAACGATTCGACATTCGGGCCGGCAACGGTGACGACGAATTCACCGGCCAGCGAGGAGATGGCTTTGAGAATCTCCTCAGCGTTTTGGGTGCGGGCAATTTCGCCGGTGATGATCACCGCGCCGGTTTCGACCTGATGGGGTTGAATGCCGGCTTTTTGATATTCGGTACGGATGATCTCGCTCAATTTCTGGACATCCACAAGATCCGGGCTGAGCAGGGGGGTGAAGTAGGCCGGGCTTTCGTAGAGGACGGCTTTGCCGCTGACCTGAAATCGGGGAATTTGACCCAAACGGGAGATGTTGCTCACCGCCAGACGGGAGAACACCAGCTGGGTTGTTGTGGTGCCAACATCAATGCCTACGCTGACCATTTCCCGCGAATCGGTCATGACGGAGCGGCTCCCTCGTTCAGCCTTCTACTTTGGGGAGGATCATCTCCACATCACTGTGGGGGCGCGGGATGACATGCACGCTGACCAGTTCGCCAACCCGCTGGGCAGCGGCAGCCCCGGCATCCGTGGCGGCCTTGACCGCGCCGACATCGCCGCGCACCATGACGGTCACGTACCCGCCGCCGATATATTCCTTGCCGATCAACTTGACATTGGCGGCTTTGACCATGGCATCGGCAGCCTCAATGGCGCCGACCAACCCTTTGGTCTCGATCATGCCTAAGGCAATCATCTGGACTCCGTTCATGAACTACCTCCTGAAAAATTTAATCCTGAGATACCGGTTGAGGCTTGGGCGCTACTACCGGCTGAGTTTTGGGCGCAACCAGCAGGGCGACAATCACGGCGGTGATGCCGGCGGTCAGTTTTCCGACAATCATCGGGAAGATCAACTGGGGTTCAACACCGGCGGTGAAACCGAGATGATCGCCAAAGGTGAAGGCGGCGCTGACGGCAAAGGCTGAGTTGATCACCTTGCCGCGCACGTCCATGTCCTTCATCATGGCGAACATGGGGATGTTGTTGGCGAGTGTGGCGATCATGCCAGCGGCAGCCACATCATTCATACCCAGTTTGCGTCCAACGGCCAACAGGGGCTTGCTGAAAACCTTGGTGATCACTTTGACCATCGGGAAAGCACCCAACAGCACGATACCAATTGAGCCGATGATTTGAATGCCATCCCAAACCGGCGCCATGCCGGGGATGATGACGACCCCGGTCAGCGTTTCAAAGACAATGGCAGCCAGCCCGATGGTGATCATGATCACCACGCCCTTGCCAAAGTACTGGAAGCCGGTGGTCATCTTATCCGGGATGCGCCACAATCCGATGGCAATCAGAGCAGCCACGATGACAACCGGCAGCAGGTTGCCGATGACGATGTCGGCGCCCCAGCCGGCGGTGAAACCACCCGCGATGCAGCCAATCGGGATGGTGACGATGCCCGCCAGTATGCCCATTGCCAGGTACTTGCGGTCTTCAACCGGGATGAGCCCCAACGCAACCGGGATGGTAAAGACAATGGTCGGGCCCATCATGGCCCCTAGAATGATCCCGGCGTAGAGGCCGGCTTCGGGGTTGATGGCCAGCTGTTTGGCGAGGGGGTAGCCGCCCATGTCGTTAGCCAGCAGGGTGGTGGCAAACATGGCTGGGTCGGCGCCGAGGAATTGATAGACCGGCACGACAACCGGCCGCAGGATGTTGGCAAGCACCGGCGCCAGCGAGATGACTCCCACCATGGCCAACCCCAGTGGGCCGAGGGCGTTAAAGCCGTTTTCGAACTCTTCGCCCAGCCCAAAGCGGTTGCCCAAAATGCGGTCAATAGCACCTAAGACCATGAAAATCATCATGATCCAGATGATGATGACATTAATATCCACTGTTCAGGTCCTCCTTTGGTCTTGAAATTTGGGTATGGAAATTGGGTAAAGGATGGATTGGGTTTGGACGGCTCTGGATTTTTTCCAACTGCACCTCCTGATGACCAATTGGTAAACCAAAACCCCCGCAATCCAAACGGGTAGTGTTTGCGGGGGTTGGCGGTTAACTCTTCCGAAAGACAATCTTACCGTCCACTTCGATGGAATCCAGAATTCCGATGATGACTGCGTCTACGGGGGTGCTGGTGGTTTTGAGCGTTTCGCGGGCTGAACTGCCCTCCACCAGAATGACGAGTTCCCCCTCGCCGGCTCCGACCGTATCGGCTACCAGAAACGGTTCACCGTAGACTTGATTATCGGGGGTTGCTCTTTGAGCAACCAGCAGTTTTAAACCGGTCAATTTTGGGTCTTTGGCCGTCGAAACGGCAGATCCAATGATACGGGCAATTTGCATGGGATCCTCTGTATTAAGTTGTGTGCGGGCTAGGTGAAACCGTTAAGGGAAAAACTAATCTAACGTTAAAAATACTGCTAACAGTAAGAAAAATTCTAACGATAATAATTCGAACAATATTTGATTAAGATTATAGCAACAAAACGGGAAAATACAATATGGACTTGAAATTAAATTTCCACATTTGGCAAGCTTGCACTTTTTTCGTTTGTTTTTCCAATATTTTCGGGCGTATATGTGGGGGAAAGTATATGTTCTGGATAGCGAAGTGTAAAACTCTTCCTAATAAAGGGGAATGGGGCAAATGCTAAGGAATCTTAAAAATTCGATGGACATTTCGTGCCAATCGAGGCTTTGGTTTATTTTCAAACCCCCACAATTAGCATGTCTTGCCACCCCGGGGTGAGCATCTCATTACCCCGCTTAGGACGCTTCCATGACCGGGGAGAATATCCGGTTCAACCAGATCTCACCAGGCGGTGGTAATTTTCCCCCTTACAGACTTCGCTGCAGGATTTCCAAAATATCTGCCTGACTGACCTGGCGTGGGTTGGTTTGCAGGGTTGGGTCTTCCATTGCCTGGGCTGCGAGGGTTCCAAAATCCGCTGAACGCGCGCCTACCTGTTCCAGGCGGGTTGGAAGTCCAATGGAAGCCGTCAGTTCGCGTACGGCTTCGATGGCTTTCAGAGCCGCGTCTTTTCCGTCAAGGTGCTCTACCCGTAAATTGAAAGCGCGGGCAATTTCGCGCAAGGCATCCTGGCGCACCAGCATGTTAAAGCGCATCACTTCCGGCAGCAGCAGGGCATTGGCAACCCCATGCGGAATTTTGTAACGGGCTCCAACCTGATGAGCAATGGCATGGCACACCCCCAATCCAGCGTTGGAAAAGGACATTCCCGCCATGTAGGAAGCCTCTGCCATTTTTCGGCGGGCGTACAGGTCTTGTCCGTTGCCGACTGCCAGCGGCAGGTAAGCCGCCACCAGCTGGATGGCGCTGTACGAGAGGGCCTGTCCCAGCGTACAAACTCCCTTTGCCATGTAGGACTCGACGGCGTGAGTCAACACGTCCATTCCCGTTGCGGCGGTGATGGCGGGGGGGATACCCAGCGTCAGGGTTGGGTCAATAATCGCCATGTCCGGGATGAAGAGCCGGTGCTGATGCGGGATTTTGACTTGATTGTGTTCGTCGGTGATGACGGTAATGTCGGTCACCTCCGAGCCGGTGCCGGCAGTGGTTGGCACGGCAACCAGCTTGACCCGCGGGGAGAGGATGCTGTTATTGGTGATCACCTGCCCGGCGTTGAGGGGGTTACTGGCAAACACCGCAATGGCTTTGCCGGCATCAATCACCGAGCCGCCGCCAAAAGTGAGTACACCGTCACAACCGCATTGGTGCAGTTTATCCACCCCCAGCCGGACAATGGCGTCGGTGGGGTCGGGAAGCACTTCCTCGAAAATGGTGTAATCAATGTGATGACGACGCAAGGAACGCAGGGCCGCATTCATCAACCCTAAGCGGACAATCTGCCGGTCGGTCACGATCAGCACTTTCCGGCATTCCAGTTGAGCAAGGTACTCACCCGTGCGCACCGAAATCCCATCTCCCACGAGTGTGGTGGGCGGAACGCGAAAATGATAACTGTTGGACACACTCAGGTTGTCCGCGGTCATGGTGATGACTTCTTCGAGTATCTTTTCGTCCATGGCTGGGGCTACCTCTTTTGTGGAAATGGGTTTGAATCTTTGGCGAGGGGTATTTCTAACAGGATAACATATTTTTGAGAAAATTAACCCATCGAATTGACCTGAAAAAGATGTTTTCAAACAAGTTCTGGATTAAATTCCTTCTATCCGGTTCAATGCCAGAACAGCCGCATCGCGAGCGGCGAGGATATCGGCCTCGGTGCCAGCCATCCACAATCGCCCAAACCGCCCGACCGAACTGATGTGCATCAGATATCCCAACGTGACCAACTTTTACCGTCACTTTCAACGGCATGTTGGCATGACGCCAGCCGCATTTCGGAAACAAGAGACCTTGCGGTCCGGCAAGAAGATGGATGGAATTGGCGAGGCGGTAGAGGTGGGGAAAAAAGCCAAAACGCCGTAGCCACCCGCTCGTTCATTCATGAAAAAGTGATTGGTAATCCGCCGGGCAACGGGAGGATTCATCTCAGAGATAGTTCTCCTCAAACTTCTCCAACACTTCCACAAACTCATCCGGCAGACGGGCGAGGACGAACTGCGCCATCTCCGCCGGGATGTGTTTGTAATACGCCTGGGCAATTCCGCCGGTAATGCAGGCAAGGGTATCGCTGTCCCCGCCGAGTGAGATAGCTTTGCGGATGGCATCTTCATAATCATCGGATTCGAAAAAGGCTATCAGCGCTGGGGGAACAGTGCCCTGACAACTGACATCAAAGCGATAACTGGGGCGTATCTCTGCCAGGGATTTTGACAGGTTGTAGCCAAAACGCTGGCTGATTTCCTTTCGAATGTCTGCCTTATCTGCTCCTCGATTGGCAAGGAAAACCGCCATTGCAGTTGCCTGTGCGCCCCGAAGGCCTTCAGGGTGGTTGTGGGATACTTCCGCCGATCTGGTGGCCTCCCTCAAAACCGTTTCAACGTCCGAAAATGCGAACCCAATCGGGGAAACGCGCATAGCCGCACCATTCCCCCAACTGTTATAGGGATTCACCTTCTCTTCAAAAATCCAATTAAAAAACTGATTGCCATAACCGGCTCCTGGGTAACGCCGGCCGTAGCGCTTCATGGCTGCGGCGTAATTCTGGCCCGAGAGTATCGCGCTGGCAATGGCGATAGTCATCACGGTATCATCCGTGAAGGTGCAAACGGGGTCATACAGATCGAAATCCTCAGATTTTATGGGATGGTGCTCGTAGACCGAACCGATCACATCCCCAATGATGGCTCCCAACATGAGACTATTTCCTTTCCCTCTTAAGAAGATTATTGCAAACGCAAAATGGATTGTGGAGTAGCAATCCTTAATCAATTTTAGCGGATATCGTTGAAAAGTAATTAAACTGGCAGTTTTTTGATAATTTCTTATCAGGGCAGATTGGGTATAATAAGGGCGGTTTAAGATTTCCTCACTTAACAATCTTGTTTAATGCCTCCCGGTGACCCGATGCCCGGATGCCAGGGCGTAAAGGCGGAAGTCTGGTGCAAGTCCAGCGCTGTGCCGCAACTGTAACCGGTTTTGAACCGGAAGCCAGAAAGCCTGCCAGGAGGTTCAAGCAGTGGTCGTGCTTCTCGAGCAAGAAGGCGCGGCTTTCCTTTTCGGAAAACATGAAGGGGAAGTCAGGCGGCTTTCTGGCTCAATCCGCACGGGTTGGGCTTTTTTGCGGGAGCGAGTCGCGGTCAAAACTGCGTGTAGCCAATATATTGATTTGCTGAGGAGGACTTCCCAATGAATTTAGCCGCCATTCCCCCATTCGATCAGGCAGCAGCCGAGGCCGCCCGCAAGCGGCAGAACCGCCTGACCAAACCGACCGGCGCGCTCGGCAGGCTGGAAACCCTCTCCATTCAACTGGCAGGCATCACCGGCCGGCCGCGCCCGCGCTTCCATAACAAGGCGGTCATCTTGATGGCTGCCGATCACGGTGTTGCCAGCGAGGGTGTCAGCGCCTATCCGCCCGAAGTCACCGCTCAAATGGTGCTGAACTTCCAGCGCGGCGGGGCAGCCATTAACGTACTGGCGCGGCAAGCCGGCGCCCGGGTGAGCGTGGTGGATATCGGCGTGAATTACGACTTCAACGAGATGCCCGGTATTGTGCACCGCAAAATTGCCCGCGGCACGGCCAATTTACGCCACCAGCCGGCCATGACCCGCGCTCAGGCCGAGCAAGCCATTCAAACCGGCTTTGAGGTTGCCGAAGAGCATATCCGGCAGGGGGTGGATTTAATCGCAACTGGCGAAATGGGCATCGGCAATACCACTCCCGCCGCAGCGATCACCGCCGTGATCACCGGCAAGCCGGTCGAGACCGTGACCGGGCGCGGCACCGGATTGGACGAAGCCGGTCTTGCCCGTAAGATCGAGGTAATTGCTGAGGCAATTGCCCGCCACCGCCCCGATCCGCAGGATGCGCTGGATGTGCTTGCCAAAGTCGGCGGGTTTGAAATTGGCGGGCTGGCGGGGGTGATGATTGCAGCAGCCGCCCGGCGCGTGCCGGTGGTGGTGGACGGCTTCATCTCCGGCGCAGCCGCGCTGATTGCAGCCGGCTTAAAGCCGGAAATCCAACCCTACCTGATCGCCTCGCACCTCTCGCAGGAGATCGGCCACCGCGCGATCTGGGAAGCGCTCGGCCTGCAGCCGTTGCTCGATCTCGACCTGCGCCTTGGAGAAGGGAGCGGGGCAGTTCTGGCTTTTCACCTGATCGAAGCCGCCACCCGCATTCTCGATGAGATGGCAACCTTCGATGAGGCTGGGGTGAGCGACCGCGCATGAACGCTCTACGCACCGCCTTCAACTTCCTCACCGTGATTCCGTGGCGTGGGCGGCCGGGGCAGCCGCCTGCGCCGCTGGGAGAGTCTGCCGGCTGGTTTCCGCTGGTTGGCGCGCTGATCGGCCTGTTGAGCGGACTGGCTTTTTACGGTTTGTCGTTTGTTCTGCCGCCGCTGGCGGCGGCGGTACTGAGCGTTGCGCTCTGGGTTGGGCTGAGCGGCGGCCTGCACCTCGACGGTCTGGCTGACTGCTGCGACGGGATGCTGGCGGCAGTCAGCAGCGAACGAAGGCTGGAGATTATGAAAGACCCGCGTTTGGGCACTTTTGGCGGGCTGGGGTTGATACTGACGGTGCTGCTCAAAATCAGCCTGCTGACCGAGCTTGAACCGGCTGCCGCGCTGACTGCCCTGCCGCTGGCGGCCGCGTTGGGACGCTGGCTGCTGCTGCCCTCCGCCTTTCAACCGCTGGCGCGCCCCGGCGGTATGGGGGCGGCATTTGCTGCGTCCGTCAACCGTACCGGCCTGCTAATTGGGGCGTTGTGGTTGCTACCGTTGACCGTCCTCAACGGCTGGCGCGGGCTGACCGGGCTGCTGCTGGCGCTGGCTGCCGCCGCGTTGATCTGGCGGGCTGCCAAACGCCGGTTGGGCGGGGTGACCGGGGATGTCTTCGGGCTGGTGGTCGAGACGGGCGAGTTGTGCGCTTTGCTGGCGTTCAATCTGCGCTGGTCCGTGTGACCCTCAGGAGCGATGATGACTTTCAAAAACCGTTTTCCCTTTCGGTTGGGGACGACTTCTTATATCCGCCCGGCCGATCTGCTGCCAAATGTCCAATACCTCGCGCCGCTGGTGGAGGATGTTGAATTGGTACTTTTTGAGGTGGACGACGGTCCAAGCAACCTGCCGGATACGGCTGCTCAAACCGAACTGGCACGGCTGGCAGCGCGTTTTGATCTGACCTACACCGTTCACCTGCCCCTCGATTTGCGCCTTGCAGATGATGGCTCGCCCGGCCATATCTCGCTGGTCAAGGCACGGCGGGTCATCGAACACACCCGCACCCTCAATCCATTTGCTTACGTCCTGCATCTGGATGGGCGCGAAGCACGCGACGGCTTGATGACGATGGAAAACTGGGAGAAACAGGCGGCGGTTGCGCTGGCGGCGGTCATGGAATGGACGGGGGATGCTTCCCGCTTGTGTGTCGAGAATCTCGATCACTACCCGCCGGACTTTTGGGACGGCGTGTTGAGCCGGGAGGGGCGGGTCAGCCGGTGTGTGGATATCGGGCATTTGTGGCTGGAAGGTCACGATCCGCTGCCTTTTCTTCACCGCCACCTGGAGCGGACGCGGGTGGTTCACCTGCACGGCGTGGCTGAGCGCGATCATTCCTCCCTGAAACACTGTCCGCCCCCGGCGTTGAAGGCGGTGCTGGATGAACTGCGCCGTCACCGTTTTACGGGAGTGGTGACGATTGAGGTATTCGGCGAGGAGGACTTGCTCACCTCGCTGGCGGCGATAGAGGCGGTGGATTAACAGTGGAGAAGGAAGCCGGAGTTATGTCCCCTGCGAAGTATACTGCTTGATAACTGAGAGGAGCGATTGGAAATGGGTAAACATTTGACCCTGATTTTGGGTGGGGCGCGCAGCGGTAAATCGGCCTATGCCGAGCAATACTGCAAGCAGCGCGGCGAACAGGTTTTGTTTGTGGCAACCGCTACCGCTTCGGATGATGAGATGAAACAGCGTATAGCCAATCATCGCGCCAGCCGACCACCGGACTGGCTGACGCTGGAAGCCCCCCGGCGGGTTGGGCAGGCGCTTCGCGGTGTTCCGCCAACCCCGCTGGTGTTGCTGGATTGCCTGACCCTGCTGGCGAGCAACATTCTGCTCAGCATGCCGGAAGAAGTGGAGGAGCGGGATTACCAGCGTGCCCTGGACGAGGAGATTGACGAATTACTGGCTGCCTACGAATCTCATCCCGGCGAGTGGCTGATCGTCTCGAACGAAGTCGGGCTCGGGCTGGTGCCGCCCTACCGGCTGGGGCGGCTGTTCCGCGACGGATTGGGTCGTGCCAATCAACGCCTGGCCGCAGCCGCCGATACGGTCTTGCTGATGGTGGCGGGCATCCCCCTGCGGGTGAAGGGGGAATGAAGAAACGAATGTGTTGTATAATTTATTTTGTGAGCAGTCGTGTCTTGAATTTATCTTCGGATGAACTTAAGGAATATCGAAGTGCCGCCGAAGAGCGTCAGCGTAAACGAGTAGTTAAGATAAAACCCCGTATTGCGCAGGCATGGGAGGTGGCGAGGCAAGCTGCGCGATTATTGCGAGACCAGTATCATGCCACCCGGGTGGTCGTTTTTGGTTCGCTGGCGCGTGAAGCCTCATTCCATGAATGGTCGGATATTGATCTGGCGGTATGGGGGTTGTCTCCTGAACAAACCTTACAGGCTATTGGAGCTGTAATGGACTTATCCCCCATGTTTGAAATTAACCTGGTGGATATCAATACTTGTCCTGAATCGCTCGTGGAGGTGATTGAGCGGGAAGGGCAAGACCTATGATTGAAGCCTACCTGATCCTTGCAAGTCGTATACGTAACGAACTTGAAGAAATAAGACGGGTGATGGAGCGGGCGCAGCGGGCTGTGCAGGCGGCACGGCGCAATCCCCAGGATGCTGACCTTTTCTTGGATTCTGCGGCTTTGAGTTTACATGACGCCTACTCGGGTTTTGAGAGGCTTTTCAAACAAATCGCGGCCATTGTGGATCGGAATGTTCCTTCAGGAACAACATGGCATCGAGAATTGCTGAACCAGATGGGATTGGAAATTAAGCAGGTCAGGCCAGCGGTACTGAGCCGCCCAAACATTGAATTTTTAGAGGAGTACCTGCGTTTTCGTCATGTGGTTCGCAATATCTACGCATTTTCTTTTCAAGCGGAAAGAATAGACAGTTTGGTGCAGGCATTATCTGCTCGTTTTGCGCGAATTCAAGAGGAATTGTTGTCATTTGCTAGTTTTCTCGAGGAAGTTGGGCGGGATTAGGATTGACTGCATTCAACCCGTCAGGAAAAAATTTGAAAGGGCGAGGTGGTTGGCATAAACCGGCAACCGATACGGTCTTGCTAGTGGTGGTCGGCATCCCCCTGCGGGTGAAGGGGGAATGAAGAACGCCGGAATTCATCCGTACTTAGGGTGGACAGTGAAGCCCTGCCTTTCCCTGTACAAACTCAAACCCGGTAAAGTTGCGCGGGTGTTCGTTCTATGTTATTCTGTAAACAGGTTACAGCAAATCTTCCCTGCTTAAGCCCGCTCAATTATGCAGCCCAAGGCGCGTCTCCCGGCAACCACCCGCCCAACCCTCGGCGTTCTGGCCGGATGGCAGTTTTACCGCACCGCAACCAACTTAAGTTATCTCATGCCCATCTACCGTGGAATCAGCCGGGCAGCCCAGGTATTGAACTGCAATATCCTGCTCGGCTGCGGGATTGGCCCATCCGCCAGTCCCAGCGATCCCTACCGGCCGGCCTGGCCGGTGGCGGCCAATGATCAGGATTTTGTCCCGGTCGGGCCTTGGAACACCCATGGACTGATTGTCGCCGCTCCACTGCACTCGCCGGAGCGGGCCGATTACCTCCAGCAGCTACGCGCGGCCGGTTTTCCGGTGCTGTTCATCGGGTCGGGGGAGCCCGGCCCTACCATCATGGCCAACAACGCTGCCGGCATTTTATCGGCTGTTCAACATCTGGTGGAGCACGGACGCCGCCGGATCGCCTTTCTGGCCGGTTCGTCGGATGACCTGCGGGGGGATTCGGGCCAGCGGCTGGAAACTTTCCGCAGAGCCCTTGTCCAATGGGGACTGGCGCAGGATGAGCGGCTGATTGTCTACGGCCGGCATGTTTACGACGGGGGTTTTGCCGGCGCTCAGCAAATGCTGGCCAGTGGTGCGACCTTCGACGCGCTCATCGCCAGTAATGACGAATCGGCCATTGGCGCGATGGATGCCCTCAAACAGGCCGGCTTGCGCATTCCAGATGATGTGGCGGTGATTGGGTTTGATAATCGTCTGGAGGGGGCAGTTCAACAGCCTGCCCTGACCAGTGTGCATGTACCGCTTTTCAACATGGGCTACCGGGCTGTCGAACAGATGTGGCAGCATCTGACCCGGGACGAGCCCTTACCCCCTCTTACCGAGGTGGATACCGTACTGGTGATTCGCGAGTCGTGTGGCTGCGGGATTGCCGCCCATCAGGCGGTTTCTGCCCCAGCGCAGCAGCCGCTCTACCGGCAAATCGCTGCGCACATTCAAAAACAGGTCTTTGACCTTTCGGAGGATGAAACCCTTGCCCTGTGCCGCAATCTGACCGATGCCTTCCAAACCAGCCTGACCACTGCTCAGCCGGAGGTTTTCCGGCAGGCACTGGACAATGTGTTAGAGCGGACTGTTAAAAGTCAGGACGGCGCTCATATCTGGCAGGATGCTATCACCCTGCTGTGGCAGAACCTGAAAGAAGGCGGCAACCTGCCCCTTGGACAGATGCTGCTGGATGAAGCGCGGGTGGCGGTCAGCGCCCAGATGCAGCAACAATACCGCCAGTACGTCCTTCACGAACGCTGGACAGCGAGCCGCCTGAGCCTGCTCACTGCCCGCTTGTTGACCGTGCTGGAAGAGCCGCAGATTTACGATATCCTCGCCCGTTACCTGCCGGATCTGGATATTCGGCTGGCTCAGGTGATCACTTTTGAGCCAGAAGGGGATGACCCTTTTGCTTGGAGTGTGCTGCGGAATGCGCTCAATCCGGCTGAACCCCTGCGCCGTTTCCGCAGTCAGGACTATCCGCCGCAGGGATTGTTTCCACCCGATTGTTCGTTTCAATTGACCCTCATCCCGCTGACCGACCAGACCGGACAGATTGGTTTCATGGTTTTCGATACCAGCCATCTGAATCTGTACGGGGTAATTGTGCAGCAATTGGGCAGTGCTCTGAATACAGCCCGACTTTACCGGCAGGCCACCGAAGCGCGGCGTGCTGCCGAAGAAGCCAACCGTCTGAAAAGCCGCTTCCTCTCCACCATCAGCCACGAATTACGCGCCCCGCTGAATCTGATCGTCGGGCTGAGCGGGCTGATTCTCGAAGAGAGCGACGAGCAAACCACTGCACTCCCTGAACACATCCGCCGCGATATTGAACGGGTACACGCCTACGCCCAACACCTGGGCGGATTGATCGGCGATGTGATTGATCTGGCGTCCAGCGGGGCGGGGCAGCTGCGTTTACAATTCGAAGCCGTCAATCTCGGAGAAACCCTGCGGGTGGTTGCCGAAAGTGGCAATCAACTGGCGCTGGATAAGGGCTTGCGCTGGCGGGCAGACCTGCCCGATGACGGCCCGTGGGTGTGGGGTGACCGCATCCGCCTGCGGCAGGTAGCTCTCAATCTGGTCAACAACGCCGTCAAATTCACGGCTGCCGGGGAGGTCAGCCTTTCGGTTGCGGCAAGGGACGGGCAGGTAATCCTCATGGTGCGCGATACCGGTTTGGGGATACGCCCTGAGGAGCAGACCAAAATCTTTGAGGCTTTTTACCGCTCTGAGCGGAGTTTGGAGGGCGGTTATCCCGGTTTGGGACTGGGACTGGCCATTTGCAAAACACTGGTGGAGATGCACGGGGGGCAAATAGAAGTCAGATCCAGCGGGGTGGCGGGCGAGGGAACAACTTTTGTTGTCAAACTGCCCGAAATTCCCCCGCCGGAAAAACAAACTTCCTCGGCTGTCCAAACAACACTTGCCGAAAAGACGATCCTCTTGTTGTTTCAAGTGCCCGAAGACCGTCAGCGGTTGGCTGAATCACTGCGCCAGCAGGGAGTACGCCTGGTTCAGGCGCCACTTGACCGGCCGGCCGAGTGGCAGACTCAGCTGGCCGTAAATCCACCGGATGCCATCGTGCTGGATATCAAGGATGAAGCCAGTATGGCCTGGCGGGCCATGAAGTTGATCAAGAGTCTGCCCTCCGCGCAGGAAATTCCGGTCATGTTTTACAGTGCATCCGCTCAGGGCGAATCACTGCTCAATCTGGATTACTTGACCAAGCCAATTGAACCGGAAGCGCTCCTGCGGGCGCTGGACCAGCATCTGGTGCTTTCGGAAACCCCGGCTCAAACCGTGCGCACCTTTCTGGTGGTGGATGATGATGTCAATGCGCTCGAAATGCACGCCCGCATGATCCGGCTGCATTCTCCCACCAACCGCGTGTTGGTGGCACAAAACGGCCGTGAGGCGCTCAGCATTCTGCTCAAAGAAAAGGTGGACCTGGTTTTGCTAGACCTGCAAATGCCGGAGATGGACGGATTTGCCGTGTTGCAGGCCATGCGCGAAGCGCGCTGGGCTCACAACATCCCGGTGATTGTCATCACCGGTAAAGACCTGACCGATGCCGATCTGGCACGCCTGAACGAGGGGGTGGCAGTCGTCCTGCAAAAGGGTCTGTTTACAGCCGACGAAACGATTGCTCAAATAGGCGTGGCGCTGGAACGCAAACGCCGTTTGAGCATGGATGCCCAGCGTTTGGTACGGCAGTCCATGTTGTTCATCCACGAAAATTATGCGCAGCCGATTACGCGTGGCGATATTGCCCAACACATCAATATTGCGGAAGATTATCTGACTTTCTGCTTCCGGCAGGAACTGGGCACCACTCCGATCAAGTATTTGCAGCGTTACCGGGTTCACCAGGCTAAGAAGTTGTTGAAAGAAAGCGGGCTAAGCGTGACCGAAATTGCCATGAAGGTCGGATTCAGCGACAGCGGGTACTTCAGCCGGGTGTTCCACCGCGAAACCGGGCTCTCGCCGGAGGCCTTCCGGCGTACCTGAATGATCCCATCGCCGGCATTGCTGAGTAATTGGAAAGCACCGGCTTTTTCTCATCGAGGCCGGCAATGGATTGTCGTCTGTCTCAATTGGTCGCGATTCTATGTTTTGTCCACTCGTTTCGCGCTTTTCTCCAAGACCGGAAGAACCCGAATCCTTACAATGGAATAAAGGGTCGTCCGTCCCACCTATCAATCCCACCCACTTTCAAATCTTTCATAAGGAGAAGGAACCGATGTCCAAAAAGTTGTTTCTATTCGTAAGCCTGATGGTGGTATTTGCCACGCTTCTGGCTGCCTGCGGTACCCCGGCAACCCCCGCCACCGATGGGTCTCAGCCGCAAGCTACTACCTCAGGCGGTGAAAAGCCCGCGCAAAAAGTAACCCTGCGAGTGCTGGTTCACCAAAACCCGCCTATGGTGGAATTCATGGAGTCGTTTAACAAACAATTCCAGGATCGCCACCCCAACATCACGGTGGATATGTCCATTGTGAATGCCAATGACCTCAGCACCGTTTCGCAAACCCGCCTTTCAGCCAACGATCTTGACGTGCTGGATATCTTTGGCTTTGCCAATGGCGCTCAGCCGTATATGAAGCAGGTTGACCCGCCCAACTGGCAGCAACTCATCGAAGCCGGCCTGCTGATGGATCTGACCGGACAGGATTTCCTCCAGTACTACGATACCCCCACCATTAATGACGCCGGTTCCTACAACGGCAAAGTTTATGCGGTCAATCTCGGGCGTGTGATCTACAGCGGCATTTTCTACAACAAGAATCTCTTTGAACAATACAACGTCAAAGTTCCCACCACCTGGCCGGAACTGGTTACGGCTTGCGAAACCTTCAAAGCCGCTAACATCCCGTGCATGACCGCAGGTGGCAAGGACGGTTGGCCGATTTTTGTGGGCGCATACGGCCTGCTGGGTGCCATGTATCCGGATCAGGCAGCCCTGGTTGAGGGATTGTGGACCGGAACGATCAAGTGGAATGACGAAAAATCGCTGGAAATGTGGCGCAAGATGCAGGTATATGCCCGCGATATGATGGAAGAGGGCGCGAGCGGTATTGCCGGTGATGCTGCCCCCGGCCGGTTTGCTTCTGGCGCGGTGGCAATGTTCCCCGGTGGCAGCTGGTACGCTCCGGCGATTGAAGCCGCCCAGCCCGATTTTGATTGGGGCTACATCCCCTTCCCCGGCTCTGACAACCCCGAAGATAACAAATACTGGTTCGGCAAATACGATCAGGGTTGGGCAATTGCCAACAACACCCCCAACAAAGAAGCCGCTCTGCTGTACCTGAAAGAATTTTCTGAACCTGCTAACTACCAGGCGTTCGTGGATGCGGTTGGTTTCATCCCCACTCAGCCAACTGCCAAACTCAACACCAAAATTGGGGCTGAAATTGCTCCCTATCTCGCCAACTTCCGTGTTGGGTATGAGCAGTACTGGGTTGCGCCCAAAGGCGCCGGTCAATACGCCAACCCGTGGGCCTCGTACTTCAAGCCGTTTGGTACCTTTGACGACCCGAAAGAACTGGCCGACAAAGTGCAGGCTGACTTGCAGGCCGGGCTGGATGCCGTGAAGTAATTTCTTCCATCAAAACTGGGCTTCTTGCTTCGGCAGGAAGCCCAGCCGATTTTTCAGAAAGGAACGGGTGCTGATATGTCGTACCATTTTGGCCGCGGCTGGTCAAAGTTGACACCCTATCTTCTGCTTTTGCCCGGTTTGTTCTTCTACTTTCTGATATCGCTCGGCCCCTCCCTCGCAACCGCTTTTTACTCCTTCACCGATGCCACCGGTATCAAAGGCGCGCCGGTTCACTGGATTGGTTTTGACAACTACCGGGAATTTCTCTTCATGGGACGCGCCTCACTGGACAATCTGGATGCGCTCAAACGAACCCTGATTTTCAGTTTTGTGGTAACCACCGTCCAATTCACGCTCGGGCTGATTGTGGCGTTGATTGTCAACCAGAAACTGAGATTTTCGAATATCTTCCGCACGATCTACTTCATGCCGGTCATCCTCGGCGTGGTCATTCAGGGCCTGATGTGGTCGCTGTTCCTCTTCCCAATCGGCGGCCCGATGGCAAAATTACTGGCGCTGTTCGGCATGCGCTCCGAATTTCTGGGCGGGCAACCCGCAGAAGCATTTGCATGGGTGATTTTCATTCAAATTTGGGCCAATCTCGGCATTACGATGATGATTTTCATTGCCGGCCTGCAAACCATCCCCACCGAATTATACGAAGCCGCGCGGATTGACGGGGCGAACACCTGGCAGGTATTCACCAATGTGACCTGGCCGCTGCTCACCCCCAGCGTCAACACCAATCTTCTGCTCAACGCAATTGGCAGTTTGCAAGCCTGGCAGTTATTTCTGGTGTTGCTGGGGTATCGAAACGGCACACAGGTACTCGGTTACCTCATTTACGCAACCGGCTTTGGCCAGACATCCGGCAGCGTGACCACCAGTTTCCGGCAAGGTTACGCGGCCGCTGCTTCCATTGTGTTGTTTCTGCTGGTACTGGTCATCGGGATGACTCTGCAGCAGTTTCTGCAACGCAGAGAGAAAAGGATCTTAGGATGAGCGCTCAAACTTCCGAACACTTTCCCGTCCGCAGAATTCGCTGGGGAGTGATTGGCTCCTACGCGGTGATGATCTTCTTTGCCCTGCTTTATATTGGGCCGCTGCTGATGCTGGTGAACACCTCCCTTAAGACCATGCCTTCCTTTATGAAAGATGCCACCTCGCTGGCAACCGAACTGTACTTTGAAAATTTCAGTGAGGCATGGACGAAAGCCAATTTTCCCAAGTACCTGCTGAATTCTGTGTTGTACACATTTTCTGCCACCACCATCTACATCTTTACTGCCGTTTTCGTGGCCTTTCCGATTGCACGCGGCTACATCAAGTACGCCGGCGCCATTTTGACCCTCTTCGTGATTGCCTTGTTTCTGCCGCCGGCCCTCATCCCGCAGTTCCAGTTGATCCTCAACTTAGGGCTGTATAACAACCCGATTGGTTACATTATGCTCTTCATTGTCAACCCGATTGGAATTGTGATTCTCGTCAATTACATCAAAACCATCCCCAAAGAACTGGACGAGGCGGCAGCGCTGGATGGCTGCGGCTACGCCCGCTTTGTCTGGACGATTGTCATGCCGCTCATCCGGCCGGCGATTGCCACGGTGATCGTGCTACATGCCATCGGCATCTGGAACGAACTGATTGCCCCGACTATTTACCTGACCAGCAAGCAGTACTACCCGATCACACGCGGTCTGATCGTCTTTCAGGGTGTGTATGGGAGCAACTGGCCAACGCTGGCAGCCGCTGTGTTGATGCTGACCCTGCCGATGCTGGTGCTGTTCCTGTTCTTGCAGCGCTACATTGTCTCCGGTTTGACGGCCGGTTCAGTCAAGGGATAGGCCGACAAGGATTTTATGATGAAACGCACCTCTGCCTTTCTGATGATTCTGTTTTGTTTGACGCTGATGGTGAGTGTGGCGGGTTGTGCCGCGCCGGTTCCCGCCACACCGGCTCCCACGCCCATCCCGACCCTTGAGGGCTGGACTTTGCGCTGGCACGATGAATTTGATGGCGACCAGATTGACCCCGCCAACTGGACGTACGACATCGGTGGTCACGGTTGGGGCAATGGCGAAATGCAATACTACACCGACCGCCCGCAAAATGCCCGCGTGGAAAACGGCGTGCTGGTCATCGAGGCGCATCAGGAAAAGTACAACGGTTCTTATTACACCTCCGCACGCCTGAAAAGTGAGGGGTTGCAGGAATTTCAGTACGGGCGGCTGGAAGCCCGCCTGAAAGTTCCGGCCGGAAAGGGCTTCTGGCCAGCGTTCTGGATGCTCGGCTCGAATTTCAAACGGGTGGGCTGGCCGGACTGCGGCGAAATTGACATCATGGAATACCTCGGCAGAGAACCCGATCTGATCATGGGGACGCTGCACGGACCGGGCTATTCGGGTGCGCTGGGCATCAGCCAGTGGAATCGCCAGACCTACAACATTGCGGATGATTTTCACACCTTCGCGATCGAATGGGACGAAAACCAGATTACCTGGTACTACGATGGAGAAGCCTACCACACCGTCACCCGCGAAGATGTAGGCAGCCGCCCGTGGGTGTTTGACCAGCCATTCTTCTTCATCCTTAATCTGGCCGTTGGCGGCACGCTGGGCGGCATGGTCAGCCCCCAGACGGTCTTCCCGGCTCAATTTCTGGTGGATTACGTGCGAGTCTATGAAAAACAACCCTGAAACGATCTTCTTCGACGATTTCACTGACCCGCATCTCAATCGGGATGTCTGGAATGTGGAAGTTACCGGTAAGGTCTATAACCACGAGCAGCAAGCCTATGTAGACTCACCGGAAACGGTCTATATTTCGCATAGCGAAGCCAATTGCAATGGCGCTCTGATCTTGCATGCACGTTATCGTCCAGATTTTTTCACCCCCCAGGGCGATTGCTTTGATTTTATCTCCGGGCGGATTCACACGCGGGGAAAGCTGTCATTCCGCTACGGGCGGGTTTCTGCCCGCTTGAAAATGCCCGCCGTTGAGGGAGCCTGGCCGGCTTTTTGGGCGCTGGGTATGGAAGGAGCCTGGCCAGCCTGCGGCGAAATTGACATCATGGAAGCGGTGGGGGAGGCGGACTGGATCAGTGCAGCCGCCCACGGAGAAAATTATTTCGGCGAAACGGCGCTGGTGAACAAAAAATATTTTCAACCGCCCGGCAGCATCGCCGAATGGCATGTTTACTCGGTTGAGTGCACTCCGGACCGTCTGTCCTTTTTGGTGGATGATGAGTTGATCTATCGGGTTACCCGTCCCATGGTGACCTTCTTCGGTCCATGGGCATTCGACACCGAAAAATTCTTAATTCTGAATCTTGCGCTGGGCGGCACCTATCCTTTCAAAACCAATGGAGTAAGCCAGCCCTATCACGGGCTGCCGGCGCATGCTGTGCAGGCTATTCAAAACAATTTGGTGCGCTTCCTGGTGGATTGGGTCAAAATTACCCCGCTTTAAGCGCAATGGAGAATTCATCAATGGCTTCAAAACATGCCCCCGTTTATATCGGTGAAACCCTGCTCACGCCCCCTCCTGCTGAACCCATCGGGGGGTATGTGACTTTGCTCGGCGAAACCTTTTATAAAATTCAACATTACGATGCCATGCCGCCTTTTTTCATGAGCATTGTCAGCGGAGCCGACCACTGGCTGTTCGTTGCCTCAACCGGTGGGCTTTCAGCCGGCCGGGTTAATCCCGAATCAGCCCTGTTCCCTTACTACACGGAGGATAAACTCACCGAGAACAGCGAAAACACCGGCCCGAAAACCATCCTGAGGGTTTCCCGCGGGGCACAAACCTGGTTGTGGGAGCCGTTCTCGATCCGTCAGCAGGGGCAGTACCACGTTGAGCGCAATTTGTATAAAAATGTACCCGGTACCGCGCTGGTTTTTGAGGAGATCAACCACTCGCTGGAACTGGTGTTCCGCTATGCCTGGCATACCAGTGACCGGTTTGGTTTTGTCAAAACCGCCTGGCTGCGCAACATCAGCCACTTGAAAACTCCCTGCGAGGTAGAACTGCTGGACGGCTTTCAGAACATTCTGCCGGCCAATGTCAGCAGCGCTACCCAAAATGTGTTCAGCTGCCTGCTGGATGCCTACAAGCGCAGTGAATTGGACGAAGAGACTAATCTGGGGCTTTTTACGCTCAACTCCCGCCTGACCGATCTGGCAGAGCCCAGCGAATCGCTGGCGGCGAACACCGTTTTTCAGGTGGGTCTCAAACCGTTGGGGGTGCTGCTGTCTTCCAGTCAGCTGGATGCCTTCCGGTTTGGCGGCTGTGTTGAACCGGAAAAGGAAGTCCGCGGCGAGCGCGGTGCCTACTTTGTCCACGCCAGTGTGCATCTGGAGGCAGCCCAAGAAATTGGCTGGTATCTGGTGGCTGATGTGAATCAGGACCATGCCTCGCTGGTGCGTCTGAGGGATTTTCTCAAATCGCCGCTCGAAGCCCAGATTCAGGCGATTGAACAGGATATTGATTTCAGCACCTACAATCTGCAAAAAATTGTTGCCAGTGCGGATGGCTTGCAGGTTTCGGAAAATGTGCTCGCCAGCGCGCATCATTTCTCGAACGTACTTTTCAACATCATGCGCGGTGGTGTGTTTGCCCAATCCTACTGGATTGATAAAGGCGACCTGCTGGATTATGTTCGTACGCACCAGCACGATCTGCCGGAGACGGAAGCGCAGTTTTTTGCCGCCCTGCCGGAGCGAATTCATCTCGCCGATTTGCGTAGCCGCGCCGAACGGCTGAATTCACCCAACTTGCGCCGCCTGCTGAATACCTACCTGCCACTGACTTTCAGTCGCCGGCATGGAGACCCCAGCCGCCCGTGGAATCGTTTTTCCATCAACATTAAAAAAGCAGACGGCTCTCAACGATTGGATTACGAAGGCAACTGGCGCGACATCTTCCAGAACTGGGAGGCGCTGTCTTATTCCTTCCCCCAGTTCATCAATGCAATGCTGGATACCTTTTTATGCGCTACCACCGCTGACGGCTATAATCCTTACCGCATTACGAGAGCCGGACTGGATTGGGAAGTTCCTGAGGAGGGTAATCCGTGGGCAAACATCGGCTACTGGAGCGATCATCAAATTATCTACCTGCAAAAGTTAATGGAGGTTAGCGAACGCTTTCAGCCCGGCGCGCTGCGCGAACGGCTCAATCAGCCACTTTTGAGTTATGCCAATGTGCCTTATCGCATCAAACCCTACGCTGAATTGCAGAAGGATCCCCACAATACGATCGTGTTTGATCACGATTTGCATCAGCGCATTGAAGCGCTGACCGAAAAGCATGGCAGTGACGCGCGCCTGTTACATGCAGCAGATGGCAGCGTTGTACAGGCCTCGCTCGCCGAAAAATTACTTACCCTGCTGCTGGCAAAGCTGGTCAATTTTGTCCCCGAAGGGGGAATCTGGATGAATACCCAGCGGCCGGAGTGGAACGATGCCAACAACGCGCTGGTGGGGCGCGGGCTTTCAGTGGTCACGCTGGGTTATCTGCGCCGTTTCCTTGCCTTTTTCGGCAGCCTGATTGAGGAAGAAAACGGGTTATTCAGTCTGCACAGCGAAGTTGCCGACCTGCTCAAAACCATTGCGGCAGTATTTGAGCAGTTCCACCCCGTATTGAAGGGGGAATTTTCCCCTGAACAGCGCCGCGCGATGATGGACACGCTCGGCGAAGCCGGCAGTGACTACCGCTGGCAGATTTATCGGCACGGTTTCAGCGGTGAGCTGAGCCGCGTTGCTGGCGGTGATTTGAGACGTTTCCTGGCCATTGCTCAGGAATTTGTAGAGCACAGCCTGCGCGCCAACCGGCGTCCGGATGCCCTCTACCACTCCTATAACCTGCTGCGTCTTGAACCGGGACGTGCATGGGTTGACCGCCTTTATGAAATGCTGGAAGGGCAGGTGGCCATCCTGTCCTCTGGTCTGCTGAGCGGGGAAGAGTCGCTGGCGCTGCTGCACAGTCTGCGGAACAGTTCGCTCTATCGCGCCGATCAGCATACCTACATTCTCTATCCCGACCGGGATCTGCCATCTTTCCTGCAAAAGAACACACTCAAACCCGAACAGATTGGCCATTTGAAATTACCGTCCTTGCTGGTACAGGATCAGGATACCACCCTCTTCACGCAGGATATTCACGGTTTATATCACTTTGCCAGCAGTCTCCGGAATGTCAAAGATGTCCGTAAGGCTTTGGAGGGGCTCAAACGGCAACCGGCCTACGCCGAGCTGGTGGAAGAAGAGGGCGAAGCCATCCAGAACCTGTTTGAAAGCACTTTCCGCCATGCCGAATTTACCGGCCGTTCGGGCACTTTCTTCGCTTACGAGGGACTGGGGAGTGTTTACTGGCACATGGTTTCTAAACTTCTTCTGGCGGTGCAGGAAACCGCGCTGCGCTGTCAGCACGAAGAATCCGCCGAGGGGCTGCGGGCGGCTTACCGCGATATTCGCGCCGGGCTGGGGTACCAAAAATCGCCTGCCGAGTACGGCGCATTCCCCACCGATCCCTATTCGCATACCCCCAAGGGGCATGGTGCCCGCCAGCCCGGTATGACCGGCATGGTCAAGGAGGAGATACTCACCCGCCAGGCGGAAGTCGGGGTGCGCTTTGAGGAAGGGCGGCTGGCCTTTGACCCGTTTCTGCTCGACCCTGCTGAATTGCTCACGAAATCGCGCGCCTATACCTGCATGGATGTTTTTGGCGAGCAGCAAACCCTGCATCTGCCGGCCGGCTCGCTGACCTTTTTCGTCTGCCAGATCCCCGTTACCGTCCAGTTTGGTGAGCGGGATGGCATCGAAATCCACTATGCCGACGAGACTTCCCGCCGCTTAGATGGCCGGCAAGTGGACGAGGAAACCAGCCGCAGCATCTTCTGGCGGAGTGGCGAGGTGCGGCATGTGGTGGTAACCTTTGCCCGGAACGGCGGAAATAAACACAATTGAAATAGAGTCTTGGTTACTCGATTGTGGGAGGAATCTTGGCGGGCCGCCGTTCGATGGAAAGCCCCGAATCACTCAAGAAATGGCTGGCTGAACGCCAGAAATGAGCCGATTGGACTCACGCTGCTGGAATGGGGCGGGCAAGTCGTAAGTTTGGGAACATCTCCCTTGAGTTACCTGCGTCGGGTTTCTCCAGCGGGTCATAGGTATTAAAACGTAATCGTCAGGCCGCCGTCCACCGTAATCACCTGACCGGTCAGGTAGGTGGCATCCGGGCCGGCGAGGAAGAAAGCCACCCCGGCAATTTCTTCCGGGCGGCCAGCGCGGCGCAGCGGCAGGTGATGGCCTTCGATGTAGTTGCGGCGGAACCACTCACTTTCCAGTTCGTTGACCCCGTTGACCACGCTCATCGGTGTATCCACAAAACCCGGTGCGATGGCGTTGACCAGAATACCCCGCCCGGCCAGTTCGAGCGCCAGGGCACGGCACAACTGGTTGATGGCGGCTTTTGCCATGCTGTAGGCGCTGGCGCCGCGCTCGGCCCGCTCGCCGTGGATTGAGGTGATGTGAATGATGCGTCCGCCGTTGGTCATAGAGTGTGCAGCCAGCCGCGAGAGGTGTAAAGCCCCGTTGACCATCGTGTCGAACGACTCCCGCCATTCCTCCAGCGGATCGGCAATCACATCCACTGTTTGAAATACTCCGGCGCAGTTGACCAGCGCATCCAGTTTGCCCCATCTCTGGCGTATCTGTTCCTCCAAACGTTGGATGACCGCCGCTTCGGCGTAGTTCCCGGCGCACGAGAAGTGATCGCCGGGGGGAAGTTCGTTCAACAATTCTTGAAGCAGGGCTTCGCGACGGGCAAGCAGGCCGACCTGCCAGCCCTCACGAGCAAAGCGCACGGCCGTAGCCCGCCCGATACCCGATGAAGCCCCGCTGATCAGCACGTTTCCGGTCATGGGTCAAATCCTCCGCTTGGGATAATGATTGGGGAGGATTATACCGTGAGTCGCTGGCGTTTTGGCTTTAGCGACCGGGTCGGTGGTAGAGCTTGAAGGTTCCGACTTCAATAATGCCTGCTTCGGTATTCTCTTTGGTCCACTCTTTTTTGGCAAAATACTCACCGCCTAAAATTTCCCAGTCGGATGCCAGGAAGCCTCCTTCGGGATTAATCGGCAAATCCATCATTCCAGCGCCAAAGCCAAGCCCTTCCAGCAGTTCCGCCGGTGGAGCAGAGATGCCCCCGGAAAGACCGCTAATTTCCGAGAAGTGGGTGATGAGAAAGACGCCCCACCAGAGCCCGCTGGGAGGGGCGGAATAGGAAGGAGAATCGGGGCAGGTAACAGTGAAGGTTTCGGTGGTGCGTTCCGGGAAATAAGTCAATTCAATATCGCGGACGTAACCCAACGCATCATTGGGGGAGCGGGTGTCGGCAATGTACTTGAAGTTATTCAAGTGGAAGGTGCTGCCGCCGCGGCGGCTGTCCACCCGGCAGCCTTCGACACGAAATTCAAAAGATTCGTTGACCAGAGGTGCCTGACCGGTGAATTGCATGTCGGCTGTGCTGAATCGTATCGGCACCTTGGAGCGCGCCACGGAATCAAAGCCGTCCCCTTCTCCGGCGTCAAAGGTTGAGGAAGAATAAAACTCCAGATCAAAGCGCAAGCATTGCTCGGTCAAACGGCGAGCTTCTTGAGTGAGAGGCGATTCTTCCTCCCCGGCGCCGAGCAATTGAGCCTGACGCTCGAATCCCAGCCACACTGGAATCATGCGGTGGATGATGTGGTCGTTGGCGCACAATTCATACTCTTCCTTTACGCACACCATCCCGGCCGTTTGGAAAACATCGTTGACCCGGCTCATATCATCTTCCGAGCTCAGCCCCAGCAACTGCTTCTGGCGTTCAAATCCCAAAACGGTTTGAAGCGCCAACCGGCCGGCCGCGCAGGACTCGCCGGCAGCGGCAATACGGGGCTGAACCACCTCGCGGTCAAAGCGTGCGAACAAGTCCGGTAAAATAGATTGCAGGTCGTCGTTCGTTTCGCCGGAACCGAGTAACTGCTGCTGGCGAGCGCGTCCAAGGTGGTAAGCGATTTCACTTTGCAGGCGGGTTTCGGCATCCCCGCCCAGCTGCTGACGGTAGGGTTCGACATCCGCCAGCAGACCCTTGGTGACTCCGTAGCCACTGAAGTGCTGAATGAGGATTTTGATTTCGGAGGACTGAACGGCCGGGGTTGCCAGACTCAATTGGTTGCCGCTCCCGTGAAAGCCGTATAAAATTTGCTGGTCAACCGGGATTGGCTGGGGCGGGGTGATGGTCAGGGTCAGAAAATTGTTGAAAAAAGCGCCTTCGGGTTGCAGTTGCACTGCCAGAACTTCGCCGCTGCCGAAAGGCAGGCCGCTTAAACTGGCGAGGGGGGTCATACGGATGAGGGTTTCGCTGGTCAGGGCATCCGGTGGAATTTCCAGCGTGTAGCGGGTACCATCGGCGCCGGTGGCATTCAAGGAGCCACCCTGCAGGGGAATGATTGCCTGCACCTCTCGGGCGGTGTCCGGGGTGGGGATCACCGCCAGCGGATCGGCGGGTGTTTCAAAGATGAAGTCGTAGCCCGACTGAGAGTCGTTGCGATTGGGAGCAACCGCCGGATTGGAGGCGGGCTGGCAGGCGGACAGGATCAAGCCAATGAGGAGGAGTACCAAAAGTGGTTTCATGGTGTTTTCCAAGGCGATAATTTTCTTTACTTTGATAAACTATATCAATATTACATCGCTGAGAATCGGAGTCAATCACCAATCTTGATGAAAACCGGTCTCACCCCAAAAGTGCAATGCCCTGCACCGGAATTGATTAAGAAACGCCGGGCCACAGGCGGGAATATACCTTCCCTCATCAATCTGTGGCAGAAATGGGGGGGGTGTACACCTGTGCCGGAGGTCAACAGCCGAAAAATCTTTCTTTGATTGACAGAAAGGCGAGCTGAATATATACTTACCACAGACAATGTCATTTGTCCGTGTCTTTTGACATAAGAGGAGGTGCCTATGACTCGCGAACCGGTCAGTGCCGAAGCAGTCGCTCAGGCCATTTTACGGCGGATCAACAGCGGGTTATACGCTCCCGGCGACCGTCTGCCGCCGGTGCGTAAACTGGCGCAGGAAATCGGCTCGAACCGCAATACCGTCAATAAAGCCTATCAGATGCTGCTGGACATGGGGGTAATTGAGCTGTCGGCCAGCGGCTGGCACGGTTACACCGTGCGGCGCAGCGAAGGGGGTAACGCCAAAACCAAAAGCGAACTGCTGGATTATTTCTACAACCAGTTTGTCGAACTGGTCTGGCAGGGGATGGCGGCCGGGCTGAGTTCGGATGAGTTGATGGAGATACAACGCAAGGCGGTGTGCGAGGTATATGCTCAAAGCATGGTGGATCTCATCTTCTACGAGTGCAATGACTACGACACGACCGAGATGGGCAAACGCCTGAATGAAGTTCTCAACCTGCCGGTGGAGTACAAGAACATTTCCCATTTTTACAAAAATCCATTGACGGTGTTGAAAAGTAAAGACCTGATCATCACCACGTATCATCATCTGGCTGAATTGACCAGCGTCATCCATCAGCAGGGCTATCCGGCCAGTAAAATCGTGGGGATTGACACACGTCTGACGGCCGATTCGCTGCTCAAAATTGCCCGGCTGCCCAAAAACCGGATTGCAGTGATCTGCACCAACCAGAACACGGCACATACCATCAAGCATATTCTGTACGGTTACCGCCCTGAGTGGCAAATTGAGGCACTGGCTGCCGAAGACCCGCAGGCGGTGCGGGAACTGGTTGAATGGTGCGATCACCTGATTGCAACCCACACCAGCGCCGACCAGATTCAGGCGTGGAGCGGACGCATGCCGGATGTGGTGGTCAACTTTCAGATTGACGAACAATCCATCGCCTTTCTGAACCAGCGCATCCAGCAGATTCGCATGCAAAAACTGCCGGTCGAAGAAGCGTTTCCCACTTCGGCTGGGGGTGAGGGCGGCAATGAGTAGTAATGCGGTGTTGACCTATGGGGAGTCCGGTAATATAATTTCGTGTAGCCATTACAATAAACAACTTAAACTCCAGCAAATCAAAACAAAAAGAACAAACTGGCTACACCCAACACTGCCTTCCGGTCTATTTAACATCCAGGTGAACGGCCAACCTTTCACCTGCCAGAATCTCAAATTCAGCGAGTTCAGACAGCACCATCCTCACCCCGGCACAGAAGAAACTCACCTGCACTTTGTGGGAGATGGGTGGGGGGTGGAGTACATCATACGCTATTACCACTCTCAGGGGGTATTTGAATTTGAACCGCGCATCTTCAACCATCACGCCGGTGAAATGCTGGTCGAACGGGTGGATACACTCGACTGGACGCTGGTGAGGGATGATTTGTCCATTCTGGGTTATAGCGGCAACTGGGGTAGCGAGTTTGAGCCGCACCTGTTCAAACCTTACCAGCATTTTGTCCTCGAATCGCGCAGCGGACGTTCCTCGAAGGGGCATCATCCCTGGGCGGCTCTCTCGGCGGGGGCGGGGGAGATGCTGGCGCTTGCAGTGGCCTGGTCGGGCAACTGGGTGCTGAGGTTCGATCCACTCCCCGCTGGCGGGATACGCCTGAGCGGCGGACTGCACGACTGGCAGTTCACCAAACGGCTGAAGGAGGGCGAAGCGCTGAGCGGTGTGCCGGTGGTAGCGGCGTTTGGCGCCGATTTGAACGAGATTTCGCAGCGGCTGGCGCGGGTCGGAAGACGGTACTGGTATCCATCTAATATGCTTTCCCGCCAGCTGCCGGTTGAGTGGAATCACTGGTGGCCGTATGAAGATGTTGAGATCAACGAAGCGGTGTTCTTAGCCAATGCCGAAAAAGCCGCCGAACTGGGTTTTGAGGTGTGTACGCTGGATGCCGGCTGGTTTGGGCCAGCGGACGCCGAATCCTTCTGGTACGACTACCGCGGGGACTGGCATCTGGTCAATCAACAGCGTTTTCCCCACGGGATACGCTTTCTGGCTGACCGGGTGCACGCTTTGGGAATGAAATTTGGCATCTGGTGCGAAATTGAAGCGCTCGGTGAAAAGGCCAGCCTGGCGGTGGAGCGGCCCGACCTGCCTGCCCTGCGGGACGGCCGTCCACTGGGGTATGTCTGCATGGGCAACCCGGCTGCGCAGGAATGGGCTTACCAAACCCTCGCACGGCTGATTGAGGAATACGGGGCGGACTGGATCAAGGTGGATTTCAACCTTGACCCCGGCGCTGGCTGCAACCGCACCGATCACGGTCATCAGGAGGGCGACGGCTTGTATGAGCATTACCGCGGTTATTACAATGTGCTGACCCGCATTCGCCAGAACTTTCCCGATGTGGTACTGGAAAACTGCTCCTCCGGCGGGCTGCGGATTGATCTGGGCATGCTGCGGCATACTCACGCAACCTTCCTCTCCGACCCGGACTGGCCGGTACACGACTTGCAAATCTTCTGGGGGGCAAGCACGATGCTGCCCGCCAATACCCTGCTGCACTGGACTTACAGCCACTGGCGCAACACCGACCCGCCGCCTTACCAGCGCTTCGACCCCTTCGATCCACACCTGACCCGTCCGAAATGGGACTACTACACGCGCATTTCGATGCTCGGCTGGTACGGCATCTCGCAAAAGTTGACCGAAATCCCGGGCTGGCTGGCCGAGCGTATTGGCCAGCATAACCGCTTGTATCAGCAGGTGGTGCGTCGTTTTATCGGAGAAGCGGATTTATACCGCCTGACCGATCAGCCACGCCGCAGCGGAATCGGCGAACGCTGGGCGGCTTTTCAGTACAGTCTGCCGGATGGCAGCCAGCATCTGCTGTTCGTATTCCGACTACCGGGCGGCGAAATGCAGCGGACGATCCACCTGAAAAACCTGGCGCCGGAGCGGATTTACACCCTGCGCGGGTTGGAGGGCGAAGCCGAATGGCAGCGCAGCGGCGAAAGCCTGATGCAAGACGGCCTGTTGATTGACTTTCTGGACGAAGAAGAGTCATTGCTCTTAAAAATTGAGTGAATTGCGGTAAAAAACATCAAACCACAAGAGGTAAAAAAGGATGAGCGACATACTAAATATTCGTATTGGCGGGATTAATCTTTCCATTGAACCCGCCGAAGAAATCCGCTTTCCAAGCCCGGCCGATTGCAACAGTCCCATCTGGTGGCGGGGGGATGAAATGCGCGTGCTGACCTCTACCGGTCACCCAGTACTTTCCGCCGGCACCGACCTGCATCACCTGCACCGCATCGGCGAAATCACCTACACCGCCTGGCGTGACGGCGGCCGGTGGATTGAGTCGGTCTTCCCGGACGAAGACGGGACGCTTTACGGCTGGTATCACAACGAGCCGGCCCATTTGATCGGCGAGGAGTACCAGCAGGGCCGTCAATTCCGGCTGACTGCCCCGATGATTGGGGCGGTTGTCTCCCACGATAACGGCGCCACCTGGGACGATTTGGGCATCATCCTTAATGGCGGGCCGGAGACCCTCAACCTCGAACAGCATAATTACTGGTTCGCGGGCGGAAACGGCGATTTCAGCGTGATTCTCGACCGCGAACAACGTTACTTTTACTTCCTGTTCGGTACCTATTACCGGGACGTTGCCCAGCAGGGCATCTCAATGGCGAGGATGCGCTTTGAAGACCGCGCCTGCCCGGTGGGACGGGTGCAGAAGTGGTACAAGGGCGGCTGGAACGAACCGGGGCTGCTGGGCAAAGTGACCCCCATCATCCCGGTACAAGCCGACTGGTACAGCCCACAGCCGGACACCTTTTGGGGGCCGTCGGTACACTGGAATCGGGTCCTACGGCAGTATGTCATCCTGATGAACCGCGCCATTGACCCGCGCTGGACGCAGGACGGTATTTACATCAGTTTAGCCACCGACCTTGCCCAACCACACACCTGGACACCGCCGGTTAAGATACTGGAGGAAAAAGGGTGGTATCCGCAGGTGATCGGCCTGGAAGCCGGCGATACCGACCGCGAAGCGGGCGAATCGGCGCGCCTGTTCATCCACGGAATCTCGCGTTACATCCTGCATTTCTCTTAGCGCGCTCACGCTCGCGCAGGCCTGCAAGCCGGTCAGAACACACAAAGCCGGAGGTCTCCACACCGGTTGGAATTGGTATTAAGAATCCTCGATCCGTTATCTCATTCCTTGACCGCACCGAGCATGATGCCGCGCACAAAGTAACGCTGCAAGAAGGGATAGACCATCAAAATCGGGATCATCGCCACAAACAGTTTGGCGGCGTTGAGCGTGGCATTGGAGAGTTTCGCCATCAACTGCGCCTGTCCGCCGTGTAAAATCGGCCGGTCGGCGATGACCAGCTGCTGAATATACGTTTGCAACGGGTAGTTATCCGGGTTGTTCATCAAAATCAAGCCGTCAAAAAACGAATTCCAGTGGCCGACGATCGAAAACAGGGTGATGGTGGCAAGGGCCGGCAGCGAGGTGGGCAGGTAAATGTGCCAGAGCAATTGCCACGGGTTGGCACCATCAATCCGGGCAGCCTCATCCAGTTCTTTGGGGATGTTGCGGAAGAAATTCATCAGAATAATCACATTCCAGATTGGCACAGCGCCGGGCAGCACCAGCGCCCAGATCGAGTCGATCAGGCCGTAACCGGCAATCGTCAGGTACCACGGCACAATACCGACGTTCAAAATCATGCCGAAGACGAACAGCCACACAAAAACCGTCCGGCCGGGGAATGCCCTTTCGGTGCGCGAGAGCGGAAAAGCCGTTAGAATGGCCAGCCCAAAGTTGAGCAGACCGCCCAGCACCACGCGCAGAACGGAGATGCCAAAAGCGCGCCAGAATTTGACATCCTGGATGATGTACTCGTAAGCAGTCAGGTTAAAACCGACCGGTAAAAGTTTGACCAACCCGCCGCTGACCGCTGCCCGCTCACTAAGCGAAATGGCAAGGGTGTTTATCAACGGGAGCAGGGTGGAAACGCCCAGCGCCAGCAGAAAGGCGGCAATCAACCAGTCCACAATTCGGTCTTGCAGTCGTTTGGAATAGACCATGACGCTTTTCCCTCCTAGAAGATGCGGTAGTTGGCAAACTTGCCGGCAAACCAGTAAGAAATGCCGATCAGAATCAGCGAAACAACCGTCTTGAGCAGACCAACAGCCGTACCAATGCTGTACTGCCCCTGAATCAGACCAACGCGATAAACATAAGTATCCAGAATATCACCGGATGAATAAACAATCGGGCTATACAGGTTGAAAATCTGGTCAAACCCGGCGTTGAGGATGCCGCCCAAACTCAGACTGGCGACCAGCACGATGGTTGGTAGAATGCCGGGGATGGAGATGTACCACATTTTTTGAACGCGGTTGGCGCCGTCCAGCTCGGCAACCTCATAGAGGGTTGGGTCAATCGCCGTCAGCGCGGCTAGGTAGAGGATTGCCTCAAATCCAAACTCCTTCCACACATCACTGAGGATAATCACCCACGGGAAAATATCCGGCCGGCCGAGGAAATAAACCGGCGAAATGCCAAGAAGACCCAGGAAATCATTGAGCAGACCGTTGCGCGCCAGAATAGTACGCAGAATACCGGCCAGAATCACCCACGAGAGGAAGTGCGGCAGGTAGACCATCGTCTGTACGGCGCGCTTGACACGCATGTAACGCAGTTCGTTGAGCAGCAAGGCAAAGGTGATTGCCGCCAGTTCCAGCAAGATGATTTTCATCACAGCGATGAAAATGGTGTTGTAGAACACCTGCCGGGCATCTCGTACGCGGAAGATGTAGAGGAAATTATCCAACCCAACCCAGGGCGAGCCCTGAATGCCGAGGGCCGGGTTGAACTTTTGGAAGGCGATGACCGAATAAAACAGCGGAACAAAAGTGAAAGCAAATAACAAAACCAGCCCCGGCAGAATCATTGCATAATAACTGAACCGATCCGAGTTTTTGCGCATGTTATTACCTCAGGTCTGGGAGACAGAAAACAGATAAAAAAAACGCCGGATAGAAGTATAGAACGAAATTTTCCAAAAGATGTCAAAGGGAGTGGAGCAATTCAAGCCATATAAGGGGATGGTCGAATTGCTCCACTCTGTTTCTACACCGGTTAGATGCGATCAGGGGGCTTACTGGCTATTCATCTTATCCAGCAAAGCCTGTCCACCGCTGGCGTACCAGTCCTGCACGAATTTATCGAAGTCATCCAGCGGGCGGGCGCCGGTCATGATTTGAAGGAAGGTCTCCTCCTCCATCTTCTTGAGGGAAGGCCAGTTCTGGTCCAGCGAGAGCACCCGGGCGGCAACCGGGTCGGTACGCACCTCGTTGTAGCCCTGCGCCAGCAGCAAACCGGCTTCCAGGCGGGCCATGCGGGTGGCCCAGTTGGAGGGGTCGCTGCGCGGGTTGGCCACATCAGCCTTGATCTGCTCGAATTCCACCTTCATGGCTTCGCCAAAGGTGGCCGGATCCAGTTTTCCATCCAGCGCATCCCGGTACTCGCGTGCCATGCGCTCCACCACATAAGGCTGCTCGATCAGGAAGGGAATCGGGAAGAGCAGATTCCAGATTTCGTTGAAGTTTGGATAAAACTGGGGTGCATTATTCAGACCGTAACTGAGGTCGTTTTGCACATTCAGGATCTTGAGAGCCACTTCGGGGTGAGGATAGCCCTTGCGCACCACCACAAAGCTATAGGTGTAATCGCCCATCGAGAAGGTCTGCCCGCCGTTTTTGTCTTGAATCAGGTACGGCCACCAGTCGGCGTTGGGGTCATTGGTCACCGAGTCCACCAGCGGCCACCAGGGGATCCACCACGGCCCCATCATGATCCCGGACTTGCCGGAGACCGGAATTTCGTTGGATTTACCGCCATCCTTGGTGGCAAATTCGGGGTCAATCAGGCCTTCTTTGTACCAGCGGGCGATCAGGCCGAGGGCTTCTTTGACTTCCGGCTGCAATGAGCCGTAGATGATCTTGCCGGAACTGTCACGGTAGAACAATTCCGGGAAAGCGCCGTAAGCATTGAAGAAGGCATCGAAACCGTGCAGGTTGCTGGGGACGTTAATCGGGTTCATCGAACCGGTCAGCCCGAAGGTGTCAGCAACGCCGTTGCCGTCCGGATCCTGCTCGATGAAGGCGCGGGCAATCTTTTCGACATCATCAACCGTCTTGGGGGGTTGCAAACCGAGTTTGTTCAGCCAATCGCGGCGTACAAACGCCATGATCGGCGCATCGGCCTGCGGCTGGACATTGGGTATGCCCATGATCTTGCCGTTGATGGTGGCGGCTTGCAGGGCTACGCCTTTGGTCTGGCGGTAGTTCTCCAAAATATCGGCATTGGCGTACTTTTCGATGTAAGGGGTCAGGTCTTCGATGGCGTCAGCCTCGGTCAGTTGCTGCAGCTGGATCGGGTCTACGATCATCACATCGGGGATGTCCTTGCTGGCGATGGCCAGATTGAGCTTATCCAGATAGGCATCGCTGGTGACCACCCACTTAAAGGTTACATCAATGTTGAGGGTGTCTTCGATGTATTTCAAAGCGCGGTTATTTTCGATGGTTTCACCGGCCGGCAGGGTTCCGGCGCTCTCTGAACCGCCCTTGACCACCGAGACGGTGATGCGCTCCTCATAAGGCCGGTAGGGGTCGGTATTACGCCACTCGCCCCACTGGTAAGCGGGGGTTTCCTCAGCCGGCGCAGTGGTCGGCTGCTCCGCCTGGCTGGCTGGTTGAGTGGGAGCAGTGGTCGGCTGCGCCGGCGCTGCGCAGGCCGAAAGGATCAGCGAGAGGCTGACCAGAATCAGGGCGAATTTGATCGTCCACTTCTTGAACATGGTTCCTCCGTAAAAAATCATACAGGTTCAACTTTCAGATCGGATAGCCGGTGTTTTAACCGGGCAATACAGGGAATGAAAGAGGAATTTTGTGAAAACGTGGTCAAATTGAACGAAAGGTCACCTCCTTAACGCGGAAAAAACTGGTTATTTCGGCTAACAAAAAGAGTAATTGTCATTTGTCGAAAGCCGTTGGACAACCACTCTAAGTATATAAAGAGCCAAAAGGCTTGTCAACCCTGTTGACCAGATGGGTTTGTAACAAAAATGGTTGGCGAATTTTTATCCAGTTTATGGGGCGGTTTTTTTGGGGATATTGATCCCATACTGGCGCTGTAAAAACCTGATCGAAAATGACTTTTCCATCCTTGTTCCACAGTTGTGGTTTTACAAGGTGACAACCAGGCTTCGGAAAAGCATGATCACGTTCTTCAGTTAATTCGCAAGGTTCTTCAATTCTTCTTCAAGGACCGAAAGCAGGGCAGGGGGAGCGAGTTGCGGAAAGCGGGCTGCAATTTCTTCCAGCGTCAGTTCCAACAGGCTCTGCACCTGCGGAGAATCCACCTGACTGCCGAAGTAGCGCCGCAGGACGGCCGCAGCCTGCTCATCCGCCAGCGCTTCTCCCAGCCGCGAATGCACCCCCCAGCCACCGCCCGGCAAATCGCCGGAAGGCAGCAGGCGCACGCTTCCCCGCAGGCGGATATCGCGGCTGGATGCGCCAACCAGAATCTCAAACAATCCGCTTTCGGTAGTCCAGCCGGCGCCGGCCGGATCGTAGAACCAGAAAGCCTCGCGGTTCAACCTGACCCGCACGATGCGGCTTTCGCCCGGATTCAATTCCACTTTGGCAAAGCCCTTCAGTTCTTTGAGCGGACGGGGCAGGCGGCAATGCACATCCCGCACATAAATCTGGGCGGTTTCCATGCCAGCCACTTCCCCACAGTTGGTAATGCGGAATGCCACTTCCACATCTTCACCATCTTTGAACTCTGCCGGGGTGATTTGCAGATCACCGTACTCAAAGCGGGTGTAAGAAAGACCATGCCCAAACGGGAACAGGACTTCCCGGTCGGTGTAATCGTAGTAGCGGTAGCCGATGAACAACCCCTCGCCGTACAGAACTTTGCCGTTTTCGCCGGGGTAGTTGATGAAGGCCGGGTTATCTTCCAAACGGCGGGGGAAGGTCGTTGGTAATTTACCGGAGGGAGAAACATCCCCAAACAGAATGTCGGCAAGCGCGTTGCCCATCTCCTGGCCGGTATACCACAGCTGCACCACCGCATTGACGCTGTCAAGCCACGGCATTTCGAGCGGGGAGCCGCTGTTCAGCGCCACCACCGTGCGCGGGTTGACGGCGGCAACCCGGCGGATGAGTTCATCTTGCTGACCCGGCAGGCGCATGTCCAGCCGGTCAAAGCCCTCCGATTCCCAATCGGGGGTCAGACCGGCAACAATGACCACCGCATCACTACGCGCTGCCAGCGCTTCGGCCTCGCCAATCAGATCCGGCGGGTGGGGTGGCAGGTAGCCCAGCCTCAGCCAGCCGGCCGGCTGACGGCTGGCCGCCCGATAAGTGATCTCCACCGGATAGGATTGACCGGCAATCAAATGTACCTGCGCCTGACGGGTCAGGCTTTGCGCCTGCCCGGAGCGGATGTGAATCAGCCGCTCGCCGTTGAAAATCAAATCCGTTGCGGCGGTTGCCTCCAGCCAGAAGGTATGAAGGCCGCTTTCCTGCGGGATGAACAATCCGCTCAATCGGGCTGAGAGAGCGGTCTGGGTAAAACCGTCTTCGGGAACGTCCCCAAAATACAAATTGGTGCGCCGGATTTGGCGGCGGTGAAGCGGCTCGCCGACCGGGTCGGGGCGGTCAAAAATTTCCAGCAGCCAGCCGGTTTGCCCGGCGGCGGTCCGCATCGTTTCAGCCTCCGGGTAGGGCGGGTAGCGGTGAGAAAATGCACCAATCGCGTATTCGACCACAACCCGGTCGCCGGCCCGCTGGCGGATGCCCCGCAGCGGTGAGACGGCGTAGTAGGGAATGACGGTTGAACTACCACCGCCCATGATTTCGCCCCAGCGGGCGTTGGCGCCAATCACCGCCAGGCGACGGATACCTTGCAGCGGTAAAGCCCCCTGATTTTTGAGCAGGACGACTGCCTCTTGGGCAGCCCGGCGCAGCAGTTGACGCTGCTCAGGCTTGTCCAGCATCCCCTCCGGCGGGCGGTTGGGGTTTTCAAACCGGCCGGTGCGCAGCAGGGCGCCCAGCAGACGGCGGACTTTATCGTCCAGCGCCTCAGGAGTCAGGCTGCCCTCGGCCAGCGCCTTACGCACCAGATCGGTTTTCATCCAGCGCGCCGGGCCGGGCATTTCCAGATCCAGCCCGCCGGCCGGCACGTCTTCGGTGTAGGTGCCGCCCCAGTCCGAAAGCGCCAGTCCGTCGTAAGCCCACTCGCCTTTGAGGACGGTTTTGAGCAGATAATCGTGCTGGCTGGCATACACCCCTCGAATGCGGTTGTAGGCGGTCATCAGCGCAACCGGACGGGCAACTTGAATGGCTTTGCGGAAGGGCTCAAGGTATAATTCGCGCAGCGGGCGTTCTTCGACCTCAGCGCTGATGGAGAAACGCTGGTACTCCTGATCATTGCAGACAAAATGCTTGATGCAGCAGCCAACCCCCTGGCTTTGTACACCACGAATGTACGCCGCAGCCATTTCACCGGTCAGGTAAGGGTCTTCGGAAAAGCACTCAAAATTGCGCCCGGCCAGCGGGGTACGGTGCAGGTTGACGGTGGGGGCCAGCAGCACATCCGCGCCTTTGGCGCGGGTTTCTTCCCCCAGCAGCCGGCCGACCTGCTCAACCAGGGCGGTGTTCCAGGTGGCGGCCAGGGCCATGCCAACCGGCGTGCAAGCCGAAAAGGTCGCCAGGCTGCCCCAGTCGCCGCGTACGCCGTTGGGACCGTCGCTCACCTTGAGGGAAGGTATCCCCAGCCGTTCCACCGACCGTGTATGCCAGTTATCCGCTCCGGCGAGAAGGCTGATTTTTTCTTCAAGGGTCAGTTGTTGTAGGAGGTATTCGAGATCAGGGGGCATATCCATTGACACCTTTTCTGTGGAAGCTTGAGACAGCTATTATAGATTATTACGACTAACCGACATCCCTCACTTCAAATTGACAGCTTCGATGGGCTAGAACAAGGCATATTCTTCCGCATGGGCTGGTTTAATATATCTTACTCCTTTATCTTTGAGCAATTTCCAGCTATTCTTACTTTTCCAATCATCTTCGCCGATCATACCCTCCGCAGGCACCAAATCCCCGAAGAAGGCCTCGCCAGTATCCAGAATCAAAGAAATGGAATCCTCACTATGTCCGTTGGTGTGAAGGATCTCGCCCATCACTCCAATTTCTCGTAGCCATTGCCGTGATTGTGTAACCTCTTTCAGGATGATTTTTGATTGATCTATCCTTTGGTAGGGAATCTCTTTTCTTTCGATCAATTTTTCCATGTCGCTTATGGCAGCTAGCTGGTTAGTGAACACAATAAACTGAACACCATTACGGCCGAGTATCCCGGCAAGTCCAGCATGGTCAATATGAAAGTGACTTACAATCAGCCAGCGGATATTTTTCACATTTTGGCCGTATTCGCGTAAGCCATCTTTATACGCTTTATAACTATCCGGCCAGAGAGCATCAAATGCCAACAAACCGCTGTTACTATTGATGCAATAACAATAAGTGCTTTTATGTCTAATCTTGATAATATTCATTTCAACTTGAAGTTCAGCCTCATCCGACCGCCCTCTTGATCAGCGCAATGATGCTTTCCTCTTCGACGGCGGTCAATTCCTTCAAGGCGAAGGAAGTTGGCCAAAAGTTGCCTTCGTCGAGGTGGGCTGCATCGCTGAAGCCCAGGGTGGCATAGCGGGTCTTGAATTTTTGTCCGCTTTGGAAAAAGCAGACCACTTTACCCTCCCTGGCGTAGGCTGGCATGCCGTACCACAGGCGAGGGGTAAGGGAGGGTGCATGTTCTTTGATCAACGTATGCAGGCGCATCGCCATACTGCGATCCGGTTCGGGCATTTCGGTAATTTTCGCCAGTACTGCTGCCTCGCTTTCCACTTTGCCTCCACGCGCCGCCGCTTTGAGCTCCTCGGCGCGTTCCTTCATCGCGGCGCGCTCTTCATCACTAAATGCGGGGGCTGTCTTTCCGCTAGTTGTGCTTTCCTTTGGACTCATTTTGATCAAGAAACCTTTCTGAATTAGGATGGGATTGATATATTTAGAAAACAAACCGAGGGTTAACAATTTCGCCCCACCTTCCATTTTGCACAAATCAAGGACGAATATATAACTCTCCCTTGAAACCTGTCAAGTTGATTTTTCGGAATTTGTTAGCAAGAGCATATTCAAGGAGTGGTTGATCCAGATCTCCTTCAAAACCAATCAGTATTGCGGCGGGTGGATCACTCTCAAAAAGGTCATCAATAGTGGAGGGTGAACTTCCAACGAATCGTTTTCTCTGTTCAGGGGTCAATAAATCACCGACCCGATATAGAAAAGGTCCGGTTGACAATTCTTTATAAACATTAAGTCCGGACTCTACAGCGAACAGGGGCGAGAGCGTTCCAATTTTTAGATTCTGATCAGATTGGTTCTCCCTCAAAATCTCTCGTATTTTTAAGGATATATCGCGAATGTAAATTGGACTCCAATTTTTTATATCTCTCATGCCGGCAATGTTTGAGGTGAAGAATAAACCGTTAAAAATCAGCGTCACTAAGACCAAACCCAAAAGTAGCGCTCGACGATATCGCAAGGAATTTTCATTTGAATCATGATCACCCCACGCATAAACAAAACAAATGAAAAGGAAACTAACTGGCATTGCGTAGTATTGCGAAAAAGAGGGGGTTGGTGTCACAGCAGTTAGCAATCCAATTAAAAATAAGGTGAATGCCAGAATGAGCCTTACATCAAAATTTGGAATTTGATTATGAATATGGCGAGAAATCAGTATGCCCAAAAAAACACCACACAAAATCACTAAATTGTCGGGATTGGTAATGATCTCCCAACCAAAAGCCACCTTGGACGCTGATGTCATGTTATAGGTAAAACCGGTTATCACTCGCCATTGTGTATTAAGTTGATGATAGCCCAAATTGTTAAAAATAAAGGCTTCAGGATCCATCCAATAAAAAAACAGTACAGGAAGCAAGCCTAAGAATAAACCCAAACTCCACGGGATTATGGTTTTTAACAACCACTCTTTTAAGGCCGATTTTTGGTGTCTGTTCATTAGAAAAGTTATAAAAAAGGTCAAAACAAAGGGAAATCCTATCGAGGCATAGGTCAGTTTGGTTCCAAAGGCTAGTCCTATAAATAGTCCACTAAGAGCCAGCAAAAATACTTTTCGTGTGTTACGACGAAGAGAAATCTCATACAAGTAGATTGCAATGAACGAGAATACAACCGGCAAGACGTAATTCGAAACCTCAGATGCAGGAATAATTATGCTCGTATTTAATAAATAAAGGCCCGTTATGCCTAACGAAAAATTTTCATCTTTCGACACTTGCCGGGCAAACAGAAACAAAATGGAAGCAGAAACCATGAGCGCTAAAAAACTGATTAGTTTTCCGATAAAAAAATAAAATGTATTCAGTCCAAAAATCTTATACACCCCGCTGTAAAACAAAGGTAAATAGGGCATTTGCAGATACGCAAAATCTTTATAGAGGACTTTATTCTGGGAAACAAGGACTCCGGTTGTGATATACATATGTTCGTTGTGATTGAAGGAGGTCATAACCCTTCCAAAGTTACCCAAAATGGCAAATACAATAACGCCAATGAAACATACGTTGATAAGATATTTTTTGCCTAACAAACCAGCCACTCCGATATTGGATCTCTTCGATTTATCATCACAAAAATAAAATTTGTAAGTGTATCTTCCAAAAAGGCGATGATTAATTTTTCAAGGACTAAACTAACCACTCTTTCTTTCCCCGAATGGTCTGCCGAAGAAGCCAGGTTTCCAGCTCCGGGATGTTCTCGCTCAGTCTGGCAGCCGCCACCACAGGCAACCAGTGGGCATATTCCTGCTCGCCGCCCGGCCTGAGGGTGAAGTAATGGCGCAGGTAGGCTGCGTGAAAGAGACGCACCCCGATTGTTTGCATCGCCCCTCGAATTTGACAGGCCGCCGCGCCAAGCAGCAGGATAGTCGTTCGAGCCACATCGGCCAGCGGGTTGCCAAGAGTCGCATCTACCCAGTCAATGATCACAGCCTTCTCGTCGCTGATGAGAATATTGGCCGGGTGAAAATCACCATGACACAGGCGGTCACCAACCGGCATGCTTTCTACCGCCGCCTGTGCTGCGGAGCGGATGTGCCCCGGCAGCGCCGAAGCACGCTGAATTTTGTTAATCAATCGCTGGCGCTGACGGGGCAATTCTACCGAAACAATGCAGTCATGAATCATGGCATGAAGTTGAGCCGTCTGGCGGGCATAGCCCAAGATTCTCCACGGGGCGTTGGTCAGTCCAGTTGGCCACAACGGAACACCCTCCACGCGCTGATAGGGCAGTCCCAGCCGCCCGTTCACGCGTATCGGTTCGCCGACAGCCGGCACAGGCAGTCCGCTGGCGTGAACCGCGCGGTTGATTCGGGCTTCGTATTCCACACTTGCCGGGTCCACCCATTCATGGAACAGCTTGAGAACCCAGCCCGGCTGCCATGCGTAAATTTCGGCGGTTCGTCCAACAGCCATCGGGGTGGTGATGGGGGTTTCCATACTCACAGATTATAACCTGCCAGGCTGGTTTTCGCATTTTTCCTTTTATAATTAGGCAGTTTTAACGATGTTCCATCCCATCCAAAACTCCCTCTGAGGCGTTTACCATGACCGAATCCCTGCCCTTTGACTGGGAAAACCCGCAACTACAGGCGATTAACCGCCTGCCCATGCACGCCAGCGGTTTTCCGTTCGCGGATGAAGCCGGGGCGTTGACCCGTCAGCCGCTCAACAGCCCGTGGGTGCGCTCGCTGGACGGAACCTGGCGTTTTTACCTCGCCCCCAATCCCTTCCAACTCCCCCTGCAATTCGAGCAGCCCGGCTTTGACGATGCCGGCTGGGATACCCTGACTGTGCCCGGCAACTGGACGATGCAGGGTTACGACAAGCCGATCTACTGCAACATCCAGATGCCCATCCCGCTCAATCCGCCCCATGTCCCGCTGGATGACAACCCCACCGGCCTGTACCGGCGCACTTTTGATCTACCGGCGGACTGGGAAAACGGGCGGGTGATCCTGCGCTTTGACGGGGTCGAATCGGCCTTTTATGTATGGGTCAACGGTCAAAAAACCGGTTTCAGCAAGGATTCGCGCCTGCCGGCCGAGTTTGACATTACCGGACTGGTGCGCCCCGGCCGCAATCACCTGGCGGTGCAGGTCATCCGCTGGAGCGACGGGTCGTACCTGGAAGATCAGGATCACTGGCGGATGGCTGGCATCTACCGCAGCGTTTGGGTGTACCGTCTGCCGGCTCTGCACCTGTGGGATGTGTTTGCCCGCCCACTGGTTCATGAGGATTACCGCAGTGCTGTGCTGGAAGTGGATGCCCGGCTGGGTGGTGCGCTAACGCAGGCCGACGGCGCTCGGGTGGAGATGCAGTTGTTTGACCCGCACGGACAGGCAGTGTTCGATGGTTACCAGTCGGCTGAATTTCGTCCGGCCGCCGAGCGGATGCCGGTTGTACACCTCCAGCGGATGATTGCCGAACCGCTGTTGTGGTCGGCTGAAACACCGCACCTCTACACGCTGGTCGTCCGACTGGTGGAGCAGGGGGGTGCGGCTTTGCAGTACTTTGCCTGCCGGGTCGGTTTTCGGCGCGTGGAAGTGCGGGATCGGCAGTTTCTGATCAACGGCAGGCGCGTGCGCATCCGCGGCGTCAACCGTCATGAACACGATCCGCAGCACGGGAAAACTCTCTCACTCGAAAGCATGCTCGCGGACATCCGCCTGATGAAACAGAACAACATCAACGCCGTGCGGACCTCGCACTACCCCAACGACGAGCGCTGGTACGACCTGTGCGATGAATACGGTCTGTACGTGTGGGACGAGGCCAACATCGAAGCCCACGCGCTGTACGACCGCCTGTGCCACGACCCCGACTGGCGACTGGCCTTCCTCGAACGCGGCGCGCGCATGGTCGAACGGGATAAAAATCACCCCAGTGTGGTGGTCTGGTCATTGGGCAATGAATCGGGTTACGGCGCAAACCACACCGCCCTGGCAGGCTGGATCCGGGCGTTTGATCCGACCCGCCCGCTGCATTACGAAGGCGCCATCGCCGCCGACTGGGAGGGCGGTCAGGCTGCCAGTGACATCGTTTGCCCGATGTACCCACCGGTCGAGAAAATTCGCCGGTTTGGCCTGCACTCCCGCGACCCGCGACCGTTGATTATGTGTGAATATGCCCACGCCATGGGCAACTCACCCGGCGGTTTGGGGGAGTACTGGGACACCATCCACGCCACGCCCGGCTTGCAGGGCGGTTTCATCTGGGATTGGGTGGATCAGGGCCTGCTGAAAACCGACCCGAACGGCACACCCTGCTGGGCTTACGGCGGCGACTTTGGTGATCAACCCAACGACCGCAACTTTTGCATCAACGGCATCGTCTTCCCCGACCGTACCCCGCACCCCGCCCTTTATGAAGTGAAAAAAGTCTATCAGCCACTGCGGATCAGCCCGCTTGACCTCCGCGAAGGATGGGTCGAAATCCACAACGATTACGATTTTCTCTCCCTGGCGCACCTGTCCGGCGAGTGGGAGATCGCCGTAGATGGCGAAATCTGGCAGTGCGGAAGTCTGCCACGCCTGACTACCCCGGCCGGGGAGCGCCAGAGGGTGCAGTTGAATTACCGGTTGCCGCCGCTCGGCCCTGGGCAGGAAGCCTTTTTGACGGTTCGCTTCGGGCTGGCCCGGTCTGAGCCGTGGGCGGATGCTGGCCACGAGGTCGCCTGGGAGCAATTCCGCCTACCGCTGGACGTGCCGGTGGTGATTCATCCGTTCAGCGGACTGGCGCGGCTGGAAGCCGCTCAAAGCGGGGGTGTGCTGCGCCTGCGCTCAGATGAATTCGAGGCCGCTGTTGACTTGCAAACAGGCTTCATCCGCGAATACCGATTCCACGGCCATTCTCTGATCGAAGACGGCCTGCGGCTCAACCTGTGGCGAGCGCCGACCGATAACGATGGCTTCAAATGGGCAGAGGATCACCGGGGCAAGTTACTCGGCGAGTGGCTGGCGGCCGGCCTTAACCGCGTGGAACACCACCTCCGGCAAATCGAATGGAGTCAACCGGCCGATTCGGTTGTTCTGGTTCGCACCGTTCAGCAGGTCAGTGCCGCGGGGGTATCGTCCGGTTTTAACGCAATCAACGATTTGGTATTTTACGGCAGCGGCTGGCTGATGGCGCGCTTGAGCGTTAAGCCATTTGGCCGGCTGCCGGTGCTGCCGCGCCTTGGGGCGCAGTTGACCCTTCCGCCCGGGCTGGAGCAGTTTTGCTGGCTTGGCCGCGGCCCGCACGAATCCTATAACGACCGCAAACGCGGCGCTGCGGTAGGGTTGTACTGCGGCAGCGTGGATGAGCAGTATGTCCCCTACATCATGCCGCAGGAAAACGGCAACAAGACCGATGTGCGCTGGGCTGCCCTGCGGGACGATTCCGGCTGGGGGCTGCTGGCCAGCGCCGACCGCTACCTGGAGGTTTCCGTCAGTCATTTCACGGCGGATGATCTGTACCGCGCCTTGCACACCAACGAGCTGGTGCGCCGTCCGCAGGTGTTTCTTAATCTAGATGTCAGACATCTTGGCCTGGGCAGTGCCTCCTGCGGGCCGGGGGTGGGGGAGGGCTATCAGATTCACCCGGCTGCCGAACGCTTCTCGATATTGTTCCAGCCGCTGGCGCCCGGCGATGAGCCGCGCTCCAGCGGGCGGCGCTGGGTGGAACTGCCCAACCTTCTCACGGCAGGGGAGGGGACCGGTCATGAGCGGTGAAGTGGCGGCTTTTCCGATTCTGCGTTGCAACCTGCCGGCGGTAGAACGCGCCTACCGGATTGCCGCCGGCGATTTACTGGGTAACATTCAACTCTTCCCGGTCGGGCCTGAGCGGCTGCCCGTGCTGCTGGCCGGCCTGGACTACGATACCCCCTGGACGCGGGATGCCGCCATCAACGTGTGGAATGGGCTGGGACTGACTCACCCGCAGGTGGCGCGCAACACCCTGCTCTCCGTTCTGGAGGAAAATCCGGCGGGGGTGTTTATCGGCGGACAGTACTGGGACGCCATCATCTGGGCACTCGGCCTGTGGGCTTATTATCTCTATACCGGCGATTATGAAACCCTGCGGCTGGGTTACTTTGCGGCGCGCAACAGCCTGCGCCGTTTTGAGGACGAGGAATACGACCCACAAACCGGCTTGTTCCGAGGGCCGGCGGTTTACGGGGACGGGGTTGCCGCCTACCCGGATCGTTATTCACCCGGCCCGACCAGTTCAATCCTTGACTGGGTGCGGTTCAACCCGCACCAGAAAGCCGAACGCGGCTACGGCATCCCGATGATGACACTCTCGACCAATTGCGTCTATGCACAGGTCTACCGCATTCTACCGCATATGGCGGTTGAACTGGGCCTGCCGCCCGACCCGCAGGATGAAGCCGCCGCCGACCGGTTGATCGAGAGCATTCGGCGCCATTTCTGGAATCCCCAAACCGGCCTTTTCGACTATTTGCTGGATCATGAAGGCCGCTGCGAAGCGCAGGAAGGGCTGGGGCACGCCTTTGTCCTTCTTTTTGACCTCGCCTCACGCGACCAGGCCCGCTCGGTATTGTCTCACATCCAGCGGACGCCGTGGGGAATTGCCTGTGTCTGGCCGACCTTCCGGCGTTACGCCGAACGCGGCGGGTTTGGACGGCATAGCGGCACCATCTGGCCATTCATTAACGCCTTTTGGGCGGAAGCCGCCCTCAAATACGGGTACAACAACCTGTTTACGGAGGAATTCAACCACCTGACGGTCTTGTTCAACCGCCACGCTCAATGTGCCGAGATTTTCCACCCGCTGACGGGTGAAATTTACGGTGGATTGCAAGAAGCTGGCAAAGGGCAAAGCGGTTGGGAGTGGGAGTCATGCGCCCGCCAGAGCTGGAGCGCCAGCGGTTACCTGCGCCTGATTCTGTTCGGCTTGCTGGGGCTACGCTTCTTGCCGGAAGGAGTGCGCCTTGCACCGTACCTGCCGCCGGAGCTGAACTGGCTGGAGATCGAACATCTGCCTTATCGCAACGCCCGGCTGACGGTGCGAGTGGAGGGCAACGGCGACCACCTGACAGCCTGCCGTATCAATGGGCAATCCGCCGAGCCATTTATACCGGCTGAGAGCCAGGGCGAGTACCGCATCGAGCTGGAGATGGGGTAAAAAAAATGCGCGGTAAATTCGTAAATTTTTATTGTTCGTGAGGGAAACAATGATTAAAAAGCTGATATCAGGAATTGCGGGCGGTTTGATTGGTGGAGTGGTCGGCGTGATTGCCGGCGTCCTTTTTACACGGCTGCTTTTGACGCTCATCCCGCGTCGCTCCAGCGGATGGGAGGACCTGATTTTCGGCCTGCTGGCCGTGGTTGTATCGTACCCAATCGGTGCCGGACTTGGGGCAGGGATTGCTCTGCGCCGTTACAGCCGCGGCGGGATGGTTTGGAAAGCGGTGTTGGCGGCTGTGCTGGGCGAGGTGGCAGTCTTGCTGCTGGCCGATCCGCTCGGCCTCAACCTTGCCACCAACCTGATGTTTGGGGCAATTGCCATCGTGCCAATTGCGGCGATACTGGCAGCCTTCTGGCTCAATCGCACGCGCGAGGAAACGCCCTGAGCGGGGGGACATCAAGCGGTAGGGGACGGGCAGAATCTACCAAATTACCCAATATAATAATATTTATCTTGCTAATAACACAAATCTGTTTTCATTTTCGGGCAAAATTTATCAAAAATTTAACCTTTTTTTCTCTTTACAAAATAATCGCTTTCTGTATAATTGAGCCAATTTTATGAACTTGATGACAGAAATGACACCATTTGCAGTAGCCCGCCGTGCTATCAAGTTAACGCTCCACCCGCCACCGGTGAGTAGTTAGTCCTATCCTATCCGCAATCAAGGCTCACCGGTCGGTGAGCCTTATTTTTTCGCAGGTCATGATGGTCTTACAGGTTCCCTTGCTTCCAATTCACCAAAGGAGAAGCATCCCATGAAAAGCCTACGTTCGGATATCTCAAACCCTTTTCAGGACGGCATCGAACATGACGCTTGCGCAATTTATCTTAGCGCGCGAAAACAGGGCCAAAGCACGTTTGGAACGCTCAAACGCGCCCTTGGCGCTTTGATCAACATGGGACACCGAACCGGGTTTGTCAATGGCGAGGGTGATGGTGCAGGCGTCCAGACCGACATTCCCCGCCGCTTGTGGGCAAAGAAATTGAGCCAGGCGGGTATGCCCTCACACCTTGTGACTCATCCCGGGTTCTGGGTGGGACACTTGTTCGTGCCGGCTGAGGTCAACCTGGAAACCATCCAGGAGGAAATTACCCAGCGATTCCAAAATCAGGGTTTGAACTTACTGCTTTTGCATCCCGGCAGGGTTCGTAAAGAGGTACTCGGTCAAAACGCCCGCATTCATCCCCCTCAATTCTGGCAGCTGGCAGGATACAGCGACTTTGCCGACCTCGACCGCCGTTTGTTATCGGTTCAAATTTCTCTTGAGCAGGATTTTCCCCTTCAATTTGCTTCTTTAAGCCGCTACTCGGTGGTCTATAAAATGCGCGGCTCAGTGGAAGCCCTTACCCATTACTACCCCGACCTTCAGGATCATAATTACGACACTTCCATCGTTCTCTGTCATGCGCGTTACTCAACCAATACTATCTCCACTTTCGAGAGGGCGCAACCCTTCGCTATTTTAGGTCATAACGGCGAAATCAACACCATCAATCGCCTGCGTCTGGAATCCGTCCAAATCGGCAGCGTGCTTCCCAAGGATGGTTCCGACTCTCAGGATCTGGACCGCCTGCTGCATACGCTGTGTGTAGAATACAATCTCGACCTGATCGAAGCCATGGAAACGGTATTTCCACCCACCCCCGCCGAGATTGAACACTTTCCTGCCGACCTGAAGGCGGCTTACCAGCGTATCCGCCAGACTTTCGGCCCGTATGCCCAGGGACCCGCGGCCATTCTCGCCCGCTTTGGAAATACGGTGGTTGCCAGCGTGGACGCGTTAGGCCTGCGCCCTTTGTGGTTTGTTGAGACCGAAAAAGAGTACATCTTCTCCTCCGAGCGCGGCGCTACCCCGCTCGAAAACTGGGTCAGCGAAGCCCGCCCTCTGGCTCCCGGAGAAAAAATTGCTCTGATGATTCAACGCGGAGAGAATCCGGTGGTGTATGACCATGCTGCCATCCGCCGGCATGTTCTGGTACAAACGTTTCAACGCGAAGCCCCGGAGCTGGCCCGCCAGTACTGGTCCGGCTGGGGACAGGTCTATGCCACCAATGCTCTCTCCATGGCTCGTTCTACCCGTCCAAATTCGACAATCGCGGAAGCCGTTGATGTGGTTGTTTCACCTCCCCAGACCGCCCGGAACAACAACACGGCTACGGCCCCGCGCTGGAACGGTATGATTCACAATCGTCTTCTGGCTGCCAATGGCTGGTTAAAAGATCACCTCAACGAGGTCGAATCGCTGATCAGTGACAATAAAGATGACCTGATCAGTTCCTTGGGTTACGATGGGCCGCTGGCGCCGCTGAGCAAGTTTCGGGTCAACCTGGCCGATTTCTTCAAAGAGGCAGTTGCGGTAGTAACCAATCCTTCAATTGATCACGTTCGCGAAATGGAAGCCTTTTCAACCAGCTCAATGGTCGGGGCCTGCCCGGCAATCGGCAAACCGCCCAACCCGGATGATACCCTGCTGACCCTGGAAGTTCCCATACTCACCGGAGGTCTGTCCGAAGTTCTCGATCACCAAATCTCAAAAAGGGTTGCCGAGCAGTTTGCCACCGTCACCATTGAAGAACTGATCACCTACTTTTCCGACAAACTCGGCTGGCTGACGCTGGCTGTCTTTCCAGAAGAAACCACCCGGCAGGCGCTTCAGCGGCTTGCCGATCAGGCGGTTTTACAGGTACAAAACGGCGTTCAGTGTCTGATTCTCGATGACCACCGGCTTTACACCGAAGGATTGAACTGGCTCGATCCGCATCTGGCGGTAAGCATGGTGGATCAGGCGTTGCGCAACGCCGCGCCTTCACCCCACGGTAATTTGCGCCGGCGTACGGGTCTGGTGGTGCGCAGTGCGGCTATCCGCACTCTACACGATCTTGCCCTGCTCATCGGTTTCGGGGCCGATGCCATCAACCCCTATGCCATGCTTGCCCTTGCCGTACAATCCGTAGCGCCTTCGGAGAACGGAGCGGTTGAAGTCGTCCTTTCCCGGCTGGTTGAAAATTTGAAAAGCGGGCTGGAGAAAGTGACCTCTACCATGGGCTGTCACGAACTGCGCGGTTATGGGCGTGTCTTTGGCTCCATCGGTCTGGCCCCCAGCATTGCCGAAATTTTTGCCACGCCGAATTATTTTGGCAGTGAAGAGCGGGGGATGACCTGGCAGCGGCTGGATGATGAAGCGCGGCAGCGCGGGGCAGAATTGCGCGGAGAAGCGCCTGAACCGCGGATTCCCTTCCAAACCCGCATCTTTCCCAAGTTCTGGAAAGTTGCCCATCGTTTCGCCAAAGGTGAAGCCACCTACCCCGAACTTCAAAAAGTTTTCCAAAACATCGTGACCGAAACGCCCGTCGCTCTCCGTCATTTGCTGGATTTCCGCAGCGGGTCGAGTGCCGTCTCCCCGGAGGAAGTTGACCTTTCGATCCGGGGGTACGACCTGCCTCTGGTGATTGATGCAATGTCCTACGGCTCGCAGGGTGAAAATTCTTTCAAATCCTACATCCACGCCGCTTCAATTCTCAATATCGTGTGCATCAACGGTGAGGGTGGCGAACTACCTGAAATAATGGGAAAATACCGCCACAATCGCGGTCAGCAGGTAGCCAGCGGGCGGTTTGGGGTCAATGCCGAATTCCTGAACTCGGCTGCCATTCTGGAAATCAAAATCGGCCAGGGTGCCAAACCGGGCGAAGGCGGTATGCTGCCCGGCTACAAAGTCACCCCCAAAGTGGCTCAGGCCCGCCGCACCCCGGCTTTTGTCACCTTGCTCTCTCCCTCCAACAACCATGATCTGTATTCCATCGAAGACCTCGCCCAGTTGATCGAAGAGCTCAAAATGGTCAATCCTCAGGCAAAAATCTCGGTCAAGGTGCCGGTTGTTCCCGGCATCGGGGTGATTGCGGTTGGGATTGCCAAAGCCGGCGCCGACATCATCAACATTTCGGGATATGACGGTGGTACCGGCGCTGCCCGCAAACACTCCCTGCAATACGCAGGCTTACCCACCGAAATCGGCTTGATTCAGGCGCACCGCGCCCTGGTGGATGCCGGCATCCGTCACAAAGTGGAGCTGTGGGCAAATGGCGGGATGAAAACCGGTGCTGATGCCCTGAAAATGATTCTGCTTGGAGCCAACCGGGTCGGTTTTGCCACCATGGCGATGGTGGCGCTTGGCTGTACAATCTGCCGCCAGTGCAACCTTGGCACGTGTCACGTCGGCATTGCCACCCAGATTCAAACCAGCGAAGAAGCACAGCAAAAAGGGCTCAAACATTTTTTGCCGCTGCACTTTGATGAGGGCTATCAGCGGATTGTCCACCTGTTCGAGGGGATTGGGCAGGAATTGCGCGAGTTGACCGCCCAATTAGGGGCAACCCGCTTGCAGGATCTGGTCGGGAGAGCAGACTTGCTCGAACAGACCGCAATGACCGGGCAGATTGACCTTTCGCCGATGTTCGAACCTCTGCCAATCCAATCCCGGCCGGCTGCCGAACCCGGCATGGGCGTCCTGCTCATCCGCCCCCGCAACAGCCTCACCACCATCCTGACGGATTTGATTCTGCGCACGATTGCCGAGAACGAAAGGGAAGTCACCTATCAGGACACGGTCTCGGCAATTGACCGGGCTTTGGGTTCGCGGCTGGCTGGCGAACTGATTCGCCAGCCGGAAAGGATGGAGCAGATTGACATGATTCACCTTCGCTTTGGGCCTTCGGCTTTGGCGGGCAACGGCTTTGCCGCCTGGAACATTGACAAACTGGATGTGCTGATCGAAGGTGGCGCACAGGACGGGGTCGCCAAAGGTGCCAGCGGCGGGCGGGTTGCGATCATGAAAGGGCTGAACCATGACGGCATCCGTCTGGATGGAAGTGTGGGAAAATCGTTTGCCTACGGCGCTCAGGATGGCATATTGATCGTGCAGGGAAATGCCGATTCGCGCGCATGTGTGCGGCTTTCGGGCGCAAAGGTGATCCTCGCCGGGGAAATCCAACAGGCAATTTCCGACCCGATGGGCAACCCCGGCACCCACGCAAACCTGAAGGGGTTTGCCTGCGAGTACATGACATCGGGTACGGTCATTATCATGGGAGATCCGGGCCCCTACGCCTTTTCCGGCATGACCGGCGGCGTGGTTTATCAGAAGCTCACCCCCGAATTTGGTTTTGACGAGCAGGCCCTCAGGCGGCGGATTGCCAGAGGCGCACAGGTACGGATTGAAAAAATCAACGAAGATGACCTGTGGGAAATCCGCAATCTCATGAGTCACTACCTGACCGCCCTGGAACAGACTTATCAATACGACACGGTCGAGCGTCTGCGGAATTTCCTCAAAGATGATTTCGTACTACTCCACCGCTTTGTCAAGATCGTCCCAACGCCTCAGAAATAGGGTCACTTCTTCTGTTGAACGGAAGTGAATGCAGTAAGAAATATGGCTATGCGCATTTTCAAGAAAAGTCAGGTGGCTGCACCCACCCCCACAGAGGCTGTTGCAGCCACCTGACTCGCTTTTCCCAACCTCAGGGCGTAACTTTTATCAGCACTGCCCGCACCGCTACCCGCCACTGATAGCGATTCTCATTCTCTTGATATCCCTGACAGGTGATCAACGTCAGCCAGTCGCGCTCCTCGTGACGCAATACCGAAAGATCATCCGGGCGCACACGTTTTACTTCGCGCACTTCATAGTGGTAGGTAGCATTGGGTGTGCGAATCAGGATGACATCTCCCCACTTGAGGGTATGCAGGTTGACGAACGCCCCCGGCAGTCCATTCGCATCATAAACATGGGCGGTCAGGGCGGTATTACCGGGCAAGGTCGGGTAGGCGCTGCCCGCCAGCCAGCCGATCTGGCTGTTCAACCAGGTCAGATTCCACTGCCCGTCTTGCAGCGGCACGCCCACAATCGGCCGGCGGACGCCCAGCGCCGGAATTTCCAGCAGCAGGTCGGGCAAACTGCTGTACCCGCCCTCTGCCGGCTGCGCCGGCAGGGGTGTGACCCGTTGCGGGGCAAAGCCGGTCGCCGGCAGCACCGGCACGCTGATCTCCGCCTCGGACTGCCGCCCATAGGTGTTCAACGAACTGCCCGGCTGGAAGCGGCGTTCATCCGAAAGCGGATTGTAGGACGACTGCGGATTTTGGACGCTGCCGGGCAGACTGCTCCACGCCAGCAAAGCGGTATTCTGCACCTGATCGCCCGGCGGCAGATTGCCCACTTCCGCATCGAAGGCAAGAATCGTTTCCGGCGCATCCGGGGGAAAGACCTGCCAGCCAATTTGCAGCAGTGGGGCGGCCGTGTCATCCATGACATCCGGCAGCAAGCCGCTGACAAACCGCAGCGAGCCGGGCACATATGATAGACCCTGCGGCACGACATCCGTCAGCAGCACATCCCAGGCGAGGGTATCCGAGGCCGGTTCGGGTTTGACGATCAACCGATAGGTGACATTACTGCCCGGTAAAGCCACATCCGGGTCAACCGTCTTGGTCACGCTCAGCGCCGGTTCGGCGACCCGCACAGCTGCGGCGCGTAACGGCAAGGCTCCGCCGTCCCACTTCCACTCCGCCTGATTGGCGAGCAGGCTGCCGCGCACATTGGCGGAACTGTTCAGAACCACCGCCCGGTAGCGGAGGATCAGATCCACATCCTGCTCTGTTGGATTATTGAGATTGCCCAAATTGAGGGTCAAATACCGGCCGCGATTCTGGGGTTCGCTGCTGCCCGACGGATATGGCCCGATCACCGCCTGACTGCACAGACTGCTCAACGCGCCGCGCGATGAGATCAGCCCTTCGGCGCTGGCAGTGATCTCATCACAGGCAACAAAAGCCAGCCCCTCGTCCAGCACATCGCTGAAAGTCAGGTTTTCCACCTGCTGACCGGCTTCCACCTTGAAACGCACTTCGTAGGTCAGGATTTCGCCGATGGCCACCTTCGGCAGGACGGTAAAGTCCTGATTGGTATCCACAATTTGTTTACCGCCACTCCCCAGGCGGTCTTCGTCACGGGCGCTGTTGTCGTCCGGGTTGATATCCTCTCCATTTTGTCCGTCATCGCGCACCACTGCCGTGTTGAGCAGGCTGGTGATGCCGGCTTCCAGCGGATCGTTGACCCTCACCGTCAGCGTGCGGATAACAGCCGGCGCCCCGGCAGCCAGATCGAACGCCGGCCAGGTGACCAGACGGCTGCTCTCTTCGTAAGTGCCGCCGTCGCTGGCAGAAACGAAGGCGACTCCCACCGGCAGAGTATCCGTCACCACCACACCGGTAGCCGCCTGATTACCGCGATTTTCAATGCGCAGGGTGTAGGTCAGGGTTGCCCCCGGCGCGGTCACGCTCACCCCGTCATCTTTGCTGATCGCCAGATCCGGCGCGGCGTCCAAATCGTCCGTGTCCGTGCTGGTATTATTCCCCGGCGTCGGGTCAGTTCCATTCGCCCCATCATCCGCAATCGTGACCGTGTTGACGATTTGCGTCACGCCCTCCGGCATGGGATTGTCCACCCGCACCGCAAAACTCAGCGTGCCGCCCGCTC
>Ga0226835_1000112_pt1 | contig 154525 bp, 123 predicted proteins | sample LAC_MetaG_1_FD_163627 | JGI IMG/M metagenome (GOLD analysis project Ga0226835, IMG submission 163627) | Anaerobic ammonium oxidizing microbial communities from anammox membrane bioreactor (MBR) in UC Berkley, California, United States -... | ecosystem: Engineered > Bioreactor > Anaerobic >... | reverse complement strand
ATAACCATTTCACCCATTGATGGGAGAATTATGGCCTCTAAAATGGGTTACCCATACGCACATTCTTTAGGCTTTTCTATTAATATGAGCTACCTATTATAAAAAATATCGCAGTTCTGAAATCAATTAGCTGCGATATTTTTATACATTTGGTTTTTTAATTCATCTACATTTGGTTTTGGCGATTTTAGTTGAGCTGTTGTTTCACTCTTCCTTCCATATCATAGGTATATTGAATGTTTTCGACCATTTGACCCGAGGAATTATAGTCGGTGTCGGTCAGCATATTGTTGTTATAGTCATAGGTGAAAACAACTTCATAATCGAGACTGTGGCTCGATTTAAAAACCGACATAGAAGCAATGTTTCCCTTTTGGTCGAACCTGGTCGTCATGAAAACTTCTTTTATGGTATCCACAACTCCGTTGTTGATCGTGTGTTTGAAAACGGTTGTAGAACCTATTCTTTCCGCGAGAATTTTTTTTCGATTCTGTTCCTTTTCTCGTTTCTCTTTCAGGGTCTTGGCGGGCTCTTCATGTGCCGATAAAATCAAGCCTAAGGCGAAAAACACCATCGTCAGAACGTATTTTTTTTTCATGATAAATGATTTTGATGCAATATAGTACAATTTTATGATGGTCATTCATTTGATGGCAGGCCTTGAACAAAAATCGCTCTCTCTTCAGTTTGTTGAAAAGAATGCCATTTCACCTCCCCATCCCAAACAAACATCTTTTCGCTTCTGAGCCGAAGCATTTCGATGGGGTCTGTTTCATTTTTCAGCATATTTCATTGATTCATCAGGTTCATTTGGCACAAGGCGCATATTTTTCTTTTGGCGATACCGTTTTTTCAGGAATTCCATTTTTCGAAGTTAAGCCGGTTGTTAGGTTTACTTCTGACAGAATAAATTGGCTTAACCAAAAGCAACCCCCCACATATAGCGAACAAATAAATAGGCGAGAATAGTCGAGACGATGTTGATAACAAAGCCCGTTCGAGCCATTTGGCTGATGGTAAGTTTTTCGGAGCTAAACACAATTGCGTTGGGAGGCGTGGCCACCGGAAGCATAAAGGCACAGGAAGCCGAGATAGCCGCACCGGCCAATAAAGGCACTGCATCCATCCGGAGGGAATGTGCCAGGGTGACAAGGATGGGCAGCATAATGCTGGCTGTGGCCGTATTGGACGAGACTTCGGTAAGGAAATTAATGCTCAGAAATACGATGAGCATAATGAGGTCTGCCGGTAGAAAATCAAGATGGGCAAACAGGCTTCCCATCCAGCCCGTGAGGTCGGTCGAAGAAAAACCTTTGGCAATGGCCAATCCCGCGCCAAAAAGAATGAGGATGGACCAGGGTAGCCGGCTGGCTGTCTTCCAGTCGAGCAGGCGTTCGCCTTTTTTACCTGAAGGCAAAACCAATAGCAGCAAAGCTCCGAATATCGCAATCAGGGTATCGTCCAAACGCGGAATCCAACGGTTCCAGATAAAGGTGCGGGTAATCCACAAAAACGCCATACCGGCAACAACCAACAATACCCTTTTCTCGGCTGTCGTCATCGGAGATAAGGGTTCAAATTGCAACACAGATTCATTGTCTTGTTTCGCCAAACGAAATCCGGCAAGATAAATCCAAACCAAAAAAAGCAAAAGGGCCGAGAACGGAACGCCAAAGAGCATCCAGTGGAAAAATGAAATCTCAAACCCTAAGGAGCTTTTGGCAACTCCCGCCAAAATGATGTTGGGCGGAGTGCCAATGAGCGTGGCCATGCCACCAATAGACGAGGCATAGGCGATGCTCAACATGATATTGCGCGAAAAAGGCTGTTTCAACTGAAAATGGTCAACCACCGACATGCCGATGGGCAACATCATGATGGCAGTGGCGGTGTTGGAAATCCACATCGAGATGAAAGCCGTTGCAACCATGATTCCCAGCAATACTTTTTTCTCGTTCAGACCCACAAAGCCAATAATTTTGAAAGCAATCCGACGGTGCAGATTCCATTTTTCGATGGCTAACCCCATCACGAATCCACCTAAAAAAAGGTAGATGAAAGGATTGCCGTAAGAACTCGTTGTCTCCTCGACCGAAAGCGCTCCCGACAACGGAAACAGCAAGATGGGCAGCAATGAAGTAACCACTAGATCAACAGGTTCGGTGATCCACCACAGCGCAATCCAGCTCGTACAGGCCAACACCGCCCGCCCAGCATCGGAAAGCCCTTCAACGGGCAAAGAATAAATCAAAAAAAACAACGCTGGCCCTGCAACAAGAGCCAATAGGTTTTTTGCACGAGTTAAACATTTCATCACCACGGATATTTACAGCTTAAAGCCTCACAAATGTACCATCAAATGAATTGGAGATGAAATGTTTATTCTGTTTTTTTAATTTTTTTGGGGGAACCCTTCGCTTATAGCCGGGTAGATTTGTAGCACATCAAATTGTGAAGCCTACCCCAAAAACAGGCCAAGTAAACCCTTCGATCATGATATTTATCTGGATTAGAGTGTCAATTTCGATTCTAGATAACGGGTTGCAATTTGGCGCCCGTTGCCCTTTGTTGCGCCTGCGGCCAGATTAGATATGCTTACTTACCGTTTCAGGGTGTTTTTTATCAGAATAGGGTAAGGGACTCTTCTTCGTATTTGATGACTTTCTTGATTTTCCCAGGTTGTGCCCAATTCATTGTCCCTTCCATTTTTAAAGAAAGGAGGTAGTTTTCTATTTGTTTATCAGATAAATTCTTCTGTATTCTTTCGGCTTCAGCTAATGACTTAACAGGAATAAATGCTTGTAATGACTGGTTTGCTTGCCAAAAACCTTCAAATACTTTTGGATTAAAAGTTGCCTTGCCGTACGCTTCCCAAACAACCTTGTAAGGAAAGAAATTGTATTCACCTACTCCTAACATAGCCCACCAATGCCCACGATTGAGCATAGCATTGAGCATAACCCCCTTTCTGCTTTGCAAGACATTCTTGTTTGATTCAAGGTAATAACCAAGTTCAGGGAACTGTTGAATCTGTTTCCATTCCAAAGGCTTACCGCTTATGTTGTATGGCAATAGAACCCACTTTGAAGGATTTGACAATTCACCTTTAAACTCTTTCGATGTAATAAGAGGAAAAATGAATTTCTTGGGTAATATGACTTTGTCTCTGCTCTTATTAGAAACACTAACTAAATCTTCATTCACTTCAATCAAGTCATCAAAGAAATATACATTATTGGCTCCGCAGGTATTAATTCCTTGTCTTGGACTCGATTCTTTCTTAATTATCACTGGCTGAATACTATCAAAATTCTCACCTTTGAGATTCGTAATAATGCTCAATGGGTCGGTTTCGTGAAACATTGGTTTGGCAATGTAATTATTCCAAGTTCCGCCTTCATTTCGATAATATGGTATCGGGAAGGATGGTTTTTTGTCTCTGATAAAATGACTTAGACCATATCGGGTTGCAATTCCACCAAACACGTCTTCGTCATTGAAATCAAAAACAGCATCCACACTGTATTTTACTTCTCCGATACAGTAAGTTCTAAAATTTCTGTTGGCTCCATCATTAAGGAACAGTGATAGCGGCATAAATATAATTGCTTCACCATTTTGAGTTAAAAAGTCTTTGATTGATATTTGGATAATCAAAGCAGCTATATCAATTCTACTTCCCCCCAATAAAAGATTTTGGGTATTACCCACTAAGTCAAATTTGAAAAAATAGCTTTTAATCTGCTCTTTGTATCTTTCAGGTAAGTCCACAAAGTTTTGCCAAGGTGGATTTCCAAAAATGATGTCGAATTTTTTAGGTTTAAGTCTTAGCAAATCTTCATTTGTGAAGTTGTTCGACATATCTAAACCATACTTTTCATTGAACTTACTTATCGCTTCATTGAAATAAACAGTATTTAATTCATTGCCAAATAGATTATGAGTTGGAAGATTTTCAATCGTCAGCCCTTTTGATAAACCAAAAGCAATTAAAGATTCAAGCAGGTTTCCTTCCCCCATTGTTGGGTCAAAGATGGAAGCGCCACCAAGCCATTTGGAAAATAAATCGAAAGTATCAATGGCAAACTCACCCCATTTGATTGGAGTGAAAACATCACCAATTTGCAAATTCTTATCTGATAAATCGAAAGTTTTGATATCCGCCATCTTTAAATTGTTCTATTGATTTAATTCGTTTTTCTGCATCTGCTTTTACTCGCTTGTAATGAGTTATTGCAAGGTCGCAAAAAATATCGAAGAAATCGCTGTAAGACCTACTCCAGTCAATTTCATCCCAAACTTGATTTATTGTGTAGTTCAGCCTTACTTGACCTGTCCCCAAGTTCTCAATGCGATAAGTGTTTTCTGGGAGGCAATGAAAGGGGGCGACACGAATATATTCAATGTCCCTACTGCTGTTTTTTGTCGTTGATTTGTCATGTCCAAATTCAACAATCATAAAGATACCCTTGTCATTAGCAAGAAACTTGAGTAGATTTCCGACCGCACACACGCCACCGTCTGAATACCTTGTTGAATCAAGGTCTTTGGTTTTTACATCAAAGCCAAACAATTTGTTCTCAATGGTACAAGCAAAGTCGAATATTGTCCTTCTCCCTGGTATGTCAATGGCTTGAAAACCCAAAATAGAACAGATGTTACTCCAATTTTCAGTTATCCGTTTTTCAATCATTGCACCAAAAGCTCGACTGTCTTCCCTTGCAGAAATTCCTGACCCGAGTTCTTCAAAAAGTGTTTCTATCTGAGATTCAATTACTTATGAGATTTTTTGTAATTCATATTCTGATTTTGTTTGTAACGGGTCTTCTTTTAAAAATGCCTTATCATTTGTTAATAATCTGGTGAAGGTTGTATTCGTTGACAAATTTCATCTGAAAACCAAATGTATATGACATTATTTAAGATAAACATGAGATCAGTCCTAAAAAAATGAACCGTCGGTTTATGGAATAGCGTTTTCACCCCTCAAAAATAGAACAAATCCCTGTTTCTTTTTTGCGCATCCATGAAAAATATCTTGGCCTGATATGAATCGGAGAAGGTTCGTCGCTTTAGGCAGGAATCGGTGGAAAAGCCCCCTTTTTTCACCTCATTGATTTTGGTGATTTCTATCAAGGAAAGTAAGGAAAGGTTTTTGTCTGTTATGGAATGGTGGCTTCGATTAACTCAGCCACCATTGTACGCATCGCTCAGCCGCCATTATACGTATTGATAAGGTTTGTTTCCAGTGTTTTTGTCAGTTCAAGAGAGCCAATAATTTTTTTGGAAAATTGGGCTTTGACGCAAAAACGAATCAACAAATTTTACCCTGAGCGAAGCCGAAGGTCAACATATCAACACATTAACACAATAACAAATAAACAAAAAAACAACGCAACCCCTCTAACCTATTCTACAATCAGCGCTTCACACATGGCAAATGGTTTTGTTGAACTTACATTATCTTTGCCGCATGATACTCATCACTGGTGCAACGGGTTTGGTAGGCTCTCATCTAATGGTCGAGCTGAGCAATAGCGGACTTCCTGTTCGGGCTATGAAACGAAAGCACTCTGATATGTCGTTGGTTGAGAAAGTATTCCGGCTTTATGCCAACGACCCACAAACTCAACTAGCCGGTATCCAATGGGTGGAAGGCGACCTGACCGATATCGTGGCATTCGATGAATTTCTCGACGGGGCGGAACAGGTTTTTCATTGTGCTGCCGTGGTTTCTTTTCATCCTTCACAAATTCATCAGATGATGCTGACTAATGTGCAAGGAACGGCCAACCTTGTGAACGCTCTTCTTCACAAAGGAAATATCCCTCTTTGCCATGTCAGCTCTATTGCCTCGCTAGGTCGCAGCGAAACATGGGAAGAAATCACCGAGGGTCATTTGTGGAAAAATTCAGACCACAACTCCAGGTACTCGGTATCGAAATATGCCGGCGAACGCGAAGTGTGGCGTGGTATTGCCGAAGGGCTGAATGCTACGATAGTGAACCCTTCGGTGATTCTGGGCCCAGGCAATTGGAAATCGGGAAGCAGCGAGCTTTTCACGCTCGTATGGAAGGGATTGAAGTTTTATACCAACGGTTCTACCGGATATGTTGACGTGCGTGATGTGGCCAAAAGCATGATGTTAGTGATGGAAAAACAGCTTTTCGGGGAGCGTTTTATTGTCTCGGCTGGCAATCTCACTTATCGCCAGCTTTTTAGCCAGATGGCCTTTTGTCTCGGAAAAAAGCCGCCAACGATCAATGTCAGCCCGTGGATGGCCGAAGCTGCCTGGCGTGCATTAGCTGTGAAAGGCTTCTTCACCCGAACACGGTCGGCCATCACGCGCGAAACCGCACGAACCAGCTTAGCTTCGAAAAGCTACTCTTCAGAAAAGCTGATCAAAGCCACCGGCATAGAGTTTATCCCTTTAGAAAAAAGCATAACCGACATTTGCCGGATTTTCTTAGACGACCATCCCCAGGTCTGAAGATGGTATATAACAGACAGTATGTCAGAAAATTAATTGTCAAGAATGAGATTTTGACTTCTAAATTACATCTTGCCGCTGCCATGAAGCGGAAATTGTCTTAATTTTACCCACAAAATCCAAAACCTTTATCATCATGAAAAAGACTCTGTTGTTGTATTGGGCTCTTGGCGGAAACGTGGAAGAAGTGGCAAAGCTTATCCGCGATGCCATTGGCTCCGAAAAAGTTGAATTTTGCGATGTGGCTTCTTTCGATCTTTCACGAATTGACGATTTCGAGAATTTTATCATCGGAAATTCAACCATTGGCGCCGATGTGTGGATGGATGCCTCCAACGACAATAAATGGAATGAGTTTTTTGTGAAAACCGAAAATGTCAACCTTTCCGGTAAAAAAGTGGCTGCATTCGGGCTCGGAAACCAGATTCTGTATCCCGAAAATTTTGTGGATTCCTTAGGCTATCTGAAAAACGAAGTTGAAAAGCGTGGCGGCCATCTAGTTGGAAAATGGCCTGTCGAGGGATATGAATTTACCGATTCGATGGGCGCTGAAAACGGCTATTTCTTTGGCCTTGCCCTCGACCATGACAATGAGTACGACCTTACGGAAAAACGTGTGAAAGCCTGGGTTGAACTTCTTAAAAAAGAAATGAGTTTTTAAAAAAACGGAGTTCTTTGAACAGAAAAACCTATTTAAAGCTCCCTCCATCGGACGGGAGCTTTTATTTTTTCCCCTTATGGGCATGTGCCTGCCCGCCAATCAGGTTGCGGTAATGATTGTAGCGCTCCATGATTTCTTCGACAAACTGATAGGTTTCTTCGCCCCGTACATAGCCGTAATAAACAACAGGATCATTATAGAACGAAGGCTTTGATTTGTTGCGAATAAAAAAATCAACCTGATTGGTCCAGATATCGGGATTTTTGTTGTATTTGACGGCCAGACGGCGGGCGTCGAGCACATGGCCTACACCGGCATTATAGGCTGCTAAGATAAACTTATAACGTTCGGTAGTGTCGGTCACCGATTCCGGTATCTGACGATCTAGGTATTGAAGGTATTGCGCTCCCACTAAAATTTGTACCTCGGGAGTGGCAGTGGTGTCAATCTCAAACTGGTCCATCACATTGGGCATGAGTTGCATAAGTCCATAGGCACCAGCCCAGCTCTTCACATTGGGTTTGAACTCCGATTCCTGGTAAATGAGTGAAGCCATCAAACGCCAGTCCCATCCAATACTGGTGGCAGCCTTTCGGATATTATCATCATAAGGACTGAGACGATTGCCTGTCAGTGAATGATACTCGCTTTGGCTGTAATCGCGTACCAAAGGGCTGAAATATTTGTCGTAAAGCAGCCTGCCTTCCATCGAAGGAAGAAACGATATCAACCAGGTATTCACTTCGTTAAGCAATGTTTTATCGGCTTCTTTTTTCAGCACCCAGGCGATCTTCTGGTCGAAGCTCAGCGGCATTTTGATGTCAAGGTTTGGATGGCTTCGTGCAAATACCTTTGCCAAATGCTCATCGGCCACTGTATATTCGATATTGCGTGAGGCCACGGCATTCATCAGCTCTTCCACTTCACGCGGGTCTTCGATGATGGTAATGGTGTCGCCAATCTCGTCGGCTAAAGTGCGCAATCGCTTGGCAAAAACAGTTCCTTGTTGAACGTAGATGGTTTTCTTAGCCAGTTCGAGACTGCTGCGAATGAGACTTTTCTCAATCTGGTCGCGGGTTTTCAGCTGAAGCCAGTTGCGGGGCAAGCGCTGCACTAAAACCTGTCGGGTGATGATGATGGGTTCCGAAAAGTCGAAAAGCCGCATGCGCTCGCCTGTTACGGTCATGTTCATGGCCACCATATCGGTTTCGCCATTCTGAAGGCTTTCGATGGCTTCGTCGAGACTTTTCACTATTTTAAGGTCTAAACGCACATCCATATATGCGCAAAAAGCTTTGAGCAATTCGTATTGGTAGCCCATTGGCACACCGCGATAGATGTAATAATTGATGGTGTTATAGTCGGTCAGTACGCGAAGACGTTTTTCGTTTCGCACCTTTTCCCACACCGGAGTCAAACTGTCGGCAGTGGTTTGAATTGTCTCGTCACTCCCTGAAGAATCACAGGAGGCCAATAGAACCAAAAGGGGAAAAAACAGAAGAAAAATCCCCTTTTTCAGAAGTTTTTTTTTCACCGATTGCAGGCTTTTGAATGGGCTAAGATAAAGTTTTCTGAAAAAATCCTCAATTTTTTTTCAATGTTTGGTCTTTCCGCCTTCAAAAGAAAAGACGGATTTCTTTTTCAACGCAAGATGTAGCGCAGATTTTGGCGGATTTGACCAACATACGATTCGCCAAAAAGAATGGCATGAACCAAAAGGGGGTAAAGGTTACAGAGATCAATGCGCTGCTGCCAATCTTTTTCCAATGGAAAATAATGATCGTATGCCTCGTAAAAGTTCTGGGGAAATCCGCCAAAAAGCCAGGTCATTGCCAGATCCATTTCGCGGTGACCGTAATACACTGCCGGATCAATGAGCACGGGCAGGTTTTCCCGGTTGCAGAGATAATTGCCTGACCATAAATCGCCATGAAGTAACGCAGGTTTTTCGGCCGGAAAAAATTGGTCGAGCCGGTCGAACAGCCGGTCGAACAGTTTTTGTAATGCCGTGTCAATGAGCCGCGCTTTTGTGGCAACCGTGATTAGCGGCCGAAGCCGTTCGTTCATGAAAAAGTTGGACCAGGTGGGCCAACTACGGTTGCTTTGCACCAACGACCCGATATAGTTGGATTGGGAAAGCCCGAACGAAGCAGCGCTGTTTTGGTGAAGCTGCGCCAGTTGCTCACCAAAAATTTCCCAGAAATCCCCAGCCGGCCTTCTTTGGTCAATATACACCAAAACAAGATATTGTATGCCGTTTGCAAGCCCTGAACCAACAACTTGAGGCGTCTTTACAGCATTGGCTGAGCTCAGAAATTGCAGCCCCGCCGCTTCGGCTTCCATCATTCCGTGCAATATGGGGTTGTGGTTCCATTTGACAAAAAAATCTTGCCCTTTGTAAGTGATTTTGGCTGCATTGTTAATGCATCCACCGGAAAGGTTTATCGTGGAAGTAATGGTTCCAGATTTCTGGCAATAGGTCTCTAAAAGGTTTTCCAAAGCGGCTACTAATCCAAGCGGAAGCATGATCAGAGCAGATTAAAGCGGGTATGAGTCTTGAATTTAATTATCCTATCGAGAAGCAACAGCAACCCAAGTGACAAAAAGATGGAAATGCCATAAACCGGTGGCCGACCTGCCATGCCAGAAAACTGAGTAAAAATATTTCCCATTGACTGACGTAGATATTGTATCCAGGGCATTTCTGCACCTAACAAGCCCGTTTGCCATGCCCAACCGCAAAACAAAAGGATAGCCAACAGGCTCATCCACAGCAGAAAACTTTCGGCAAGCAAGCCGCGCTTTGCCGTTGGCGCATTGAGAGGCAGCCGGCCAATCTGCTCCATGATACTCTCTTTCATCCCTTGTGGCGCCCTTGCCGGTTTCATGCTTTTCAGCAGTTCTTCTAATTGATGTTCGTCCATTGCGGCTTAGTTTAAATGTTTTACGCTTGCATTTTCCATGAGTGCTAAAAGTTTCTTCCTGATTCGGAATAACTTAACTTTAATATTAGTCACCGTTAAGCCTGTAATTTCGCTGATTTCGGCCATGCTATGCCCCGAAGTGTAAAACAAATGTATTAAGATATTTTCTTCGGGAGGCAATACGGTCAACACTTCTTCAAGCAGACGGAGCAAGGCCTCTTTTTCATTGGCTTCATCTTCTTCGGCACCTAAATACTGTCCGCTCAAAACGTCTAAACGCACCAAATCTGGCTTTTTTCTGCGGCAAACACTAATAGCAGCATTATAGGCAATACTATGCAACCAGGTGGAAAACAATGATTTGTGGTTGAAGCTCCCTAATTTTTCGTAAACTTTGATAAAAACCGACTGGGCTACATCCCGGGCTTCGGTTTCATCGCGCACAATGCGATGAACCAAAGCATAAATGCTATGTTGGTATTTCTCAACCAAGAGCCCGAATGCGGCCTTGCGGCCATCAAGCACCTGTTGAATGAGCTGATGATCGGTTTCTTTTGTGTTCATTGCCCGTTTGACGAAAGACCGGCGGTTTGGTTACAAAAAAAATGTAAATTTACAGCACTTACGATTCATCCGTCGGTCAATGGTAACGATTTGATGTTCAGATGAAATCCAAAAACCTTAACATGATGAAAAAAATTTTACTCAGTTTCTTTTTCTTTGTTGTATTGATTTCGGTTCGCGCCGAATACGACAGCTTATTTTCTGCCGGCACTCTCAGGATGGATTATTATCATGCGGGTGATGCGCAAAACGAATACTTTTTCTTCAAAGAATTTATCCACGAACCATTTTGGGGCGGATCGCACACCCAATTGATCGATGCTTTTGAATACGGGAACCATCGGGTAGAGATGACAGATCTTGCAACCGGAAATCTCCTTTACTCGCGGGGCTACAGCTCCCTTTTTGCTGAATGGCAAACCACGGCCGAATCCAAGATATTGCAACGCAGCTTCGAGGAGTCAGTTGTCATGCCGTTTCCAAAAAATCCGGTCAAAGTGCGTTTGCTCAGTCGTAATCGGCAGGGAGAGTTTGTGTTGTTTCTGGAAGTGGTTGCACGCCCTGATGATTATTTCATCCGTCCTGCAGCGCAACTTCCTTACGAAGTGCATCAGATTCACGGCAATAGCGACCCCGCTCATGCAGTGGATATCGTGGTTGTGCCGGATGGGTTTACACGGGATGAGATGGGGTTTTTTATCGAAAAGGCTGCCGATTTTGCCAATCATCTGTTTCGTTATGAGCCCTATCGCTCTCATTCAGACCTTTTCAATATACGGGTCGTGGCGGCACCGTCTGCCGAATCGGGTGTTTCCGTTCCTGCAAAAGGGATTTGGCCTCAGACAGCTGTGTCGTCGAGTTTTTATACCTTCGACTCGGAACGCTATTGCATGACCAATGCCCATCATCGCCTGCGCGACCTGGCCGGACTGGCTCCCTACGACCAGATTTATGTGCTGACCAACACAACCAAATATGGAGGCGGCGGTATCTTCAATTTTTATTGCCTGAGCAGCGCCCTTAACCAGTCTTCGCCCCAGATTATTGTTCATGAATTTGGGCATGGCTTTGCCGGCCTTGCCGATGAATACTACGACAGTTCCACCTCTTACGACTCGTTTTATAACCTGAACATCGAACCCTGGGAACCCAATATCACCACTTTGGTGGGCTTCGGCGACAAATGGCAATCGTTGCTCGACCCTGACACACCTGTTCCTACGCCCGACACGCCCGATTGGGAAGGCATCATCGGCGTCTATGAAGGCGGAGGCTATTCGGCCAAAGGCATTTACCGCCCTTCGCGCGATTGCCTGATGCACACATTTAAGGGCGAAGTGTTCTGCAAGGCTTGCCAGCAGGCTATCGTCAGAATGATTCATTTTTATACCGATTAGAAAAAAGGTTTTTTTGCTAATCCGCGCTAAATTCGTAATTTTGCCGCGCATTGTTAAATTATTCACAATTTGAATTTTTAAACTCTTCAAATATGATGATCACCAAACTTGACCAAATGTTTGATGTGCTGAAAAGCGCAAAGAAAAAACGCCTTGTGGCCGCCTATGCCAACGACGAACATACCATCAGCGCCGTGAATATGGCCATTGAAATGGGAATTGTGGAAGGCACCTTAGTGGGCGATGAAAAAGAGATCCATAAGATTTGTCTGGCACATGGGATTGATGCTTCAAAAATGACCATCGTACATGAGCCCGACGAGATGAAGGCAACCATGAAGGCCGTTGAATTGATCAACAACGGTCAGGGCAATTTACTAATGAAAGGTTTGGTGAGTACCGACAAGTATATGAAGGCCATCCTCGACAAAGAAAGAGGTTTGATGAACAAAGGGGCTGTACTGAGCCACGTCACGGTGATGGAAAATCCTAACTATCATAAATTGTTAGTGGTGGGTGATGTGGCCATATTGCCGGCGCCCGAGCTTCCGGAAAAAATTGCCATTACCAATTATCTGATTCATACTGCACACGCCCTCGGAATTGAGAAACCAAAAGTGGCCATCATTGCTGCTTCCGAACAGGTTTCGCCCAAGATGCAGGCTTGTGTTGACGCCGCAATTATTTCCAAGATGGCCGATCGCGGACAGGTGAAAGGCGCTTGGGTTGACGGACCTTTGGCTTTAGATGTAGCCATTGACAAGGAAAGTGCCGACATCAAGAAGGTGACCGGACCCGTTGCAGGCGATGCCGATTGCTTGGTTTTCCCCAATATTGAAGCTGGAAACGTGTTCTATAAAACCAATACCAAGCTGGCCGCCGGCGAACAAGGCGCTTTTGTTGTGGGGGCACGTGTGCCGGCCGTTTTATCGTCGCGTGGCGACAGCACCAAAACCAAACTCTATAGCATTGCCCTGGCTGCACTCACTGCACCATAGGCCATTTCACACCTAAAAAACATTGGAGACCAAATTTATTTCCAAATGAGCGAAGCAGGAAACACCTATATTCTGACCATCAATCCGGGCTCGACATCCACTAAATTCGGGGTGTTTATCGGAACCGATCCCGTTTTTATCAAAACAATCCGGCATAGCAACGAAGAATTAGAGCCTTTCGAGAAAATCACCGATCAGTTTAATTTTCGCAAAAACCTGATTCTTGACGAAGTGCGCGATGCCGGCATTCAACTCGATAGTATCCGTGCAGTAGTGGGCAGAGGTGGTCTGTTAAAACCTATCGAATCAGGCGTTTATGCCGTGAACGAAGCCATGCTTCGCGATTTGAGAAATAGCCCTTTAGGCGAACATGCCAGCAATCTGGGCGGTCTCATTGCCTGGGATATTGCTCATTCGCTACCCGATGCCGGCGCCTATATTGCTAACCCGGTGGTGGTGGACGAGCTGGATGATGTTGCACGCTTGTCGGGTCATCCGCTTTTCCCACGTATTTCGATCTTTCATGCCCTGAATCAGAAAGCCGTTGCCCGTCAGCATGCCAAATCGGTTTTGCGCAAATACGAGGAAATGAATCTGATTGTTGTTCACCTTGGCGGTGGTATCAGTGTGGGCGCACATTGCCAGGGAAGGGTTGTGGATGTGAACCAGGCTCTCGACGGTGACGGCCCCTTTTCGCCCGAACGTACCGGCACATTGCCAGCCGGAGCATTAGTCAGAATGTGTTTCAGTGGAAAATACAGCGAGAAGCAAATCCTGAAAATGATTAAAGGCGAAGGAGGCTTAGTGGCTTACCTTGGTACAAACAGCGCCTACGAAGTGTCGCAAATGGTGGAACAGGGTAACGAAAATGCTGCTCTTGTCTATCAGGCTATGGCTTATCAGGTGGCAAAAGAAATCGGTGCTATGGCTACCGTCTTGCGTTTTCAGGTGGACAGCATACTTATCACAGGAGGGATAGCACACGACAAATATTTTGTCAACCAGATTATTGAACGGGTTCATCGCATTGCTCCAGTTCATGTATATCCGGGAGAGGATGAGCTGAAAGCCTTGGCTATGAACGGACTACGTATCCTTAATAAGGAAACGGAAGCCAAAATCTATGTATAGAATTTTTCCCGAAACGAAAAAAAAGGGATTCCAGGGAGATAGTTCTTACTTTTTTTAATGAATATGAATTGGGTGTTTGAGGTATTCTAATTACTTTTGACACCCATTGTTCTTTTTTCTAATTAACTATATTCACAAATGAGAAAATCTTTTACCATTTTATTTCTGGTTCTTCTGGTATCAATTGTATCAGGTCTTCAGTGGTTGATCAGTTCGGATGCCAAAAGTGAACGTGAGCGTCGCAACCAGGTTGATACCCGTGTGGACAACAACGGCTATTATCGCCGCCTCGCTGCCAAAGGCTACTACACCCTCAATCCGAACATCACCCCGGAACCAGCCATATATACTGGTTCAAAGATCAGGGCATTTTCGGTGATTACGGACGACTCGCCGGACATTCCTGTTACCAATCAGAATTCGACACAGAGCGAGAACTCAGTGTTTGTCAACCCACTTGACCCTACCAATGTGTTGAATTCCAATAACTCAACCCAAAATCCGGTGGGATCGCTTTATGGAGCCAACGATCTTTACTCCTTCGACTCGGGCGAAACATGGCAAGGGAAAATACAGGGGGTGGCCGGCAGTAACTCCGGTGATCCGGCAACGGCTATCGGGTGGAGCGGACGCTGGTTTATTAACTATATTACCAATCCAGGCGGACAAGGGATTGCTTATAGCGACAATCAGGGAGCTACCTGGACGTCACGTACGGTGGCCACCAACCCGGGTGATTTGGCCGACAAAAACCACCTGTGGATTGACAACAGCCTTACAAGCCCTTATGAAGGAAATCTTTATAACGCCTGGACCGATTTTGGAGGAAGTTATAACAACCAGATCGTTATTTCGCGCTCGGTGGATGGTGGCGACACCTGGAGCAGCCGCGTGCCAATCAGCACTGCTGTCAATGCCGGAAGCCATAATCAGGGGGTGAACCTGCAAACAGGACCAAACGGAGAGGTGTATGCGGTTTGGTCTATCTACAATAGCTGGCCAGCTGATGAAGGTGCGCTCGGATTTGCCAAATCACTCGATGGAGGCGTAACATGGCAACCCGCAACAAGAATTATTCAGAATATAAAAGGAATACGTAATACCGAAACAAAAAAGAATCACCGCGTAAATTCTTTCCCCAGCATGGCTGTTGATATCTCTAACGGACCCGACAGAGGAAATATCTATGTGGTATGGGCAAATATCGGTCAGCCCGGTGTGAACACCAATGTAGGGATTGATGTTTATATGATCCGCTCAACCGATCAGGGAGCTACCTGGTCGGCGCCTATTCGTGTGAATCAGAATCCCTTTGGGCAAAACAAAGAACATTATTTCCCCTGGCTCACCTGCGATCCGGAAAATGGTATCCTGAGTGCAATTTATTATGGCGACCGCAACGTCACTCAAAGTCAGGTCGAAGTATTTTGTGCCAACAGTTTCGACGGTGGCGAAACCTGGGAAGATTTCAAAGTGTCGGATGTTGCTTTTACACCTGCACCAGTTCCGGGATTAGCCGGTGGTTATATGGGTGACTATCTGGGCATTGCTGCACGTGGTGGCATGGTGTATCCGATCTGGGCCGACAATCGTCTCGGAAAACTGATGTCGTTTTGTTCACCTTACGAAACCAACCCCCTCAACCGCCCCTTCAACGTAACGGCAGACATGGTTTTTGAAACCGGCACCGTTACTTTGAAATGGAACTACAACGAAGCGCCCGATCATACCGGATTTAAAATCTATCGCGACAACGAACCCATTGGCACCAGCGTTGATACTGTATTTGTGGATGTTTTGCCAGCCTATGGTGTTTATACCTATGCTGTGACAGCTCTTTATACCGGAGATGGTGAAAGCAGCGCCAGCCGTGTCAATGTTCAGTGGGGTGATGCTCATATCGCCGTTGCTCCGACGAGCCTTTATCAGGTATTGATGCCCGATTCAATTGCTGAGCAACAAATGGTTGTGACCAATACCGGACAACTCCCAATGACCTATTCCGTCACGTCCGAAATTCTTGATGTAAAACGTGAACCACTTGATTATTGTGCAGCTTCGGGCGGGGGTGATGAATATATCAAGGTTGTGGAGATCGGCTCGATCAACAACACAAGCGGCTCATCGAATTACGGAAACTATACCCATTTAAGTACAGAAATCAAATCGGGCGAGCCTTTATTGCTCAAGGTGACCAATGGCAATGGATACAGTGGCGACCAACTTGGTGTATGGGTTGACTGGGATCAGAACGGCCAGTTTGACGATGCCCCGATTACAGTCACCGGATCGCCCGGAAACGGACCCTATACCGCAATGATAGAACCACCGGTTGGCGCAAAATCAGGCCCCACACGCATGCGTATCCGACTGACCTGGACCGGCTCAGTTTTGCCTTGCGGCACAACCACTTACGGCGAAGTAGAAGATTATACCCTCAATGTTATAAGTTGGTTGAACTATGCTCCCAATTCGGGTACGATTGACCCCGGACAAACTGCAACGATTAACGTCACATTTAAAGCCAACGACCTTGAAGAAGGTGATTATTACGCCAATCTGAAAATTGCCAATAACAGCCCCGACAACAACCTTGTGATTGTCCCCGTTCATCTGAAGGTGGCTGCTTTCGCGATCACCGCCATGGTTGAGCCTTCGGATATCTGTGTTGGCGGATCGGCTCAGTTGAGCTCCACAGTTACCGGAGGAACGGGATCACTTAGTTATTTCTGGAAGGATCACGAGGGTACCATTGTGTCTTATGAACAGAACCCGGTTGTCAGCCCGCTCATTACAACCACCTATACGGCCTATGCAGTTCAGGGTGCGGATACCATCAGCAGTATGCCTGTTACCCTTACGGTTCATGCACTGCCGGAAGTGGCATTGGGCGACGACCTTGCCTTCTGCGGAAATGTGGTGTATGTTCTCGATGCCGGAAATCCGGGCTCAACTTATCTCTGGTCGAATGGCGCTACTACGCAGTCGCTCGAGGTTTCGGCCGATTTGCTTGGCTTTGGCGAGCATCAACTTTGGGTGGAAGTAACGAGCCCTTATGGCTGTTCGGCCACCGATACCATTCAGGTGACCTATCATCAATTGCCTGTTGTTGACCTGGGCGATGATCAGCAGGCGTGTGGTGAATTGCCTATTGTGCTGAATCCGGGCAATAGCGGGGCTTCTTTCCTCTGGTCGAATGGTTACACGGGCGAAGTGCTAAATGCCACCAGCAGCGAATTCGGCTATGGGACCTATCAGATCTGGGTTCAGGTGACCGACCAAAACGGCTGTATAGCCGCCGACACAATAATGGCTACCTTCCTTGAAGCCCCTCCCAAAGTGTCGCTGGGCAATGATACCATTCTTTGCGGCGGCGACTATAAAGAATTGAGAGTGGTCCAGACTGGCTTCAGCATCCTCTGGTCGAATGGAACTACCGAAACCAGCATCGTTGCCGATACACTGGGATTTGGTTATGGCACTCAGACTTTTTATGTGGACCTTACAGCAGAAAACGGTTGTGTGACACGTAGTGATGAAATTATCATCGAATTCAGAGATTGTACGGGTATTGATGAACGCGACGGCGCCTCGATAAGCGTATATCCTAATCCGGGTAATGGTCTTTTCAATATTGCACTGATGAATCATTTCAACGAAAAAGCTTCAATCAAGGTGTTTGATGCAGCCGGAAACTTAGTCTTCCAGCAGAAAGACATCCGTTTTAGCAACGGTAACAGCTATCAGATCAACCTTAGCGGACAGTCTTCTGGAGTTTATACTTTGCTGATTGAAGGCAAAAAGATTTATTCGAAACGATTGGTAATCCGATAAATATGTGATTATTCAAATAAAAAGGCGGGTTTTTTACCCGCCTTTTTTGTGAAAGGTTGAGTTTACAAGGGGCTATGTGATCTGTGCGTAAATGAAGCGCAAACAGCCCCTTTTTGTATATTTGCAAAAAATTTGATTATGAGCTTGATTTTGAGCGAGCAGGAACTTGTTCGCCGCAATTCGTTAACAGAACTTATTCAGTTAGGAATCAACCCTTATCCTCAGGCTGCTTTTGAGGTAAACGTTACAGCCACCGAAATTCATCGTGAATTTCCGAAGGACAATCGTCTTTTTCAATCGGTTAGCTTTGCCGGCCGCATCATGAGTCGCCGCATCATGGGAGCCGCCTCTTTTATGGAGCTTCAAGATGCCGGAGGCCGCATTCAGGTGTATTTTAAACGCGACGACATTTGTCCGGGTGAAGATAAAACCCTCTATAATACGGTGTTGAAACGTTTGTTGGATATTGGCGACATCATCGGGATTACAGGTTTCGTGTTTACGACACAGATGGGTGAAATTACCATCCATGCCCGCTCGCTCACCGTGCTCAGCAAATCGCTGCGCCCTTTGCCCATTGTCAAAGAAAAAGACGGGGTGATTTACGATGCTTTTACCGATCCCGAACAGCGTTACCGTATGCGTTATGTTGACCTGATTGTGAACGAAGGAGTGAAAGAGACATTCATTCGACGCACAAAGGTCATCAACACCATGCGCGACTTTTTTAATGCAAGGGGCTATCTCGAGGTGGAAACTCCCATTTTGCAACCTATTCCGGGAGGAGCCGCAGCACGACCTTTCATTACCCATCACAATGCACTCGATATACCGCTTTATTTGCGGATTGCCAACGAACTGTATCTGAAACGCCTGATTGTGGGCGGTTTCGATGGCGTGTATGAGTTTGCAAAAGACTTCCGTAACGAAGGCATGGACCGCACTCACAATCCGGAATTTACCGTCATGGAGATTTATGTGGCCTACAAAGACTATCTGTGGATGATGGATTTTGCCGAAGAACTGATTGAAAAAGTGGCCATCAACGTAACCGGAAATACCGAAGTGAAGGTGGGTGAAAAAATCATCAATTTCCAACGCCCGTATAAAAGAATTGCTATCCTTGATGCGATCTGCGAGCATACCGGATATGATCTTTCGGGAAAGGAGGAAAGCGAAATCAGGGAAGTTTGCCGCAAGCTGGGTCTGCAAACGGATGAGACAATGGGAAAAGGGAAGCTTATTGACGAAATTTTTGGAACATTCTGCGAACAGCACTATATCCAGCCTACTTTTATCACCGATTATCCGGTGGAAATGTCACCCCTCTGCAAACGTCACCGCACACATCCCGAACTTACCGAACGGTTTGAGTTGATGATCAACGGCAAGGAAATTGCCAATGCCTATACCGAACTCAACGATCCCATTGACCAGCGCCATCGTTTTGAGGAACAGATGAGGCTTTCCGAACGTGGTGATGACGAGGCCATGTTTATTGATCAGGATTTCCTACGTGCCTTAGAGTTTGGTATGCCGCCCACCTCAGGCATGGGAATTGGTATTGACAGGCTGACGATGCTGTTGACCGGCCAGACTTCGATACAGGAAGTGCTTTTCTTCCCGCAGATGCGCCCCGAAAAATTAGTAAAAGCCATCAGCCCTCAGGATTTTATACGAATCGGAGTACCCGAAATTTGGGCTGCCCATTTGATTAAAGCCGGCTTTGCAAGTGTTGAAGCGCTGAAAGATGAAAAACCTTCGGTTATCCAGCAAAAGCTCAATGGCTATCGCAAAAAGAACAAACTTGATATCCCGGCTGTTCAGCTCGATGAAATTGAGGCCTGGGTAGTAGGCAAATAGCACAAAAAACCGGTTGAAGCCGGTTTTTTTGTGCTATTTGGTTTCGTTTCGTAACAATTTCTGAATCAATAAAGTAGTTGAGTAACCTGGCACAAGGTCGAGGGTTTGAACCGTGCCGCCTCTGGCTGTAACAATGTCATAGCCCACCACCTCTTCAGCTTTGTAATCCTTTCCTTTCACCAACACATCGGGTTGCACCAATTGGATAAGATGATATGGCGTGGGTTCATCAAATAAGACTACCGCATCCACAAAACGCAAGGAGGCAATGAGAAAAGCACGGCCATTTTCATCCACAACAGGTCGGTCGGGTCCTTTGAGCCGTCTGACGGAAGCATCGGTGTTTAGACCCACAATCAGAACATCCCCCAGATCGGCGGCTTTCGACAGATAGTCGAGATGGCCGGGATGCACCAGATCGAAACAGCCGTTTGTGAAAACAATCTTTTTCGCTTCGCGGTGCCATTGTTGAACCAGCTTTTCGAGCGAAGAAAGGCTGTGGATATGTTTTTTAACATCGTCAGGATGGCTCATTGCGGGGTGGTTTATGGTCAATGAAAAACAACATCAGATATCCCCAGGCCCCCACAACGACATTCAGCAAGGTTTGCAAAGCATGGGTGATGACGGCAAAGCTGCCGGCTGTATTGGGGCTGATGGTGTAAAGTTCGGTGAGCGTGGCTTTGGCAATAAAATGATAAGCCCCTATCCCGCCTGGCACAGGAGCCACAATACCCAGACTGCCTAAGGCCAGCAGCGTGATGCCGGCAATGAAGTTGAGCCCTGCCGTTTCGGGCAGCATCTTGAATGGGATATAAACCATGAGGGCATAGAAAAGCCAGATCATGAAGGTGTAAAACAAAAACAGCCCTTTCTGTTTCATGCGGTCAATGGTGCGGACGCCCTGACCAAATCCACTCAGGGTTTGACGTAACTTCTGAAAAGCCGGACGTTTTTTTAACTTGTGGCGATGTTTCAGGTAGAGCCAGAAAAAAATAAAAACAGTTGCTCCCAAAATGAAAGAAAACAACAAGAGTAAATATCCATCACCTGAAAGTTTGCTGCTGAGCGGACTCACCATTTGCAGAACGAAACCGCCCAAAAGACTCCATTGGCTGAAAACAGTCGTTGCCAAAAGTAACACAAGGATAACCATATCGAAGATGCGTTCGGAAATCACTGTGCCAAACAAAACGTTGAAAGGGATTTTTTCTTTTCTCGAGAGCACTCCGCAACGCATGAACTCGCCCAGACGTGGAACAGCCGTGTTGGCCATATAACCCACCATCACAGCATAAAAAGTGGTGGAAGTACGGGTTTTGTAGCCGGTGCTGTTAATCAGCAGATTCCAGCGTAATGCCCTGAAAATATGAGAGATAATTGCCAAAACAGCGGCAACGGCAGCCCAATAATAATTGGCTCCAGCTATCTCGTCGAGCATGGCTTTCAATTCGAGTTTGCGCATGCTCAACCAAAAAAGGAAGACCCCAAGCGAAAGGAAAAGAAGATATTTAAAAACGTCAGTGAGGGTCTTCTTCACTTCTATTTACGTATTTTGTTGTCGTCGTCAGGGAAGATGATACTTGGCTTAAATCGTTTGGCTTCTTCAAAATCCATTGAACAATAGGAAACGATAATCACTTTGTCGCCTTGGGCCACTTTGCGTGCTGCAGCGCCATTGAGCGAAATGGTGCCGCTGCCGCGCGGAGCTTTGATGACATAGGTGTCGAAACGCTCGCCATTGTTGATGTTGTAGATGTTCACCCTCTCGTTTTCAATCAGGTTGGTGGCATCCATGAGGTCTTCGTCAATGGCGATACTCCCGATATAAAAGAGATTGGCCTCAGTCACCGTGGCGCCGTGCAATTTTGATTTAAGGAGTTCAATGTTCATGGTTGACAGATGTTTATGTCAAAAATATGAAACTGACGGGTGGCAAAAGTACTAAAAAATCCGTTGATTATCTATCAGGCGAACCTGCCCCAAGAACAATGCCACGAAAATGACAGCGCCACCCACTTCGTTCCAGTGCTTTACGGGTTGCAGCATACGATCATCGGCAACTTCCACATAATCAATGCTAAAAGCTGGTTCTAAACTTAATTTATCCCATACATAGCGCCGCATTTCTTCAGGGCTCAGTACGTTTTTCAATGAAGCGGCTTTTTTCAGGATTTGGTGAATCTTGGGTGCAACAGACCGTTCCTCCTTGGCCAGCCGCATATTGCGCGAACTCATGGCCAAACCGTCGCTCTCGCGCACGATGGGGCAGGGGACAATCTCCACCGAAAGCTGTAACATCTTTACAAGTTGCTGAATAATTGCTAATTGCTGGAAATCCTTTTCGCCAAAATAGGCGCGGTTGGGTTCAGTAATTTCAAAAAGTTTGCGTACAACAATGGCGACGCCGTTAAAATGCCCCGGTCTGAAAGCACCTTCCATCACCTGGCCTAAAACACCAAAATCATAATTTGAATGATCGGGTTCGGGATACATCTCTTCTACAGTCGGCGCAAAAAGAAAGTCGCAATCAACTGTTTCCAAAAGGTGTGCATCGAGTTCGGGAAGGCGTGGATATTTTTCTAGATCTTCTGGATTGTTAAACTGGATTGGGTTGACAAAAATGCTGACAACCAAAATGTCGTTCTCACTTTTAGCCCTGCGCATCAATTCGAGATGGCCCTGATGCAGAGCTCCCATCGTGGGGACAAAACCTATACTGAGTTCTTCATTGCGCAAAGGTTGAAGCGCTGAACGCAGTCCCGAGATGGTTTGAAATGTCTTCATGATGCGAAAAAAATGATTCCGACTTTTGTAAATGTTGAAAGATTCAATGGGGCATCAAGGGTTTTGCAATATTCCGAGCAGATCTTTCTCAAGACTTTCATCGGGTGTTTCCACAATACGGCCAATTTCGTTATGGTTACGATAAATAATAAAGGTTGGAACCCTTTCAATGTTGAGGTTGCTCACATCCACCCGACGACCTTTTTTTTCTGAATCAACTGCGGTAAAATAGATTTCCGGAACAGTTTTCAATTGATCAATCAATTTTAAAAAGTGCGGAACCTGCTCTTTACTGTCGCCACACCAGCTTCCAAAAACAACATGGATCACTATGCCCGAAATTCGTGCTTCAATCTCATCAACGATGGATGAATCGGGGGTGTAGTTGTGATAATCTTCCTGAAAAAACTCGCCCATCTCACCGGTCAGAAGGCCGTTGCGGTCCACCGAATCAATCAGCACCGGTCGTTGTTTCACCGGATCCATCAGGCTTTGGTTCATGTTCTGACTTTTTGAGCTGAATGGGAAAATCAACAGCAAGGAAACAAAAAACAGCAATGAATGTTTCATGCAAGGTTTAGATTGTTGTAAATCCGTTTCAGAAAAACACTGCAAAATTAACACAATCAAAACGATGAGCAATTTTAAAGGCAAGAAAGTGCTGATTACGGGTGGAGCTTCCGGAATCGGGCTGTTGATGGGACGCATGGCTTTAGGAAAAGTTGCTGAGGCTCTGCGTATTTAGGATATGAACCGTTTGGCAATGAGAGAAGTTGCGGATAATTTTGATAAAGAGGGGTACAAAGCAGATTATCAGTTTGTCGATGTCTCCGACAAGGTGTCGGTGGCCGAAGCTGTTGCCCTTTGCCGCGCAAACAGTTTTGTGCCGGATATTCTTATTTTGAATGCAGGTGTGGTTTTTGGAGGCTACTTTCACGAAAACTCGTTTTTCGAAATTGAAAAACACTGGGAGTGAATGTGTTTGGTTTTTTATACGAATGCCGTCTTTGGTGTATGCGCCGCCTTTTGTTAAAGGTGTTTTGACTGCCAGTTGGTTCGATGTCTTTGCAGGAAACTGCTTGGGTGCTTACCAATCAATGGATCATTTTACCTGAAGAAGAAGCGGTTGATTTCTTTGTTATCACGAACCCTTCCCAATGCCTTTTAACAGAGGCATAATCTGATTATTTTTGCAAAAAAAAAAGGTTTTATGGATAAGTCTTTGCAGCCGTTAGAACCCGAAGATATTTCGCTTCATCAGCATCTCGACCGCGAAACCCTTGTCGAACGACTGAAGATTTTCATTGCCGACTTGCTGCAGCACGACTTTGGTAAGCTTTGCAACCTGATGTACAGGCACGATGTAAACGAGCGGCGATTCAATGAGGCTTTGAGCCTGCCGGACGATGAAAGTCGCTCCGAGGCTATTGCTAACTTAGTGATTGATCGCGAGATGCAAAAAATTAAAACCCGGGAAATGTATGCCCGATTTAAAAATAAAAATTTGATAGACGAATGAATATTCCTTTGGATTTTGGCTGGGATGCCATTCTTGTTGCTTTTGGGCTTACCTTGTTTGCCGGACTTTCAACCGGAATTGGCAGCGCTATTGCGTTGCTTGCCAAGCGAACAAATACCCGTTTTCTGACCTTGTCTTTGGGTTTTTCTGCCGGGGTGATGATTTATGTGTCTTTTGTCGAGATTTTTCAAAATGGTCGGGATATATTGGTCCAGAGCCAGGGCGAGGTGGCCGGGAACTGGCTTTCGGTGGCTGCTTTTTTTGGAGGGATCTTGTTTATTGCCTTGATTGATAAACTTATTCCGAGTATCGAAAACCCACACGAAGCCAGGCGAATCGAAGAAATGGAAGAGGAAGAGCTGAAAAAACACCGGCTCAAACGGATTGGTATTTTCACGGCAATTGCCATCGGGATTCACAACTTCCCGGAAGGTTTAGCCACTTTTACAGCTGCACTGAATGATCCAGCAGTGGGTGTTGCCATTGCTTTTGCCATTGCCATCCATAATATTCCGGAAGGAATTGCCGTTTCGGTACCGGTTTATTACGCCACGGGAAGCCGGAAAAAGGCTTTCTGGCTGTCGTTTTCAAGTGGATTGGCTGAGCCGGTGGGCGCTTTGGTAGGCTTTTTACTTCTCATGCCGTTTCTCAGCCCGTTGGTTTTCGGCATGTTGTTTGGCATCGTAGCAGGAATTATGGTTTTTATCTCGCTTGATGAATTGTTGCCTACCGCTGAAGCCTATGGCGAACATCATCTGGCCGTGTATGGTTTGGTGGCCGGAATGGCGCTGATGGCCGTGAGCCTGCTTCTTTTTTTGTGATTCCCCAAAAAAAGCTTACGAATACGAAAACTTTGCGGCCGAAGCCGAGCAAGATGGTAAATACTTTTTTTTAAGCTAAAAAATCAGCCCGCACCGATATACCGGCACGGGCATACTTTCAACCAAAAACCTTATTATGAAATAGCAATCTGTCGGTTGACAGCCACTTTGGCTTCTTCGCGTTTTGGAATGTTCACTTTCAGAATACCATCTTTATAGTCGGCTTTGATCTTGTCGAGATCGGTGCTTTTGGGCAAACTGAACGAACGACTGAACGAGTTATAGCTGAATTCGCAACGGATAAGTTTTTCGTTTTTTTCTTCGTTTTCGCTTTTCAGCTCGGCCGAAATGGTAAGCACATTGCTGTCGAGGTTTACCTTGAAGTCTTCTTTCTGCATGCCGGGAGCTGCCAGCTCAAGAAGGAAACCTTCGTCGGTTTCATGAATATTAACCGAAGGGGTAAAGGTACGGTTCACCTGCGGACGAAAGAAAAAGTTTCTGTCAAAATCGTCCATCATTTCTGAAAGCATGTTCACTGGATGCTGATTAAATCTGATTAAGTTCATTTTTTGTTCCTCCTATAATTTTGTTTGACTGAATATTTTTTTGAACGTTTTCATCTTTATCCGGTCAAATCCTGTTCCAAGTCTGTTTTTTTCGGTTTTTATCTCATTATACTGTCAATATGACGTTTGATTAAATCATCAAGCTGACAATTTGGCTTAGAAAATGGTTTTTATCACATTCAGCTTACTCAATGGTTTGAGGGTTGAAAAAACAGCGAGATTTCGGAATTGGCTTATGACTTCTGTATCTTTGCCAAAAAAGCCATGAGCCGACTTCCGGGATATCTTCGATCAAGCCGTGTGGTTTATCCCATCTTTATTGGGTTAATGGTTGCGGCTTGGCTGCTTTTGCGCAATTTTGATAAAGATGCTTTTGGTTTTTTCATCTGGAGCTGGACAGCAGTGGCCGGATTAGTGGCGGCATTTTCCATGATGGGGGTACGCGACCTAGCTTATATGTATCGCATTAAGGTACTTACTGACAATCATTTAAATTGGAAACAGGCTTTTGAGGTCATCATGCTGTGGGAGTTTAGTTCGGCAGTGTCGCCTTCGGTGGTGGGCGGTACCGGTCCGGCTGTGTTTTTTCTCTATAAGGAAGGCGTGAACATTGGGAAAAGTACTGCTGTCATTTTGATGGCTATTTTTCTCGACGAGGTGTTTTTTGTGGTGATGGTTCCGCTGCTGTATGTTTTCTTCGGCAGTCAGGTTTTTCCACCCGACAGCGGATTGATCACCGGGAGCGTGAAAGCAGCTTTGGTTTTAGGTTACCTTGGCATTTTGATTTATACCCTTTTGTTGGCTTATACCTTATTTTTCAATCCTTACTTTTTTAAGTGGCTGTTTTCCAACTTATTTCTTCTCCCGTTTTTAAAACCCTGGCGCGGAAAGATGCGCAAATTAGCCAATCAGCTCATCATCACTTCCAACATGATGAAGGGTAAACCGGCAAAATTCTGGTTCAAAGCTTCTGTTTCAACTTTTATTTCGTGGACGGCGCGCTACTGGGTGGTCAACTTCATGTTTATGGCCTGGTTTTTCAATCATCTTGGTCTGACAGAGCATTTTCTTATCTATGCCAGACAACTCACCATGTGGATTATTTTGCTCATCAGTCCGACCCCGGGTGGAAGCGGCATTGCCGAAATTATTTTCAGTGATTTTCTGGGCGATATCCTGCCCAATCTTTCATGGGCCATCCCAATGGCTTTGTTGTGGCGGCTTGTCACCTATTATCCTTATCTTTTCATCGGAGCCATTGTACTCCCACGTTGGGTGAAACGTGTTTTCCAAAAAAAATATACTTACGAAGTGGTGGATTGACCCTATATTCCGCTCTAGATAAATATGTGAAAGTCGTTTTTCGTCGGCTGAATGACTAATCCGGCTTATTTTGTTGGCCGGAAGTAAATGTCGAGCAGTTGTGATGCCGCAATATAAGGACTTAACGACTGGTTGCGGATTGCATTTTCGAGTTTTGGGATTAACGATTGAATATCGCCATTTTGATAAAAACTTTCAAAAAGCCGTTGCCTGATGCTGTCGTGCATCATTTCGACGGCCTGCATCAGTCGTTTTTGCTCCAGAAAACCATTTTGGCGGGTTGTGGTCATGTATTCGCTAATCATTCCCCATACTTCGGCAATGCCGGTTCCTTCGAGTGCAGAGCAGGTGAGCACTTTGGGCTCAACTCCGGAAGCGGCTGCCGGAAACAGATGTAAAGCATTGATACACTCAGCTTTGGCACGATTGGCCTTAGTAATATTATCACCATCGGCTTTGTTTACCACAAAACCATCTGCCATTTCCATGATACCTCTTTTGATGCCTTGCAGTTCGTCGCCTGCCCCACTGATGAGTACTAACAGGAAAAAGTCAACCATAGAATGGACGGCGATCTCAGATTGGCCTACGCCAACGGTTTCCACAATGATGGTATCGAATCCGGCTGCTTCGCACAGGATGATGCTTTCACGCGTTTTTCGGGCTACACCGCCCAGAGTTCCGGCCGATGCCGAGGGGCGGATATAAGCCGAAGGATGAATGGCTAAGCGCTCCATACGGGTTTTGTCGCCCAAGATGCTGCCACCCGAACGTTGACTGCTGGGATCAATGGCCAACACAGCCACTTTGTGACCCTTTCCGGTCAGATGCATGCCAATGGCCTCGATAAACGTACTTTTGCCGGCTCCCGGAACGCCGGTAATCCCCAAACGAACGGCTTTGCCCGAATGTGGAAGACAAGCAGCAATCACCTGTTGGGCCACCTGTTGGTGTGCGGGTAACGCACTTTCAATCAGTGTGATGGCCTTGCTAAGCAGCATGATATCGCCCTCAAGAATACCCTTGATGTATTCGGAGGCGGGTAAAATACCACTGCGTTTTGATTTCAACCGCTCAATCGCCTGAGGGTTTAAAGAATCGGGCTGAGGAATGCCTTCGTTGACTTTTAATGCCGTTTCGGCGTTTTTGCTTTGTTTCATAGCTGTTGAGCTTATTGCAAAAATACAAAAAATGACCTTAGCTGTGTTTCTTCAACAATAAGCATCTTTCGTCTCTAAAGCGAACGGGTACTCTAAAAGAGGGCGTTTTTCTCGAACCTCTATTTTTGTTTGGGTTTTTGTAACTTTGAGCCAGTTTTAGAATCAGCCAATGGAAAAAATTAAGGGGATAGTTTTAAAAATCGGATGCCTGTTGCTGTTGTCTTTTTATCAGTACGGCAATCCGGTAAAAGCTATTTCCGCTTCGCAAAAGCAGGCCTCTGACACTTTGGTGATTCGTCATTCGCTGGAAATTTTTGATAGCCTTTTGGCTTCCTCGAAGGATGAAGATGATGTGGCCGATAAGCTCGAAAAACTCTATGAAAGTCTTTCGGATTCAACCGGACAATTTTTTTTCATCGAACGTTTAGGCGAAAAGGGAATCAAAAGACGTAAAGAATATCATTTTGATCATGCTTTTTTCTGGCATCATCAGCAAAAAAAGTTTGCCGATTTGGCCCATTACCCTGTTGGCGCTGTCGTTGCGCTTAACAATATCGGGTTACTCAATCGCCGCATGGATCGGTATGCCAAATCTATTGAAGCTTATCAACTTGCTTTACGTATTTCCGACTCGCTTGGATATGTCAAAGGAATGACACACGCAACCAATGGACTGGGTAACATCTACCTTCTGCTGGGCAACAGTGACGAAGCTTTGCGCAATTTCAGAGAATGTCTGCGTCTTGAGCAGAGCTTGAATAATCTGACAGGGATAGCGCTCAACCTGAATAATATAGGACATGTTTATTTGCAACAGAATAACCCTCAGGAAGCCCTTGAATATTTTATGCTGTCACTCGAGGTAAACCGCGAACTGAACAATAAACGGGGTATTGCAATATGTTACAACGATATCGGCGAGATCTACCAACGACAGGGTGACAATGAAAAAGCAATGCATTATTTCATGATGAGCCATCAAATTAATACTGATATTAATGATTTGTATTATCTCTCGTGGAATAAACTGAAAATTGCTGAAATATTACTGCTGTCGAAAAATGACCTTGAAGCTTTGCCTTACGTTACCCAGTCGCAAGAGCTGGCAGAAAAAACCAACAACCGTTCTGTTCTCAAAGATGCCTATACCTATTTGTATCAGATCAACAAGGCATTGGGTCGAACACAACAAGCCCTTGATTTTCTTGAGAAGGCCACTGTGCTGAATGATAGTATTTTGAATGAAAATACTCAGAAAATAGTGTATCGGATGCAGGCTACGTTCAACCGTGAACAGGCTGACCATAAAATTGCCCTGCTCGAAAACGAAAAACAGTTGGCCGACCTCAAAATGAAGCGTCAGAAGATGCTTACCATGTTCATTTTGGGAGTCATGTTTGCGATTATACTGGGAATGATAGCTGTGCTTCTCTTTTTGTATTATCTGCGGAAAAAAAACAACGAACTGAAAACAAGTTATTTAGAGATTGAAACGGCTCGTAACCAGCTTCGTGAATATGCCGATCAGTTATTAGTGGCCAAGCAGGAAGCCGAAAAAGGAAACCTTTTAAAAAGCCAGTTTTTGGCAAATATGAGTCACGAAATCCGTACCCCGATGAACTCGGTTATTGGATTTGCCGACATCCTTTCGAAAATGATTGACAATCCGGAGCAACTCAACTATCTGGCTTCCATTCGGGTGAGCGGACATAGCTTACTGGCCCTCATCAACGATATCCTCGATCTGTCCAAAATTGAGGCCGGAAAAGCAAACATTGTGCAAGCGCCGATGGATTATTTTGCTTTACTCGAAGATGTTCGCAAAGTGTTTGATCTACAATGTATTCAGCAGAAAAACGAACTCATTATCGAAACCGGCGCCTCGGTACCGCGTTTTTTTCAGTTTGGCGAGAGTGCACTCCGGCAGGTGCTTTTTAATTTGGTGGGCAATGCCATGAAATTTACCAACTCAGGCAAAATCACCCTCTCAACCTCTATTTCGGATGTGTTTGAAAATACGGCTACCCTTCTTATTCAGGTTGCCGATACAGGCTCAGGTATTTCCGAACAAGACTTAGAGTTTATTTTCGAGGCTTTTTATCAAACCCATTCCGGTCAAACAGAAAACCGTGGAACCGGCCTGGGACTAACGATTACCAAGCGTTTGGTTGAAGCTTTGGGCGGGAGTATCAGTGTTCAAAGCAAAGCCGGACAGGGAACTACTTTTTACCTTTCGTTCCCTCGTGTGGCTTTAATTCCGGGACTGCATCGGCTGAAACTCATTTCGCATGATACCGAGTTTTTTCATCATGCGGAAGTCTGCTTGCTTAGTAATCAAAACCTGATTAAAGCTTTTGTGGATAAAGCGCTCGAGAACACACACTGTGAATGCGACGTCTATCCCGATTTCCAATTGATTCGGGAAAACGATTCGCAAAATTTTTATCGGCTCTATTTGCTGGATTTGGATTTGGCAGCCATGCCGGAAAAATCCGGAGGAATGAATGATGAAATAATTCTATGGCTCACCTCGCGCAATGCGCCGGTGGCAACCCTCGGAACAACTGATGATCAGCGCTTTGTTCACGAAGTGTGGCCTCATTTTATTTTGCCGGATCAAATAGATCAACTCTCGACACACATCCGATTTTCGGCTGAATATCTGCCGAATAGAGACGTGGATAATAAAGTGCCTCAATTTGTCTTTCCACACGACATGGCAGCCAGTGGTTTGATTCGTACGTTTTTACAGGCCGAACGAAGCCATTTCTTCGATGATATTACCGAATTTGCGAATCAGCTTGGACAATATGCAAAAGCAGCGTCAAAACCTCAACTTGACGAGTTTGATTCGATCATTCGCCGGGCTGTGGACGCTTTTGATATCGAAGGAATTGAACAGTGCTTCCGAAAATTCAGACAACAGACCAATGTTGATGAATTTCAAATTGATGAATAATTGAATGCTTGAAAATGAATATCTTAGTTGTTGACGACAATCCGCGAAATATACAAATCGTCGGTAACCTGCTCAAAGAGCAAAACCTGAAGATTGCCTTTGCAACGGATGGTTCTAAAGCCCTTGAACTGACGCGTGAACACGAGTTTGATCTTATCCTTCTTGATGTGATGATGCCCGGGATGGACGGCTTTGAGGTATGTCGTAAACTCAGGACGGATAACCGAAGCAAAAATATCCCGATTATTTTTCTAACCGCCAAGACCGATTCGGCCAGTGTTGTAAAAGGCTTTGAAATTGGCGCCAACGACTATGTAACCAAGCCTTTTAATAGCCATGAGCTGCTGGCTCGTGTAAAGACCCAGCTCGAACTCAGCTCAAAACGGAAGCAGCTCGATCAGCTAAACAGGAACTTAGAGAAAAAAGTGGCCGAACGTACCATTGAATTAGCCAATGCCAACCGAAGGCTGTTGCGACTCGAAAAGTCAAAAAGTGATTTTCTTTCTGTCATTAGCCACGAATTGCGGACTCCGCTCAATACCCTGACCGGAATTACTCATTTGTTGCAAAACACCCCGCTCACCGATGAGCAGCAGGATTATCTCCAGGCCATTGAACTGGCTTCGGCCCGACTCGCCCGGTTTTCGGAAATGGCTCTTCTTATCACTTCTCTGCAAACCGGAGGTCAGCTCCCCGAAATGTTCGATCTGAAAGTGAATTTGCTTTTCGAGATTGCTGTTTTTGAGCTTCGCCAAGCCATTGAAGAGAAGAAAATCCATACCAAAATCACTTTGCCACTTGAGGAAATCATGCTTTTTGGCGATGCCGAACTCATTCGTAAGTGCCTGATTATCCTCATCGAAAACGCAATCAAACAATTACCCGAAGGCGGTACGGTCATGCTCGAAGCAGCCATTTTGCCCGATAACAGAATCAATCTTCATGTGAGCGATAATGGTCCCGGATTTCCTGCCGATATTCTTGAAGTATTCGGCGAAACAGTTCCCTCACGCGACAACCTGGTGCGCAACATGGGCGCATTATCGCTTACAGCGGTCAAACTGATCATGGATGTTCATGGCGGCAGTATGAAAATTGAAAACAATCCAAATGGCGGAGCAAAAGTGAACCTGCTTTTTGCAGGTAAAGAATAACCACCGCATCGCTCAAGAGTAGCCGGCTGATATTTTTGACTGCTTTTGTGATGGCAGTTGGGGATAAGCTATTATTTTTGCAAGGATGAAAACCAAATTGAAAATTTTTGTACTCTTATCCCGAATTCCCTGGCCGCTTGAAAAAGGCGATAAGCTGAGGGCATTTCACCAGATTAAGAGCCTGTCTGTTTCGTCAGAAATTATCCTCTGCGCTCTTAATAGCGATTCAAAAGCCGATAAACAATCGGCATTCAGAGCGCTTCAGCCGTATTGTAAATCGGTGACTTTCATTGATCTGCCACGCCACGCTTTGTTTTTTAACTTGCTTCGGGCTTTTTTAAACGGTAAACCGTTACAGACCGGCTATTTTTTCAATGCCAAAGCTTTCCGACAAGTGAACAGCTTGATTCTGAAGCATAAACCCGACCTTATCTATGCCCAGCTTTTGCGTGTAGCAGAATACGTTCGATCCTATCCATTGCCAAAAACCCTTGATTATCAGGATGTGTTTTCAATGGGGATGAAACGCCGGATGGAGCTGGCTTCATGGCCGTTCAACCTCTTTTACCGATTTGAATACAAACGACTTCTACGTTATGAAGCAGAAGTTTTTGATGACTTCAACCTGAAAACCATCATCAGCTATCCCGACCGTGATCTGATTCCGCATCCCGACCGCGACCAGATAATGGTGGTGCCCAATGGTGTGGATCATCAATTTTTCCGACCTATAGATGCTGAAAAGAAATACGACCTTGTGTTTACCGGAAATATGGCATATCCGCCCAATGTGAATGCGGCGCTGTTTCTTTGCCGCGAGGTGATGCCGCTCGTTTGGAAAATTTACCCTGAAACCAAGGTTTTGCTTGCAGGCGCCACACCCGACCGTCAATTGCTCAGGCTGCAGGATAAACGGATCACCGTCAGTGGATGGATGGACGATATCAGGGACTCTTATGCCAGCGCCAGAATCTTTATTGCACCCATGAAAATTGGAACCGGGCTGCAGAACAAGCTGCTGGAAGCCATGTCAATGAAGCTCCCGTGTATCACAACACCGCTGGCTTTCGAACCCCTTAAAGCACAAAAAGATGTTGATGTTTTAGTTGGTGAGACAGCTTCAGAATTAGCCGAGCTGATTCAGCATCTGCTAAGGTCAAATGCTTTTGCCACTCAAGTGGCCAATCATGGTTATGATTTTGTCATTCAGAACTATAACTGGGATGCCTCTACAGGAAAACTGTTGTCAGCCATGGAAAAATTGCCTCGTGAGAAACACGGGACAACGAATGATCAACCTTTGGGCTGAACCTTAGCATGATGACGATTCATTACACCTTAACAACAATGCATAGTTTTAATTCCGATAACGATTAATACCTCAATCACTGTGTCAGACGATAAAAAAATTATTTTTTCAATGGTGGGGGTGAGCAAGATTGTTCCTCCTAACCGACAGATCATCAAGGATATCTACCTTTCTTTCTTTTACGGTGCCAAGATTGGTATCATTGGTTTGAATGGTTCGGGAAAATCCACCCTCCTACGTATTATTGCCGGAAAAGAAAAATCGTTTCAGGGCGAGGTAGTGTTTTCGCCGGGCTATAGTGTGGGGATGTTGGATCAGGAGCCTGAACTTGATCCGACGAAAACAGTGAAAGAGATTGTGGAAGAAGGCGTTCAGGACGTGGTGAATCTGCTCAAAGCCTATGAAGAGGTCAACAACCGTTTCATGGAGCCAATGAGCGACGACGAGATGGCTAAACTCATCGAAGAACAAGGGAGGCTGACCGACCTCATTGAACAGAAAGATGCCTGGGAGCTCGACAGCAAGCTCGAGCGTGCGATGGATGCCCTTCGCTGCCCCGAAGGCGACACGCCGGTATCGGTGCTTTCGGGAGGCGAGCGGCGGCGGGTGGCATTGTGTCGCCTGCTGTTGAGCGAACCCGATATATTATTGCTTGATGAGCCTACCAACCATCTTGATGCCGAATCAGTAGAATGGCTCGAGATGCACTTACAGCAATATAAAGGCACGGTGATTGCCGTAACCCACGACCGTTATTTCCTTGACCATGTGGCCGGATGGATTCTTGAACTCGATCGCGGCGAAGGCATTCCTTATAAAGGAAACTACACCTCCTGGCTCGAACAGAAATCACGACGGCTCGAGATGGAAGAAAAAACCGAAAGCCGACGACGCAAAACCCTCGAACGCGAACTTGAATGGGTGCGTATGGCTCCAAAGGCACGCCATGCCAAATCCAAAGCCCGACTGAACTCCTATGAAAAGCTGCTCAACGAAGATACCAAACAAAAAGAAGAACGATTAGAACTCTTTATTCCCGATGGCCCACGCCTTGGTAATAAGGTGATCGAAGTCAACAATGTTACCAAAGCTTTTGGCGATAAGCTGCTTTTCGAGAACCTCAGTTTCAGCCTGCCACCGGCCGGAATCGTTGGGGTTATCGGACCAAATGGTGCCGGAAAAACTACCCTCTTCCGAATGATTATGGGGCTCGAAAAGCCTGATTCAGGTAGTTTCGAGGTAGGTGAGACCGTCAAGATCGGCTATGTTGACCAGGCTCACGAAGAAATTGATCCTGAAAAAACAGTGTTCGAAATCATCTCTGGCGGCCACGACGACATCCGCCTTGGGAATCGTACCATTAACGCTCGGGCTTATGTAGCCCGATTCAATTTTCAGGGTAACGATCAGGGAAAAAAAGCCGGGGTGTTGTCGGGCGGCGAACGAAATCGTATGCATTTGGCCATGACGCTCAAACAGGAGGCCAATGTGTTGCTGCTCGACGAGCCTAGCAACGATATTGATGTGAACACCCTCCGTGCACTCGAAGAAGGAATCGAAAATTTTGCCGGCTGTGCTGTCATCATCTCCCACGACCGCTGGTTTCTCGATCGTGTTGCCACACACATTCTGGCTTTTGAAGGTAACTCCCAGGTGTATTTCTTCGAGGGAAGCTATACGGAGTATGAGGAAAACAAACGAAAACGATTAGGAAATGCAGGGCCAACACGCATCCGGTATAAAAAATTGATGTAGCTCCAATCTCAGCCCAATCAGCAGATGATTAAAATTGACGAGGCTTTTATCGAGAAGGTATCACAACAGGCCAAAGCCACGGCCCGACGGCGGATGAATTATAATTTTCACCATCACGACAGCGATACTTTGCAGCGGATGCTTAATGCCATGGAACCCGACACTTATATCAGACCTCATAAACACGAACTGCCCGATAAGTCTGAAGCTTTCTTTTGCCTCAGAGGACGTATTTTGGTGGTAGAATTTGATGATAAAGGCAATATCAGCGATTATATCGTGCTCGATGCTGCTCAGGGTAATTTTGGCTGCGAAATTGAGCCACGAAGCTGGCACAGCATCATCAGTTTGGAAAGTGGCTCGGTGGCTTATGAAGTAAAGGATGGTCCTTACGATCCTGCTGTTGATAAACATTTTGCAACCTGGGCGCCTCCTGAAGGGCATCCTAACGCTTTGGAATTCAATAAGGAGATCCTCAGAAAACTCCAAATCAAATAAAAAAGGGGCGCCCTGTACAGGGCGCCCCTTTTTTATTTAGGCCTGGCTTCCTACAGGAAAAGTAATTGGGCAAGAATATAAACAGGCAGAAGGATAATCAGCGAAAAACGAACAATATAACCAAAGAAACTCGGCATTTTGATGTCGTTTTCTTCGGCTATGGCTTTCACCATAAAGTTGGGTCCGTTACCGATATAAGTCATGGCTCCAAAGAAAACAGCCCCCAAGGAAATGGCTGCAAGGATATCGGCCGAAATACCGGCGACCAAATCAGTGGCACCTTCGGGAACCATCCCCAGTGCTAGATTGTGGAAAGCTAAGGCTGTAGGTGCATTGTCGAGAAACGAGCTAAGTGCTCCCGTTGAATAATAAAACTTAGCTAACGAATTGACACCCAGCGTGGCAGCATTATCATGCAACCATAAAAGCGCCGGAACCATTGTGATGAAAATTCCCAAAAACAAGAATGCTACTTCAATAATCGGAGTCCAGGTAAATTTATTTTCCGTCCGAAGCAGTTTGGGAGTGAAATAGAGCGACATGCCTGCAAACGACAGCATCGCGGCTTCGCGGATGAAACCATAGTAGGCGTTATCGTTGATAAAAGGAAGGTAGTGACTATTCAGAAATGCCACCGACATCACAATGCCAATCAGAAATAGAAAATTGTATATTCCTGACAAACTGAGTTTTTCAACCTGTACGCGGTCTTTGATGATGTTTTTAACTGGTTCTTTTTTGTAATAATAGCTATCGAAAATAAAATAAATTACCAACAAAATTCCGTTCACAAAAGCCCATTCTTTAGTCAGATGGAAAAACCATTCAAATGGTGCGCCACGCAGATAAAGCAGGAACAATGGCGGGTCGCCGAGCGGTGTGAGCAATCCGCCAGCATTGGCTACGGTTGCAATAAAAAACAGAATGGTATGAACCTTGAATTGGCGTTGTGAGTTGGTTTTGATCACCGGACGAATCAACAGCATGGCAGCGCCGGTGGTTCCCATGAATGAGGCCAGAACGGCACCAATACCAAGAAAGATGGTGTTGATAAGCGGCTTGGCTTCAATATCACCTTTGAGCTGAATCCCACCGGTGATGATAAAAAGTGAACCTAACAACACAATAAAGGGAATATAGTCGAACACCATTTGATGAAGAAGCTTGTGCGAAAGCCCCCAGCTAATCAGCAAAATGGCTGTCGGTATCCCTAAAACAAGGCTGACAATCAGCTTATTCTTATTTTCTTCCCACCAATGACTGAAAAACAAAGGCCCCAAAGCAATGCTTAAAAGCATAGCAACAAAAGGCAACGATGCCCAAAGCGGAATAACTGCATGTGAATGTTCCATAAAACCTGATGTTTAAATAACGCCCGCAAAGGTAGTGCCCTTTTTCTATTATCAAGCTATTTGATAAACGAATTTGCCCAATCCTGAACCCCTCTTTTTATGATGTGGCATTGAAAGAAGGCAAAGGCGCCAAACATTTGACTATTTTTGCAGACCGAACGTTTGATGAACGATTTAAAAATGGCTCAAAAACCCTCAATTCCTAAAGGTACACGCGATTTCGGACCACAAGTAATGGTACGTCGCGATTATATTTTCGACAACATTCGCCGCGTATTTCGCTTGTATGGCTATCAGCCGCTCGAAACCCCCGCCATGGAACAGTTGAGCACCCTTCTGGGAAAATATGGTGAAGAAGGAGATAAACTTCTTTTTCGCGTTTTAAACTCCGGAGATTTTATTGCCGGATATCAAGGTGCAAATAATGAGCAGATTACATCGGCAGATTTGGTGTCGTACATCAGCGAAAAAGGCCTTCGGTACGATCTCACCGTACCTTTTGCGCGCTTTGTGGTGCAATACCGCAACGACATTACTTTCCCTTTCAAACGTTATCAGATACAGCCGGTATGGCGGGCCGACCGGCCACAAAAAGGGCGCTACCGCGAGTTTTACCAGTGCGATGTGGACGTGATAGGAAGCGATTCGATGCTCAACGAAGCAGAATTGGTTCAGATTGTGAATGATGTGTTTGAGAGGCTTAAAATCAGAGCCGTAATCAAAATCAACAACCGCAAAATATTGGCAGGAATTGCAAAATATATAGGCTATGAAGGCAGCCTGACCGATATTACCATTGCCATTGACAAACTCGACAAAATTGGCATTAACAATGTGAACAAAGAATTGGCCGAACGCGGACTGCCAGCTGAGGCCATCCAAAAGCTCCAGCCTGTGCTGTTCATGGATGGCGATAGTCGTGCCAAAGTGAGCAAACTCGAAGCCTTCATAGGCACTGACGAAACAGGAAAAAAAGGAATTGATGAAGTGAAAACCCTTTTTTCCTATCTTGAACAGTTGTCGCTCCAAATGCCTTACGAACTTGATCTGACACTTGCCCGTGGTTTGAACTACTATACCGGAGCAATTTTCGAAGTGAAAGCGCTTGATGCTCAAATTGGAAGTATCTGTGGCGGCGGTCGTTACGATGACTTAACAGGTATTTTCGGGCTGCCTGGTGTCTCGGGCGTGGGGATCAGCTTTGGTGCCGACCGCATCTACGATGTGATGACAGAGCTTGCGCTTTTCCCTGATCAAGCTGCCGAAACAACACAGGTTCTCTTTGTTAATTTCGGGTCTGAAGAAGAAAAATATTGTCTTCCTTTAGCTGACAGATTACGCCAAAATGAGATTAGCACCGAGATTTACCCCGAATCGGATAAGCTGAAAAAACAATTGAAATATGCCGACCAGAAAGGTATCCCCTTTGTAGTGATTGCTGGTGAAAGCGAAATGCAAAATCGAAAAGTCACTTTGAAAAACATGCGCACCGGCGAACAATTCGTCTTGGATATCGAAAATCTGGTTCCCCAACTTCAGCAACTTTTTTAAAAAATTTCGTCTATGCAATGGATGATTTGTTTCCTGATTAAAGTCAACCGGAAAGCCTTGTTTAGTTGAGCTCCCACTTCCCCAAACTTGCTTTTGGTAAAACGACCAAGAAAAACATTGACTTAATCACTTACATATCAATCGTTTATTTTAGTAATTTCATGAAAACACATCATATTTCCAGCGAAGAACTTCAGTTTCAGCAAATTTCCGATATCCTCAGCCAGAACTTCCGTTTACAGCTTTCGGATGAGGCTGCACAAAAAATTCAGGCTTGCCGCACCTATCTCGACCAAAAGATCGAGTCGTCCTCCGAACCTATCTATGGTATTACAACCGGCTTTGGTTCGCTTTGCGATAAAAGCATTTCCAAAAGCGATTTGGGTGCACTGCAAAAAAACTTAGTGATGTCGCATGCCTGCGGCACAGGCGAAGAAGTACCGCGCGAGATAGTGAAACTGATGCTGCTACTGAAAATACAGAGTCTTTCGTATGGTCATTCGGGCGTACAATTGGTCACCGTGCAACGGCTGATTGATTTTTTTAACCATGATGTATTGCCGGTTGTTTATGAGTTGGGTTCTTTGGGCGCCTCTGGCGACCTCGCACCATTGGCTCATCTGAGCCTTCCTCTCTTGGGTTTAGGCGAAGTGTTTTTTGAGGGAAAAGTGAGGCCGGCTGCCGAAGTGTTGCAGCATTTTGGCTGGCAAGCTGTCGAGCTTCAGTCGAAAGAAGGCTTAGCCCTGCTCAATGGAACCCAGTTTATGAGTGCCTATGGAATATACAGCCTGCTGAAGGCCACAAGGCTTTCCGATCTTGCCGATGTGATCGGAGCACTTTCGCTCGATGCTTTTGATGGCCGTATTGAGCCTTTCTTTCCATCTGTACACAGAGTGCGCCACCATCAGGGGCAAATAGAAACCGCCCGCCGTATCCGTGCTTTACTTCAGGGCAGCGAGCTCATTGGCCGAAAGAAAAATCATGTCCAGGATCCTTATAGTTTCCGTTGTATGCCTCAGGTACATGGCGCTTCCAAAGATGCCCTGAAATATGTGTCCGATGTTTTAAGCAACGAAATAAATGCAGTAACCGACAATCCAACCATCTTTCCGGATGAAGACCTGATTATTTCGGCTGGTAATTTTCACGGGCAGCCATTAGCTTTGGCTTTGGATCATTTGGCCATCGCTTGTGCCGAATTGGGCAATATCTCCGAAAGGCGAACCTATCAGCTTGTGCATGGCAAACGCGGCCTGCCTTCGTTTCTTGTGGCTGAGCCGGGTCTCAATTCCGGATTCATGATTCCGCAATACACCGCTGCCGGCATCGTGAGCCAAAACAAACAACTTTGCACACCCGCTTCGGTTGACTCCATCGAGTCATCGCAAGGTCAGGAGGATCATGTGAGCATGGGAGCCAATGCAGCAACTCGCACCTGGCGTGTCGTGTGTAATTTGGAACGCATTTTGGCCATAGAACTTTTCAACGCAGCACAAGCCCTTGATTTTCGTCGCCCCTTGAAATCAAGCGAACTCCTCGAAGAATTGGTGGCTCAATATCGTAAACAGGTGGTATTTGTTGATCACGACAAAGTGATGTATCCCGAAATCGAAAAAAGCGTACAGTTTCTGCAAAAGCTTGAATTCAAGCTACCTTGAAAATCAATCAGTACGCAATCAGCTTTCTTCAGATACTACTGATTTTCGTTGTCAAAAAGCAGAGAATAAGGCTTTTCGATGGCCGATGCAATTTGTGAAACCGAAACAAATTTGCTCCAACGTTGGAATTCCTTCCCTTCGAAAAACATAATCAAAGTGGGGTTTGAAAAAACGCTATAATGTGCTGTCAAGCCAGGGTATTTTTCAGAATTAACAAAAAGCAGGTCTATTTTTGAAAAATCGTTCTCGATCAAATCCTGAACTTTTGGCCGCAGGCTGAGGCAGGGGGCACAATGATCATTGAAGAAATAGAGCAAAATAGCAGAGTTTCCGGCAATCTTTTGTTGCAAAGCGGATAAATCCATGACAAATTTTTCGTGCAAAAGTAAGCCGTTATGCTTTTGAAACGACCTTTCAAATACAAAAAGACCGTTCGAAAGCTTTCATATGGCATCACTCAGATATAGGTGTGCTTGTTTTCTTTAATTTAGCCGGACGAAAATAAAAATGCTTTTTTGCGACAAACAATTTGATTATTAGCTGTATAAGTTGTTGATAAGTAAGAAAACCAACATAATCATAAACCTGAACAAAGGAAGAAAAAACTGAGAAACAAATGAACTCAATCGAAACCGACCCAAAACCAATGCGACCACTTTTGCTTACAGTATTTGCTATCCTAAGTTTCGTGGGAAGTGGCATGTCGGCACTCAGCAATCTGTTTGTTTATTTCAATCACCATCTGATTGTGGAGATGGTCAATTCGGGCATGTTCGACCAGTTTGCTTTTGATTTGAGTCTTTTTACCGATACCAATCGCAACTATTTCATTCTGATGGGCCTTTTGAACATTACTTCGTTTTCAGGAGTGCGGTTGATGTGGCAGCTTCGCTGGGCAGGCTTTCATTGGTATTCGATTTCACAACTACTGATGTTGATAGTCTCGACAATTTTTATTTACCGTCCGACAGGAATTTTCCCGATGTTTGATTTAATGCTGACTTTGCTCTTTATTTTAACCTATTTTCGTATGCGCGATCAAATGTCCTGAAACCATGAGAAAGACGATTCTTTCTAATTTTTTAGTGAATCGGATGATCCTGCTCACAGCCGTCATGTATCATTTCATCAACGGCAGCCTTTATTTTGCCGGGCTGGTCAAATTTGGAGCTGTTTTCGCGGTCCTTCATCAATATGCGGATTTGTCCGGCGTTTCTGAACAAGGACTGATGGCCTATTTTGCGCTATGGGCTGTTTTGTATTTTGGAATGGTTGCTTTGCTGTTTGCCTTGTGGTTCAGGCCGTACTGGTTATTTTTTGTCTTCATTTTTGCAACGAATCTGACAATAACAATACTTCGACTTTATTTTAGCGGGTTCAAAGCACATTTCAGCATTATATTTGAATGGGTATTGGTGGTATTGATTGGAATAAGCTTTTCGGCTTTGATCTTACGTCATTTTATCCGTATCAAAATTGCTGCGCGTAAGCTTGCAGAAGCCTCCACCAATGAGGCCCATCATCCATCGGACGAAGAATAAACTGCTATTTTCATCGTGGATTTCTCCGGTTTTTGAACGAAAAAAGCTTAAAACATCCGTAAGTAGGCTTTTTTGGCGCTGATAATTGTTTTGTTTCTCACATTTATTCATTTTTTGTATATATCTAATACACAATCATATATCTTTTTTTTTGAAAATCGTCGGCGCGAAAAACTTCAGAAATGCGATCAAAATTTAAAAAAACCATTTTATTGTTTGGATTTATTCCCTATCATTGTGGGCTGATTTGCATAAAAAAACTTAACAAGTGCAAAAATGTTTTAATTAATCATTCACTAACCAAAATTCTAACGTATGAGAAAAATTGCGATGATGCTGGTTTTTGCCTTCGCCTTAATGTCGGGGAGCGTGTTTGCGCAAACCAAGACAGTATCGGGGAAAGTAACCAGTTCACAGGATGGTCTTGGAATTCCGGGTGCAACCGTCCAGATCAAGGGGACGACAATCGGTGCAATCACCGATCTTGATGGAAAATACTCTATCAACGTTTCCCCAGCACACAAAACTCTTGTGTTTTCGTATGTTTCGATGAAAACTGTAGAGATTGCCATTGGCACTCAAACCACCATCAATGTTGTGATGGAGCCGGATGTGGTGCAAATTGATGAGATTGTTGTAACAGCTTTAGGTATCTCGCGTGAGAAAAAATCACTGGGATATACGGTACAAGAAGCCAGCGGACAGGAAATGGTTCGTGCTGCCAACCCCAGCTTTGAATCAACATTGTCGGGCAAATTTGCTGGCGTACAGGTTCGCCAGTCGTCGGGGATGCCCGGTGCTCCTTCGCAGATCTATATCCGTGGTGCCCGTGCATTCAGCGGCAACAATGCGCCTTTGTATGTTGTTGACGGTATGCCTATCGCCAGCGAAAGTGACTATACTTCAAACGTTACCGGATCGGCTTACTCAAACCGCGCTGCGGATATTGACCCCAATGATATTGAGTCTATCAACGTACTCAAAGGCCAGGCTGCTGCTGCACTTTATGGTCAGCGTGCCTCTAACGGGGTTATTATCATCACCACCAAAAAAGGAAAAGGTCTTGCCGCAACCGGGAAACCAGTGGTTACTTTTAGCAGCAGCTATGTAATGGACAATGTTTCCAGACTTCCCGAAGTTCAAATGGTGTATGCTCAAGGCTCGGGCGGAAATTATGCTCCTGCCAGCTCATTCACCTGGGGCCCAAAAATTACTGACCTGCCAAAGAATGCAACTTATGGCGGCGATAATTACGACGGCCACGCCGGAGAATTCTTTGACCCGTATAAAGGCCAATGGGTAAAACCAACAGCTTTCAACAACCCTGAAGCATTTTATGACAAAAATGGCTACACCTTTAATAATAGCATCAACATCAGTAATGCCACCACCATGGGTAACTATTCCATTGGCTTTGGTAGCACCAATCAGGTTGGTATTATTAAAGAAACCGGTATGGACAGATACAATGCCAAGCTGGCTGGCGATTTCAGACTGAATGACAAATGGAATGCCGGTTTCTCGGGTAATTTCTCCGATTCAAAAGTTGATAAGCTGCCTTCGGGTAACGATAGCTGGCTGTTCACTGTTTATGGTGCACCTGCTTCTTTTGACCTCAAAGGAACTCCTTATCATCAGGAAGGTACCAATGGTAAATATCGTCAGATCAGCTACCGTCGTGGAGCCGTTGGATCGAACCCTTATTGGGCTCTAGAAAACAACAGCTACCAGGAAGCTACAAAGAGGTTCTTCGGAAACGGATATATCGAATTTAAACCCGCATCGTGGGCTGCAATTAAATATCAGATCGGTACTGACTTCTATACTACCAATAACTTAGATTATACCGAAATGGGTGACGGCGACTTACCCACAGCAGCAATGTACCCAAAACCAAATAATCCGGTTTATGGTTACCTAGCTCCAACAGGCGGTGTGATAGATCATTATGGTGTTACCAAAAGAGTGGTTAACTCCTTACTCACGGCAACACTCACTCATAGCTTCACCGAAAACCTTCATGGTAGTCTTGTTTTAGGAAATGAAATTGATGATAACCACAGGGAACACTACAGCTCTTATGGTCAGGGATTTACCACTCCGGGTTGGAATAGCTTAGCCAATACCAATACCCAAACATCTGGCTATTATACTTACAATCGTCGGACAGCAGGGTTCTTTGGTAACCTTAACTTGGATTACATGAGCATGTTGTACTTCAACCTGACCGGCCGTCAGGACGTTGTTTCCTCAATGCCTCGCAACAACCGAACTTTCTTCTATCCTTCAACTTCATTGTCGTGGGTATTTACCGAACTCCCAAGCCTGAGAGAAAATAAAGTCCTGTCGTTTGGTAAGGCTCGTCTCTCATATGCAGAAGTTGGTCAGTCGGCTGATGATTTCTATGGAGCACCTTATTTTGTTACCGGTGGTGCATCAAGCGGATTCCTTGATTATGGTGTAATTTATCCTTGGCAAGGTGTTACCGGTTACAAGCTCAGCTCGACCATCTATGACCCGAACCTTGTGCCACAGAACACAAAAACCGTTGAATTCGGATTTGACCTCCGCTTCTTCAACAACAGAATTGGCCTCGACTATAGCTTCTTTAATCAGGTAGCGAAAGACCAGATCTTTGCCGTTCCGATGGCCGGATCAACCGGATATTCTCAGATGGTGATGAACGCTGGTGAAATGAGCGGTGTTGGTCATGAAGTGATTCTGACCCTCAAACCAGTGATGACTAAAAACTTTGACTGGGTTATCACCACCAACTTCTCAAAACTCGTGAACGAAGTAGTTGAACTGGCTCCAGGTGTCGAAAATATTAGCCTTGGCGGTTATGTTACTCCCAATATCAGGGCATCTGCCGGCGATACATATCCTGCTATCTACGGCGAAAGATTCGTTCGTGATGCTCAGGGACGCATCCTCGTAAACGAAGATCCAAACGATGACGGCTATGGTATGCCTATGGTTGGTGAATTTGGAAAGATCGGTGATGTTTCTCCCGACTTTATCCTCACCGTAAATAACGCTTTTACCCTGTTTAAATATGTGAACCTTTTTGCTCAGGTTGACTGGAAGAAAGGCGGACAAATGTATAGCGGCAGCAATCGTCTGATGGACCTCTACGGAACTTCAAAACGTACTGAAGACCGCACTACACCCTTCATCTATGATGGATACCTCTCAAATGGCCAGCCAAACAACATCCAGCGCGGTGGCGAAACAGATCCGAATGCATATGAGATTCTCTATTCAAGCGTACTCGATGCCCTTAGCGAAGCTCATATTTATGGAACATCGTTCGTGAAACTGAGAGAATTAGGTGTTTCGTTTAACCTGCCCAAGAAAATGATCTCTGGCCTGAGACTTAGCCAGGCATCAATCGGATTTGTAGCCCGTAACATCATCCTGTGGTCAGAACTGCCTTATTTCGACCCAGAAGCATCTCAGGGCCAGGGTAACATGACCAGCGGTATGGACTATATGTCGCTGCCACAAACAACTTCATACGGTTTCAACCTTAACTTAACTTTTTAATCACTAAAAATTGATCATGAATATGAAAAAGATATTGTCATTGATGTTGATTTCCGTATTGCTCTTTTCTTGTAGTGAAGATAAGATGGATGAAATCAACAAGGATCTCAACAATACGACTGAGATGCAGTCGCAAAATCTGCTGCCCGACCTGTTGCTGAAAAGTGGCTTCGAGTCTACGGCTACTGATATTGCCTGGTATGCTACCGTTTATATTGAGCATAATGCCGGAACATGGAACCAGTCGTATCAGGCCGATCGTCGTATTGCACAGAACGCTTCATCCCTGTTGAACAACAGTTGGAACTCGCTCTACGATGTGATGAATATTTCTGCTACTATTATCAAAGCTACCGACCCACAAACAGGTTCCGAGCCTACGGATTTCTTCTCAAGAGGTCTGGCTGAAGTCATGCTGGCTTACAACCTTGCCATTGCAACTGATGGCTGGGGAGAAGTTCCTTACACCGAAGCATTTAAAGGAATAGAGAACATCAATCCTAAATTCGACAAACAATCAACGCTTTATCCTAAAATTCAGGAATTGCTCGATGCAGCTATTACCGACTTAGGGAAAGCCACGATGACTTACGCCACGAAAGATTATATCTATCACGGTAACAAGGCGGCATGGATCAAGGCTGCTTATGCATTGAAGGCCCGCTATGCCCTTCGCTTGACCAAAATTAACGAAAATCAGGCAGCTCAGGAAGCATTAGCTGCCATACCTAATGCCTTCACAAGCAATGCTGATGCCATGTTGCTGGGTGGCTTTGTTGTTGACCTGCCGGGAGCAAACCCCTGGGGCGAATTCTGGTACAACCGCGACCACCTGTCAGTTTCGACAACTATCTTTGATATTATGGTTGATCGCAACGATCCCCGCATGGATACCTATTTCAGCTCTACCGATCCTGCCGACATTGCTCCTATTGGCGCAGCTAATCAGGTACAAGGTGGTTATTCCCAGTCAAACTTTACCAATTCATGGGATGCTTTTGAATCACCTATCCTTATGTTTACCTTCCACGAACTGAAATTTATCGAAGCTGAAGCTAAATTCCGCACCGGCGATGCCACCTGGACAACTTCGCTGCAGGAAGCTATCCAGGCATCGTTTGATTTTGTTGGCGTGGATGGCGCTGCCGACTACTATACCAATAACGTGGCTCCCAGGCTGACTGCCGGTAACGAGTTGAACGAAATTCTCACTCAGAAATATATCGCTTTCTTCGACCGCGAAGCTATTGAAGCCTATAACGACTATCGTCGTACCGGAATCCCCGAAATGAAGAACCCCAACAATGCTACCGTTGGCTTTATCTGGAGATTCCCATGGGCTTTGAGCGAGGTATCATCCAACTCAGCTAACGTTCCCAGCTTCACCATCTTCGACAAAGTATGGTGGGCCGGTGGTAACGAATAGTTTGCTGCTGTTCTGAAAAAAAAGGTTGCCCCAAGAGGGCAACCTTTTTTTATACTCCAACAAAGAGGTTGGACGAAAAAAATAGAAAATTTACAACTGAAAAACGGTTAAAAAAGGAAAAACTTCGACGTCAAAACGCCGAAGTTTTCATTGTAGCGGGGGCAGGATTCGAACCTACGACCTTTGGGTTATGAGCCCAACGAGCTGCCTCTGCTCCACCCCGCAGTGTAAAGTCCAATTTTGGACAATTGGAGTGCAAAGATAAATTTTGTTTCTTTGCAAAACAAGAATTTAGGGGAAAAAATAATTACATGACACATAAGTCGGGCTATGTCAACATCATAGGAAATCCAAATGTTGGCAAATCAACATTGATGAACGTGCTGGTTGGCGAAAAACTCTCCATCATCACCTCAAAAGCACAGACAACCCGGCATCGCATTCTGGGAATTGTGAACGATGATGATTTTCAGATCGTTTTTTCCGACCTCCCGGGAATCATTCATGCGCCGGCCTATAAAATGCACGAGTTGATGAATAACCATATCAACACTGCTCTGATTGATGCCGACCTGATCCTTTATGTGGTGGATGTGACTGAGAAAACAGATCATCAGCCCAATATCCAGCGCCTGAATGAAACCAGTATCCCTGTATTTGTTCTATTGAATAAAGTTGATCTTTCCACGCAGGTCGAAATTGCCGAGATGATTAAGGTGTGGAATGAGCGAATGCCCGACGCCTGGGTTTTACCCATTTCGGCAATTCACCAGTTCAATACCGACGGACTGATGCAGCGTATTGTGGAAATGCTTCCCGAATCACCTCCTTATTTTCCAAAAGATGAGTTGACCGACAAATCCATGCGTTTTTTTGTTTCGGAAATCATAAGGGAGAAAATTCTTCTTCATTACAAACAGGAAATTCCCTATTCAGTTGAAGTAGCTGTTGATTCTTACGAAGAAAGTGAAAAGCTTGTTCGGATTAACGCCCTGATATACGTTGCCCGTGAATCACAAAAAGCCATCATTATCGGGAAAAATGGCGCCGCTGTCAAAAGGGTGGGAACCGAAGCCAGGATTGATATGGAAGAATTTATTGGCAAAAAGGTGTTCCTTCAGCTTAATGTGAAAGTGATGAAAGACTGGCGCGACAATGAAACACAACTCAAACGCTTTGGTTACGACGAAAATTTAAAAAACGCAGAAAAAACATAACTTATGGGAAGTATCATTGCCATCGTGGGCAGACCGAATGTTGGAAAATCAACTTTGTTTAACAGGTTAGTCAAAGCACGGCAGGCCATTGTTGAAGAGACTGCCGGTGTGACGCGCGACCGACACTATGGAGTGAGCGATTGGAATGGAAAATCATTCCACCTGATTGATACAGGCGGTTATGTGGTTGGCTCTGACGATGCTTTTGAGACTGAAATTCGCAAACAGGCGGCGTTGGCAATGGAAGAAGCGGACATTATTTTATTTGTGGTTGATGCCGTTGATGGAATGCATGTGCTAGATGAAGAGGTTGCAGCTTTGTTGAGACAATCCAAAAGAAAGGTGTATGTTGTTGCCAACAAGGTGGACAACTTTGACCGAAATATATTGGCGCAGGAATTTTATGCGCTTGGATTGGGTGAGGTTTATCCCGTTTCGGCCATCAATGGATCCGGTACCGGCGACCTTTTGGACGAAGTGGTAAAATATGTCTCTGACGAGGGGGTAGAGGATGATGCCGGTATTCCGCGCTTCACGGTAGCCGGACGACCAAATGTGGGAAAATCGTCGCTTATCAATGCGTTTCTCGGTGAAGAGCGCAACATCGTTACACCGGTAGCCGGCACCACACGCGATGCTGTTCATACCCGCTTCAATGCCTTCAACATGAATTTTATCCTTGTAGATACGGCCGGAATACGGAAGAAAGCCAAAGTCTTCGAAAATATTGAGTTCTATTCGGTGATGCGCTCCATTCGTGCAATCGAAGAAAGCGATGTGGTATTGCTGCTCATTGATGCCACACAGGGCTTCGAATCGCAGGACATGAATATCATGCGCCTTGCCGTCAGAAATCGCAAAGGATTGGTCATCGTTGTCAATAAATGGGATTTGATCGAAAAAGATTCAAACACCCATCTGGCGTTTGAGCGAATAATCCGCGAAAAAATGTCGCCGTTTGTTGATGTACCCATTGTGTTTACTTCGGTCATTCATAAGCAGCGTATATTCAAAACCTTAGAACTTGCTCATCGGGTTTATGAGAACCGCAAACGACAGGTTCCAACTGCACGTCTCAACGAAATCCTGTTGCCCATTATACAGGCATTCCCGCCTCCAACGGCCTCACGAGGCCATTTTATCAAAATCAAATATATCACCCAGTTGAAGTCGGCAACTCCGCAATTTGTGTTTTTCTGTAATTTTCCAAACGATGTAAAAGAATCCTACAGCCGTTTTCTCGAAAATAAAATCAGAGAAAATTTTGATTTCACAGGCGTACCGATTCAATTATATTTCCGTCAAAAATGAGCGAAACAGTTCGGATTGATAAATATCTTTGGGCCAGCCGTGTGTTTAAGACGCGTTCTTTGGCCAGTGACGCATGCAGAGGTGGAAAGGTGAAAATAGATGGGAAAGCCATTAAACCCTCGCGCGAAGTGAAAGAGGGCGACATCATCACGGTGCAGCTTTCCGGGATAACAAAAACCATTCAGGTTAAACTTGCTGCAACCAATCGCGTTTCGGCCAAATTGGTGAACGGCTTACTCGACGACCTTACACCGCCTGAAGAATATGAACGTTTTGAATTACTGAAAGAATTCAAATCGGGCCAAAGACAACGAGGAACAGGAAGACCAACCAAGAAAGAACGGCGTGAGTTGGATTTGTTTAACGATTTTGATTTGAACGATTAGTTTTTTTTGATCAAATATTTATGAATCATATAGTGAGCTGGTTACGACTTTTTGTTTTTACGCTTACTTCTCTTATTTGGCAGTATGGTTTTGCACAGCTTGTCGTACCGGAAAATGGCTTTTCTATTGGGTTTTACAATGTGGAGAATCTTTTCGACACGATCAATGATCCCCTGACGCGGGACGAAGATTTTTTGCCGGAATCCAAAATGGGCTGGAATACCGTAAAATATTTCCACAAATTAGATAATTTGGCACGGGTGATCGCAGCCATGGATACGACCGGATTTCCTCACTTTCTCGGACTCTCCGAAGTTGAAAACAGTTTTGTGCTGAACGACCTTGTGGCACAGCCTCAGATCAGCGATGCCGACTACGGGATTATTCACGTTGAAGATACCGATCCGCGTGGCATCGAAGTAGCTGCATTATACCGCCGGAATTATTTTCAACCTGTTGAAGTACGGGTTTTCCGGCCAATAGTGCTTGAAAGAGAACAACGCCATATCCTTTATGTAAAAGGCCTTATTGCCCGTGGCGATACCCTTCATCTTTTTGTCAATCACTGGAATTCGCGCTATGGAGGTGTTGAAAAAACCAAAAACGCACGAAAACGTTTAGCCATTGCCCTCAGACAAAGAACCGATTCGATTCTCAATTTAAACCCGTTTGCCAATATTGTGATTATGGGTGACCTGAATGATAATCCCACCGACGAAAGTTCAACCCTTTATTTGAAAGCCTTACCGGTTGAGTCAACCGTTCACCCGGCACAGCTTTACAACCTTGCCCTCGAACCTTATGAAAATGGTGAAGGATCTTACTTCTATAAACAATGGGACTTGTTCGATCAAATCATTGTTTCCTCATCGTTGATTCAGGGTCAGCCGCTTGGTGTTTCGAAACAACAGATCATCCGTTACGACTGGATGCTTTTTTTTCCGAATCAAGGACCACCGCGCCCGAACCGGTCGAGCGGAGGCGGACGTTATTATGGCGGTTTTAGCGATCATCTGCCGGTAATGGTCAGGCTTTTTCTGAATTGAAAAGACAGATCATGGCCATAATTGCTACCTTTGCAATAGAAACAAAATGGCAGTGAATTATTCAGACCGAAACGACCGCATGGCCACCGAACCCATTATCCGACTGAAGGATTTGTCAGTTTTTCAGCGTAAAAATCTGGTTTTGACCAAAGTGAACCTGAGCCTTTACAAAGGTGAGTTTGCCTATCTGATCGGGAAAACCGGAAGCGGCAAAACCAGCCTGTTGAAAACCCTCTATGGCGAACTTCCGGTGATTGACGGAAACGCCTGGGTGGCAGGTTTCGATCTGAAAAGTATCAAACGGAAAGAAATACCGCTTTTACGCCGAAGGTTAGGCATTGTATTCCAGGATTTTCAACTTCTTGAAGATCGGTCGGTGGCCGAAAATCTGATGTTTGTGCTCAAAGCTACAGGCTGGAAAGATAAAAAACTCATCGAACAGCGTATTCAGGAAGTGCTTTTGCAGGTTGATCTGGTCGTGAAAGCCTACAAAATGCCGCATCAGCTTTCGGGTGGCGAACAACAACGGGTGGCCATTGCAAGGGCTTTGCTCAACCGCCCTGAGGTTATTTTGGCCGATGAACCAACGGGCAATCTTGATCCTGAAACCTCAAACGGAATTCTGCGCCTACTGATGAGCATTAGCGAAAGTGGTCAGGCCGTGGTGATGGCCACACACAACTACAACCTGATTCATAAATTTCCGGCACGTATTATCAAGTGCGAAGAGGGAACCCTAGTGTTCTCAACCAATCAGCTCGATTAAACGATCAACGTTATGCCCGTTATGGTAAAGCATTCCAAGCTTATGGGCCCGTCGCGCAATCTCTTTTTTACTGAAACTTCGCCGCATCAGTTTCTTGATTTGTTGTTTCATCGAAAGTGCATCATTGGCTAAAATGCACAGTTCGTCCACCGCGCTGCCACTCAGCATTTTGTCGTTAACTAAGCAAAATCTGCCATTGTATAGTGTGTTTAATAGCTTTAGTTTTAGACCCGTAGCCTGAAAAGTGAGAGAAATATTTACGTGCGCATTATTGATAAGATCGAAAAGTTCTTCATCAGTCGGATTGGCCACCAACTTCACATTGGGCATGGTTTCTACCTGTTTTTGGAGGCTCTGTGGCGGATTAAGCCCGGCAATGATCAAAGGAATATTCAGGTCGTTAAAGACTTCCTCGGTAAGATATTTGACAGCGGTTTTGTTTTCGGCCACCGAAAGATTCCCATGATACAACACATAATCCCCTTTCCCGTTTTGCGACTTCACTTCACGGTGCGGATGAAATGCCGGGATAAAAACAACATGGTCATAACGGGAAGAAAAATATTGCTCGTCCTTTTTTGAAATGGCGACAATATGACTGGCTCTCAGTAAAATACTCTCAAATTTTTTGAGCTTTTTGGCTTCATTGTAGTAGTAGTATTTCTTCAGAATATCAGTTTCAACCTGTGCCAAATGGTGATAATATTCATGTTCGATATTGTGAGTCCGCACAATCAGATTGCGTCCATTGAAACGCAAATCGTTGAGCGGAAGGCATGAATGCAGGCCTTCGAGCAGAATAGGATAGCGATCGGCTAAAAGCTGGTCAATGAGTTTTTCCGAATTACGTGAAATGACAATATAGGGGAGGCTGGTAAAAAGATTCTTTTTGGAAATGTCGCGTTTGTAATAATGTACACTCTCACAGTACTGTTTGAGCTCATCAGCCTGCTCTCTTCCATATTCGAAAGCATGGAGATGTATTTTTATCCCTTTGGATGCCAATGCCTTAATCTTGTAAAAAACATCTATTACACCGCCGTAATTGGCAGGCCAGGGCACATCGAACGACACGATATGCAAGTGTTTGTCAACGGTACTTTTCATACAAGCGGAGTAATGTTTTTTCTTCTTTTTCCCAACATAAATCTTGTGCGGCAATTTTGGTGTTGACTTTCCAACGGTTGTAACGTGCAGGGTCAGCAAAGATGTCTTCAATTGCCTTGGTAATTGTGCCGGGTTCATGGTCAGAGATAAAAGTGCCTACATCATAAGTTTCGATCACTTTTTTTATTTCCGGGAGCGGGCTGGCCAGCACAGGAATGCCGGCATGGATATAATCAAAAAGCTTGTTGGGAAGACTAAAGCGGTAATTGATATTGGTGTCTTTATCCAAAGTCAGACCAAGGTCAGCAAGGGCTGTAAAGCGCATCATTTCCGAATATGGCATCCGGCCTTTGAAAATGACGCGGTCTTTGATACCGCACTCTTCGACCATTGTCTTTAGTTGTTCAATCACATCGCCTCCGCCTATGATTAACAATACGTAATCACTGAGATATTGCATGGCCAGCACTAATTCTTCGGCACCCCGTTGAATATTGATGCCTGAACCTTGAAGCACCAGCACTTTTTTTTCGGCAGGCAAGCCTGCCTGACTTTTTTCAAAAACAAATTCTTCAGAAAAAGATGGGGGAATGTTGCGGACCACAACAACATTAATCCGGTACTTTTCCCGAAAAAGTTGTGCGATAGATTCATTCACGGTAATCATCGTACCGATCCGCGGCAGAATGGCTTCTTCAATGCGTTTCCAAACTAACTGAACAGCAGGACGATGAACAAGTTCGGGTGTTTCGGTAAAATATTCATGGCTGTCGTAAACTAAGCGGGTGTGTCGAAGCCTCGAAATGAGAAAGTTGGGCAAAAGTGTATCCAGATCGTTTGATACCAAAAGATGATGCCGGTTAAAAAGCAAAAAGAAGAACAACCTGAAGTTGAATGCTGCATAAAACAATGGTCCTTTCGAAAAAGGAATCCGCATCCTGTGAATTGTATAGGGTCGTGAAGGCATCGGCGGGCTCGAAGGAAGAACACGTCCCACAAGCAATACCTCAAAGCCTGATTTTTGCAGAGCAAGACAGGTTTTGTGAACCCTCTGGTCGGTAACCAGATCGTTGATGACCGAAACGATTGCTTTTTTCAAGTAAAAAGAATCAAATCAATGGAATAAATATGATGTAACTTAAAACTGAAAAGTTGCTTCTTTTATTGTTGAAAAACATATCTTTGACAAAATTTTCAGGGCTTGTGTTGCATCGAAACTTTTCATTGAGATCTTATAATTCTTTCGGTCTTGATGTGGCTGCATCATATTTTGTTCAAATCAATGATCTGAGCGACCTCGAAGATCTCTACAAATCGGAATTGTGGAAACGGGAGCGAAAGCTGATTCTCGGCGGCGGGAGCAACACTTTGTTTTTAGACGACTATTTTGAAGGCCTTGTCCTGTGGGTCAACAATAAAGGCATCAGCCTGTCCGAAACAAAAAATGACATGGTGAGGGTGAGTGTCGCTGCAGGAGAAGACTGGCCCGGTTTTGTTCAACAAATGTTGAACCAGGGATTAGGGGGGCTCGAAAATCTAAGTCTTATTCCGGGAAAAGTTGGGGCTTCACCCATTCAGAATATCGGTGCTTACGGTGTTGAAGTCAAAGATGTTTTTCAAGGTCTCCTTGCTTTTGATATGGAAACGGGCGTTATCGTTGATATTTCTGCCAAAGAATGTGATTTCGGCTATCGTAGCAGCGCCTTTAAAACCGTTTGGAAAAATCGTTTTCTGATTATTTCGGTTGATTTTTTGTTGAGTACCAAACCACAGCTAAAACTTGATTATGGCGCCATTCGTGCCGAACTTTTGCGAATGGGGGTGAGGGAGCCTGGTATTCGTGAGGTCGGCTTAGCAGTGAGCAACATTCGTCGGAGCAAACTCCCTGATCCTTCACAGCTTGGCAATGCCGGCAGTTTCTTCAAAAATCCGGTCGTTCATCAGCTTGTTTTCAACGACCTTAAACAAGAGTTTACCGATATTGTCGGTCATCCCGATAAAAATCAGACTGTGAAACTGTCTGCCGCATGGCTTATCGAGCGGGCCGGATGGAAAAATCGTCGTAAAGGCAATGTTGGTGTGTTTCAGCATCAGGCTTTGGTGATCGTGAATTTCGGCAATGCCACCGGACGCGAAATTTTTGGATATGCCATGGAAATCCAACATTCGGTGAAAGAAATGTTTGGCATTGAACTGGAACCTGAAGTCAATTTTGTTTAAAGTTAACTTATCTCAATTCAATCAACCAGATTGTCCTTTCCAGGCTTTTAAAAGGTATTTGTTGATTCGCCGGGCAATAAGAGGCCCACTGTAAATGAAACCGGTGTAAATCTGAACCAAATCGGCGCCGGCATTGAGCTTTTCTAATGCGTCTTCAGGACTCATGATACCTCCCACACCAATGATTGGGAATGCTTTTCCGGATTTATGAGCCAGATAACGGATTATTTCCGTTGCACGGTCGCGTAGCGGTTGCCCGCTCAAACCGCCATTGCCAATTTGGGCAATTGTCTCCTTGTCGGTTTGCAGACCATGACGCGTAATGGTGGTGTTCACAGCAACCACACCATCAATACCGGTGGTTTTCACCATTTCGATGACTTCATCGAGTTGCTGGTTGTTGAGGTCGGGCGATACTTTTAAAAGTATGGGTTTGCGCAACGGACGGCTGTTGTTGATTTGTTGCAGACGAGTTAAAATAGCGGTCAGTGCTTCCTGATCCTGTAGCTCACGTAAGTCGCTGATATTTGGGCAACTGACGTTGACTACAAAGTAATCCACAAAGTCAAAAAGACCTTCAAAGTTTTTCACATAATCTTCAATGGCGTGGGAGTTTGGGGTAGCGGTATTTTTTCCGATATTTCCACCGATAATGGTGCGATGAGGAGCCTTGAGTTTTTGAACGGCAGCTTCTAACCCTTGATTATTGAATCCCATGCGGTTGATGATGCCTTTGTCGGCCACTAATCTGAACAGCCGTGGTCTGGGGTTTCCGGGTTGGCCTTTGGGTGTTACTGTTCCAACCTCGATATGTGAAAATCCAAGAGCCGAAAGCTCGTTAAACACCTCAGCATTCTTGTCGAATCCGGCTGCAATGCCCACCGGATTTTGAAAGGTCAGTCCAAACAACCGACGCTCAAGCAAAGGATGTTTTACGGTGGTCAAGGCGCTCATGCAGCTCCTTACGCCCGGAATCCTGAAACCAAAACGAAGCAGCCTGACAACCACATGATGAATGTTTTCAGGGTCGAAACGAAACAAAAGCGGCCGAAGAAAGCATCGGTATATCATGGGTCAAAAGCGGGTTGCTGTTTTATGAAGAAGGGGCTTCTTCTTGCGGATTTACTTTTGCTTCGCCTTCGGATGGGTTTTCGTTGAAGTCGAGCAAACCTTTTTGCTGCAATAACTGATACCACGAAAAAACTTTACGCATATCTGAAACATAGACTGATTCAACCGAATAGTCGGGAACAGCCAGCTCGAACTTTGCAGCCAACTCATTGTTTGAAAGTTTCTTGAAATCGAAATCTAGGGTTTCGCCAATATTTCTACGAATATTTTTAAAAACTTCTTTCAAAGGCCGGTCTTCGCCAGTGGTATAGATGCTGATTTCTTCTAAAACACTCAGTTTCTCGTGCGCAAAAGCAGCAAAACGTTTGCCATCGAGCAGCGATTCAACCAGCACATTATTTTTCCCTTGTCCAATCATCTGATAGAGCCCGGGTTTACCACCAATGGCCACGATTTTACTTAGATCCATAGTCGAAAAATTTTTGCAAAAATAGTTTTTTTCGGTCTTTCCGCGGGAATCTACACATCCGATCCGATTTCAACGAATAGGCATTTTCTCAAAAAACTTTATTTTTGAATGGGATTTCACGAATACCCGCGCTTTAATGAGCTTTAAAAAGTTTTCACTTGCTATCTTTTTAGTGTTGTTTGGCTATACGGTATTTAGCCAACAAACGTCGAGGCTTGCTCAAAATCCCGTTTGGCTTCATCCTGCCGATAGCCTCCAACAGATGCGGCTACGCTATACGGTGGCCGGCCTGAGCATTGGATATGGAGCAACGCTATTGGGTCTGAGTGAGTTGTGGTATAAAGGCTATCCACGTTCGTCGTTTCATTTTCTCGATGATGCACGCGAGTGGCAGCAGGTGGATAAGGCCGGGCACACGGTAACAGCTTATCTTGAAGCGCGTTACTTTAGTCAAATGTTCCGTTGGACCGGAATGCCCCAACGTAATGCCGCCTTGTGGGGAGGCTTTGTGGCTTTTATGGCCCAAAACACCATTGAGGTTTTCGATGGATTTTCGGCTCATTGGGGGGCATCGCCCAGCGATGTGGTTGCCAATCTGCTCGGCGCTGCGGCGATGACAAGTCAGGAATTGCTCTGGCAGGAACAACGTATCTTACTTAAAGTGATGCCGCATTTTGTTTCGTATCCTGAAGCGGAATTGCAGCAAAGAGCCGACGACCTATACGGCAAAACAGCGCTGCAGCGTTTTATCAAAGACTACAATGCCATTAATGTTTGGCTAAGCATAAATCCGGCTTCATTTTTTCCTCAACAGAAAAAAGCTCGTTGGCTGAATGTAGCCATTGGTTATGGGGCAGGTGGGATGTTTGGTGGTTATAAAAATGAGTGGTACGATCGGGACGGAGTCTATCATAATCGTGAAGATGTGGTACGATACAGAAAAATTTTTCTTTCTTTAGATGTTGATTTTCATCGAATTCCCACACGGTCGCCGTATCTTAGGATGCTGTTCGATGTGTTGAACATCGTGAAAGTGCCGGCTCCGGCCATCGAATGGAACACCAAAGGACAGATTCTTTTCCATCCGCTGCTATAAAAATTCTGTTGCAGTGCCGAAAATTCTTTTTTCTACTTCGCTGAATCAATTTGGAAAGGGAATAAATAAGCTCAAGCCGGCTACGTAGGCATTGGCCTCATTATGGAAAGGGCTAATTTTGCCGCTTTGTTCAAATGAGGTTTGACGCAATGAGGCAAAAGAGTGTTTGGATTAGCAAATTGATGGTTAGTTTCCTGATATTTACCGTTTTATCGGAAGTGGCTTTAGCTCAGGACGATAAATCATGGAAACAGCGTTTTGAGGCGTATGGTTTTGTTAAAAGTGATTTTTGGGTGGATAGCCGTAAAGTGGATGGCGCTCGCGATGATTTGATTGTGTTTTATCCTAAAGAGCCTCAATACGACTTAGCAGGGAATGACCTCAATGCGGGACTTAACGCTAATTTCAGTGCTATCAGTACACGTCTTGGACTCAAAATCAACGGAACGGAATTGCTTCATGCCAAAGTAATGGCCCTGGTTGAAGGCGATTTTACGGGTGTTACCAATTCTGACATTAACGGATTGAGGCTGCGGCATGCCTATATCCGGATGAACTGGGCAAATGACGAGTTGCTGCTTGGGCAATACTGGCATCCGATGTTTGTTCCGGAGGTGTTTCCCGATATTTTGTCGCTTAATACCGGCGCGCCTTTCCAGCCTTTTATCCGAAACCCCCAGCTCAGCTATCGTCATTTTGCAGGGAAGATTGTGTTGACTGCTGCCCTCATCATGCAACGCGACAACAGCAGCGACGGGCCGTTGGGGCGCAGCCATCTTTATATGCAGGAAGCCGGAATTCCAAACAGCCATCTTCAGCTCTTCTATAAAAATGAAAATTTTGTGGTGGGTGGAGCGCTCGATCATAAAATGATCAGACCTCTCAAAGTCACGGCTTTGAACTTCGAAAACAAACAATATCTCTCTTCATTTTCCGGTATGGCATTCTGGAAATGGAAAAACAAAAAGTCGGATGTGGCCATGAAAGCCATTTTCGGACAAAATCTTACCGAGCATCTGTTGTTGGGCGGCTATGCCGTAGCCTCGCGCGACACATTGACCGGTATTGAAGCCTACACTCCGTCGAATCACCTTTTCCTTTGGGGCGACATGCATTATGGTCAGGAGTTTCAATGGGGATTGTTTGCCGGTTATGCCAAAAATTTTGGGACTTCTTCACGAAATATTGGCCAATATTTTGGTAAAGGACTCAATATCAATCAGATGTTTCGTGTTTCGCCAGGCATCACCTGGAGATCTGGTCCGCTCAATCTGGCCTGTGAGCTGGAATGGACGGCTGCCTCATTTGGCCATCCCGATGAGTTCGGGAAGGTGAAAGAAAACAGCCTGACGCATAACGTCAGGCTGTTGCTCGGAGCTATCTATATGTTCAACAATAAGTTGTGATAGCTTGTTATAGTTTATCCGTAAACGTGGAGATAGGCACCTTTGCTGAAAGTTTGTTTCGGCCATAGGCCGTGTGCAGCGACTCTTCGGAAAGTATGCCGTAGTTATGGATCAGCCAGAAAATACTCATCATGGCAACATTGCGCGAACCCGCCATTGCCCTGAGGTCGGCCGTAACGATACGGGCTTTGGTTTCGGGCGCCTCGAGTGTGCTGTCGAGAATCACCACTGAGTCAATGGCATTTTTGATACGCGGCATCGCGTAGTCAAGTCCATCTTTCGACGTAATCACCATAAAATCAGGATGTGTGGATCCAGTGTAGAAAATCGGCTGATCAGAAATAATGACTTCAGCAACTGAGAAGCCTACACCCACAGTAACCGGATAGTGTCCTTTTTTAGTTGAAAAAAGCCCCGACATCATCGCCGTGCGGGCTAAAAACTCGGCTGCCGACTGCACGCCTTCGCTGGCCGAGCCGCTGAGCAAAATACGAACCGTTCCTTTGATAACCGGTTCAAACTCCTTTTCCACTTTGAGCTTATCGGTGATCAGGCTGTTTTGATAGCCCGAATAGGCTTCAAAGGCATGATCTGATGTATTTGAAGGTCGAATATTTTTGTATGGATGTAGTCCAGCGGCTTCCACTACCTGTTTCAGCTTCATGCCGGGATTTGATTTTACGCCATAGCTGGTACATATTTCCATCACTTCAACAACTGAAAATCCCGGATGGGCAAATGCTTCAGCAAGGGCATCCGTGAAGTCGCCAATACCGGTGAGGCGGCTGACATAGGTGGCGCCGGCGGCTTCCATCAACTTTACCATATCAATGGCGCCTGCTGCCGAACGCTGGATCGCCGGCGTGTTGAACCCTGTTGGGGTGAACTCGCTGGGTTGGCCGCCTGTCATGCCATAAAGCATGTTGTTGTGGATGACCACTGTCATCGGGAAGTTGTGATGGGCGGCTACAAGTAAGTGCTGCATGCCGATGGTAGCCCCGCCATCGCCGATAAAAACAATCACTTTCTTGTCGGAGCGTTGCCCCAGACCTGCAGCAATGCCTCCGGCCAAAGCTACCGAACGGCCATGAAGCCCGTGAACGGTGTGCGAACGCAACGACTTGTCAATGATGCCATGACAGCCGATATCAGTCACAAAAATTACGTCCAACGGATCGAAGCCTAATTTTTGTAAAGCTCTCTCGGTGCAGGTAGCGATGCCGGTGTGGCCGCAACCTTTGCAAAATGGAAGGTCTCTGTTGTCAGTTAAAAAACGGTTATCCATTGCTCTTTACCTCCTTCATGATTTCTTCTGGTTGAATCATTCTGCCGATGGCGTTCACTCCTTTGATATGGGACGGGATCTGGCTGCCAAAAAGCAGATGACGGTATTGTCCGCCAAGGTTTTCTTCGGCAATGACAACTTTGCTGAACGTATCTAAGATTTCATGGTATTTCTCCGGTATTGGGAAAAGGGTTTTGGCAATAAGCAGCGACACTTTCCGGCCTTCGCTTCTCAATCTTTGAACGGCTTCCCGGGCTGCCTGCGCCGTAATGTCGAAACTCATTACCACAGTATCGGCCCCTTGCTGATGGTCAAAATCATAGTAGAGAAACGATTCGGCATGTTTCTCGATTTTGGCTTTTAAGCGGCTGCTGTTGGCAAGTGCTTCGGGGGTTGTGTTTTGTAAGATCCCTTCTTTATTATGGGTACTAGCCGTAAATCTCACCTGATGTTTATTTTGGCTTAGGGGTAAAAAATCCGGAATTAATGATTCGTCGGTTTCGTAGGGTTTAAAATCGGAAACGCCGTCAAAATGTTTCCAGACAGCTGGGCTAATCTCGCTTAACTTACTCAGATCGTAGCTCATCTGTGTCATGATCATTTCTTTTGAGCTGAGCAGAACGACAGGTGTTCGCAACGAGATGGCTGTTTTAACGGCTTTTTCAGTCAATTCCCAACAGTCGTCTAAGTTAGAAATACAAAAAGTGGGCAGAGGATATCCGCCTGAAACCGTTCCGTGAACAACGGCGATATCGCCTTGAGCGCCGGCAGTGGCGGTTCCGGTGGCCGGACCTAAACGTTGAGCCAGAATGATCACCATCGGGAGTTCCATCATCATGGCCATATTGATGGATTCTATCATCAGTGAATAACCCGGAAACGCAGTTGCAGTCACCGGAAGGATTCCTAAGCTGGCATAGCCCGACATCCACTGCAAGGCTGTGATTTCGTCGGGAGCAGCCAATATGGCCGGGAAGCGCTGATTGGCATATGAATACAACAGGTTGGCCGGTGTGATGGGATAGCCAATATACACCCCGGCGCCTGCCCTGACGCTGGCCTCAATGATGAGGCGTGAGCCGTCAATAAAGGCCATCTGTTTCTGTGAAGTTTCGGTCATAGATTGTTTGAGTGTTAAACAGTGTTTCGATTTGTTGGTCTGTTAAATGTGTAAATTCTTTCAAAATTTCAATGCTGTGTTCGCCAAAATGGGGCGGGCGCACAGGCTCAATGCCAAAGGACTCGTCTTTTATCCGAAAGGCAAGAGAACTTACCCCTTTCAAAGTCTTTCCGGCCTTGTCTTTTGCAGTTATTAGCATAGACTGGGCTTCGTGCTGTTCAAAAACCTCCTGCATATTGAAAACCCCTCCGGCAGGAACTTTTTGCCGATGCAGGCGATGCAGCAGGTCATCGCGCTTCACCTTTGCAATCTGCCCTTTCAGAATCTCATTCAGCGCTGACCGATGTTTTACCCGCGAAGGGTTATCGGAAAAATGTTCGTCTGTGGCAATATGTTCAATGTCAAGTATTTCGCAAAGGCTTTTAAATTGCTTGTCGGTACCAACTGCCAGCACAATCGGTTTCTGATCGGAAGTGTAAAAAAGTGTTCCGTAAGGTACAATATTGGGATGGTCGGAGCCTGAAGCTTGTGGTATAGTATTGGCAACAAGCCAGTTGGTTGCTTGATTGGCCAAAGAACTCAGGGCACTTCTGAATAATGAAACCTCGACATAGTTGCCGGCACCGGTTCGCTCCTTTTTCAGTAAAGCCAGCAAAATGGCTTCTTTCATCTGATGTCCGGCCAAGATATCTATCAGTGCGACCGGCATTTTGATTGGCTTGCTGCCCGGCTCTCCATTGATGAAAGTGAATCCGGCCTCTGCCTGAAGGATGGCATCATAACCAGCTCGGTCGTTTCCCAAACCGTAACCCGTTAGGTGTGCATAAATCAAAGAGGGATGTAATGCTTTCAAGCTGGTGTAATCTACTTTTAGCTTCTCGGCATCTCCGGGCTTATAGCTTGCGATGACGATATCCGTTTTTGCGACTATCTGATAGATGAGATCAAGAGCTTTGGGCTTTTTCAGGTCAATTGCCAAAGAGCGTTTACCCCAGTTTGCACAACTGAAGTAGGCCGAAATATCGTTGTTCTGGTCTTCGGTTTGCAGTTTCCAGCTACGTGTGGTGTCGCCTTTAGTTGACAGATTCTCAACTTTCACAACCGATGCACCAAGTTCGGCTAAGGCGGCACCTACGCCGGGTCCCGCCAGCACACTGGCAAACTCCAAAACCTTGATGCCACTTAAAATCCCTTTGCTGTTTGGCTGAGCCATCACCGATTGGTCATTGTTAGACAGTTAAACAAAATCCTTCACTCTTTATAGTGCCCCGTATATCCGGCTTCCACTGTTTTTTCTACTTAAAACCACTGAAAGGCGCAGATGTTCACTTTCGTGCTGCAAAACTACATCTTCGTCAGTAATTAGGGCAGCTTGCCAGGATTGTTCCCTTTCTCGTTTCCGTTTCGCCGTTCCTAAACATGGATTATCTTTGCATCTTGTTTCAAAAAAAACATGACAGATACCCAAAGCCGGAACCGGACAATCGTCAGAGCTGCTTATTTCAGTTTGGGCACCAATATTTTCTTGTCGCTGCTCAAACTTGTGATGGGCTGGCTCAGCGGCAGCATGGCGGTAATAGCCGACGGGATAGATTCTTTAAGCGATGTGCTCTCATCGCTCATCTTGCTTTTTACTGCACGGATTATCAATCTGCCGCCCGACCCCCGGCATCCCTATGGCTACACCAAAGCCGATACGGTTGCTGCAAAATTGATGGCGTTTATCATCCTTTTTGCCGGTATCCAATTGGCCATCGCAACTGTTGGAAGCCTGCGTGAAGGAATGATCAGGGAAATGCCCTCGGCAATAGCCATTGTGGCAGTGGTGGTTTCCATTGTTGGCAAACATCTGCTGGCCCTTTACCTGAAAACGACCGGAAAACGCATTGACAGCCCAATGCTAAAAGCCAATGCCCGCAATATGCAAAACGATGTGGTGATTTCGGTTTCGGTGCTTTGTGGTTTGGTGTTGACCCATGTATTAAAAATGCCGTTGCTCGACCTGCTCACTGCTCTGGCTGTGAGTTTGTGGATTATCTTTGTGGCGATACGGATGATTATCAGCTCCAGTAGGGAACTCATGGATGGTGTTGAAGATCAAAGTGTGTACACAAATATTATTGCTGCGGTGGAGAGAGTGCCTATGGCTACGAACCCTCACCGTATCCGGGCCCGAAAAATGGCCCATTATTATATGATTGCTTTGGATGTAGAAGTTGATGGAAAACTTACGCTTGATGAGGCTCATCAGGTAGGCCATCAGGTGGAAGATGAGATCAGAAAAGCCATCCCATCGGTTTACGATGTCATCGTGCACATGGAACCCGCCGGAGTTCATCATCCTGCCGAAGCATTTGGAGTGTCTTCAAAAAATCTGAGTTCATGAAGACGATCGAAACCTTATCCTGGAGAAATAGCGCTGTTAGAAGCCAGTATCTTGTGACATTCTGCTTGAGGTGTTTTGTTTTTGGGTTCTTTTTTCTTTGGAATGCGGTTGAAACTCATTCCCAGATCATGGCTCCGGCTCGAATCGAGTTCAATTCGAGGATAGATGTTCCGGTTTATGATACCCAGGTGCTGGGCGAAAAAGGGCTGCTGTATTTTTACGAAACCAGCGAAACAACTGATGACGGCCGACGAAAATGGTTTTTTGCACTTTATGATACCGCTTTTCACGAACAATGGCAGCAGAATGTTTCTGTTTCCGATGGTTATCAGCTCAAAATGGCCAAGACAGAAGGTAGCGTAGCCTTTTTTCTGTTTTTATCGCAAGGACGTAACAAACGTACCGAAGGTTTTGAAGTGGTTCGTTTTGATTGCGACTCAAACAGCTTTCGGTTATATGGCAGCACCTTACCCGAAAAAACAACCTTTGCAGGCTTTGCTGCTTTGAATAATGCCGTGCTTTTGGGTATCAACCTTCCGCGAAATCAGGCCGATATCCTGCTTTTCGATCTTCAGACACATGAGCTAAGAAGCCTCGGGCATGGACTTTCGGGTCAGATAATCATTCAATCGGTGGCCGCCAACCCCCAGCGTAACGAATGGATGGTTGGAATAAAACGATTTGAATCAGGGAAATATATCGAAGATGTGTTTCAGGTATATTCTGCCTCTGGAAACCTCCTTCAGAGCCATTCCTATTCGGCTTTGCCAAATTTTCTTCATTCTTATTCGATTACGTTCGATGCTGATGGAGCTTTGGTGGCTGTCGGAAGTTATGATGATGAATGGACGAAACGCAATGCCGCAAATGCCACTGCAGAGGCTGAAGATTGGAATTTTCAAAGCAAGGGTCTTTTTTATCTGGCTTTTGATACCGACCAAGCAAAAGTGGCTCAGTTTCATCCATTTGGCAAATTCTCGAATATTTATCAAGCTGTTTCTACCGACGACCTGATGAGATTGAGACAAAAACAGTCGCGCAATCACCGTGCTCAAAATCCAAAAGGATTATATTTTCAATTTTTCAACCCCCGACTGATCAAAACTGCAGATGCCATTGTGTTTGCCGGCGATGCGTTTAAAAAGCAATATCGGACGGAAACCCGTATGAGCTACGACTTCTATGGTAGATTGATCCCTTATACTTATACCGTATTCGAAGGTTATAATTTCTTTACCGGACTCTATGCCTGTTTTGATAAAGAAGGTAATTTGCGCTGGAGTTCCGACCTCTCTTTGGGCGAAACTTTGTTACCTTATTTAAAAGATATAACCCTTGCACAAGCCGATGACGATGATTTTCTGACGGCTTTCCTGCGCGATGGCGTTTTATCTTACAAGGTGCTCGATTCGTCAGGAAAGACCATCGGGCAACAAGAACAACACCGCGTTGAACCACTTTTTGCCAACGATCGCCTGCTCGAAGAGGAATTTTCCACCATCGTTCATTGGTATGGGCCTTATTTTTTGTTGACAGGCTATCAGAAAATCACCAATATAAAACTCCGGGCCGACAATGTCCGACAGGTGTTTTATATGCAAAAGATGGCCTTTGAATAGGCTGGTATGCTTTTTGATCGAAACCTGACCATCTGCCCGAATACAGATATTTCTCTGAAAAATGAAACCTAAACAATAAAACAAACTAGCGATGAAGGTAACGAAATTAATTTTTGCGGCTAGCTTAGTGCTGCTTTTTGCTACTTCCTGCTCTCCACGGTTGAGTGGAGATTGGATGGTAAAAGGCTTTGAGACTCTTACGCCCGGGCAACCAGGCGCCTCGCTTAGCAATATTGGCACCATCCATTTCAATCCAAATGGAACAGGCGAAAAAAACGTAAATTACACCTTACTTGGCCTAAATTACAGTGATACACATCCTTTCAATTGGACTGCCTACGATGGTGGCTACGTAACTATCCTTAGCGAAGGCTCCGAATTCTCAAAAACCTGGATTGTTATCCGGAACAAAAAAAAGAACCAGTTGTGGAAAACCACCGATGGAGCCAATAAAGTCCAGGTACTTGAATTGGAGAAAGTGCCATAAAATCCTATAACCAGATCGTTATCAAAAAATTGATTGAGTTTGAAAACAATTTGAACGGAAAGCAGTTCGAATAGTCCGGGATTAAATATTTTCAGAAGAATCCAAAAAGCATCTGATATGGCAAATTTGATGCATCGTGTGAAAGAATACCTGCTTTACACTTTTCGGAAGAAAGGTGCGCATGCACTTCACTCGCCTTTTGTTTTTGAGTTTTACAACAAAGTTATTTACGATAACGAACCGGCTTATGTTTACTCAAAGATATTGAAAGCCAGAAAAATGGTTTTAAGTAACAGAAATGTGATTGAAACCGTTGACTTTGGTTCGGGTTCAGGAGAAAAGGATTTTTCCACCTTCAGAGCAAGAGTAAATGCACTGGCAAAGAAACGAAGTCTCCCTATAAAATATTATAAGTTACTTTATCGCCTCAGCTCATTTCTGAAACCAAACAATATCCTTGAATTCGGAACTTTTACCGGTTTGTCAACCACCAGCTTAGCTTTGGGCAGCCCGGGATCTAAAATTGTGACGATGGAAGGATGTGCTTCGTTAGCTAACGTGGCTGCCGGGGTGTTGGGGAAAAACGATATTCAGGGCGTTGAAATTGCGATTGGTAACTTTAACAATCTGTTAGGCAACATTTTGGAGCAGAACCAGGTTTTCGATTTGGTTTTTTTCGATGGGAACCATCGCAAATTGCCGACACTGAACTATTTTAATCATTGTTTAGAAAAAGCCGGAACCGAGAGCGTTTTTATTTTCGATGATATTCATTGGTCGCCCGAAATGAACGAAGCCTGGGATGAGATTTGTGCGCATCCCCAAGTGACACTCAGCCTCGATTTGTTTCAATTTGGCATTGTTTTTTTCAAAAAGGGAATACAGAAACAGCATTTTGTGCTCAGGATGTGATACCTTTGTGCATCACTTAACGAAAAAAAAGCTCATGCGCGAATCTGTCATCAGTCTGAAAGGAATATCACGTCATTACAAAGTTGGTTCAGAGATAGTTAAGGCTCTGCGAAATATTGACCTGGAAATTGGCCGTAACGAATATGTGGCGTTGATGGGGCCATCGGGCTCAGGTAAATCAACCTTGATGAATATCTTAGGCTGCCTCGACACACCTACTTCCGGAAGTTATATGCTCAATGGCAACGATGTGAGCCGGATGAACGACAACCAATTGGCCGAAATTCGTAACAAAGAAATAGGTTTTATCTTTCAGACATTTAACTTATTGCCTCGATCCACCGCCCTCGAAAACGTCATGCTGCCATTGGTGTATGCCGGAGTGGGAAAAGCCCGTCGCATCGAGATGGCCAGCAAAGTGATTGCCGATGTGCAATTGAGTGATCGCAGTGCCCACAAACCCAACGAACTCTCGGGCGGACAGCGTCAACGTGTGGCCATTGCCAGAGCGCTTGTTAACAATCCTTCGATATTGTTGGCTGATGAACCAACCGGTAACCTCGACTCCAAAACTTCGGTCGAAATTATGGGGCTCCTTCAGCAAATTCATCAAAAAGGGAATACAATCATCGTCGTAACCCACGAAGAAGATATTGCCCTGTTTGCACACCGGATCATCCGCCTCAAAGACGGCCTGATCGAATCAGACGAGATCAATCACAATATCAGCACTGTTTTTTGAGATCAAATCTTTCTCAATTTAATTCTCATTGGGTTTTAAAAGAGTTTGAATTTTTCAGAAAATTTTGTTGTTGATACATGATTCATGATTGGTTGTAGCGGAAGATTTTTTCCTTTTTGAGAATGAGGCATAGCTGGCCAGAAACGTAGTAAAACTTTTTAGTAAAAAAATTGAAAGATGAAAATATATACAAAGACAGGAGATAAAGGTACTACAGCTCTCATCGGAGGGACACGCGTGCGCAAAGATCATCCGCGTATTGAAGCTTATGGCACTGTGGACGAGTTGAATGCAGTGATAGGATTGCTTCGCGATCATTTAGGAGCCGATGATGCCAATCGTCATCTCTTGCTTCAGATTCAGGAAAAACTTTTTCGTCTTGAGTCGCATCTGGCCGACGGGCGCGATGGAGCCTCAGCCGACAGTCTTCCGCCACTCAACGGCAATGATGTGAAACAGCTTGAAATCGAAATTGACCGCATGAATAGCTATCTGTCACCACTGAAGCATTTTATTTTGCCCGGCGGTCATGTATTGGTATCCTATTGCCATCTGGCACGAACTGTATGTCGTCGTGCCGAAAGAGTCGTGATTAGTCTGTCTGCTGAAACCACGGTAAACGAACTCGATTTGATCTATCTCAACCGACTTTCCGACTACTTTTTTGTGCTTGGAAGGCATTACTCATATCATACAGGTTCTGAGGAAATCATCTGGAAGCCTTGATTGGAGCGGGATTTAGCTAAACTGCCTTTTCGCTTGACAAGCACTGAAAATACCTTACTTTTGCAAAAATTTTCTTAACACCTTTATTGCGATGTATTGGACATTAGAGTTAGCCTCAAAGCTTGAAGACGCACCCTGGCCGGCAACTAAAGACGAATTGCTGGAATGGGCACAACGTACCGGAGCCCCGCAGGAAGTAATTGAAAATCTGACGGAAATGGAGGATGAAGGCGAGATATATGAGCGTATTGAAGATATCTGGCCCGATTATCCTACCAAAGACGATTTCTTTTTTCACGAAGATGAATATTAAAAAAAACCGGCGACAAGCCGGTTTTTTTATCAATACTTTTTCACCAAAGATACAGTGTCAGACGAAGCCTTTGATTTTTGTGGTTTAACATCCGGGTTCGTACCAAACTTATACCCCCTCGTCGTTCTCAACCTGTAATCCGAAAAAACTAAAGTGAACTTTGCCATATTTCCTTACATCAAACAAATAGGGATGCCCCATGAAATCAACATTTTTCGGATGCTCAATCACCAGAACACCTTCCTGTTCGAGCAGGGAACGCTCGAAAACAAGACGTACAATTTCGTGAAATCGTTCGGGTTCCATTTCATAAGGCGGATCAGCAAAGATGAGCCCGAGAGGAGCCGACAACGAACTAAGAAAACGAAAGACATCTGCACGTATTGCACGTAAATTGGGCATTTCGAATTTCTTTGCTGTATCTGAAATAAACTGAATGCATTTTGAATTCTCGTCAATCGCAGTCACAGACCGACAGCCCCTCGACACAAGCTCATAAGAAATACTTCCGGTTCCGCTAAATAAATCGAGAGCATTAAGTCCTTCAAAATCAAGATCGTTTTCTAGAATGTTAAAAAGACTTTCTTTTGCAAGGTCGGTTGTGGGTCGTACCGGTAATCCGGGAGGCACATGAATGAGGCGTCGTTGAAGTCTTCCTCTTATAATTCGCATTGCAAGGCGTTGTAGAGAATGTGATATTGATGAACCGGCAAACCTTCCAACATATAGCTGTAATCGAAGGTGTTGTTGCGTTCGGCAAAACCGATATTTCTAACATAGAGATAAAGCATGTCATACGGTTTATCTCCTTTGTCAATATTGCCTGATAGGGTAACTGTTATTGTTTCAGGATTTAGTTGTAACTGGTCGAAAGCAAAGAGGAGGAAATAGATAAAGTCCTCAGGTGTATTGTATTTGAAGTTGTTGATATAAACAAGTTTATCGTTTTTCAAAACAACCAGATCGTAATTTCTATCACGTACATGGATAAAAGCCTGGGTTTCTACGGTGAGGTTACGTTTTGAGATGAGCAGGCTTTCCACAAAAACCGATTGCAGATGGGCAATACGTGCATTGGGCCATATATCTTTGATCTTCTCAATAAGCGAGTTTGACAGATAATAGATGTTTTGGGCTTCGGCGGTTTTGAGTTCATCAACCTGAATCCGGCTGTTATCCTGAAACGGTTGATTGAATGCAAGATAGACGCCTTTTTCTTTTTCGTCGTAGAGCGGGTTGGGTATCAGGGTATTGAAGGTATTATCAACAATAGCCAGCACGCTCTGAAAAGGATAGGTGATCCATTGACGCAAAATAGCTACTTCATCGAGGGCAGCAGTCGTTCGCTCTGCCTGGTCGAATTGCTTGGCCTGAAAAGTTTCCAAACAGAGGTAACGGTTTTTTTCGAGTGAGAAAACGACATACGAAAAACCATCCGGAGCAATCCGGATGGTAAGGTGATAATTTCGCGAGTGGTCTTCCTTAAACGCTTTGTCGTAGCGACTGATAATTGGTCGTGTCGAGATAATCATGGCAATAGCGGCACACTATTCCCAGTTGCCATCTGTTGAAGGTTCGGTGAGAGATCCCACTTTAAGCCCGGCGTATTTTTCAATGGCTTCTTCGTTTGCGATAAGATTCAGAATACGCTGTTCATCGAGGCCTTTCAGATAAGCTGTAAACGGAGCTTTCACTTCATAAACACTAACCTTCACCCCGCCACGCTCAACTTCACCTGCAGCAAGCTCAAAAGGAACATTGTCGGAAAAAGGAATGATTCCTAAGTTTGACAGATTGAAATTGTGGCGTTTGCCAAACAGCGAGTCAGCCACTTTGACGTAACCCAAGGTATCGTTAATGGTTTTGGTAAAAGTTGTGTCGTTGGGATCGGGAATCACATTCACAACAGGAATTTCTCCAACCTTAACGTATGCCAGCAATGAGTCAAAACTGCCAGAATATTTTCCCTTGGCATTTTTGTAAAAAGCCTGAATGCTACGGATATCTTTCAGCCGCTGAACGACTTCCACATCGCGGAGTTTCTTTTCATTCAGAAACTGAATAGGTTCGTTAATGCTTTTATAGATCAAGTAGACCAAAACTACAATGACTACTGACAGGGCAATTTTAATGATATTACTTTTCATGCTTCACTTTTTTTGCACTTGCAAATGTACGTTATTTATGCAAATAAACACGAAATTATCTTTGTTTTCGCGGTTTTTAATTCTGCGGTTTGATGGGGATGATTTGTGCCAGCACCGGAATGAGCAACTGGCGCTTGATGGGCTTTGCAATATAGCCATCGCAGCCGGCTGCAAAACAGGCGTCTTTTTCGTTGCTCATGGCATAAGCTGTTTGAGCAATAATGGGTAAATCAGGTTTGAATTTTTTGATTGCCCGAGTTGCTTCGTAACCGTTCATGCCTTTAAGTTGAATATCCATCAGAACAATGTCAATATCGTCCTGTTCTTTGCTGATATCAATTGCCTGCTGTCCTTCAATAGCCCGGATACTTTGCATTCCGAGCGACTTGAGAATAACATCGAGCAACTCGTAATTGGAATCAACATCCTCAACAATCAATACTTTTTTGCCTATCAGATGATCAACATCGCGTTTGCCTTGAACAAACTTCTGGGATTGATCAGGTACTGTAAATGGGATTTCAATCTGAAAAGTTGTACCGCTTCCGGCAATTGAATCAACATGAATTTGTCCGTCAAGAAGCTGAACAATTTCCTGAACAATACTTAATCCAAGGCCGGCTCCGGGATAAATCATTCCCGACGATTCATGAAGTTTTGTAAAACGTTTGAAAAGCAAATGTTGCTTGCTTTGTGGAATGCCAATGCCGGTATCGCTGACAAAAAAGCGTAAGTTTTGATGATTATTGTCGGACTGCCCAATTTCGTAACCAAAACTGATGCTGCCTTCGCCGGTGAATTTCAAGGCATTATCAAAAAGACTGACCAGGATCTGCCGTATCCGGTTTTTGTCGCTGTAAACTTCGGTAGGCGAATAGCTGGGAATCACCGCTTTGATTTTGATGTTTTCTTTGCCTTTGTGATGGGCAAGCTGAGAAAATGTTTCGTTTAGCTCACTAAAAAGCTGCTGAATATCAAATATTTCAAATTGCGGCCGGATATTTCCTGATTCGATTACTGAAAGTTCAAGGATTTCATTAATCAGATGGAGCAGAGCGATGCCGTTGGTTCGGATATGTCGTACGTATTCACGAGCTTTCTGTGGATCGTGGTTCTCGGTTTCTAAAAGTTCACCAAAGCCTATCACGGCATTGAGCGGAGTTCGGATTTCGTGGCTCATATTAGCCATAAAAGCCGATTTTAGCCGATCGGATTCTTCAGCCTTTTGCAAAGCGGCTTCGAGGTCGATTTCGGCTTGTTTGCGCTCGGTTACATCGCGGCCAATAATCAGAAGACCTTTTCGCGCACCATCACTAAAAAACAGAGGTATCTTAATGATATCGAACACCCGTGGAATGTTCATCGGGTCAATGATGGTTTCGTCGCTGCGGATCGGACTGTGTTTTTGCCAGGCCTCCTCGTCAGAAATGGCACAAACCCTAAAAGCCAGTTCACATTCCGGACTGTCGGCAATAAGGTCAATATCAGTTTTCCCTTTATAATCTGCGTTGTTGAGCCGGAAAAGATTCAATATACTGGTATTGGCCACAAGCCAGCGCCCCATTCCATCTTTGAAGGCGATAATGTCGGGCATGGCGTTGATGAGGATGCTCAGTTTTTCTTCCTGTTCGACAATGGTGTTGTGACTTAGAGTAAGCTCGTTTTTAGTTTTTTCCAGTTCTTCATATTGCTTCTGAAGCAATCGGTTCATTTTAACCGAACGGCGGTTTGTACGTAAAATGAACATAATCATCCCCAATAAAATGAGAATAGCTAACAAGCTCAAAATCAGTAATTGACGATTGAAACGATTTGTTTCTTTTGCTTTGATGATTGCTTTTTCATGTGTTTCATTTTCTTTTTTGAGCTGGGCTATCTCTTTAGCCTTTTTGGCTACATTGAAGCGTGTTTCCAGATTGGCAGCCGTGGCTTGGTCAACACTTGCTTTTAAAGAATCAGTAAGTTGCAGATAACCTTGCAGGGCATGAAAAGCTTCAGCTTCGTTTCCTACCTTCTGCCAGGTTTCATACAGTTCTTTCAATATATTTGTTTTCAGCTCAATATCGGGATAAAGTTCAACTTCATCGCGTGCTCTCATAAAAGCATTAAGCGCTTGGCGATGAGTATTGTTTACTTTATGAGCCAATCCCATCATATACCAGACATCGGCAAGCGAATGACCGGTTTCCTGAAAAATTCCATAAGCTTTGTTCAGATAATGAAAAGCACTATCGCTCTGTCTTTGCTGAATAAATGTGTGACCAATATTGACTAAGGTTATGCCAATATTGTGAAGGTCTTTCTTTTGTTTGGCAAGCGTCTGACTTTGTCTGAATATTTTTTTGGCTTCATCGTATTTTTTTTCAGCTAGGCGAATAGTTCCAAGATTATTCAGAATACTGATCATCGTTGTGGTGTCGTTGAGTTCGCTGGCAATTTCGAGAGAAATTTGAAGATGACCGTAGGCTTCTTCATAGCTGTTGAGTTTCTGGTAAAGTGTTCCGATATTGTTGTTGACGGCGCCATAGTTATGTTTGTTGTTCAGGTATTCGAACATCGAGAGGGCGTTGTCGTAGTATTCGAGCGCTTTAACATAAAGCCCGAAATTGTTGTACAAGTTACCCATATTGTTGTATATGGCAGCAATCTCTACGGAGTCGGGAATTTCAGCAAAAATTTGCAATGCCGAGTCGTAATACATATTTGCTTGATCGAACTGTCTGAGGCGGTTTGCTGCAACCCCTGCAAATTTATATGCCTTTGCCAAAGGCTCTCCTCCGTTTTTTTTGGTTTTTTTAATCGCTTCGAGGCTAAGCTTGAACGATTTTTCGGGAACTTTGTCCAAAAACATTTTAATCAGATAATTATAATCGTCAAGGGTTTCGGGTGCATTATCCAAAAATTGCGAGATGATACTGTCTTGACGTTGCGTATTGTTTTGTGCCTGAATCGGAAGCGCGAACCAGAACATCATGAGCATCCACAGTGAAAAGCAAACTGTGGGGAATCTTAGTTCAAATGGCATTGAACGAAGGGGTGAAGAAGGGGTATTTGTCATTTCACGAGGCAGTTAATTGTGCGTAGTTGGGGATATAATCCAAAAATTCAATGTTTTCGGTGGAAGCTTGTATTCTTATCGAGTATTGATTAATTCCATTGGTTATCAGTAGATAGGGTGCGTTTAGCGACATGTTGTAGCGGATTACCTGATCAAGAACAGCCTGGGAAAGCTCAACATTTCGTGCCTTGCACTCTACGATCAACAACGGGGCAGCCTGAGGTGAAAAAACCACAATATCACAGCGCTTTTCGAGCCTGTGGAGCTTTATTGAATATTCCACTGCAACAAGCCCGGGCGGCATGCCGAGCTTTTCAATGAAATGATGTAACACCATTTGCCTGACCTCTTCTTCGGGTGTTAAAGCCACATAACGCTTTCGCACAGGATCGAAGACTTCTGTCTTTCCCTTGTTTTGCTTTGTTTTAAACCAGTGTAAACCGCCCATGGATCTGTAACAATTCAACAAAATTACACCCTTTTACCAAATGAAAGAGGTTAGCACCTGTTTTTCTGGAATCTGCCTTAAAGAAGCTAGCTTTTGAAACTGCATTTTTGGTGAACGGGATGTTTGTTGTACCTTTGTACAACTGAAGAAAAAATTGCCGGTTGTTTTTTCTATGCTTATGAACGATAAATCAAATTGTTGAATACATGAAAACGAAGAAAGAAATCATTGACAACTGGCTGCCGCGCTATACTGGACAGCCCCTTCACGAGTTTGGCGAATACATCTTGCTGACCAATTTTGGCCAGTATCTTGAGCTTTTCTCCGAATGGCACAATGTCCCGATTATTGGGCACGAAAACCCAATGCCTTGTGCGACCTCCGATAATATTACCATCATCAATTTCGGGATGGGGAGCGCCAATGCTGCAACAGTGATGGATTTGTTGGGAGCCGTTTCGCCTAAAGCCGTGTTGTTTCTGGGCAAATGTGGCGGTTTAAAAAGAAAAAATCAGGTTGGTGATTTGATTCTCCCTATTGCTGCGATTCGAGGCGAAGGAACTTCCAACGATTATCTGCCGGTTGAAGTACCTGCATTACCGGCTTTCAGCCTGCAAAAGGCCATCTCGAGTACTATCCGCGACCATGGCCGCGACTATTGGACCGGCACGGTTTATTCTACCAACCGGCGCGTTTGGGAACACGACGACTCCTTTAAAGAATACCTGATCAAAACCCGCAGCATGGCCGTGGATATGGAAACCGCCACCATTTTCGTTGTAGGCTTTGCCAATGAAATTCCAACCGGGGCTTTACTCTTGGTTTCCGATCAACCAATGATTCCCGAAGGGGTAAAAACTTCGGAAAGCGACCGCCGCGTAAACCGTCGCTTTGTGCATGAACATCTGAAAATTGGCATTGAATCGTTGCAGCAACTTATCAATAACGGATTGACAGTTAAGCATCTGCGGTTTTAACGATGGCATTCACTTACGAACAAATCCTTCAAAACATTCGAAACAAAGTGTTTCACCCCATCTATTTTTTGATGGGCGAGGAACCTTATTTTATCGATACCATAACCGATCTGCTTGAAGAAACAGTGCTCGAAGAGGCCGAAAAAGCTTTTAACCTGCTTGTGATGTATGGCCGCGATGTGGATGTGCATACCATCATTAGTCAGGCGCGAATCTACCCAATGTTGGGCAACTATCAACTCGTCATTGTGAAAGAAGCACAGGACGTTAAAGATATTGAGCTGATTGAGTCCGCTATGGTCAACTTTCCACCAACAACGATATTGGTGATCAATTATAAATATAAAAAACTCGATGGGCGGAAAAGCTTTTCAAAAACCATTGACAAGAAAGGGGTGTTGTTTGAAAGCAAAAAATTGTACGACAACAAAATTCCAGAATGGATCAGAAAATATCTTCAACAACGTCAGTATAACATCAGCCCGAAAGCCGAGCAAATGTTAACGGATTATTTGGGCACCGACCTCCATAAAATCCGCAATGAGCTCGAAAAACTGATGATCTCACTGAAGCCGGGCTCAAAAATCACTGATGTTGAAGTGGAAGAAAAGATCGGGATTTCAAAAGATTTCAACATCTTCGAACTACAAAATGCCATTGGTTCCAAAAATATCCTGAAGGCAAATCAGATCATCAACTATTTTGGTGACAACAGCAAAGAAACCCCTGTAGTCTTTACAGTTGTGATGCTTTACCAATTTTTTTCAAAGCTGCTCAAATACCATTTTACCCCTGATAAATCGGCCAGTAACCTGACTGGCGTTTTGGGTGTTATTCCCTTTTTTCAGGAATCGTTTCGCATTGCTGCCCGAAATTATTCCGTGGCCGATATCGCAAAAATCATCAGCATATTGCGTGAGTACGATATGAAAGCAAAGGGATACGGGAGCAATGATTTGAGCGATGCCGAGCTTTATAAAGAGTTGTTGTATAAGATAATACATGTCCGACAGGCCTAACGGGTAAATGCCTGGTTAGGAATAATTGATCATCTTTCGGGTAATAATTTGGTTGCTTGGCTGTAACAATCGTTTAAATTTGCAGCCTCAAAAAACCAAACGTATGCTCTGTATCATCCGTCACGAAACCGACCCTTATTTTAATTTAGCTGCCGAAGAGTATGTGCTGAAAAATTTTGCACGCGACAGCTTCATGCTTTGGCGCAACGAACCAGCTATCATTGTTGGGAAACATCAGAATACCATGGCTGAAATCAACCTTGATTATGTGAAAGAAAACCAGATTAAGGTGGTGCGCCGCCTTTCAGGTGGCGGCGCTGTTTTTCACGACCTTGGGAACCTGAATTTTACCTTTATTGCCTCCGATGAAAATCATAAATTAGTGGATTTTCGGAAATTCACTCTTCCAATTTTGGAAGTACTTCAAAAAATGGGGATAGAAGCCAAATTTGAGGGTAGGAACGATTTGACCATCGGTGGCCGGAAGTTTTCGGGGAATGCTGAACATGTGTATAAAAATCGGGTACTGCACCATGGCACCTTGTTGTTTTCGTCGCAGATGACCGATCTTTCCAATGCTCTGAATGTGGATCCTGAAAAGTTTCAGGATAAAGCCGTGAAGTCGGTAAGAAGTCGTGTGACCAATATCAGCGAACATCTTCACGAACCTCTTACGGTATTGGAGTTCAGAGACAAAATTATGGATCATGTGAGGAATAATACGCCAGATGCCGAGATGTATAGTTTCAGTAAGCAGGATATTGACGCCATCAACCAACTCAGAGAGGAAAAATATTTGAGCTGGGACTGGAATTTTGGATATTCCCCTCAGTACAATTTCAGGAAAACACTTAAAACGGATGGAGGGAAGCTGGAAATTGTGCTGAAAGTGACGAACGGAATCATTGAAGATGCCCGCTTCTATGGCGACTATTTCAATAAGCTTGATCCATCCGATATCGAGCAAGCACTGGTTGGAACAGCCCATCACGAAGCTGCGGTGAAAGAAAAACTGAAGGTATTCGACCTTTCGGATTATTTCCTGAGAATTTCGGAAGACGAGCTTCTAAGCACCTTGTTTTAAGCCGGCGATCATTGGATGATCACCATTCAGAAATCAGCCGGCATTATTCGCTGCGATGAATAGCGCTGGCTCCGGCCTGTACGGTAGGCATGATAAACAGGTCGTGAATACTCACATGCTCTGGTACATTGGCACAATACCATACAGCATCAGCAATGTCGTCGGCGGTTAATGGCTGGAAACCTTTATATACTGCCGCTGCCCGTTCGTCGTCGCCATGGAATCTTACATTTGAGAATTCAGTTTCAACAGCTCCGGGCGCTATCTGGGTAACCCTTATCCCGTAAGTGTAAAGGTCGTAACGCATGGCTTTTGTCAACCCGTCCACTGCATATTTGGTGGCACAATACACATTGCCTTTGGCGTAAGCTTCTTTCCCTGCCACTGATCCGATATTGATGATATGACCTTTGTGGGCTCTTACCATCAGAGGCAATACGGCTTTGGTGATTCGAAGAAGCCCTTTCAGATTGGTGTCTATCATTTCATCCCAGTCGTCCCACTTCCCATCCTGAATCGGGTCAAGTCCGCGAGCCAGTCCGGCATTATTGATCAAAAGGTCAGGGATGATATTGTTTTTTTGCAATAAGTCAGTAAGTTGTGATGAAGTCTGAGGGCTTCTCACATCGCCCGTCAATAAAAATGAGGTCGTGTTGAGTTCCTTTTTAAGTTCTTGCCCGAGTTCGGTCAGGCGTACGCTGCGACGGGCGATCAAGACCAATTGCCACCCGCCCTGTGCAAAGCGATGAGCGCAGGCCAACCCGATTCCACTGCTTGCACCGGTAATGATTACAGTTTTCATAGCAGGATTTTTATTTATCAGAATGCTTTTCGATCCAGTTTTTGGCGTTGATAAAAGCTTCAATCCAGGGGGCTACTTCGTCCTGTTGACGGCCTTCGGGATAATAAGGCCATTGCCAGGGCAGGAACGAGCGTTCAATATGGGGCATCATGGCCAAGTGACGGCCATTGTTGGAGCAGATAGCCGCTGTGGCCCAGTCGCTTCCGTTGGGATTGCCCGGGTATTCTTCCTGGCCGTAGTTCATCACAATTTTGTAGTTGTCGCGATAGCAAGGGAAACTGAATTTTCCTTCGCTGTGTGCAATCCAGACGCCTAGACGACGGCCCGACAATGAGCCCAGCATTACACTATTGTTTTCAGGAATTTCGACATCCACAAAAGCCGATTCAAATTTTCCCGAACTGTTGTGCATCATGCGAATCTGCTCGGGATGTTCAGGATAGATGAGGTTGAGCTCAACCATGAGCTGGCATCCGTTGCAAACGCCGAGGCTGAGGGTGTCGGGGCGGCGATAAAAATCTTCGAGGGCTTGTTTTGCCTTTTCGTTGTAAAGGAAAGCCCCGGCCCAGCCTTTGGCCGACCCAAGCACATCGGAATTGGAGAAACCACCAACAAACACCAGCATATTCACCTGGCTAAGGTCTTCGCGTCCGCTGATCAGGTCGGTCATGTGAACATCTTTTACGTCGAAACCGGCCAGATAAAGGGCATAGGCCATTTCCCGATCGCCGTTTACTCCTTTTTCGCGAATGATGGCCGACCGAACTCCTGATGGCTTTCGGCGATTGGGATCAATCCCATATTGTTGTGCTTTACCCGTAAAATGTTTACCGAAGCTGAAGGCTAAGTCTTGTTTCTTATAATTCTTGAAACGAGCCAGTGCAAATTGTTCGCCGCTCTGTTTGCGATCGAGCAGATAAGACGATTTGTACCACACATCGCGCAAAGCGTTGATGTCGAAACGATGGTGGTTATTGTTGTGCAGGATATGAACAAATCGTTCGGCCACTACTTGTCCGATAGTGATGTAACCAATACTTTGCTGTTGCAAATAGTCTTCCACTTTTTCGTCATTGGCCACCTGAATGACCACGGCAGGTTTTTCGCTGAACATCAGGTTGATGATGTTATGTTCTTCGAGGTCGTCGAGGCGGATTTTCATACCGTAGTCGGTGTTGGCAAAGTTCATCTCGAGCAGAGTAGTGATAAGACCACCGGCCGATACATCGTGACCTGAAAGAATCAGCTTGTTTTCGATGAGGAACTGAAGCGCATCGAAAACTTTGGCAAAGTATTGCGGATCAACAACATCAACCGTGTTGCTGCCGATGCTGTTAAGAGTTTGCATCAATGCCGAACCGCCGAGATTGAAATCGTCATTCGAGAGGTCAATATAAATCAGCTGGGAATTCAGTTCCGGTTTCAGCAGCGGGTTTACGGTTTTGCGGATATCGCTCACTTCGCCTACGGCAGTGACGATGACAGTTCCCGGAGCAAGCACCTTTTCGCCATCAGGGTATTTTTGAGTCATTGAAAGACTGTCTTTCCCGGTAGGTACGTTGATCCCCAGTTCGATACAGAAGTCGCTTAATGCTTTTACGGCTTTATAAAGTCGTGCATTCTCGCCCTCATTTTTGGCCGGCCACATCCAGTTGGCGCTCAGCGAAACACCTTTGATGCCATCCTGAATGGGAGCCCAGACAAGGTTGGTGAGGGCTTCGGCCACGGCAAGCCGAGAGCCTTTGCGCTCGTCAATTAACCCGGCCACAGGCGCATGACCCAGCGCGGTGGCGATACCTTTATGGCCTTTGTAGTCGAGCGTGACAACACCCAGATTATTCAGCGGAAGTTGCAGCGCCCCAATGGTTTGCTGTGTGGCAACGCGTCCTGTTACGGAGCGGTCAACTTTATTTGTGAGCCAGTCTTTACAGGCTACTGACTCCAACTGCAAGACATTGTTCAGGTATTGATGTAAAAGATCGGCAGAGAGGGCAGGGGTGCTGAAATTGTTCTTTTTGGTCTTGTCGTCGAGGACGGTTTTGGGAGGTTTGCCCAACAGATGTTCAAGGCGAAGATCAATGGGGCAGGTGCTTTTATTTCTGACGAATTTCAGATGATGGTCGCCTGTAGCCTGGCCAACCACATAGATCGGAGCCCGCTCGCGCAGAGCCGTTCGGCTGAGCAGGTCGAGTTTGTCAGGGTGGATGAGAAGACCCATGCGTTCCTGCGATTCGTTGCCAATGATTTCTTTGTCGGAAAGGGTAGGATCGCCCAAAGGCAGTTTTTCGATATCAATGGTTCCGCCAGTTTCTTCAACCAGCTCAGAGAGGCTGTTCAGATGACCGCCAGCCCCATGGTCGTGGATGGATCGGATAGGATTTTCGTCGGCTTCGGCTAATGCTCTGACTACGTTGCATACCCGTTTTTGCATTTCGGGATTGGAGCGCTGCACCGCGTTTAGTTCGATGGAGTTGCTGAATTGTCCGGTGTCAACACTGGAAACAGCGCCGCCACCCATGCCAATACGATAGTTATCACCACCCAACACCACAATTTGGTCGCCTGCCTGAGGGCTTTCCTTGAAGCTGTCCTTTTTCCGTGCATAGCCCACACCACCGGCCAGCATAATCACCTTGTCGAATCCATAATGCGTATCGCCCTCATGTTCAAAGGTTAGCAGACTTCCATTGATAAGGGGCTGACCAAATTTATTGCCAAAATCGGAAGCTCCATTCGATGCTTTGATGAGGATTGATTCGGGCGATTGATAAAGCCATGGGCGAGGTTGGAGTTTTTTCTCCCAGCTTCGGTTTTCGATGGTTCGGGGATATGAAGTCATATAAACAGCTGTTCCGACAAGCGGAATGCTTCCTTTGCCACCCGCCATTCGGTCGCGGATTTCGCCACCGGTACCGGTAGCAGCGCCATTGAAAGGTTCAACAGTGGTCGGGAAATTATGTGTTTCGGCCTTGAGCGAGATAACCGTTTGAATGTCGTTGACTTTGAAAAAGCTCGGTTGGTCGGGCTGTTCGGGGGCAAATTGTTCGGCCATCGGACCCTCAATAAAAGCAACATTGTCTTTATAGGCTGAAACCAAACGATTCGGATGCGCGGACGCTGTTCTTTTAATCATCCCAAAAAGGGTCTCGGGCATGGTTTTTCCGTCAATGACAAAAGTGCCGTTGAAGATTTTATGCCGACAATGCTCCGAGTTCACCTGGGCAAAACCATATACTTCGCTGTCAGTGAGTTTCCGTCCGAGATTTTCGCTAAGTTGCTGCAAATATGTGATCTCGTCAGCACTTAAGGCAAGCCCGTGCAGTTCGTTATATTGTTCAAGGTTTTCGATCGTAACGATGGCTTCAGGCTCAATATTGATTTCGAAAAGATGCTGATCAATCTGAGGGTAAAGGGCTTGAAGCATGGGATCGTAGGAGGCCGGATACGAGCCCACAGCGGTAAACTGTTCGATGCGGCTGATTCCGTGAATACCCATGTTTTGCGTTATTTCAACCGCATTGGTACTCCAGGGGCTAACCATCTCTTTTCGCGGCCCAATAAAAGGCCCTTTGAGCATTTCTTCATCGGTGAAGGTGTAACCGGTAAAAAGCCAGCTTAATTTTTTGAGAATTTCTTCACTAAGTAAAGTGCTGATTTCCAGCACTATCACATTGTTTGAGCCGGATTTGAAGAATCTTATCATATCGCTGTACTTTGGGTAAATTCAGAACGGGAAGCCGTGGGCAAAGATAGAAAATGAAACGGAATCAGGGCGGTTTTTTTCGCCATTCATCAATGATATAGCGAAAAAAAACGGGTGCTTTACAAGCACCCGTTGAGATGGATAAAAGAAGAATTTCGGTATTTACTTATTTTACAACAAGTTTAATGGTTTGTGTGCAACCCTGTTGTTGAATATGGATAAAATAGATTCCTTTTTTCAGGGATCCAAGGTTTACTTCGTGTTTCCCTGTTGCTAGCTGTTCACTCATCACACAGCGACCGGTGAGATCGAAAAGATTCATCACAGTCGGATTAACAGTTTTAACAAACACTTTTTCTGTGGTTGGGTTGGGATAAATCTGTGCTTCAGGCCTTTGATTTTCAATTTGTCCGACAGTTACATTCGCATAAACCAAAATGTCGTCCACCTGCCAGGTTGCGGCAGCGGCTGTTGTTGATGTGTATTTAAAGGCAAAATAGTGGTTTGACCCTCCGTTGGCTGCAAGCACGACATTGCCTGAGTTGACCCAGGTCCAGTTTCCCGATGACCAATCGGCCAAGTCGGTAATATCCTGCCAGGTGGCATTATTGGGGTTGCCTGTACCGCTGTAGTTTGTGCTTTTCATCAGCTGAAGGGCGTTGCCTTCATAATTGCGTGCCGAACGGAAATTCAAACTGATATTGCTCATGGCAGCAGTGGTATTGATGGCCGGACTGATAAGCCAGTCTTCGTTAGCCACAGGAGCACCCGAATAGCCCGAAATGCGTGCGTAATCCTCATTGTTCAGGTGGTAATACGTCCATTCCTGTGCTCCGGCCACATCGTAGGTGTCCATCACCCCAAGATCGGTATCAAAGGTTTCGTTTAGCAGAACCTGGTATTCATTCAGATGCACCATAGCAGAAGGTGCAGTGCCATCGGTTTTGTAGTCAATGTTGCTGCCGGAGTTGGTGTAAGGATAAATATTGAAAAAGTAGTCCACTCCGCCAGGCAAAACGGGAAACAGATGGCCTTGTTTTCCATAGTTCACATTCCAGGCAATATAACCTTCAGTCACATCGAGGTTGTTTTCTACCGGAATACCATCAACCGGTACGTCGTTGACGCTTCTCGGCACTGCAAGTGTTGCGTAGAGGAGATATCCGTCGGGCAGTTGCTCTCCTGTGGCATCAACCCAGCTCAAAGAAATACCTGTACCGGCGGCATTACCAGCGAATGCAGTTGGGTAGTTGGTGGGTTCGGGTTTGATTTGTGTTTCGCTCGAAAAGACGAAATCGTCGTAATATACGGCGCCGCCATTGTTGCCATCCTGGTTATAAACCCTCACTTCAAAACGAAAGCCTGTTGCTTCGGCTGGTGCCACTAATTCTTTTTCATATTGTTGCCACTGACTGTTATTTTCGCTATAGGTGTTTGGTCTTAGCTCGGCTTCGTGATCGGCAAGGGTGGCCGTACCATTGAGCCAGTATGACCAGATGCGTGTTTTGGCAGAATTATCATTGTCAAAATACCAATACGAAATGGTGTAGGTTTTACCGGGGACGATGCCCTCGATCACTTGTTGCATTTTTTTGGTTGATGAAGCAGAAGTGTGCTTAGCCGAGAAGCTCCCGCCGTGTTTAATACCGCTTTCTTTCGAAATATTTTCAGCAATATTCCAATTGGCAGGTTTGGTGTCGCTAGTCCATGTTTCCAGACCTGGGTTCTGAACAAGGTTTTGGGAAAAGAGTGGCGAGGCAGTCAGAGCCACAATCAGCATCGTAATCAGGGGGTAGAATTTTTTCATATGTGTTTTTTATTTAAAGAATAATGATTTGTTTAGTCTGCAAAAATACAACGAAATCAGGTGTAACAAAAAAGACGGCTTTCAAAGCCGTCTTTTTTGTTATGTACATTGCGGAGGGATTATTTCTTATCGTCCACTTCTTCAAAATCAACATCGGTTACCTCATCATCGCCTCCTTTTGAGCCGGTTTCGGCTCCTGCATGGTGAGCTTGCTGGGCGTCGCCCTGGGCTTGGGTGTTGTTGTACATCTGCTCGCTGGCCGATTGCCAAATACTGTTCAGCTTGTTCATGGCAGCATCAATTGCGTTGATGTCCTGTGCTTTGTGTGCATTTTTCAGTTGCTCAACAGCGCTTTCGATTTCCGATTTTTTGTCGGCAGGCAGCTTGTCGCCATAATCTTTCAGTTGTTTCTCGGTCTGGAAGATCAGGGCATCAGCCGAGTTGAGCTTGTCAACCCTTTCGCGCTCTTTTCTGTCGCTTTCGGCATTGGCAGCGGCTTCATCTTTCATTCTCTGGATTTCAGTGTCACTCAGTCCCGACGAAGCTTCGATGCGGATACTTTGAGTTTTTCCGGTGGCTTTGTCTTTAGCCGAAACATGCAGAATGCCGTTGGAGTCGATGTCGAATGACACTTCAATTTGAGGAACGCCTCTTGGTGCCGGCGGAATACCATCGAGGTGGAACCGTCCGATACTCTTGTTCTGATTGGCCATTGGCCTTTCGCCCTGGATCACATGGATTTCAACCGAAGGCTGATTGTCGGAGGCCGTCGAGAACACTTCCGATTTTTTCGTCGGGATGGTGGTGTTGGCTTCGATGAGTTTGGTCATTACGCCGCCAAGGGTTTCAATACCGAGCGAGAGCGGGGTAACATCGAGCAGCAGCACGTCTTTTACTTCACCGGTGAGAACACCTCCCTGGATGGCAGCGCCAATGGCTACTACTTCATCGGGGTTCACGCCTTTGGAAGGCTCTTTTCCGAAAAAGTCTTTCACAATTTGCTGGATGGCGGGGATACGGGTAGAACCGCCCACGAGAATCACATCGTCGATGTCGGCAGCAGTATAGCCGGCATCTTGCAATGCTTTGCGACAAGGCTCAATGGTAGCCCGGATCAGGTGATCGTTGAGTTGTTCGAATTTCGCACGGGTGAGTTTACGAACGAGGTGTTTCGGCACACCGTCAACCGGCATGATATAAGGCAGGTTGATTTCGGTTTCGGTAGAGCTCGAAAGTTCGATTTTGGCTTTTTCGGCTGCTTCTTTCAGTCGCTGAAGCGCCATGGGGTCTTTATGAAGATCCACACCTTCGTCTTTTTTAAACTCGTCGGCCAACCATTCAATGATGTTGTGGTCAAAGTCATCTCCACCCAAATGGGTATTGCCGTTGGTTGATTTCACCTCGAAAACGCCATCGCCCATTTCTAAGATGGAGATATCGAAGGTTCCGCCACCAAGGTCGTAAACGGCCACCTTAACATCGTTCTTTTTCTTGTCAAGTCCGTAAGCCAAAGCAGCTGCAGTGGGCTCATTGATGATACGTTTCACTTTGAAACCGGCAATTTCACCGGCTTCTTTGGTGGCCTGACGCTGCGAATCGCTAAAATAGGCCGGAACGGTGATGACGGCTTCGGTAACGGTTTGGCCAAGGTAATCTTCAGCTGTCTTTTTCATTTTCTGAAGCAGGATGGCCGAGATTTCCTGAGGTGTATAAAGACGGTCTTCAACTTCTACTCTAGGGGTGTTGTTGTCGCCCCTGACAACTTTGTACGGAACACGATCTTTTTCAGCAGTAACACGGTCGTAGGTTTCACCCATGAAACGTTTAATCGAATAAATGGTGCGCTTGGGGTTGGTGATGGCCTGACGCTTGGCAGGATCTCCCACTTTGCGTTCGCCATTATCTGTAAAAGCTACGATGGAAGGGGTGGTACGACGCCCTTCGCTGTTGGGGATAACCACAGGCTCGTTGCCTTCCATTACCGAAACACAAGAGTTGGTCGTTCCCAGGTCAATTCCAATAATTTTTCCCATTATCTTATTCTCCTATACCTATATTAAATTAAAATTTTCAATTTTCATTTCCTCCCTCAAATCTTATGCCAGCCGGCTTTTGCGGCTTATTTTGCAATAAACATAAGGAGAAATGAGATAAATTGATGTTAGTATTAATTCATAACATCATGTAATTCAGCGGTATATGGTAAAATAAAAAAGGTTATTTTAGTTGATTTTCCAAATATGACAAAACGGCAGTTTTGTTTGAGAATCCTGTTTTGATGGGCTTTTGCCGTATGGCAAAAAAAACGGCTTCCTGAAAGAAAAGCCGTTTTTGAGATTTATTTTTGACTGCTTTTTTTAAGCCAGTTCAGCCAGTTTACCTGATTGTTTTACCCGGACTCCTTTCGGGGTTTGATGCAATGTACAGGCTTCGTTGTAGAGGTCATGCTCAAAAAAGAGGACAAAATCACCTGCCAGCGCATCATCATAAAAACGCTCTTTGTCTTTCAGTGTGACAAGCGGTTTAGTGTCGTAGGCCATGATCCAGGGCATGGGAATGTGAGCTGTTGAGGGCAGCAAGTCGGCCATAAACGCGATCACGCGGCCGTTATAGCGGATATATGGGATAAGCTGCCCCTCGGTGTGTCCGTCGAAAAGCTTGAATGTGATGTTGGGAATGTATTCGCCTTCGGTTTCGATGAGCCGAAGTTTCCCGCTTTCGTATATAGGCATGATATTCTCTTTCAAAAACGAGGCTTCTTCGCGGCGGTTGGGATGGGTAGCCCAATCAAACTGGCGTTTGCTGGTCCAATAGGTGGCATTGGGGAAAGCCAACTCGAAATCGGTACGATCGCTGTTCCATTTCACACTTCCTCCGCAATGGTCGAAATGCATATGGGTGATCACCATGTCGGTGATATCTTCGGGCTTAAAGCCTGCTTCTGCCAGCGAACTCTCTAAGGTTGCATCGCCATTGAGGTAATAATGGCTTAGCCATTTTTCGTCCTGTTTGTTGCCAACGCCATTATCAATCAATATCCTGCGGTCGCCGTCAACGATGAGCAAACAACGCATCGCCCAGTTGCAAAGATTGTTTTCATCGGCCGGGTACACTTTTTGCCAGAGCACTTTGGGTACCACGCCAAACATGGCGCCACCATCGAGCCTTAGGTTGCCTGTTTCAATGGGATAAAGTTTCATGATGGAATTGATTTTCAAATTATCAGTAAGTCAATCATTTTTTAATAAGTGCCGGATTTCGTGGATTTATATTTCAACGAGGTCACGTTTTTCCGTACCTTGCAAAAGAACAACTTTTTCGCCGGATTTGTTCACCCATTGTTTCGAAGCGCTTCACGAATCGAAGATATTCTTAGGATGCCATTTCGATTTTTTTCATACTATATTTTCACTCATTAGTTGAAGGGTTGGCAAGCTTGGCGTACTTTTGTGCAAAACTCGTGACGATATGGCCTGGAAAGGGAAAGTGCCCCACACTTATGTGATTGTTTTTTTTATCATTGTTTTTGCGGCCATGCTTACCTGGGTAATACCTCCCGGCAAGTATGTAAAAACCACTGTTTTAAAGGATGGGAAAGAGCATACTGAACTCACCTTTTATTATAAAGATCAGCTCCCGGCCGACGAAGCTGCCCATTTCAAAAGCGGACCACAGACCTGGCAGGTTTTTTCGGCGCTGTTTAAAGGTTTTGTTAGGCAAAGCGGTATCATCATTTTTACTTTAATGATTGGTGGCGCTTTCTGGATAATGAACACCAGCAAAGCCATTGATGTGGGAATTTTCGACTTTCTCAGGTTTGCCAAACGCCTTGAACACAACAGATTAGTGAAGAAGCTGGGTGTTGACAATATCATCATGGTGATGATTATGACGCTTTTTAGTTTTTTCGGCGCTGTATTTGGTATGAGCGAAGAAACCATTGCTTTCACCATTATCCTTATCCCTTTGGCTATCTCTATGGGTTACGATTCCATTGTAGGGGTGGGATTGGTTTATGTGGCCGCGCATCTCGGGTTTTCGGGGGCAATCCTCAATCCGTTTACCATCGGCATTGCTCAGGGTTTGGCTGAAATTCCGCTTTTTTCGGGCATTGAATACCGTATTTTCAGTTGGGTTGTCATCAATATTGTTGGTTTTACCTTCATTCTTCGGTATGCCCATAAGGTGAAAAAGAATCCTAAGAGTTCGATCATGTATCACGAAGATGCCCATTGGCGAAACGAATTCAGTGGTAAGGAAACAGAAGTCACCTATTATACCCCCCGCATGGCATGGATTGTTTTTGTGGCGCTCATCCTGACGATGTCGGCTTTTTCGTGGTTTCATCCTCAGACCACTTTAAAGCTTGGTAACAGTGCTGCCACCTGGCCGGTATTGCCGGTTCTGACGCTGGTTTTTATCCTTTCCGGATATTTAAGCCTGCGCAAATCGGTGCATTACTTTATCCTTGTGTTACTTGCCTATACCATTGTCTATCTGATTGTTGGCGTGATGGGCTATGGCTGGTATGTGATGGAGATTGCCACACTGTTTATGGGCCTTGGCATTGCCAGTGGATTGGCCATCAACAAATCGGCCGATGACATTGCCAAACTTTTTGTGGAAGGAGTGAAAGACATCCTTTCGGCGGCCATCATCATTGGTTTGGCCGGGGGCATCATTATTACTTTGGAAGAGGGAGGCATTATTGATTCGATCCTTTACGGGCTGTCGAAAGCAATGGGTAATTTTGGTCAGATTGCCTCGGTGGGGGTGATGTATATGATTCAAACTGTGATCAATATTGCCATTCCTTCGGGCTCGGCCAAGGCGGCTATCACCATGCCTATTATGGCACCTTTTAGCGATTTAATTGGGGTTTCGCGTCAGGCAACTGTCATGGCCTTCCAGTTTGGCGACGGATTCACCAATATGATTACCCCAACATCGGGGGTGTTGATTGCCGTTTTGGGAGTAGCCCGAATCCCCTACGAAAAATGGTTCCGTTGGATATGGCCTTATATGTTGATTCTTATTTTATTGGGATTTCTGTTGCTCATCCCCACGGTGACGATGAAACTCAACGGGTTTTAAAACTCCTTGATGTGTTTTATTTGCGTCAATCGTGATATTGCCTTATTTTTGAAAGACAAATCAATCCTGAAGCATAACCAAGTTGAGAGCAAAATGTATCCGGCACAAGGTTTTCGTTCCAATATAGTTATCGTTATATTCATCTTCTTTCTGTCTGTTGCTGGCAAAGCAATGCTTTTTGCTCAGGGAGAATACGGTCATCTGCGGTTCCAATCGCTGACCACTCAACAAGGTTTGAGCCGTGCATTAGTGAAAAGCCTTGCGCAGGACGAAGATGGGATGTTGTGGATTGCCACCGAAAATGGCCTGAATCGTTATGACGGATATAGCTTTGAAGTGTTCAGGCATGTAGAAGGTCAGGTCGGGAGCTTGCCCGAGAATCACCTGCTTTCGGTGTGTAATATGCCGGGTTTTGGAATTTTTGCCGGTACGAAAAGCGGAAAGTTAGTTCATTATGATAAGATTCTAAATCGTTTTGAGACCATCCGCTTCGATAGCCTCACGGCAAAAATGATGACGCATGCAGAACCCGATTTTTTGCTTGCCGACAAATCCGGATCGCTCTGGATAGCCACCACCAACGGCCTTTTTGCCTATGACCCCGCTCTTGGCAGTTTCTGGCATTTTTCTGTTCATAACTCGGGGCTGAAATCGCCTTACGTGAAATATATCCTTCTCGACAGCCGCGAGCAGCTCTGGATTGCCACAGATGCCGGTATCGCCCTTGTGGAAAATCATCAAAAGCCCTCATTGGCTACCATCAACAACCTTACAACAGATGGAATGCCAAGCAGTTATATGAAATCAATTGCCGAAGACCGTGAAGGACGGATATGGGCTGGTGGTGATGGAGGAATTTGTGAGATCGAACCCGAAACTGGTAAACTGCTGCGTGTGATCACACCTGAACCACAAAGAAACAACGGACTTAGCAATGGGTACATCAAAGCCATTGCTACGGATAGCAACGGTATGGTTTGGGTGGGGCATGATATGGGAATTTCAATCTACGACCCGCAGGCTAACCAGTTTTACAATTATGATGCAAGCCTTGAAGACGACGAAGGTTTGGTGAATAACTATGTGAAGAGCCTTCTTTATGATTCAAATCAAATCATGTGGGTTGGTACCGATCTGGGCATCAGTGTTTACGACTCGCTTCGTGAGCCCTTCCGAACTATAACACATCTTTCGGAAAAAGGGGTCATGCTGAGCGGTAACCTCATTTATTCTATCTATGAGGATAGTCCTGACAGTGTGTGGGTGGGCACCAACAACGGCCTCAACCTTTGGAACCCGCATACCCAATCTGTGCAACATTTTAAACACGAACAAGGAGAACCTCATTCACTGGGCAATAATATCGTGCGGGCTGTATTGCGCGACAATCAGGGGACTTTATGGATTGGAACCGATAACGGCCTCTATAAATTAGTGAAAACACACAAAGGAATAGAGTTTATCCATTTACCGGTTGGCACTAACGACAACCGCAGCCTGAACAACCGATTCGTAGTTACCCTCAACCAATGCTCCGACAATCGGCTTTGGGTTGGCACCTGGGGTGGCGGGGTCAATATCCTGGATCCCGTAACCAGTGTTTTTACTTATCTCACTAACGAAGCTGCAGATAGTACTTTTAGATTGAACAACAATCAGATAGCAAATATTTATGAAGATTCAAAACATCGTGTATGGCTTCGTAGCGGGAATATTTTTGACCTGAATACCGGTCGCATGATGCCTTTCCCTTTTACAATTGATAATCTGAATATCAATTTCTTTTTTGAGGATCATATCGGACGAATCTGGATTGGCACATCTTCGCAAGGATTGTTCTATATTGAGCCTGCCGACAACAGCCTGCATTTCCTTCAGCAGCATCGGATATTATCCGATGGAGTGGTTGTGAGCATGTTACAGGATAACAGTCATAATTATTGGATTGCAGTTGACAAATCGCTGGTAAAAATGAGTTCCGACCTGAGTCAGATTCATGTTTTCGATGCAGCCGACGGGCTTCAAAAGGGTGATTTTAACAATAAAGCCGCTTTATTGGGTAAAAGCGGACGGATGTATTTTGGCGGTAGCCGCGGCCTTTCGTATTTCTTGCCTTCATCCATCCGACTCAACGAACGGCCGGTCAGGGTGTTGCTTACCAGTTTGAAGTTGTTTAACCAGGCATTGCAACCACAGGAAGGAAGCCCGCTAGATTCGTCACTTATGGAAAAACGATTGTTAGTTTTGCCATATAAGCATCGCGAACTGTCTTTTGGCTTCACCGGGATCAATTTCACCAATCCCCTAAAAAACCAATATGCATTTAAAATTGAGGGCCTGCAACCGGATTGGGTCTATGTGAGCGCCGAAAATCGCGAAGCAAACTATTTTCACCTCCCTCCCGGCAGATTTACCTTCAAAGTCAAAGCTGCAAATAATAGCGGTGTTTGGAACGAAGAAGCCACGAGCCTGAATATTTTGGTTTTACCACCCTGGTATATGCTCTGGTGGGTTCACCTGCTGGGAACTTTGTTGCTGATTGGCATTGTTCTTTCGACCATATTTATTTGGACCGGTCGCCTACGCAAACAAAAAGCCGTGCTTGAACAGAAAGTGAAAAAACGCACCCAGGAAATAGCGGCTCAAAAAGAAGAAATAGAGCGAAAAAACAAACAATTGGAAGAAGCCAGTCAGGCAAAATCGGAGTTTCTGGCCAATATGAGCCACGAAATCCGTACACCGCTCAATGGCGTAGTTGGTTTTACTGACTTAGTACTTAAAACCGATCTGAACCAGACGCAGAAAGAATACCTCCAGATTGTGGGTCAGTCGGCCGAAATACTGTTGAATATCATCAACGATATCTTGGATTTCTCCAAAATCGAAGCCGGAAAGCTTGACCTTTTTATTGAAAAAGCAGATCTGCTCGACATTGCCAGTCAGGCCATTGACCTGATTACTTTTCAGGCGCAGAAAAAAGGCCTCGAAGTGTTGCTTGATTATTCGCCTCAACTTCCACGTTTCATCTGGACTGACACGGTACGACTCAAACAGGTATTGGTCAACCTTTTGAGCAATGCCGTGAAGTTTACCGAAAAAGGTGAGATTGAGCTTAAAATCGAAATGATCGCCAAAGGCAGCGAACCTGAAACGGGTATTTTCCGCATCGGAGTGCGCGACACCGGTATCGGCATAAAACCGGAGAAAAAACATTTGATTTTTGAGGCTTTTACGCAGGAAGACAGCTCCACCACAAAACGATACGGCGGCACAGGCCTCGGGCTAAGCATATCCAATAAGCTGCTCGGTATGATGCACTCCCAGCTGATGCTCGAAAGTGAGCTGGGAAAGGGGAGCCGGTTTTATTTTGAAGTGCCTTTTCGTTATGAGTATGACGACAGCGAAGAAGTTCATGAGTTGGCACAGATTCGCAGGGTGCTGATCGTGGACGACAACGACAACAATCGGGCAATTCTCAAAGAAATGTTATCTTTCTTTGGAATTCAATCTATTGAAGCCAACTGTGGTACCGCTGCTTTGGATTTATTGACCAAAGACAACCATTTTGATGTGGTCTTTCTCGATTATCATATGCCCGACGTGGATGGCTTGGATACCTTAAGCATTATCCGTGAATCGAAACTTTTAAATTCCACCACCCAGGTCATTATGTGGCATAGTTCAATTGACAATCAAGAGTTTATCAATGGTTGCGAAGAACTCGGCGTAGCCCGCAGGATGAGCAAGCCGCTCAAGCTGCATAACCTCGTTGCGGTTTTGCGTAGTCTGTCACTTGATTTTACATCTGAGATTCCTGTTGTCAAAAACGAGACGAAAGTCTATACCGACGAATTTGAATTGCTTGTTGTTGAAGACAACCCGGTGAATATGATGCTGGCAAAATCAATACTTCGGAAAATTGTTCCAAAAAGCCGGGTTCACGAAGCACACGATGGCGGTGAAGCGATCGCTTTCTGTGAAAGACAAATTCCTGACCTTATTATGATGGATATTCAGATGCCGGTGTTGAACGGATACGAAGCCACAAAAGCCATCCGCGGTTTGCAGGGATTTTCAAAGGTGCCTATTATGGCATTAACAGCTGGAACCGTAAAAGGCGAAAAGGAAAAATGCCTTGAAGCCGGCATGAACGATTTTGTGGCTAAGCCCGTGGTTGAAGAAACCATTTTGACTATGCTTGAAAAATGGCTTCACCCACAACAATTGATTTCTAACGAGCCGGTGGTAAAGGTAGCTCCGAAAATCGTTGAAACCGTCACCTACGAAAGTATTTCGATGGAAGGCCTTCGAGAAGACCTGGGCGATGATCCTTTATTTTTGCGCGAGTTTATGGTGGTATTGAAAGATAGCCTGATCCGTTCAAAAGCAGATATCAGAACGCATTATGCACATCAGGATATGGAAGCCCTTTCGGCTTCGGCCCATAAGCTCAAAGGAACGGCTTTCTCCGTCAGCCTGAGTTCACTCTCACAATTGGCTGCCCGTATCGAAAAAACAGAAAATGTCATGGATGCGCAAGTCGAACATCTGATACAGCAGGTCGAAGCGCACATTGACCATTTGATGCCGCAAATCGAACAGGAGCTTGCCAAGCTTGAAGACAACGCTGAATAATTGGAAATTTGCTGCTTAAGTCAAATCTGGCGTCTTATACTATGATGAAGATCAGCTTTTTAGTTTTGTTTGATTGGCTGATCGTTAAAACGGGATGTTTATTGACACCTTCGATGGAAAATAGGGACAGGCTTTTTGAGAACTAAGCCTTGATGAGTTTTTTTGGATAAGCCAATAGAAAAACGCGCCGCACTGCTGGCTTTTCGTTATTTTTGACTGTTGATTAAAACCGGTTGCATGAAATTAACACGCCTTCCGTTGCACTGGCTTATTTTGGCCGGATTGGCATTCGGTATTGTTTTTGGTTTAATAGCCGTATTGGCAGGCTGGAATGAGTTTACTAATCAATGGATTAGCCCTTTTGGCACGATTTTTATCCGATTGCTCAAACTCATTGCTATCCCCTTGATCATTGTGTCACTGATTAATGGAGTTTCGGGGCTCAATGATATTTCACGGCTTACGCGCATTGGGCTCAGAACCATTGTTCTCTATTTGTTTACAACCGTGATGGCAGTTAGCTTTGGCCTTGTTGCAGTGAATTTATTGCAACCCGGGCATTATCTTTCGGATGAAAAATCGGCTGAGTTTAGAGCAAAATTTGCTGCCGAAATGATTGAAAAACCGGAGACACAAAACGGCCCGTTGCAGTTTCTTGTGGATATTGTTCCCGAAAATATTATCCAATCTATGTCGGCCAATACCAATATGTTGCAGGTTATCTTTTTTTCTCTGCTTTTTGGCGTGGCAATGGTGATGTTGCCCAATAGCCGGGTAACACCCGTGAAACAATTTATCGAAGCGCTGAACGATATTGTGATGAAAATCGTGGATATTATCATGATGGCCGCGCCTTTTGGAGTGTTTGCCCTCATTGCTTCCATCACAACCCAGCTCGCCGGCGACAATATCCGCGACACGCTTCAAATTTTTGGAACCCTTGGCATGTACGCTCTAACAGTGATCATTGGGCTTGTGTTTATTATTCTTGTTTTTTACCCTTTATTGCTCAAAATTTTCACCCAAAAAGGCCCATTTGGATTTTTCAAAGGCATTGCACCGGCTCAACTTTTGGCTTTTTCTACCAGTAGCAGTGCGGCCACCTTACCTGTGACAATGGAATGCTGCGAACAGAATCTTGGCATCCGCAAAGAAATCAGCAGCTTTGTTCTTCCGTTGGGAGCTACGGTTAATATGGACGGGACAAGTCTTTATCAGGCAGTAGCGGCTGTTTTTCTGGCGCAAATTTATGGGATGGATCTTACGATAAGTCAGCAGTTGACCATTATTCTTACTGCCACACTTGCTTCCATCGGCTCTGCAGCAGTTCCAGGAGCAGGGATAATCATGCTGGTGATTGTCCTGAATTCCGTGGGTGTCCCAACAGAAGGTATTGCATTGATTTTTGCCGTTGACAGACCACTCGATATGCTTCGCACCGTAGTGAATATCACCGGAGACTGCACTGTGGCCTCCATTGTTTCGTGTCAAACTAAAGAAATAAAACCATGAAAAAACTGATACTCATATTGTTGCTTCTTGTTTCGCTCGGACTTCGCGCTCAGTTTCTGAATGTGAAAATCGGAAATTTTTCGGGCCCGAATGAACCTTCTATATGCATCAATCCCAAAAACACGAACGAGATGATGGCGGGATCAAACCTGAATTTCTGGTATTACTCCGAAGACGGAGGCTACACCTGGTTGTCAGGAGTACTCAGCTCGCCGGAATATGGCGTTTGGGGCGATCCGGTGATCATTGCCGATACTGCAGGCGATTTTTACTTTTTTCACCTCTCGAACCCGGCCGTTGGCAACTGGATTGACCGAATTGTTTGCCAGAAATTCGATAAGCAAACCAAAACCTGGAACAATGGCTCGTTTACCGGCCTCAATGGTGCCAAAGCACAGGATAAGCCCTGGGCTGTTGTTGATCCGGTTAGCAACAATATTTATGTGACCTGGACACAGTTTGACAGCTATGGAAGCACAAACCCCGATTGTCAGAGTAATATTTTATTCAGTAAATCAACCGATGGGGGCGCCTCATGGTCGCAAGCCGTAAAAATCAACGAAATAGCAGGAGATTGTATTGACAGCGACCATACCGTTGAAGGCGCTGTGCCGGCTGTTGGCCCTAATGGCGAGATTTATGTGGCCTGGTCAGGGCCGGCTGGTATCGTGTTTACCCGTTCTTTTGATGCCGGACTGACCTGGCCCGAACAAAATATTGCCGTGACTCCCCAGCCCGGCGGTTGGGATATTGAAATTCCCGGCGTGTCGCGATCCAATGGAATGCCCATCACTTTGTGCGATCTGAGTCAAGGGCCAAATCGAGGGGCAATTTATATTAATTATGCCGACCAGTCCAATGGTTCAAACGATACCGATGTGTGGTTAGTCAAATCAACCGATGGCGGAAACACCTGGTCCGAACCGTTGAGGGTGAACGACGATGCCCCGGGTAAACATCAGTTTTTTACCTGGATGGCAATTGACCAGTCGAATGGAATGCTGTATTGTGTGTTTTACGACCGACGAAACCATAATAACAACGCTACCGATGTATATATGGCCGTTTCGGATGACGGTGGGCTCAGCTTTCAGAATTTCAAAGTAAGCGAAGAACCTTTCACTCCCAGCAGCAGTGGCTATTTCTTTGGTGATTACAACAATATTTCGGCTGCAAACAACGTCATCCGGCCAATTTGGACTCGCCGCGAAAGCAATGGATCGCTCAGTATCATGACAGCCATCGTGGACATGAATGTCGTGTTGCCCGAAAATAAAGCTATGCTGCACGAACTTGAACAAAATTACCCCAATCCGTTTACTAACCTTACGTTTTTTTCTTACCGAATAAAAAAACCTTCATATGTCAGGTTGTCGGTAGCTGATATTTTTGGCCATGAGCTGGCTTTGCTCGAAGGGGGTCGGAAAGAGGCCGGAAAATATGAAATGATTTTCGATAACCGGCTATATCACCTGGCACCAGGTGCGTATTATCTTATTCTGCAAACACAAGATCAACTGAGCCGGAGGAAAATGGTTCTTACAAAATAAAAATAACACTCCTGTTTGTTTTGCTGGTTCTTCCACTTTTTTAAAAAAATATAATGACTTTTATACTCTGACAACCCCGGCTTTCTGACAAGATTTTTGTCAAGTTGCAACCTAATAGCTTGTGTTGACGTCTTTGGCTGAAATTGGATAGTCAATCTCAACCATCCTGCCTGTATGATTTATGCACAACTTCGACCAATTCTCGACTTTACCAGAAATAAAGCATTGGAAATGAATGACTTTGATTTCTCTTTGGAATCACTCGAGCAAATACCCGAATTTCCGTTTCGTCTGTTGAAACCACATGCCCGGACGATGGATGATTTGGCCAAGCTTTTGATGGAATACGAGTCGGAAAAAATCAAGATGATTGTGGACAAAGAATTCGAGAATGAAAATGCCATTGATGCCATGTTGCATGTGTCGAAGGAGATAGCTCGCCAGTTCGACAATATTTTCCCTTCGCTTTCGCCACAGATTCGATCAAAATTTCCTGCCCTCTATCACGAGCAATTCCAAAAACGGTTGGAGATGGTTTCCGAGAGGATTCGTTTCAACCTTCAGCGCGGCATTGCACAGGGCTATTATCGTAGCGACCTGAGTGTTGAGCTCATTTCACGCCTTTACCTCAGTCGTTTGATAGACATTCATAATCAGGATTATTTTCCCCCCGAGTCGTTTTCGTTTGATGTGCTTTTCAACCAGATGTTCGAAAATCTTATCCGTAGCATTGCCACGCCTAAGGGTTTGGCTTATTTCGAGAAACAGCTTCAAGCACATTATCAATAAAAAAACAGCTAACAAATTGATTAGCTGTTTTTTAAATGTGACCCCGGAGGGACTCGAACCCCCAACCTGCAGAACCGGAATCTGATATTCTATCCATTGAACTACGGGGCCAATGGGTTGGCAAAATTACAGCCTTTTCCTGAATTGAGAAAATCGTTTTTTTGATTTGGTTTCTTTTGCTCAGCTAAACGACTGCAGGTCGTGAAGTCGTTTATAGACACCGCCTTTTGCAAGCAAATCATCGTGTTTTCCGCGTTCCACGATTTGTCCTTTTTGCAGAACAACAATCTCATCGGCATGTTGAATTGTGGACAGGCGGTGGGCAATCACCACCGAAGTGCGTGCGCTCATTACCTGTGCAAGTGCTTCCTGCACAAGTCGTTCCGATTCGGTGTCGAGCGAAGAAGTGGCTTCATCGAGGATGAGAATTGGCGGATTTTTAAGCACTGCACGGGCAATGCTCAGTCGCTGGCGTTGTCCGCCTGAAAGATTTAAACCCCGATCGCCAATGGTGGTCTGATATCCTTTTTCGAGCTGCATTACAAAATCATGGGCATTGGCTACTTTGGCAGCAGCCACTACCTCTTCCATCGTTGCATGACTACTCCCGAAAGCAATGTTGTTGAAAACGGTGTCGTTAAAAAGAATGCTCTCCTGTGTCACAATTCCCATCAATCCGCGCAAATCGTCAATGCGATAATCACGCAAATCAATGCCATCCAACAAAATCTGACCTTCGGTGACGTCGTAAAATCGTGGGAGCAAGTCAACTAAGGTTGATTTGCCACCACCTGATTCACCAACCAAAGCAATGATTTTCCCTTTTTCGATGGTCAAATTGATGTTGTGGAGCACTTTGTCGCGCTGGTAGCTGAAACCAACATCGCGATATTCGATACGATTGGAAAATCCATGAATCGGTTGAGCGCCAGGTTTTTGAACGATCACTTCTTCGGCATCTAAAATTTCGAAGATACGATCGGCCGAAGCAATGCCTTTTTGAATGTGGTAATAACCCTGTGCAAAAGTTTTGGCCGGTGGAATAATCTGCGAGAAGATGATGATATAAGTGATGAAGTCGGCAGCACTGATACTGGGATTGTTATCCAAAACCATTCTCCCACCAAACCACAGGACGATGATAATGACAACAGATGACAAAAATTCGCTCATTGGAGAGCTTAGGTCGCGACGCCGGTAAAGACGGATCATCAGATTTGACAACAGGCTGTTTTGTTCTTTGTATTTTCGGTCGGAATACTCAATGGCATTGAATGCCTTGATGATACGAAGACCCGAGATGCTTTCTTCGATATGCGACATCATCTCGGCCATTCGTGCTTGTCCGGCTTTGGAAGTTTTGCGCAGGCTTTGCCCGATCAAACCAATGATATAGCCCGTTCCCGGCAGGATAACCAAGACAAAAAGCGTGAGTTGAACGCTCATTGAGAGCATGAAAAAAAGAAAGGCGAGAATTGTAATCGGGTCGCGTACAAGCACTTCTAAATAGTTCATGATCGAGTATTCCACTTCCTGCACATCACCGGTGATGCGAGCCAGAATATCGCCTTTTTTATTCTTGCTGTAAAACGAAAGAGGCAAAATCAGGAGCTGCCTGTAAATGGCATTGCGCATATCTTTCACAGCGCCAACCCTCACATTGGCCATGAAAAAACTCGACATAAAACGGGCTACATTGCGCAGGAAAAATGCCGTTACAAGCACAAAACAAATGAAAAGTAAGGCTTGATGTGTGCCACTTTCAATGATGATGCGGCTGATTTCGTAGTTGAGATACTGAAGCAATGCATCGGAGCTCAAGGCAAACTCGGGTTGTTGGGTAACCAATGCCTCTTTGCCAAACAAAAGATTAAGGAAAGGAACAAGCAGCGCAAACGAGAAAAGCGAAAAAACAATCGTCAAAATATTGAAGAAAGCATTGAGCAGCGCATAACCCCAATAAGGTTTTATGAATGAAAGAACACGGATAAACTTCCTCATAATCAGTCGTTTAAAAGTTGAACTCCGGTATAGGAATCTGGAGTTAAGCGGGCAAGCTCTTCTTTCACTTTTGTGCTTACATTCAATTGATTGATAAAATGAGCCAACGATTCGGCATTGATTCCCTGATGTGTGCGTGTGAGGTTTTTGAGGAGTTCATAAGCTCCTTCAACCTGTTCGCGCCGCAGAATAGTCTGAATGGCTTCGGCAACCACTGCCCAGTTTGCTTCGAGATCGGCCTGAATGCGGCTTTCGTTGAGCAAGAGTTTGTCGAGCCCGCGTTGTAGCGAGGCAATGGCTAAAAGCGTATGACCTATCGGTATTCCAATATTGCGTGTTACAGTGGAATCGGTCAGGTCGCGCTGGAGGCGGCTTACCGGAAGTTTACTGCTGAGGTGTTCAAACAGGGCATTGGCAAGGCCCAGATTACCTTCGGCATTTTCAAAATCAATGGGATTCACCTTGTGTGGCATAGCCGAAGAGCCGACTTCGCCCGCTTTGATGCGCTGTTTGAAATAGTCGAGCATGATATACATCCAAACATCGCGGCTCAGGTCGGTGAGGATGGTGTTCAACCTTTTGATGCCATCAAAATAGGCTGCCAAAAAATCGTAATGTTCAATCTGTGTGGTCACCTGCTGGCGGTGAAGATTTAACTGCCCGCCGATGAAGCTGTTGGAAAAATTAACCCAATCTATTTCGGGATAGGCAATAGCATGGGCGTTCAGATTGCCGGTTGCACCGCCAAATTTTGCCGAGAACGGAATGGTCTCTAAAAGCTGAAGCTGGTTTTCCAAACGCTCCACAAAGACGTATATCTCCTTCCCTAAGCGTGTGGGGCTTGCCGGCTGTCCATGGGTTCGGGCAAGCATGGCGACATTTTTCCATTGAACTGAAAGTTCATTCAGCTTGTCTTTCAGGCTGATAAAAGCCGGAAGTAGTTCGCTCTGATGGGCATCGCGCAGAGCAAGGGGTAGAGCCACATTGTTGATGTCCTGCGAAGTAAGTCCAAAATGAACAAACTCTTTGAAGGCTGAAATCCCAAGTTGGTCGAAACGGCTTTTGATGAAATATTCCACCGCTTTTACATCGTGGTTGGTCACTTGCTCGATGGCCTTGATTTCAACGGCATTTTCAACCGTAAAATCGAGATAAAGACCACGCAACAGTTGAAAATATGCTTCATCGAAACCCTCAAGTTGAGGTAAAGGCAGCCTGCACAATGCAATGAAATATTCGACTTCGACCATCATCCGGTAACGGATGAGGGCAAACTCAGAAAAAAAATCCGAAAGTTTTTTGAGCTTGTTACGGTAGCGTCCATCAATGGGCGAAACAGCCGTTAGTTCGTTCAGATTCATATATAAGGCGAAATATTAAGCAAAAGTACAAAATAACCCCGCTTCCATACGATGTGTTGTGATTTTGATCATTGTTGGCCATAGGGGGTCTCAATCCCAGTCAAGACGTTTGCCTTTTTAAACTGTCTGTCACCGTTTGCGATGCTGATGGATTGGCCGGGCGGGTTGGCCGCTTAAAACGTCTTCATCAGCTCAAACACTTGATAATGTTCGCCGTTCATTCCTATTTTTTGGTAGGTGGCTTGAGCACCGATATTGCTTTTGTCCACATAAAGCCGCAGTCCGCCAACTTCTTTATCTTTCATGGCAAGCGCATGCACGTGTTCGAACAATGCCCTGAAGATGCCTTTTTTGCGAAACTCAGGTTTCACATAAACCGACTGAATCCACCAAACGGTTTGATTGCGCCAGTCGCTCCATTCATAGGTGGTCAGCATCGAGCCGACAATCTCGTCATTAACGGCTGCAACATAATATTTTCCTTTCGCAGGCTCGTCAAAAACGCGACGAATTCCGGCGGCTAAGGTTGATTCATCAAGTCGGAGCGACTCGGTTTCATCGGCCATCTTTAGCTGGAAATGTGTAAGAATTGGGATGTCAGCAAGCTGTGCAAATCGGATGAGAGGCTTCATGGTGTCAACTCTTTTTTGTTACTTTTGCGACTTTATTGCGGACAAAGTTAAGCTGTTTCGTCACACCTTTCTGAGCTATGAGCGATCAAATCAAACATGAATGTGGCATTGCCATGATTCGCCTTCTCAAGCCTCTCGAATATTATTTAGGTAAGTACGGCACTTCCTTTTATGGTTTGAGCAAGTTGCATTTGCTGGTACAAAAACAGCACAACCGTGGCCAGGATGGGGCCGGTATTGCCGGCATCAAATTCGATATGCCTCCTGGTCAAAAATACATCAGCCGTATCCGTTCAAACTCAAGTACACCCATCCGTGATATTTTCAATCAAGTGTACGACAGCCTTTCATTGATTAAAGAGAAAACCCCCTCGCGCCTGAATGATGTCCAATGGCTGAAAGAAAATATTGATTTTACGGGCGAACTGATGATGGGTCATTTGCGATATGGCACTTTTGGACAAAACAACATCAAGAACCTACACCCTTTTGTGAGAGCCAACAACTGGAAAACTAAGAACTTAGTGTTGGCAGGCAATTTCAATATGACCAATGTGGACGAGCTGTTCAACAAATTGGTGGAGCTGGGACAATATCCAGTGGAAACTTCTGATACGGTGACGGTGTTGGAAAAGATTGGTCATTTTCTCGACCAGGAAAACGAACGTATCTATACAAAATACCGCAGCTCGGGATACAGTAAGCGTGAAATTACCCATAAGATTGCCGAGGAACTTGATGTGTGCTCTATTTTGGAGGAAAGCTCACAATATTGGGATGGCGGCTACGTCATTGGTGGCATGTTCGGACACGGCGATGCATTTGTGATGCGCGACCCGAACGGCATCAGACCTGCTTATTATTATGCTGACGACGAAGTGGTGGTGGCAGCTTCGGAAAGACCTCCTATCCTTACGGCTTTTAACCTTAAAGCACGGCAAATAAGCGAATTAAAGCCCGGGCACGCCTTGATCATCAAAAAAAACGGAAGCTGGTCGGAGCAGGTTTTCAAACAGCCCGGCGAGAAAAAAAGCTGCTCTTTCGAACGTATCTATTTCTCCCGTGGAACAGACCCCGACATCTATCAGGAACGGAAAGCTTTGGGCAATTTGATGACCCCTCTTGTGCTGAAAGCCATTGATTATGACCTGAAAAATACCGTTTTCAGCTATATTCCCAACACGGCTTCGGCCGCATTCAGAGGAATGGTTCAGGAACTGAACCGCTATAGTCATGAAATAAAAAAAGATCAGATTGTGGCTTTGGGTGGGAAGCTGACCAAAGAACTCCTTGACGAAATTTTTGAAGTTAGGTTACGCGTTGACGACATCGCCGTGAAAGATATGAAACTGCGAACCTTTATTACCCAGGACAACCAACGCGATGATCTTGTGGCACATATTTACGACGTGACCTACGGCGTTGTCATTCCGGGTGTGGACAATCTGGTGGTACTCGACGATTCCATCGTCCGGGGTACAACATTGCGCAACAGTATCGTGCGAATACTCGACCGCCTTGAACCAAAACACATCATCATTGCCTCTTCCGCACCCCAAATCCGTTATCCGGACTGCTATGGTATTGATATGACCAAGCTCAGTGATTTCATTGCTTTCAGAGCGGCCATCTCATTACTTCGTGATACCCGGCGCGAATCCGTTATCAACGAGGTTTACCGTTTATGCAAAACACAGGAAAAACTTCCAAAAGAAGAAATGGTGAATCATGTAAAAATGATTTACAAACCTTTTACAGCCGAACAGATTTCGGAAAGAATTGCAAAGATGATTACGCCTTCGGGAGTTAAAGCCAAGATAACAGTGGTTTATCAAAGTATCGAAAACCTTCATACAGCTTCGCCCGATCATCGGGGCGATTGGTATTTCACCGGAAATTATCCCACTCCGGGCGGCAACAAAGTGGTGAACCGCTCTTTTATCAATTTTATCGAAGGACGAAACGAAAGAGCTTATTAAAAGAGAAAGGCTATTTTTTATTTTGGGCGACAACAGCAACCGTCAAGGCAAAAATAATGAGCAACAAAAAACCGATGAGTGAATTACGACTAATCATCTGATGTTGGTACTGTCGGTTTTCTGATTCTATTTTTTCGAGTGTTTTTTTTGTACGTTCAGCTTCATTTCGCGCTTCCAACTCAGAAAACCGCAACTCGTCCACTTCCGACTTTAAACTTTCATGTCGGGCTTGGTATTCTTTAAACTCGGCCAAAAACTCCGGATATTGACCCAAAGCAGCATAATTGTTCAGCTTGGCCTCATTAATCATCGGTAAGTAATTGTTGATACCATAACGTTTCGACATGTTATATGCACTGTCCATCAAAATATTGGACTTTTCGTAATCCTTTTTATTTTGATATTCTATCCCCGAATAGAAAGTTCCCAACAAAATACCTTCTTTATAACCAATCATGCGGCTAATGGACAAAGAGCGGTAAAAATATTCAAATGCTTTTTCATATTGTTGACTATCGCCGTAGATGGAGCCTATATTGGCCAACACAACAGCCATACCAAGTTGATTGCCAATCTCTTCACGTATTTTCAGCGACTTTTGATAATATTCCAAAGCTTTGGTCGTATCATGAAAATCCTGATGATAGAGTCGTCCGATGTTATTATAGATTTTGCCCAATTCCACGTAATTTTTTTTCTCTTCAAAAATATCTTTTGACCTCAGAAGCATTTCGAGGGCCAGATCGTTTTTGTTCCATTGCCAATAAATCAAACCAATATTGGAGAGCGATGATGCCAGACGACCGGAGTCGTTGAGGCTTTCATAATTTTTTTTTGTTGCCTGATAACTCTCCATGGCCCGGGTGTAATCTCCAATGGCAAAAAACATATTTCCGCGATTTAATTCCGAAGCGGCTTCATGACTCACGAGACTATTCTCTTGAGCCAAATGGATAGCTTTGATATAAAACTTATCTGCTTCGGTGTATTCAGCCATATTTTTATACACATTAGCAATGCTGATATTACTGTTAATCAGCCCCTTAAAATTTTCTGATTTCTCAAATGCCTTGACCGCTTTTCCCAAATAGTCGAGCGCCATTGGATAATCGCCCAAAATGGTTGCACTTTTGCCAATGGATAAAAGAATGGTACCCTGCATGTTGTTCAAACCGGCCTCATCGGCATAGCGGCTGGCACTATCGGCTGTTTCATAAGTCTTTTCGGCGCTGCTCTCGCGGTATGCTTCCGACAATTGAATCAAGGTGAGTACTCTTTCCTGACCAGATTGTGTGCTCAATATACGAATGAGACTGTCAATTTTTGCCTGACTTGGTTGTGCAGAAACACCGGCACACGTCAGTAGCATAAAGAGTAACAAACGGATTGTTTTTTTCATGCTATTTTTCTTCAATATTACGTATTTTTTTTGTTTGAAACAAGCAAAAAATCAACGACAGGAAATATTGTCAAAATCGAATGTCAGGCGGATGTTTATCGAATTCGCGAGCTGTTTTTGGGTTCGAGAAGTTCGATTTTTACACTTTTCACCCAAACAGGCATCTGACCGGTGTGATAAACAGTGAACCTGAAAGAATCATCGGGTCGTCGCACTTCGGGGATGAGGTAAAGCATTTCTAATTCCACCCATTGATCAAGAGGTGTATCGGTATTGGTGAGCCTTTGGTTGCGGTAGTTATAGGCAAACATTTTGTGCATAAAAGTGGCCGTAAGACTTGTCGGATTATCGTCGGGTGGGGTTTGGCAATAGACCAGGGCGCTGATTCGTAAAAGCCCATAATCTTCGACGCTAAGATGTTGATTGTAAACAAGATCAATGGCCGGTGAGAAGGGATTATCCGGCCTTAGTTCCACGGCCATTGACCCATCCGGCGAGGGGCGGGCAGCAGCATCAGCCTCAAGATTCTGAACAACAATGGTTCTGGCATCGAAGCTGTCTTCTTCGAAAATTAGCTTTGGGTCTTTGTTACGGTCAATGAGCAAAAGCTTTGTGGCACCCTCGGGAATCTTTGTTTTGAGAAAAACAGCTTCGTAATAAGGCTGTGTCATCCGCGAACTGTGAATGATTCCATGAAGAAACTGCCAGCTCTGAAAGAGGTTGAAACCGAGCAAAACTGCCAATACAGTTAAAATCAACCAGCGTGTTATCCGGCCTTTATCAAAAAGGTTCTGAATCAGAAACCCCAATGGCAACGACAAAAAGACATACATCGGAATAAGCGGGCGCTGACTGTAACTGTCGGCATACCACCAGCACGACCAACTGGCAATGACATAAAAGGAAACGATGAAGAAAAGAAAGATGCTCCAGAACAACTCTTTACGACTGCGGTAAAGACTAACGAAACCAAGCAGCGATAAACCCATCATCGGGGTGTAGATTAACCAGCCTTTGCGAAAACTGAACAAAACCTCCAAAATGTAGGGATGCAGAAATTCCATGCCTTCGCCGGCATTGGCGCCATAACTGTTGAAAAGGAATTTGCCTGCATATACTTTATAATAAAACAATTGCAGGCTTCCAATGGCTGCAACAACGAGAATGATGACGGCAATTTTCGTTTTATGTTGCACGATCAACTGCCATTTTTCTTTGAATGTTTTTGGGTCGGCTACTCCCCAGAGCAAAGGGATGCCGGCCACTAAAATTTCAGTCGAACGACTCAAAGCCGACAAACCAATGATGAATCCAATGGCCAGCGTGTGCAGCCAATCGGGCTTTTCGTGCCAACGAAGTGTGTTCCAAAGCAACAGACTGAATAGAAAGAAAAGATAATTGTGCGACATCAATCCCTGTCCGTGAAAAACGGTAAGAACCATGAAGTTAGTCCCAAAAACTATGGAAATCAGTACGATAGAGGTAATGACGGGATTAAAAAAATTGCGCAAACTTTTCCTGAAATAAATCAGTCCAATGGCTGTGTAAACGAAACTGCCATAAAGCAGACTTAGCTGGTAAGGCGTTGAGAAACCGTCAGCAGGGAAGCCCGAGGCGAGCGCCCAAAGATGGCCAGTGAAAAACCAGGGTAAATAGAGAACGGCCATCCCCATGGGATATTTCATCACCCAATGGCCGGCTTCCTGAGGCAGCGCCTGATAAAACCATTGAGTATTATGATATTGATCCAGAATATTTTGTACTACCTCGAAGTTGCGCAGGCCAAGATCATGGTAGATGAAAGTAAAGGGCAGATAGAGATAATACCCAAAAATGTCCCACGAAAGAATATTGTTTGGCACGTGCGACAACACAGCCCAACCGAGAAGGAGAAGAACAATCAAAAGAACTCCTTGCGAAATATCGCATGTTTTTCGGCAAGCATTCATCGTGAGGCGTTTTTGTGGGTATAAAGTGCAATAAGCTGTGAATCAGATATTTCTGTAATCTCGTAGTCGCGATTTAAAATTTCCCGAAGTTTGGGTTGGGTGTCTTCTGAAATGAACTGACGGTATTCAAACACAACCACATGAGAGGCAAGCGGCGGCTGTCCGTCGGCTGCAAATCCGTGTAGTTCTTCGGCCCGTTGTGTCACATCGGGACGACCGTTTTTCCAGTCGAAAGCCATAAAAGGCGAGGCCGAATTGCCGCGTAAATCTACCAAACGCCCTTCCATGCCAATGTAATTCTGAAAATATTGCATCAACCAGTTTTTGCTGAAGTTCATCGTCACAACACGGCTGCCCTCGGGGATTTTTTTCTCAAAAAGTTCAATCTGACGAATGTCGTTGTCCAAAGGCTTGAGAAATCCGTATCGAATAGAATGGACTTTTATTCCGTAAACCAATAAAAAAGCTACAGGCAAGAGGTGGATGAAAAACGGAAATTTTTGTGCACTGATCCAGAGAGCCCAAACTATGGTCAAGAGAACCAGAAAACGTACGCCAACACTGCCTGCCGCATCGGTTCCATCAGGCAACCAGAAATAAAAAGCGGTCAGAAAGAAAAAGAGAATCAAAAAACGGTCAGAAGCATAGTAAAACTGTTCCCGAAATCGAATTGTCCGGATGATGCGGTGCACAAAAACAAACATTGAACTAACCATCATAAAAATAAACAACGCGTGATAAAGTGGTAACTCAACGTTAGGATCGAACCCAACCAGCATCCGAAAGTGAATCAAATCATGAAGTTTGTCGGCATCGCTAGTGCGAAGACTGCTGCTTTGCTGAAAAAGCATGATGTCGCGCAAGTAGAAACCCGACAAGATCAATGACGGAACTACTGCCAGAAAGGTGAAACCGACTTTTTTTAAGAAAGCCCTGCCATAATCCTGCTTCAACAACTTGTAATTCTCAAACAACTCAACCATGGCCGTAATGACGATAGCAAAAAGAAGGACAAAAAACACAAAGATATGGGCGAGATAGGTTAGGAGTAATAAAACGCTTAAAGTGAATGCCTGTTTTTTGTTCAGTTCAGCCGAGTGGCGCAACCAATATCCAAAGGTGAAAAAGAGCAATGCAATAGCCAAACTGAAATTGTAATAGCCCATTTGAAAAAGCGATGTATGGATGAACGGAAAAGCAAGCAGGCTAAAGAAGCCGGGTGCGGGATGAAACGAGCGAAACAGATAGCGAAACCCAGTTGCAAAAGCCACCATATAAATGATTAAGTAAATCTTTTCGGCCATCGCGGCTGGAAGAACCAAATTCAGTAGCGCTAAAATCCATATACCCAGAGTATTACCGGTGTATATCGGGTTTAATGTAAACAAGTTGGTGAAAAGGGGATCCCCAAGCCAGAGCCGCCCAATGATATTGGAGGCTGTCAGATGTTTTGGCCCGTCAAGTGAAGCCGTATAACGCAACAGAAACAAAGGCGCAATTGTCAACACCAACGCTCCGAAAAAAAGGATTTTTTCGTGCCGATCAGAGATGGTTGGACACCCTTGTGACCGTAACCGATTGGATAACATAAAACAATGTATTATTGCAAGTTATGTTTATTTTCGTAAATCCAGATTGCATCTAAACGAAGCATTTCGTCCACGGTGATATTGCGTTTTTCGGCTTTTTCTTTGATCAATTCCATATAATCCGGGCTGTTTCGGATGTTATCCATCGTCTGCCTGATTTCGTCCATTGCGGTTTTGTCGAAACCATGGGCTTTTTGAATGGCATCGTATAGTTGTGGAATAAATCCAAAACTATACCGCGACATATTGGCATCGGTCTGAAGCAGAATGATGAAATCGGTTTCAAGCACCCGTGTGAGAATATCAACATTCTGTCGTTGAACTTCTTTTCCCTCATCGCCACCAAAAATCTGCATATTGTAATACCAGAAATCGTTTTTGCCAAAAGCCTGATTTGCATAACCGCCGCCAAACCATTGCCAATAATAGCTGTCGGCCACCACAATCACCGAGGGCATACTGTCGGGCGCTTTGCGCACAAAACCGAACTCGGGATAGGGCATGGGCTGATCGTTGGGTTTACTGAAAATGTTTAATCCTTCCCAAAGATCGCGGTCGGGAGAGCGAAGATCGTTGGTGACGACGATATTCTTCATCGTAAACTCTACAAAATCACGGCCATTGAGTTGATTCATATAATGTAATAAAGTATCGAACGCAACGCCAAGGCCATAGTAGGACCAGTGAATGCCGCATTGCGGAAAAAGGGCAAAGCGGCAGGTATCGCGTACGGCAGCAAACAGACGATTACCACTGATGACAGGGATATGGTTTTGTTGTAGCAACTCGTAATATGTATTTTCATTAGTTGGCAGCAGGCTGTCGGGCTTATAGCCATCTGGCAGATAATCAGAAAAATAAGTTCCCTTTCCTGGTGCAAGAAACACAATCAGATGTTTGCCCTGCTTTTGAAGCCAATCATTTACCACCACAGTTTGCTCAATATGTTTGCGTAAGGTATCGTAACCCACGAAATCGAGTCCGTAAAACGCCTTGATGTAGTTCAGCTCAAAAAGATACCCGTTTTTGCCCTTGATGACGCCGGCAGCCGAAACCGTATCGAACAGGCTATAGCGGAATTGGTTGTGCAGACGTATCAAATCGGGCCGAAATCCAAGGTTTTGTTCAATGTATTTGTTCAGGCTGTCCTGAAGGCTGCCATTCAGATAATTGGCAAAAGTGACCACTGGTTTTTTGTGAGGTATGGAATAGCCTTTCAGGGGTTTAATTTTCGGGAAATCGAAACGGCTTTGTACCAAAGGCATCAAAAGCAAAAGCACGATGAGGCCAAAAAGTAAATGCTTGATATACAATCCTTTCATCTTAGAATCGGAAATAAATGAACGGATTGAAACCGGATGAGGTGATGGCGCCAAGGCTTAAAACAAAAAAGACAATTGCAGCCATTGTCATCCAAATCATGGTTTTCAGTCTTTGTTCTTTGGCCAAAATTTTTATCTGCCATTTTTCCACTTGCGGGAAATAGGCTAAAAACCCGAAAACTGCGGCTGCAACCATTGTCATCCACACTTCACGACTGACAAACAGCGAGTTACCACTCCTGAAGCTGAACATCCCGATGGTGTAGTCCCATACCTGAACCATATTTTCCGATCTGAACAACACCCAACCCACAAGGGTGATGACAAAAGTGATCAGTACGCTTGGGAATTTGCCGATGGCCCGATAGAATCTGAGCAGGAAAATTCGGTCGGCAATCAGAAAAAGGCCATGAAAACCGCCCCAGATGATGAAGTTCCAGGCAGCTCCATGCCAGAATCCCGAAATGAGAAAAACAACCCAAAGATTAAAGTACATACGCTTTGTATTTACTCTGTTGCCTCCCAGCGGGATGTAAAGATAGTCGCGCATCCAGCGCCCGAGCGACATATGCCAACGACGCCAGAACTCGGAAATATTCTGCGAGATGTAAGGATTGTTGAAGTTTTCCACAAAATCAAAGCCGATCATTCGCCCCAAACCAACGGCCATATCAGAATAGCCTGCAAAGTCGTAATAAATCTGGTAGGCGTAAGCCAGAATTCCGACCCAGAGCGTGGGGGTGGAAAGTTGTGAGGCGTCTGCTGCAAAAACACTGTCGGCGAAAGCTCCCAATGGATTGGCTATTAGCACTTTTCGTGCCAATCCGAGGGTAAACCGGAAGAAACCCGTCAAACGATTGTCGGCATTCTCATTATATCGGCGATCAACCAACTGTCCGGCAATCTCGTTGAACCTGACAATAGGTCCTGCAATCAACTGCGGGAACATCAAAATATAAAGTGCCAGGTCGCTTACGCGCTGCAATGGCTCGTGAACCTTGCGGTAAACGTCAACAGCATAGGTCATTTTCTGAAAACTGAAAAACGATATGCCGATAGGCAGTGCAACATGTGTCCAGGCAATTGGGCCAAAACCAAATTGTTGCAGCACAACATCAAGGTTTTCAACAAAAAAATTGGCGTATTTAAAATAAAGCAACAGTCCGATATTGAGCGCAATACTCAGGCCGGTGAGCCACTTTTTTTTGCTTCCGGTGGAATGGTGCATCACCTTTACGATGTAAAAATCGGCTACAATGCTGGCCAGCACAATGAAAATGAAGTCGGGCGCGCCCCAGGCGTAAAAAAAGATACTGGCTAAAAGTGCAACATAGTTTTTTAGGAAACGCGGGCTCAGGTAGTATAATACCAAAAAGATCGGTAGGAAATATAAAAGGAATAGGCTGCTGCTAAAAACCATCAGGGTCAGAAATTAAAGACACAAAATTAACAGGTTTCACTGATGAATCAGAACATTTTTCAACCAATTGTCTTTCTTTATAGCCAAGCCCGATTTTGGTCAAGAATGTCAATGCACGAGTAATCATGAAAGATTGGCAATTCGGTCTAAAGTATTGATTATTAATCTTTCCATAAAAGGATGGTAATTGCTTGCAAATTTTTCGGTAACGCGATTGGCAATAATCACGCACATTGTGAGTGCTTCGTGGCCCAACATGGCCGAAAGCCCGTAAAGGGCGGAAGATTCCATCTCAAAGTTGGTAACACGTTCATTTTGAAATTCAAAGGATTCAATGCGCGAATTCATCTTTTCGTCAGAAAGATCTAAACGTAACACCCTTCCCTGTGGCCCGTAAAACCCTGGCGCAGTTGCGGTGATGCCTTGTATAGCATCAAAAGCAAGCGTTTTCAATAAAAATGGGGAGGCTTTCACCACATAAGGACCTGGCAGCAAAGGATTCCATTTCATAAAATCCACAAAAGCCTGTGTCATCTCATGTTCGATTACGGCTTTGCTCTGTGCATAAAAGTGAAGCAAACCGTCGAGTCCTAATGCGTATCGGGCGGCCACCACTGTCCCGTCCACCGGAATATCGGGTTGCAAAGCGCCTGAAGTACCCAGTCGAATGAGGTTCAACTTCCGATGTTCCGGGCGAATTTGTCTGGTTTTCAAATTAATATTGGCTAACGCATCCAATTCGTTGATCACAATATCTAAATTGTCAGTTCCCATGCCGGTTGACATAGCGCTGATTCTCCTGCCTTTGTAATAGCCTGTGTGTGTAACCAGTTCGCGGTTGGCCACCTGATGCTCCACTTGATCGAAATGTTGCGAAATCATTTGAACACGGTTTGGATCGCCAACCAACAAAATGGTGTCGGCTATCTGCTCGGGATGAAGCTTTAAATGATAAACCGAACCATCGGCGTTCAGTACCAATTGTGAATCGGGAATAAAACGGTTGCCCATAATGGATGTATTTGTCAGGTGAATGCAATAAATTTGCAAAAGTAAAGAAAAGCGGCCAAAGTCGGCTTCTGTACCTTCATGACGTGCCGCTTAAGGTTTTATGAATGCGATTTTTTCCAAAATATGACTCCACTTCAACGTACTCCCGGCACCGCTGAGATTATCTCTATCGGCGATGAATTGTTAATCGGTCAGGTTGTAAACACCAATGCTTCCTGGATGGGCGAGCAGTTATTTGCCAACGGCATTGTGCTCAGTCGGGTAACTACCATTGGGGATAGCGAGGCTGAGCTGCATCAGGCTCTCGATAATGCGTTGCAGCGGGTTCAGTTTATATTCCTAACCGGCGGCCTGGGACCTACCTCTGACGATATCACCAAACCGGCGCTGTGTCGCTATTTCGACACATCATTGGTGTTTAATGAAGAGGCATATAGTTTTGTAGAGGCGCTTTTTGCCAGACGCGGCTTAGCTGTAACCCCTCGCAATCGCGAGCAGGCCATGTTGCCGGCAAATGCCCGGGTGATTCGTAACAACTATGGCACGGCTTCGGGGATGTGGTTCGAAAAAGATGGAGCAGTCATCGTTTCGATGCCGGGTGTGCCTTTCGAGATGAAACCTATGTTCAGCGAGTTGATCCTGCCGGAGGTGAAAGCCCTGTCGCAATCCGATTTTTTCCTTTTTAAAACAGTGATGACTACTGGCGCCGGCGAATCCATGATTGCCGACCGTATTCAGGCCTGGGAATCGGCGCTCCCGCCTCATTTTCGCTTGGCTTACCTGCCACAGCCCGGCATCGTGAGGCTTCGTCTCGGTGCACATCATCCTGATAAAGCGGTGTTGGAAAAGGAGTTGGCCGACCAGGTGGAGGCACTTTGTCGCCTCATTCCGGAATATGTGTATGGCTTCGACGAGGCTATGCCCGAAGAAGTTGTGGGGCAGATGTTGGCCGAAAACGGCTTAACCGTGGCAACTGCCGAAAGCTGCACTGGCGGCTATCTGGCTCACCTGTTTACTTCTGTTGCGGGAAGTTCACGTTATTTCCGGGGATCGGTGGTGGCTTACGACAATTTGGTAAAAACAACATTGCTCAATGTGGATGCCAACATTCTCCGGCAGCATGGAGCCGTGAGCGAAGCAGTAGCCATCGAAATGGCGTTAGGAATCAAACGGATGATGAATGTTGATTATGCTTTGTCCACAACTGGCATTGCCGGACCCGATGGTGGAACAGCCGAGAAACCGGTGGGAACAGTCTGGGTGGGAATAGCAGGCCCGAATGGGAGTAAAGCAATCCGTTTTCAATTGGGCGATCAACGCGATCGCAATATCCGTCGGGCTGCCATTGCTGCACTTAACGTCCTTAGATTGTGGCTGATTGAAAAATAAAAAAACCGGTGTATGATACCGGTTTTTTAAGATCGTTATTCGAAAATAATTTCCATCAGATCGAAGCGCTTGAAACATCAAGGTTGCGGTCTGCCTTTTTGAACAGGCCTTGCAATACGGTCCCGGGGCCTACCTCAACCACTGTTTTCAAACCATTAGCAATCATATTGTTCATGGTTTGAGTCCACCTCACCGGTGCAGTAAGCTGTGCGATCAGATTCTTTTTGATGATCTCGGGATCAGTAACCGATTGACCGGTAACGTTTTGGTAAATCGGGCAGATGCCTCTCACAAATTTGGTGGCATGGATGGTCTCGGCAAGTTCGACGCGTGCCGGCTCCATGAGTGGAGAGTGGAATGCGCCACCCACTTTGAGCGGAAGTGCACGTTTGGCGCCGGCGGCTAAAATGCGTTCGCAGGCAATGGCAACCCCTTTCTCGCTGCCTGAGATCACAAGCTGCCCGGCACTGTTGTAATTGGCTGGAACGACGACCTCATCGGTAATCAGCGAACAGATATTCTCCACTTCGCTGTCGTCAATCCCCAGGATAGCGGCCATAGTGCCCGGAACGGCTTCACAGGCAGATTGCATGGCAGTAGCACGTTTATACACCAATTTAAGACCATCTTCGAATGAGAGGGTGCGGTTGGCTACCAAAGCCGAAAACTCACCAAGCGAATGACCGGCCACCATGTCGGGCTTGAACTCATCGCCCAAAGCAGTAGCTAAAATTACAGAATGAAGGAAAATGGCCGGTTGGGTAACCTTTGTTTGACGAAGGTCTTCTTCCGTGCCGTCAAACATCAGCTCGGTAATGTTGAATTTCAGAATGTTGTTGGCCTTGAGGAAAAGTTCTTTGGCTTTGGCGGATTTTTCGTATAAATCTTTACCCATACCCACAAACTGAGCGCCTTGGCCGGGAAATACGTAAGCTTTCATAATTCGATTTCTTGTTGGTTTTTCTGTCCCTTTGCAGATGAAGGAAATCTTCGCTTAAAAAAGAAGGCAAAGATAGGGAATTGACGGTTTGGCTAAACTATATTTTATGCCCGGAGCTTGAAACTGAGCGTTTATTAGATGTCAAGCTATTGATTAACAATAAAATAGGATTCGATATTTAGTTTTCAACAAATATTGTAAACAGTATGAGAAGTACTTTGCCCAATATCAGATTCTGAGCGACCACAATCAATGTAGTTTGTTGTTAATCAAACTAATAAATTCGGCTCGTGTTTCCATTCGCCGAAAAGCGCCGGTAAAGTCGCTTGTGGTAGTTACAGCGCTTTGTTTCTGTACGCCCCGCATGGACATGCAAAGATGTCGGGCCTCAATCACAACGGCTACTCCCAAGGGATTAAGCGCCTGCTGAATGGCATCTTTGATTTGCGAAGTGAGTCGTTCCTGTACCTGCAACCGGCGCGAATAAACTTCGACAACACGGGCAATTTTGCTCAAACCGGTGATATAGCCATTGGGGATATAACCTACATGTGCCTTGCCGATAAAGGGTATCATATGATGTTCGCAAAGCGAGAAAACTTCAATATCTTTCACAATGACCATTTCGCGGTAATCTTCTTTGAATTTGGCTGAAAGCAGTATTTCACGCGGGTCGAGGTCGTAGCCTTGGGTTAAAAACTGGATAGACTTGGCTACCCGACGGGGCGTAAGTTCTAAACCTTCGCGGGTAGAATCTTCGCCGATAATCTCGAGAATAGCACGGTAATGCTTTTCCAAAGCTTCGAGTTTCTCCGGAGCATAAAACTCCATCTTTTCATATCCATGCAGTGTTTTTGAACCGTTATCCATAGGTTAAGTTGTTGAAATGATGTTTATTTCTTGTGAACTACACCACGCACTTCGATATAAGTAAAGGCGAGATAATAAATGAAAAACGTGATAAGAAAGGGGATGGCTTCCGCTCTGTTGTAAACTAAATAAACCACTATGATGGCTAAAAATAACAATAGTTTAATGGTGCTTGCCAGCATGAAGTAATTGGCGAAAGTGCTGAGTTTTTTTCGAGCGATCCACCGGTTGAGGAAAAAAAGAACACAGTTCACCGTCACAAAAAGTGTCAAAAGATAAGGCCATGCATAGGTATGCCACGCATTGCCAAGATAGTGTTTAACAACAAATGTCAATAGGGCAAGCAATGCCGTCAGACCTAATTGTTTCGACAAATAATGCGGAAAATCAGCCATATGACAGGTTTATTTTTTTTGGATAAAATCCTTGATTGCGTAATAAATTGCCAAAACAACACCCGCCAATGAAAGGACAAGTTTGAAAAGAGGGAATTTCAAGTCTGCCCATTCATCGAGCTTGAAACCGGCAAACACAAAAAGCAACATAATGGCCATCATCTGAAAAGCCAAAGATGAATAGCGGGCATAAGCGTTGAGTGTCCGGTTCCAGTCGGGTTTTTTATTGTCCTTGCCCTTTAACATTCGGTTTTGGTTCAGACATATCACATTTGCCGCTGAATTTTGCACCCAGCTCAATGGCAAGCCGTGCGGTTTTCAGGTCGCCTTCCACCACGGCCGTAGCTTTGAAATGAGTCATGTCGGCCGAGTTCAGATTTCCGGTTAAAACGCCCGAAATATCAGCATTCTGGCAGGTGATATTTCCCTGAACAACCCCCGATCCGCCAATCACGATCCGGCCTTCCGAATAGATGGAACCAATCAGTTCACCGTCAATCCTGAAATCGCCTTTCAGGTGGATGTCGCCTGTAATTTTCGTGCCCTGGCCGATGATATTGCGTGCGCCAGCGTCACTTACAATGTCGGGAATGATTTTCATAAAATATGGGTATTTCAATGATAGTGTTTCTTCCAGAATTTTTCATACTGTCCGGTGTCTTTCAACCGGTAAAAAGAAGGATAGTTCGTCAGCGATATAGGAGCAATATAAAAGTCATCGAGTTTCAGGCCTCCAAACACGTAATCTGACTGCATCAGAGCAATACGATAGTTGAAGGCTGCTGAGGCATTCTCAAAGTTACCAACGGTAATCAGGTTGCGGTCGTTGTCAAGCATCAGGCTCTTTATGATTAGTTGTGTGCTTTTAAACTCTTTGCCGTTGAAATCGGAGAGCCTTACCTTTAAAGGATCAATGCGGGTTTTGTCCACTCCAAAAACAAGCACCACAAGATGCGGAGTGTTTTCGGCAAATTCATAAATCCCCTGATCTTCCTGATTTTGCTGCAAGGTGTCGCCTGGAAGCGCCGGCACTTCAATCTCCATGCCGTACTCTTTGTTCAGGTTTCGGAGGATGGCTGCTGCCGGTGTTGCAACCGGATGGGTAGGATAGGTTTTGACAATCTGCTCCATTGCAACAGCAAGTGAATCTATAGTTTCCATACGTCCTTTGGCCACTGCCCTCAAAAAGTCGAAGCGGGGCAGCAGATCCACATCTTCGGGATAAAGTGTTCGCGCCTTGTTGCTGTTGAGCAACACCCTGAAAAATTCTTCGTTGTGATAGGCATCAAGCGTTTGTTCGTAAAGGGCTGACGATTCACCGGCCAATTGTGCTTTTCGGACAAAATAATCCGGATCTTCAATCACGCGGGCATAATCAGTATTTGGAAACTCGCTGAGAATAAGCGATTTAAAATGTTCGGCTTCAAGCTCATGCCCCAATTCGTTGTGCATCCGATATTGTGCATACCACGACTGCAACCGGTATTCACTTGCGGGGAAGCGTTCGTTGAGCTTGGTATAGGCTTCGAGGGAGCGCGGGTAATCATGGAGTTTCTCCTTATAAATATAGCCTAAACTGTTCCATCCGTCTTCAATCTGGCGAAGGGCTTCTTCTTTTTCTTCATCGGTTTTGGGTATATCGCGAAGATAATAACCTCTATCGCGGTCGGTTAAATTGGCTGTGCTGTCGGCTCCGGGGGCTTTACCTCCTTCGACGGTACGGCTTTCGATACTTTCAAACGAGATACTCTGTTTGTCGCTGATACGCCAGTTATCTTCAAGCTTTCGGCGTCCCCATTTGCGTAAAAATTCCGTATAACCGAAACTGAGGGTATTTGGATTGTAAAAATACCATTCGGTGGACTGTGAACCAAGATTCGCTGTGCGGTCAGTGAACTGGTTGGAGAGCATCAGGTTGCGCTCGGCTTCACGTTCTTCCATTTGACGTTTGCGGTCGGCATCTTCTAAGGCTTTGATGATACCGTCAATGATGCGCAGCCGTTCCGTGGAGTCCATTTCTGCCATACGCAACAAGCTGTCTTGCAACTGTATGGTATTGATGCTTTCGACAAGTTCACTCAAGGTTGAAGCCCTCATCCGGATGCTGTCGTAACCGGGATAATCGCGTGGCAGAGCCGAAACAGCCGTGTCGTAATAGGCCTGCGAAGGGATGTATTCGTTTTTGTTGAAATAAATATCGGCCAACATTAATGCCGATGCAGATTGTTGCTGCTTGTTTTTCTTGCTCGACGACACCGATTTGGCTAAGTATTCCATGCCCAATTCTTCATCCTTTTCCTGGAAAGCAATCTCAGCAAGGGCAAAATACACTTTATCGTAATTGTCCTCATATTTCTTGTCTTTGAGCATTCGTTGCAGCAGTTTGACGATGGGTTTGCTGTCGCCCTGCGAAATATCGTAGGTTTTGGCCATGTTCATCCTGGCCTCAAAATCCATATCGAAGCCCGGACTGCTTTTAATGACGGCTCGAAAATAGGAAATAGCCTGATTGTTTTCGCCTTTGAGTTGATGAATCTGGCCAAGGATAAACAATGCTCTGTTGCGGAGATATTTTCCTTTAATGATCGGCAGGGCCTCTTTCAGGTAAAGTTGTGCTTTGTCGTAGTCTTTGCGGACAAGGTAATAGTCGGCAATCAGAGGCATCAGCATTTCATTCACCTCTTTTGGAGTTTGCCGGCTATTGTATTTTGCTTCGAGAGCCTCGAAAATGGGCGCTGCTTTTTCGTATTGTTCGAGCTCCTGATAGGTGACTGCAAGCCACATTTGGGCAGTATAGGCAATGGGATTGTAACTATATTGCTGAGCAACAAAATCGAAAGTGCGCCGTGCACTGATCAGGTCTTTCTTGAAGAAATGGGCTTTTCCCATCATCAGGTAGCTGTCGTCAATCCAGTTGACCTGTTCTTTTCCGCCAAAAACCATCGAGTGCTTCTGAACCCCAATGGCTCCTTTTTCGATGGCACGTTCCATTTGTCCGTTGATTTTGGCGGCATCGGCTTTCTGACCGTAGTTGAACAGGCGGATCACCTTTGAATAGTCATCGGTCACAGCTTTCCGCAGGTCGGCAACTCCGGTTTTCATGCTTTCGTTACCGTTCCAGTACACATTGTAATGGCTCGTGAGGTTGTGGTAAGCCCGGCGGCTCCAGGTATTCTTTTTTGTCGAACAGCCGGGAACCAGCGCCAGAAGGAGAATCAGGGCGGCAGACCGCAAGATGGTTTTCGTTTGCAAAGGCACGCTCATTCGTTTTGATCATTAACTCCCTTTCGGGCGAAATATTTTATGTGGTTTGCTTTTAAAGACCCGACCTGCAAAAGTAATCATTCTGCCCGAAAAAAAGAGATAGCTTATTGTTCGATGACCATTACACCCAACTAAGATAAGCATGTTTTTGTAAAAAAATACTGTTCCACAGGCAAAAAAAACTGAAGAATGATTTACATGAAAAACAAATGAATGACCGATTGTTAAGAGATGCTAATTCTGTTTTCCAACAAAAAATCTGCGATCAGAGTATTGACTGTTTTCGTACTTTTGTCGCAACGGTTGAACGAACTGCCCTAAAATGAAACCGAAAGAAGAGAAATGGTATCACAAGCTGCGTAATAAATATCGTCTTGTCATTTTTCATGATGAGACTTTTGAGGAAAAGCTCAGTTTCAGGCTAAGCCGGATGAATGTTTTTGTGTTGGTGACCAGTCTGAGCGTTTTTTTGATTATCGTAACCAGCTATATCATTGCTTTCACTCCTTTACGTGAATATATTCCGGGTTATACCGACCTCAACCTGAAGCGTGATGTTTATGTGCTGAAGCAAACCGCTGATTCCATTGATGCAGCGATGCGACAGAAAGACTTATATTTAGACAATTTGCGCCGGATTATCGGCGAAGGCGATTTTCCTGACGACAGCACTTCTTTGGCCAATATAAGCTTGCAGCGCGGCGGAGTTTATGATACTATCACCCTAAGGCATTCGAGTGAAGAGATGCGTCTGCGTTCGGAATTTGAAAATGCCGATAAATATGCGTTGCAAACTGATCCTGCAATGATTCCCGAAGCCTATAAAAGAGCAACAAGCGTTTCGAATTTTTTCACACCGGTTAAAGGCATCATTACCAATAAGTTTAACCCGACTCAGCGTCATTATGGCGTAGATGTGGTGGCAAAAAGCAATGAAGCGATCAAAGCTGCTCTCGAAGGCACAGTATTGTTTGCCAACTGGACGGTTGATATGGGATATGTGATTGGAATACAGCATCATGCAGGTTTTGTGTCGGTTTACAAACACAACTCGGTGCTATTGAAGAAAGAGGGCGATTTTGTCCGTGCCGGAGAACCTGTTGCCATCATTGGTGAAACAGGCGAGCTGTCCAGCGGTCCACACCTCCATTTCGAGCTATGGCTTAATTCGTCGCCCGTGAATCCCGAAGATTATGTAACATTCTAATACACCGGGATTTATAATTTTCTACAGCTTCATGACCTGACTATTCAGGTCGAAAAAACATGAGACTTATTTGAAATTCAGGTTGAGATTACCTTTGGTGTAAGAAAGTGACGATTATTTAAACGTTTTTTTGTCCAACACATTGAATTTGAATATACACCAGATGGCGCGGAACCCGTCTTTCCAGTTTATTTTTTTGCCTTCGGCATAGGTGCGGCCATAATACGAAATCCCTACCTCATAGATGCGGATGTTTTTCACACGCGCAATTTTGGCTGTAACCTCCGGCTCAAAACCAAACCTATTCTCTTTCAGATAGATAGATTGAATGATCTCGCGCTTGAACAGCTTATATCCCGACTCCATATCGGTGAGATTGAGGTTGGTGAAAGCATTGGAAAGCGAGGTGAGCAATTTGTTGCCAATGGAGTGCCAGAAAAACAGGATACGGTGAGGACGACCGCCAATGAAGCGTGAACCGTAAACCACATCCGCCATGCCATCGAGCATCGGACCAAGCAAGTGGGGATACTCGCGCGGATCGTATTCGTGGTCAGCATCCTGAACCAAAACGTATTGCCCGATGGCTGCCATAATTCCTTGTCGAATCACAAAACCCTTTCCACGGTTGGGTGTAGATGAAATGAGGCGAAGCGGAAAACGTGTGTCAGCTTGCGCAAACGATTCAACACGTGCGCGGGTATTATCCTTTGAAGCATCGTCAACCACGACAACTTCTGCCTGTATCTTATTGATGTACAGGCTGTTGAAAACATTTGTCAGAACTTGTTCAATGGTGCGTTCTTCGTTGTAAGCAGGAATAATGATGCTCAAAAGAATTTCGTTCATCGCAGGTTGATTTAAAAACGGCAAAGTTACGGATAGAAAGCCAGTAAACAATCGTTGTGTTGCAATTTTGGCTGAGTAATGCGCCAAAAATGGAATCTTTCTAAAAAATAGACTAATTTTGGCCGTTTCTATCAGCGGGCTTCGTGAGTAAAAGTTTGCATAGTTTTTCTGTTTCCACTAATTCATCCATTCATAGAAATAATCTAAACGAAGAATGAATCGAAAGTATGAAAAAGTACTGTTTTTCAGTCTTTTGGCTGGTAATCTAATCCCATTATTTTTTACGCATTACATTGGTTCGCTCGATGCTCCAAAACATCTCCAGATTGCCAATATCATGCTGGAATTGTGGAAAGGGAATCCTGTTTTTAAGAGTTTTTTCGAGCTCTCGCCGATCTACACAGCCAATGTTTTTAGTCATTATTTTTTGGCTGCCGAACGTTTTTTGATGCCGGCCTGGTTGTCGGAAAAAATGCTCCTCGTTTTTTATGTGATCCTGATTGCTGCCGGTTTCCGCTACCTGGTGCTTTCCATCACCAAAAAGCCGGGCTGGACTTATTTTTTTATTTTCCCGATGACTTATACCTCGTTGTTTCATCTGGGCTTTTACAACTATAGCATTGCTTTTGGCTTTTTGTTTTTTACAGTGGGATTTTATTTGCGCAATTTCCACGCGATGAACTGGAAAAACCAGTTTAAACTTCTGTTACTCGTCATGCTGACTTATTACGCTCATTTTTTTGTTTACGGTTTCCTCCTTTTCATTCTGGCAGCGCTCAGTCTGCAAAAAATGGTTGTTGCTTTAATTGAAACAACGGCTAGGCCAAAGTTCAAGGATGTGTGGAAGATATTCCGGAATATAGCCCTGCCTGTTTTGCCATCCGTTTTACTTGCAATTCCGTATCTCCGGCTGATTTTGCAGCAGCCTGTTGCCAATGAAGGGAATCAATTTAACCGATGGGAATACCTTTTTGATTTTAGGGTGTTGTTAGGCTATATCGAAATGGAAGAATTGCCCATGACAAAATTTCTCTTCTGGACTTTACTAATCCTCTTTGCGTTGAGTCTGGGATGGATTGTTTACCGCATTTTCTTCGCCAAAGAAAAAACTAATCTGAATGTCATCGTGAAATCGGAGAAGTTTGTCTGGAGTTTGATCACCATATTTTTCCTCGCTTTTTTCATTTTGATGCCAAATAACCTGAATGGTTCAGGCAATATCTTGCCAAGAATTCTGATCATGGTGGTTTACCTTTTTGTTTTATGGTTGAGCTTGTGGCCTACTCATAAGATTGTGAATATTTTAATTGTCATCACCTTGGTTGTTTATGGCAGTGTCAACTATTCGGTTCATGTAAAGCATCGAAAAGATCTGGATGCGATGATTACGGAGATCAAGGCGGCCGAGAGTCAGATTCCGGCAAATAGTGTGACAGTCTTCAGAAACTATATTGACCGATGGAACACCATCCATTTTCAATCCTATATCGGCACCGATGTGCCTTTGCTCAACCTCAACAGCTTGTCAATCTCACCGCTTTTTGCTGTGAACTGGCGTGATGACCGTCCGCAAACTTTTGTAGGGATGAAATATTCGGATGCCTACACCTATTATATTAATGTGCCGCATGCGAGCGGAACAAAATTTGCAGAATACCTTGCCGTCACAGGCAAAAAGGAATTTGAGGCATTGCCCGAAACAGATGAATTCAAAAGTGTCGTCAATCACGATTACCGACAGATGAAAGAGTTTAATAATTCAATCGTTGATCTCTATAAGCTGAATATCGAGCCCGCTTATTCGGAAATTATTGAACGGATTAAGTTGGATACCAACTATTTGAATAATCTCAAAACCAAAAGCCTTCACACCGAGGTTCCGTTAGAAGATTTGGTGATGCGCGAAGCCATCTGGATTTATGACCAGAAGTACAATTGAAAAACCTTTGCCGGCGCAGGCCCGGAGTCTGCGCCGGCGATAGTGTTTTAAAGGTCAACAGACAAAAGGTCGGCTGCCGCTTTCTGAAAGTCGCGTTCGGCTTCGAGCGATTGGTTGATGATATTGTAATAAGCGCTGATTTCAACAAAATAGGTAACAACGGAAATCTCACCGGCCGTCAGGGCTTTTTTTAGCAAGGGCGCGTTGTCAAACGATTTCAATGCGTTGCTGTAACGTTGGGAAATAGCTTTCAACCGCTGAGCTTTTGCAAACTGACTTTTGGCCTGGGCAACCAATTGCAGCTGGATATCATTTTGATGTGCTTGTGCAGCAAGTGCGGCTGTTTTAGCACGGGCAAGCTGGTTTTTGTTTTCCCAAAGCGGAATGGATATACCGGCTACGATTCCCTGAAATTGTTCGCTGCCTACTTTTTCACTGAGATATCCGGCCGAAAATAACGGGAAGTTATGCCATCGTTCAAGATTGACCATTCCCTCACGAATGACGGCTTCTTGTTGGGCAAGTGCAAGCTCGGGTTTTTTTGACTCGATACGGGCATACCATTCCTCGAACAATTCGGGAAGTTCAACAGAGCCATACTCCGTATCGTTCAGGCTGATGCTTGTGCCGCCGTTGAGTCGCTTGAGCTGTGCCAAAACAGCCTGACGCTCGGTTTCCACCTGCTCCAACTCAGCTTGAATACTCACAAGGTTGAGTTGCATATTGTTGTATTCTAATATGTTAGCTTCTCCGGATTTGAAGCGCCGACTGAAGGCTTGCTCCATTTCGCGTGCATGTTCGAGGCGTTTGTTCATCTCATTGGCCATCGCATTCAAGTAAACCAAATCAATGCAATATAATTTTGCATCGAGCAGAATCTCCCTTCGGTTGCTCGCATATTGCCAGTCAACTGCTTGATTTTGCTGACCGGCTATACGGCCTTTCATTCCGGTAATTGTAGGTATATCAAATGATTGCGTGATATTGATGTCGGTACGATTGGCTCCGGCAGCAGAATTTCCCCATAAAAATCCAAATTCGGCTTCGGGCCCGGGCAGGAAAATTCCGGTTTTATTTTCAAGCTTTTGGGCTTCGGCACTTTGTCTCAGCGCTTTGAGGGTGGTATTGTTCCTTTCCACTGCGTGCAGCACACTGTCGTAGGGCTGTTGCGCAAAACCAATCAGACCGGAAAAAATGAGAAATATGAATATATTGATTTTCATAATGACTGATACTTCTGAATTTAATCGGGGTGAATTTCTGAAACTTTGGATTCTGTGATGTGATGCTTTTGCTGAGTAAGTAAATAAACCACGGGGATAATGAAACCATTGAGCAGGGTGGAAGTGAGTAATCCGCCTAAGATGACTTTAGCCATCGGGCTTTGGATTTCGTTGCCGGGAAGGCTTCCACCAATAGCTAAAGGTATGAGAGCCAGTGCAGTAGTGAGTGCGGTCATCAGAATTGGATTCAAACGGTCGAGCGAGCCGTGGAGCACGCTTTCTTCGGCAGTGAAGCCTTCATGGCGCAGATCGTTGTAGCGCGAAATGAGCAGCATGCCGTTGCGCGTAGCAATTCCGAAAAGCGAAATGAATCCGATGATAGCCGGGATGCTAACGAGTCCGCTGGTAAAAAACAGGGTAAACACGCCGCCAATTAGCGCAAGGGGCAGATTGAGCAGGATAACCAATGATTGACTCATACTTCTGAACTGGTTGAACAGCAGTAGAAAGATGACCAAGATGGAGAAGATGGAAGCGATGAACAGGGTGCGCGAGGCGGCTTGCTCACTCTCAAACTGCCCGCCATATTCGATATGGTATCCCTCCGGCAGCCGGATATTGTTGTTAATTTTTTTGCGGATGTCGTTTACAGCTCCGCGCAGGTCGCCACCGCTCACATTGGCCGATATCACAATTTTTCGGGAGACATTTTCGCGGTTGATCGTATTTGGTCCGGTGGTGGAGCTGATGGTGGCAATGTTTTCCAAGGGGATTTTTTGCCCGCCGGCATCTACAATCAGGTTACGGATGCGGTCAATGCCATCGCGGCTGCGGTCGTCCACCTTTAGGGTGAGATCGAAAACGCGGTTGCCTTCCATCACTTCCGAGACGACTTCTCCGGCCAATAATACCCGAATGATCTCGGCAAATTCGGGCAAAGAAATGCCGTATTGAGCCAGCAGCTCCCGTTTTGGAGTAATATTCAGTTGCGGACGCTCCACCTGCTGTTCCACGTTAAGGTCGGCGATACCTTCTACGTCGGCAATCAGGTTTTTGATGTCGTTGCCAATGGCAAACATGCGGTTGAGGTCGGTGCCGAAAAGTTTGATGGCGATGTTGGCCTGTGTCCCGGAGAGCATGGCGTCAATCCGGTGCGAAATGGGTTGGCCGATCTCCAGATTGATGCCGGACAGGGCTTTCATCTTTTGGCGTATCTCGGCCATAATCTCATCTTTTGATCTTTTTCCAAGCACGATGGGCGCTTCCATTTCCGAAACGTTGACTCCCAGAGCGTGTTCGTCCAATTCGGCACGGCCTGTCTTGCGGCCAACAGTCTGCACCTCGGGAATACTCAGCAATATCTCTTCGGCCTTGCGACCCATGCGATCTGATTCTTCTAAAGAGATCCCCGGCAAAGTGCTCACATTAATTGTGAACGAGCCTTCGTTGAAAGAGGGCAAAAAGCTGCGTCCGAGCATGAGGAAAAAGAAAATGGAGACTAAAAAAGCAAGCAAAGTGCCGCCTAACATCCACTTTTTGTGGTGAAGTGCCCAGACGAGGGATTTTTCATAAACGGTTTTAAGGGAGCGAACCACCCAGGGCTCACGCTCATTATTCCCGTTTTTTCGTTCTCCGCCCAAAAGATAGCTACACATCACGGGTGTGAGGGTGAGGGCTACCACTGTTGAAGCAAAAAGCGCCACGATAAATGCGATTCCCAATGGTGCCAGCATTCGGCCTTCCATTCCCGAAAGGAAAAACAAGGGCACAAAACTCACAACGATAATCAAAGTTGAGTTCAGGATGGGCATACGTACCTCTTTGGAGGCATGAAAAACCACCTGGAGCGTGCTCTGACGTTCTTCGGCGGGTTTGAGCCTGTTTTCGCGCAGATGTTTGAAAACGTTTTCTACGTCAACAATGGCATCGTCAACTAAGGAACCGATAGCAATGGCCATCCCGCCGAGACTCATCGTATTGATGGTGAGCCCCATCAGCTTTAATGCAAGGATCGAAGATACCAGTGAGAGTGGAATGGCAACCAACGAGATTATCGTTGTCCGGGCGTTCATCAGGAAAATGACCAGCACAATGACGACAAAAATGCCTCCTTCGACCAACGATTTCTGCACATTGCCGATGGAGCTTTCGATGAAACGTGCCTGCCGGAAAATGTCGGACGACAGTTTTACATCGGGGGGCATCATCTGCTCTAGTTCTTCAATGGCATGGTCTAACTTTGCCGTCAGTCCAAGGGTGCTGGTAGCCGATTGTTTGGTGACAGTAATCAGCACGGCCGGTTTACCACGTTCGGAGGCCATTCCTATCTTGGGTGTTTTGGCGCCAACCTTCACTTCGGCGATGTTTTCCAGTAACACAGGAATGTCATCGGTTTTTCTTACCACGGCCTTTCCTAGCAGACGCACATCATCGGTCGAGAGCAGTCCACGGATGATGTATTCGTTGCCGTATTCATAAAGTACTCCTCCGGCAGCATTGCGATTCATGCCGTTCACCGCTGTCAGTACTTCGTCTAATGAAATACGGTAGTGTTTCATCTTTTCGGGCTTGAGCAGAATCTGATATTCACGGATATCGCCTCCCAGTACGGCAACCTGTGCCACACCGCCGGTGGCTAACAGTCGGGGGCGTATCGTCCAGTCGGCTATGGTTCGTAACTCCTGCAGCGTGGTAGTGTCCGAGGTAACCCCAATGATCATCAGCTCGCCCAATATGGACGATTGAGGCCCAAGGCTTGGCGTTCCTACGTTGGAAGGAAGCGATTCTTTTACGGCGACAAGCTTTTCCGATACAATTTGCCTTGCACGGTAGATATCTGTACCCCAGTCGAATTCAATCCAAACAATCGAGAATCCGGTGGTGGATGAAGAACGGACGCGCCGAACACCGGTGGCTCCATTGAGGGCAGTTTCAACCGGAAAAGTGACCAATCGTTCCACCTCTTCGGGCGCCATCCCTGTGGCTTCTGTCATCACCACAACAGTTGGGGCGTTGAGGTCGGGAAAAACATCTACTTCCATCCGTGTAGCCGTATAGGTTCCGGCCAACATCAGCAGAATGGCGGCAACAAGAATCACCACGCGGTTGTTCAACGAGAATAAAATGATTTTATTAAGCATTGTGTGTTCCCGTTTTGATTAGTGATTGTGTGTATGCCCTTCGGGGATGACCGAAGAGGTGGCGGCTAATTTCACCTGAACCACTCCATGTGTAACCACTTTGTCGCCCGATTTTATGCCCGAGAGCACCTCAACGCGAGTGCCGTCGCTTTCTCCGATGCGAACCTCCTGTTTTTTAAACTCCTCGGCTTCCAATTGAAGGTAAACAAAAAATAAACCTTGTTCCTCCGTCAAGGCTGAAACAGGTACTGTGAGGACATCCTGCCGGGGAGTGGAAAGAAGAAAGACCTCGGCAAAAGATCCGGAGATGAACTCACCCGTATTGTCGAACTCAAACGTGACGGGAATGAATGCAGAGGCGTCGCCGGCGGCTTTGCCCGATGATACAAATCGTCCGTTTAAGTCGCTCAACTTATGAAGTTGCGTATCGTATGCTGTTTTGAAATGAGCGGAACTTATATTGTGTAGATGACGGAACTGGTTTTCGGGGACTTCGGCTCTGAGCTGTAGTCTTTGATTTTTCGCTACGACGGCCACAGCTTGTCCTACGGTGACATAATCGCCCTGGCTGACGAGCAGGTTTTTAATGAACCCGCTGATTGGTGAGCTGATTCTGAGTCCGCCCGAACCGGCATCAGAGGCCTGTGCTTCGTAAACTGTACGGGCATTTTCGTAGGCCAGACGTGCCAGATCGAAGTCTTTGACCGAAATAATCTGGTCTTTTACCAAGTCTTCGGCACGACGAAACTCTTTCTCGGCAGTCTCGAAAGCTCTCCGGGCTTTCACCAATGGATCGCCCTCGGGAAGCCGCTGAGCTGACACCGTAGCCAATGTTTCACCACGCTGAATGGCCTGACCCGGTGCCAGACTTCGACCACCAAATGAAACAATGCCATTTGCCGTGGCAGCAAGCGTTGCCTCATCGCCTGGTGAAGCGATAATCTGACCGCTGGTTTTGATCACCTGACTGAAAATACCCGGTTCTACGGTTTCAACCTGCAAATCAGCAGCTTCCGATTGCGCTTTGGTGAATATAATCACTCCGGTATGGTTGTGCGAAGACTCAGCTTCGTGATGATGGTCGTTGTCATGGTCATGATCGTGTTCGTGGTCGTGCTCATGTTCATGATCATGATCATGTGCTTCAGTATCGGGTTGAGATGTTTTTGAATTTCCCGGGCTACACCGAAACAAGAGAAAAGACAAAAGAACAAAAAGGCATATCGTGAACGTTCTCATTTTCCTTGAAATATTTTTTAATAAATTGAAAAATAAACTTATTAACAGATGAACTCCCTGAAGCTGACAAGCTCCATCGTCGCAAATGGACGGGAATTCAAAGGTTACAAGGTGTTTCTGAAAAAGAAACTACCTGTTAGGAAAAGAGAGCCGGAGGAGCGCGGTGCCCACAGACCGATGAGAAAGTGGAAAAAACTGTGGGCGTTTGTCGGTCGCGAAAAGCAGATGTAAAAAAGACCGGCGCTTCGGGCAGCTGGCTGTGTGATGGCAGCAAAGCCCAAAAGAGCGGAAACATCAACGTTTGAAGGTGTACAAAAACCTTGACCTTGACCAATTGCTGAGGCTGGGCAAATTCAAAAATACTGTGAACGGCACAGCCATCTGGTGTGAGCGGATCGCGCTGATGGCCGGGCAATTGATCTGATTGTTCGCAGGGTTGCTGGTGGCTGTGGCCTACCAAAATATGTACCCAGCCATCGTGATGATGGTGCGGCACTGCCGAAATGGCAAACATCAGCAATGCGGAAAGTGAAACAAAGAAGAGCGATATTTTCTTTTTCACCACGTTGATATCAATGGTTGGATGCAAACATACTTTATTTCCATTAAAATCAGCCTTAAAAAAACTGAAAAATGGGTGAAAGGCAGATTAAAAAAAGAAAAAGGCCGTTTTTTGCGTGTCAATCGCAAAAAACGGCTGAGAAATCGTAGCAGTCAAACAGCCTAACGGTTGACGTATTGCTGTTCGTAATATTTCAAATAATTTCCCGAGGTCACCTCATCGAGCCATTGTTGATTTTGGAGATACCATTCGATGGTCAGCCGGATGCCTTCTTCAAACTGAAGCGAAGGCACCCAACCCAGCTCACGTTGGAGTTTCCCAGAATCAATAGCGTAGCGCAGGTCGTGTCCGGCGCGGTCTTTTACATAAGTGATCAACTGTTCGGATGTTCCCGGTGTGCGGCCTAACTTTTCGTCCATCACCCGGCACATCACCTTGATCAGGTCAATGTTTTTCCACTCGTTGTGTCCACCAATATTATAGGTCTGGCCGGTTTTACCCCGATGGAAAATCACGTCAATGGCTCGTGCATGATCCACCACATAAAGCCAATCGCGCACATTTTCACCCTTACCGTAAACAGGAAGCGGTTTGTTGTGCCGGATATTGTTAATAAATAATGGGATTAGTTTTTCAGGAAACTGGTTAGGCCCATAGTTGTTCGAACAGTTTGAAAGCACAACGGGCAACCCGAAAGTATCGTGATAGGCTCTTACAAAATGATCGCTGCTGGCTTTGGATGCCGAATAAGGGCTGTGTGGATCGTATGCGGTGTTTTCATAAAAATAGCCTGTCTCGCCTAATGAGCCATAAACTTCATCGGTTGAAACATGATAAAAACGCTTGCTTTCCATCGCGTCCTTCCATTGGTGACGCGCTGCATTGAGCAGATTCACCGTGCCGATGACATTGGTCATCACAAACTCCATTGGGTTGGAAATCGAACGGTCAACATGCGACTCGGCAGCCAGATGGATCACCCCATCAAATTGATGTGCGGCAAAAAGCTCGAACATCTTCTCTCCGTCCACAATATCTGCCTTGAGAAAATGATAATTCGGCTTGTTTTCGACATCTTTCAGATTGAATAAATTTCCGGCATATGTCAGTTTGTCAAGGTTAAATATTTGATAATCAGGATAATTATTGACAAACAGTCTAACTACATGCGAGCCAATGAAGCCGGCGCCACCGGTGATGAGGATCTTTTTCATATCAATGAAGAGTTGATTTTTTGAGTTTTATATAAGAATATTGGTTGCCCTATTGTTTCTCAAAAACTTTGATTAACAAATAATTACTCTTTGCTGCGGTAGTATTGTTCCCATTTCCAGGCCGAAGCGTTCATTTCATCAAGATTCTTCAGGGCTTTCCATCCCAACTCCCGGTTTGACAGGCTGGGGTCGGCCCACACTTTTTCCACATCGCCCGGTCGGCGTCCGACAATGACGTAATTGAGCTTGCGGCCTGAAACTTTCTCGAACGATTTGATGACGTCAAGCACTGAGTAGCCATTGCCTGTTCCGAGATTGAAAACTTCGAAATGATGTTTCATGCGGTTTTCGATCATGCGCTTTACGGCCACTACATGGGCTTTGGCAAGGTCAACCACATGGATATAGTCGCGGATGGCTGTGCCGTCGGGGGTATTGTAGTCGTCGCCAAAAACGCTCAGTTGCTGACGTATTCCAATGGCTGTTTGGGTGATAAACGGAACTAAATTATTGGGTATTCCCAGAGGCAACTCGCCAATGAGCGCCGATTCATGTGCCCCGATAGGATTGAAATAGCGTAAAGCTATGGCTTTGAGCGAGGTGGATTTCAAGGTATCCTGAATAATTTCTTCTGAAATCTGTTTAGTGTTACCATAAGGCGATTCGGCCTTTTTGATGGGAGCCGTCTCGCTCACCGGAGGTTCATCAGGCTGGCCATAAACTGTGCATGAGGATGAAAATACCAGATTTTCAATCTGATATGTGGCCATGCTTTCCAGAATATTCATCAAAGAAACTAAGTTGTTACGATAGTAAAGCAGGGGATTGGCCACCGATTCGCCAACGGCTTTGTATGCGGCAAAGTGAATGACACCCTGAATATCATTGTGCCGACGGAAAAAGTCATCCGTTTTATCACGGTCAACAAGATCAAAAACCTCTAACGACGGGCGTTTGCCGGTGATGCGTCCGATGGCATCCACCACCGAGGCCTGCGAGTTGGAAAGATTGTCCACAATGACCACTTCAAAGCCTTGCTGCTGAAGCTCAACAACGGTATGCGACCCGATATAACCCGTGCCGCCGGTGACGAGAATTTTCATGATTTATTTTTTTTCAAAAATACAGCCTAAAAATGAAACAAACCAAAGGAAAATTCGGAAAGATGTATCGTTTTTAACTTCTGAGTGATAAAAGGTATAGAAGAAGTCATTTCGACTTTAGATCGGCAGTCGTGACGTTTTGTTTTTTTGCAAAGGGTCAAACCGCTATTTACAGATGATTAATATCTGTAATGGTCAGATAATCAGGCGAAAGCTTTTATTTGAAAAGCTTGATGATGTCGTTTCCGTTGGCGTAGATCATCAGTGCAAACAATAATGCCATACCAATAATCTGGGCTACTTCCATGAATTTGTCGCTGGGTTTGCGTCGGGCGATGATTTCATATATCAGGAATGCCACGTGTCCACCGTCGAGTGCGGGAATAGGCAGGAGATTGAGCACAGCCAGCATGATGGAAAGAAAAGCGGTCAAACGCCAAAAACTTTCCCAATGAAATTGAGCCGGAAAGATACTCCCGATGGTAATGAATCCGCCTACACTCTCGTAGGCCTTCACTTCGGGAGAGAAGAGCAGTTTTAATTGTTTGAGGTAGCCGCCTATGCCATCCACTGTTTTGGCCATCCCGGCCGGAATGGCTTCGGCAATGTTGTAGGATTTTTTGTTAAGCCGGAAGAATGACTCCATTTGTTGCCGTGGAAAAACACCGATGAAGCCGGCTTCGGGCACCGTCATCGCAAAAGCAAGAGTATCAGAACCACGGATTACGCGAATACTGACATCCTGGCCTTTGTGTTCCTGGATAGCTTCCCGAAAATCCTGAAAATAACGTATCGTCTGGTCGTTGATGCCCAAAAGGCTGTCGCCGGGTAGCAGTCCGGCATCGCGGGCAGGCGAAGTCTCAGGGAACGATTCCACCACAAAAGGAATCCTCACCGACATAAAATAGGGCGACTTATGTTTTACCAATTTTCCGATAGCCCCTTCGGGAAGCTGGAGTGTAATGTGCTGTCCGTCACGCTCGACCTCCATCGTTTTGGCTTCATCGAGAATCATGGTCACAGGAATTTTGTTGAAATCTTCGACATATTTGCCGTCAACTGCCAGCACTTTGTCGCCATTGCGAAGCCCAAACTCTTTGGCCAGCGAATCAACAGCAATTCCGTATTTGTTGGCTTCCGAGGTAGGGAGATATTGTTCGCCATATACGCCCAACATCACGATGTAGATCAAAAAGGCGAGCACGACGTTCATGATCACGCCGCCCAGCATAATGATCAGACGTTGCCAGGCCGGCTTGCTTCGGAACTCCCAGGGCTGTGGCGGGAGCTTCATCGCTTCTTTGTCGAGCGACTCATCAATCATGCCTGCTATTTTGACATAACCACCCAAAGGAAGCCAGCCAATGCCATATTCAGTGCCTTTGAAATTGAATTTGAACAACGAAAACCAAGGGTTGAAAAACAGATAAAACTTCTCTACCCGGGTCTTAAAAATCTTGGCTGCAGCAAAATGACCAAATTCGTGAACAATCACCAGAACCGAAAGGCTCATGATGAGTTGCAATATTTTGATGAAAATTTCCATTCGGAGAATATGTGCTAAAAAAATAATGAAAAGGCTTCCCTTTTGGGGCTGCAAGATTACGAAAAAAAGCCGTTTGGCTTCAATTCTAAATGTAAAATAGTGTTAATGAGCGAAAAACCGTGATAATTGGAATGAAAAGTATTGAAGTTGACCTGGCTAAGGGTTGAATGTAGCCAAAACTGTTTTTTTACTTCTGCTTATCTTTGCCCGCAAAATCCGTCTTTTTGAATTCATCCATTCTCCCAAAGCTTTATGCCGATCATCCGGCAATACCCGTAATTGGAAAAACATTACAGCAGCGTCAACATTTGCTTGTGAAAGGCTTACTGGGTTCGTCAGCCTCGCTTGTGGTCGCAGCTACATCGGATTACGTTGGCGGGCAACATCTTATAGTTTGCCCGGACAAAGAATCTGCTGCTTATTTCTACAACGATCTGGAAAATATTTTTGACGAACGTAATTCTGATTTCAACAAGAAGCGGGTTCTCTTTTATCCTACAAGCTATCGTAAGCCATATGAACCTGAAAAGGCTGATAATACCTATATACTTTCGCGCGCCGAGGTGTTGGGGCGCTGGTCGGTGAGCGAGAGGCGAAGCCTTGTAGTGACTTATCCCGAGGCGCTTTGCGAAAAAGTGGTCACACGTAACTTCCTGTCGAAAAGTACACTGAAGCTGAAAACGGGCGAGAAAGTTTCTCTTGATTTTGTAAGCGATGTGCTGATTGAATATAATTTCGAAAGGGTTGATTTCGTCGTCGAGCCTGGCCAGTTTTCGATACGAGGTGGGTTGTTGGACGTTTTTTCGTTTAGCAACGATTTCCCTTACCGGATTGAATTTTTTGGTGAGGAGGTGGAATCAATCCGCACTTTCGATCCGGTGACCCAGCTTTCCGTACAAACGTTGCAACGGATCAACCTGTTGCCCAATATTCAGAGCCCTGAAACTGCCGGACAGCGACAATCGTTTTTGAGTTTTTTGCCTTCCGAAACGCTCATTTGGATTCAGGAGTCCCAGTCTTTGGCCGATCGTTTGGAGTCGGAATGGAAGAGAGCACACGAAATTTTTCTCAAAATTGCCGGTGATCACAATCTGATCAGCCCCGACCAGCTTTTTTGCCCCTCTTCGCAGCTTCTTGAAGAGCTTGAAAAATCCCGTACAATCGAAATGGCGAATGCCGGAATCCTGAACCCGGTAATGGTTTGGGAGTTTAAGACGGGGGCACAAATGCCTTTCAATAAAAACTTCAAACTACTGCTTGCCGAGCTAAACCAACGCCATGCTGACGGCTACCGCACCTTGATTCTTTCCGATAACCCCCGGCAAATTGAACGCATTCAAGCCATCATCGAGGATATTCAACCTTTGTCGGACAAGTCGGATGAGCCCTTGTTCTTGCCCGTTTATCACAGCCTTCATGCCGGATTTACTGATAAGGAGCTCAAGCTGGCTGTTTTTACCGACCATCAGATTTTTGAGCGTTATCATAAATTTCATCTTCGCGAAGGTTTTAGCGCAAAAGAAGCATTGACTATCAGCGAGTTGTACGACCTTAAACCAGGCGACTACGTCAGCCATATTGATCATGGTATCGGACGTTTCGACGGCCTCGAAACCATTGATAACAACGGGAAGCTGCAGGAAGCCATCCGTTTAGTCTATCGCAACGATGATATCCTTTATGTAAGCATCCATTCGCTGCACCGCATCACCAAATACAGCGGCAAAGACGGCACCGAACCAAGCCTCGACAAGCTTGGCTCCAATGCCTGGAACAAGCTGAAAAACAAGACTAAAAGCCGTGTTAAGGACATTGCCCGCGACCTTATTCGTCTTTATGCCAAACGAAAAGCAAGCAAAGGATTTCAGTTTCTGCCCGACACTTATCTTCAAAACGAACTCGAAGCTTCATTTATTTACGAAGACACGCCCGACCAGCTCAAGGCCACTTTGGATGTGAAATCGGATATGGAATCGGAAGCCCCGATGGACAGGCTCATCTGTGGTGATGTGGGCTTCGGAAAAACCGAAATCGCCATCAGGGCTGCTTTTAAGGCTGTGGCCGATTCAAAACAGGTTGCAGTTTTGGTGCCAACTACCATTTTGGCGCTTCAGCATTATAAAACTTTCAGTTCCCGCTTGGCCGACTTTCCTGTTCATGTCGAGTTTATCAACCGCTTCCGATCAGCAGGACAACAAAAAGAGATTCTTGAAAAATTGGCTTCCGGCAAGGTGGACATCCTCATCGGAACACATCGTATCATTAGCAAGGATGTAATATTCAAAGATTTAGGTTTACTAATCATTGACGAAGAACAGAAGTTTGGAGTGTCGGCCAAAGAAAAACTCAAAGAGTTTAAAGCCAATGTTGATACCCTCACCCTCACTGCAACGCCAATACCCCGCACCCTTCAGTTCAGCATGATGGGCGCCCGCGACCTGAGTATCATCAACACACCGCCTCCCAATCGTTTTCCGGTTCAAACCGAAGTGCGGCCTTTAAGCGAGGAGGTCATCCGCGAGGCCATCGTGTTTGAAGTTGCCCGCGGGGGACAGGTGTTTTTTGTGCACAACCGGGTGCAAAATATCTTGGATGTGCATGAAATGATTCTGCGTTTTGTTCCGGAAGTTCGTGTTGGGGTGGCTCATGGACAGATGGAAGGTGATAAGCTTGAGAAGGTGATGATGGCCTTTATCGAAGGCGACTATGATGTGTTGCTTGCCACTACCATCATCGAGTCGGGACTCGATATTCCTAATGCCAATACCATCATCATCAACGATGCGCATCATTACGGCCTGAGCGACCTTCATCAGCTCAGGGGCAGAGTTGGGCGGTCGAATAAAAAAGCTTTTTGTTATCTAATTGCGCCGCCTATGTCCACCCTGACGACGGAAGCCCAACGGCGTCTCAAAGCCATCGAGGATTTTGCCGGACTCGGGAGCGGATTCAATATCGCCATGCGCGACCTTGACATCCGGGGAGCTGGAAACCTGCTTGGAGCCGAGCAGAGCGGGTTTATAAGCGATATCGGTTATGAAATGTTTCATAAAATTTTAGACGAGGCCATTCAGGAATTGAAAGAAACCGAGTTTGCAGAGGTGTTTAAAACTGAGGTGACCAAACCTTTTGTGAAAGACTGCGTCATCGAATCCGATCTGGAAGTCCTATTGCCGGCCGACTATGTTGATTCACCTTCCAAGCGCATGAGCCTTTACCATGAACTCGATAATATTCAGGAAGAAAAAGCATTACAACAGTTCACCGATAAGCTCATTGACCAGTTTGGCCCTTTGCCTTCTCCGGCTTCCGATTTAATTCACTCTATACGAATGCGTTGGTTGGCGCGAAGTCTGGGTTTTGAGAAATTAGTACTTCGCAACAAAACCTTTATCGGTTATTTTGTGGCCGATCCGCAATCGCCATTCTATCAAAGCGAAATATTTACAAAAATCCTGCATTTTGTTCAGGCAAATCCTCGTTCATGCCGAATGAAAGAAAGTAACGACAGATTGATGCTCTATATCAGTAGTATTAGCTCTGTTACTCAGGCGCTTTCGATTTTACGCGAGCTCAAAGCGGAGGAAAGCTGACCTAAATATTTAAGATAGTCCCAAACCTAATGGACTTCTTTGGTTAAAATAATATAGGTAGGGAAGTGGTCGCTGTAACCACCCATATATTCACCTCCTGCAAAAGTACGAAGCGGATAGCCTTTGAATCGGCCACTTTTTTGAGTCAGTTCGGTCTTATTGTGCACCCTTGCGCTAAAGAGTTTATAAGTGGAGAAATCTTTCCCTAAAAGACCCTGACTAACGATAATCTGGTCGAATAGACTCCAGGTGTCGCGCCAGGCGTTGCTCCCGATACCTTTTTTATAAAACGCAAACATAGTGTTATATAGCTGACCCGGCTGGAGATTTTCGGTTGTGCCTTTTGCATTGAGTCCTTCGATCAGGCTTTTGTTGGTGGGGTTATCATTCAGGTCGCCCATCACCACAATTTTGGCCTGTGGGTTGATGGCTAATAGCGAGTCGGCGATGTGGCGCGAGAGTTTTGCGGCAGCCATCCTCAAAGGCAGCGAACGCTTCTCGCCTCCACGACGCGAAGGCCAGTGGTTGACAATAAAGTGCATCTCCTCGCCGTCGAAAAGCCCTGAAACCAGCAGTTGGTCGCGAGTATAGAAATTGGGCATGCCTTCCACCGTCAACCGGTAAGATTTGCTGCCCGTGGGTTTGAAGTATTTTGGCTGATACAGCAGCGCCACATCTACCCCGCGAAGATCGGGGCTGTGATAATGAATCACCTGATAATTACGCTTTTGCAACTTCGGCATTGCTGCCAGATCAAGCAACACTTCTTTATTCTCAATTTCCGAAACGCCCAATATGGCTGCCCCATCGGGTGTGATATCCGTGCCAATGCTTTCGATGGCTTCGGCCAAACGCTCCAATTTTGTCAGATATTTCTTGCTGTTCCATTGGTTTGCTCCATTGGGTAAAAACTCCTCGTCGTTTTTTTCAGGGTCGTTAATGGTGTCGAAAAGGTTTTCCAAATTGTAGAAGGCAACACAGCCTACTTTAAAATTGCGTTGTTGCGCTTGGAGCGAAACCTGTGAAACAAAAAATACCCAGAAAAAGGCGAGAATAAAAAGAAGACTTTTTTTCATGATCAACGAGTCAGATGTCTAAGCAGATAGCGGTGTTTGTGATGAACTGCCCCATTGAAATGAAGGCCATTCGAAAAAACACTTTATTACGGCAAAGATAATAAAACCTTTGCTGATGCTATTTTTCAAACAGATAAAAGCTATTTTTGCACTCTTGTGTTGCCGGAAGCAGGTAAAAGTTGGAACGGGCTGTAAGGAACGGCAATTTGCAAAATTACTTGTAATACATTGAATGACAATAATATAATCAAAAAATTATTTATGCACAAAGTTCTATTACTTATTGGAGGACTTCTGATAGCAATGGCAGGCGTTGCGCAGAGCGACACTAATGCAGTGGTGCCTCCGCCAAATTTGCCTACCATCACCCTGTCGGAGTCAGAGTTTGAAGGCACCAGCTCGTCAAACGAGATTTCGAGCTTACTGCAGTCATCGCGCGATATTTTTGTTTCTACCGCCGGTTTCAATTTTGGATCATTCCGCTATCGCATGCGTGGTCTCGATTCCGAAAATACGCATGTGCTTATCAATGGTGTGATGATGAACGATCAGGAAACCGGCCGCGCTTCCTATTCATCGTGGGGAGGGTTGAACGATGCCATGCGCAACACCGAGGTCAATAACATGGTGGAAGCTTCTGACTGGGCTTTTGGAGGTATTGGCGGAGTGACCAATATCCTTACACGTGCCGGAAGCTACCGAAAAACTACTAATTTGAGCTATGCTCTTTCGAACCGCAGCTACAACAATCGTATCATGTTTTTGTATTCTACCGGTATGCAGGACAACGGTTGGGCTGTCACCCTTTCGGGCTCCCGTCGCTGGTCACAGGAGGGTTATGTACCGGGAACTTTTTATGATGCCTGGTCGTATTTTGCCTCTGTTGAGAAAAAAATCAACAACCGACATAGCTTTGGGCTGATTGCCTTTGCCGCACCAACCAAAAGAGCTTATTCCGGGGTATCGGTACAAGAAGCTTATGACCTCACTGGCGATAATTATTATAATGCTAACTGGGGTTATCAAAACGGAAAAGTGCGTAACGCCCGCGTGAGCAACAACAACCAACCGATGTTTCAGCTAAGCCATTACTGGACACCATCCGATAAAACCAAAGTCCAGTCAACGGCTTATTATTGGTTTGGAAGGGGAGGCGCAACCGCACTCGACTGGACCGAAGCCAACGATCCGCGACCTGACTATTACCGCAACCTTCCAAGCTATTTCTTGAGCATTGGCGATTTTACCAATTATGAGAAATACACCAATCTCTGGAAAAACGACGAGCATTTCCGGCAAATAAAATGGGATCATTTCTATTTTGCAAATAGCGACCAGCTAACCACAATCATGAATGCCAATGGAAGCGGAAACCCTTATACCGGACATAAATCAAAATTCGTGATTGAAGACCGGAGGATGGACAAAAACCAGTTAGGGCTGAACATCAACGTACAGCATCAACTCAATGCCACTGCACGCTTAGTTGGCGGATTGATGGCTGTGAGCTCCAAAACCCGGCACCACAAACGTATGGTTGACCTTTTGGGCGGCGACTTCTGGCTCGACATTGACAAATATGCCGATCAGGAATCAATGACGATTACCGATGCTTCGCAAAACGACCTGCGCAACCCCAACCACATCATCAAAGAAGGCGATGTGTATGGCTACGATTATCTTGCCAATGTGAACAATGCCCGCCTATGGTCGCAGTTTGAATATAAATTCATGAAAATGGAAGTGTATGCTGCGGCCGAGTTGAACATGACACAGTTTTGGCGTACAGGAAAGATGCAAAACGGACGATTCCCAAATAATTCTTATGGCGATGGTCAGAAATTTAATTTCCTGAACGGAGGAGCCAAAGCCGGAATCACTTATGCCATTGACGGTCGCAACTATGTGGTGGCGAATGGCGCTTATTTACATCGGGCACCTAATTTTAGAGATTCTTACATCTCGCCCCGTACGCGCGATTTTGCTGTGGAAGGATTGACAAGCGAGAAGGTTTTGGCAGGCGATATCAGTTATGTGCTACGCTCACCAAATCTTAAAGGACGATTGACGCTTTATCACACGCAAGTGCACGATGGCCTTTGGGTGAGAAGCTATTACCACGAAGACCTCCGCAACTTCATTAATTATATCATGGAAGATGTGGATCAGAAAACTCAGGGTGTTGAGCTCGGCCTTGAGGCCAACCTTTCGCCCACATTGTCGGCACACGCTGTATTCGGCAAAAGTATGAACATTTACACCAACCGCCCTGTGGTGACCATCTCAGCAGATAACGATGCCAAACTGCTGGCCGAAAATCGTTTAGTTTACCTGAAAAATTATTATGTTGGCGGCGCCCCGCAGACTATTGCGTCGGCAGGACTGCGCTACAACGCCCCAAAATACTGGTTTGCCGGCATTACAGCCAATTATTTTGCCGATGCTTACCTTGAACCAAATCCTGACAACCACACCGAAGAAATTCTGAGCAATTATAAAGAAGGTGATGTGCGCATTGATATGATCCTCGACCAGCCTAAGCTCGATCCGGGCTTTACCCTCGATTTCTTTGGTGGAAAATCATGGATGATCAAAGGTCATTACGTAGCCATTAATTTGAGTATTAATAATTTGCTTAACAATAAGGATTTGGTTATCTGGGGCTTCGAACAACTTCGTACTGATCTGAATGATCCCAATCGCTTTCCGGAAAAATACTCCTATGGTTATGGCACTACCTATTTTTTGAGCCTTACTGTCCGTATGTAATCAAAGAAAATATCATATAAAATTATAAAAATGAAAAAGTTAAGAAGTTTACTCATGATTCTCGCAGCAAGTGCTTTTATTGCTGCCTGCGTGAAACAGGATTTTGATCGCCCTCCCATCACGACAATCCCTGTAGGCGATGTTTATACGATTGGCGACTTAGTGAATATCCTCAATACCACAGGAGCCACCCAGTTTAACAACAACGCTTCGGTGTATGGCATTGTAACGATGGACGAGGTGTCTGGAAATATCTACAAATCGGCTTATATTCAGGATGCTACAGGAGCCATCAATCTGCGCCTTCAGGAATCAGGCGGCTTACGTGTCGGCGACTCAATCCGGGTGTATCTCAAAGGAGTCATCCTGTCGGAATACAATAAGCTGCGTCAGTTAAGCAATGTGCACAACGATAGCAATATTGTAATTCTGGCCAACAGAAAGTTTATTGAGCCTGAAGTTGTGACGATTGACCAGATCAAAACAGGAAGCTATCAGTGTAAGCTGATTAAACTCGAAAACGTTCAGTTCATCGCCGGCGATACTGCCTCAACCTGGGCCGATACCGATGTCACTACCAACCGCACTATTGAGGATTGCAGTGGAAAATCTGTCATTGTCCGTACAAGTAACTTTGCGAGCTTTCAGGGTGAAAACTTGCCCAATGGAAAAGGAAGCTTAGTTGCCATTGCAGGCATCTTCAATACCACACCTCAATTGTATGTACGTTCTACCACTGAGGTGAAAATGGACAGCGCCCGTTGTGGCAGCGGAGGTGGCGGAGGTGGCGAGGCCGTTGACATGGTGAACGAAAACTTTAGTACAGCACAGGATAATTCGGATATCAATATTCCGGGATGGGCCAATATTGCCGAAGCCGGAACACGCAAATGGCAGGGGAAAATCTATCAGGGCGATGGTTATGCACAAGCAACAGGATACAACTCCAATTTGCCCAGCATGATTACCTGGCTCGTAACCCCGAACGTGAAAATGGATCAGAAAAAGTATCTGCGTTTCCGTACAGCAAAAGCCTACTGGGAACATGGCGATGATGTGCCGCTCACAGTAATGGTTTCGTCTAACTTCGACGGAGTCAATGTGGCCACAGCTTCTTGGACTCCGATAGAAGCTAAAGTTGTTGGCCGTGCCGATGCCGACAATACCTGGGTGCCGTCGGGCGATATTGACCTCTCGGCCTTCATCCCTGATGGGAAAATTGCAGTGGCATTTAAATATACCGGCAGCGGAACGAAATCAACCTCCATCCGTATAGATGATGTTTATATCGGTACCCAGGCCGGCGGCGGTGGCGGCGGTGGTGAAACCGGCGGCACCTTCGAGAATCCGTTTACTGTTGAAGAAGCCATCAGCAAACAAAATGCAACTCCTTACGTCAACGGATGGGTGCAGGGTTATATCGTGGGTTCAGTGAAAAATGGCGTAACTGCCGTAACATCCAACGACGATATCCACTGGTCAGCACCCTTTGCCCTTGCTACGAATGTGCTGATCGCCAGCACGCCTGGCGTTACAGACTATACCCAATGTGTCTTTGTGAATATGCCTGCCGGCAGCGATTTTCGTACACAGGTGAATCTTCTTGATAACCCGACCAACCTTGGCAAAAAACTCAAAGCCGTTGGGAATCTGCGTACCTATTTTGGCGCCGCCGGTTTGCGCGATAACCCCGGTACTTCAGCCGACTTCCTCCTCGAAGGGGGAGGTGGCGGTACCGTTGGTGGCACCTTCGAGAATCCGTTTACCGTGGAAGAAGCCATCAGTAAACAAAACGCCACACCTTATGTCAATGGTTGGGTAAAGGGGTATATAGTGGGTTCAGTAAAAAGTGGTATAACTTCTGTAACCTCCAATGCCGACATTCACTGGTCAGCACCCTTTACTCTTGCTACGAATGTGCTGATTGCCAGCACACCCGGCGTTACGGATTATACCCAATGCGTCTTTGTGAATATGCCAGCCGGAAGCGCTTTCCGTGCTCAGGTGAATCTGATGGACAATCCTGCTAACCTCGGAAAAAAACTCAAGGCAGTGGGCAATCTGCGAAGCTATTTTGGTGCGGCAGGCCTGCGTGATAATCCCGGCACTTCAGCTGATTTCGTGCTCGAGGGCGGCGGTGGCGGCGGTGGCGGAACAGCCCTCTTCAGCGAAACATTTTCCAGCAATCTTGGAACCTTCAGTCAATATAGCGTTGAAGGAAACCAGGTGTGGGGTTGGGGGAACTTTGACGGAGGTTGTGCTGTGATGACCGGTTATGTCAATCCTGATCGCTTCCCCAATGACGACTGGCTCATCTCGCCGGCCATCAACCTTTCTGCTCACACCGGAGCGGTGCTCACCATCAGACAGGCCGCTAACTTCGTTAGCTCCGAGTGGTCTTTTCTGCAAGTGCTTGTTTCGACTGATTATTCAGGAAGCGGAAATCCGGCAACACAAGGAACCTGGACCGAAATCAATGTACCAAACAAACCCAGCGGCACGGATTGGGCTTTTGTTGATTCGGGCGACATAGATTTTTCAGCCTATGATGGAAAACCTGCGGTATATGTCGCATTCCGTTATCGCTCATCTTCTACCATTGCTTCAACCTGGGAAATCAGCAAGGTGGAAGTGAAATAGCTTTGCCCATAATCATGAAAAAAGTGAATAGGGAAGCCAGCTTCCCTATTCACTTTTTTTATCTGCTGAAACAGCAAGCCTGAGTAATCGGCAATTTATCTGTTAGGGTATTTTCTGATTGAAAGATTATTTTTTTCGGTTCTTTTTGGCTTCGTTTGTCAGAAACTCATCAATGGCCATGGTCATCGAAGGTGAGTTTGTGGTTGGGGCTTCGATGTGGAGAGTGAACCCGGCTTCTTTGATGGCATCGCAGGTGGATTTACCGAATCCGCCAAAAATTTTCTCGCCTTGCTTGAACTTTGGAAAGTTTTTTTGAAGTGATTTGATCCCTGCCGGGCTAAAAAAGACTACCATGTCATAGTTTTCCAATTTCACATGGCTCAAATTACTGGCAACGGTGCGATAAAGTACGGCCCGTGTGAATTCAATCTTATTCTGCTCAAGCAGATCGGCCATGCCTTCTTTGGCAATGTCGGAGCAGGGAAGGAGAAACTTCTCTTCTTTGTGTTTGCGGATGATATCTAATAGATCGTTGAAATTATGTTTACCGTGGAAAATTTTCCGTTTGCGAAACTGAACATAATTCTGAAGATAAAAAGCTGTTGACTCCGAAGTGCAGAAGTATTTCAGCGTCTCAGGTACTTCATAACGCATTTCTTTGGCCATCCGAAAAAAATGATCCACCGCATTACGGCTCGTCATCACCACGGCAGTGTGATCGGCAAGCGAAATTTTATCTTGCCTGAAATCTTTGGATGAAACGCCTTCAATAGTGATAAACTTGTGAAAATCAATCGTAACACCATGCTTTTTTGCAAGTTCGCCATAGGGCGACTTTTCAAAGTCCGACGGTTTGGGTTGCGATATGAGTAACGATTTAACCTTCATCTTTCTTTTGTGTTTTGCTTCAATAGGTTTTACATCCTTTTACTGCGAAATACTTCAAAACTTAACTCCTCTATGCAAAATTCAAATAGCGGTACTTTTTAGGACAGATTTTTGTAATATACACTATATCAACCAATAACGTTATTTCTGATTAAGATTTGAAATATTTTTAAAACGATCAGAAGAGGTACGATTTCAAGGGCGCAAAGATACAAAAATAAATATTGCAATCCGAAGGAATTCTCCGTCAAACCGACCCGCCAACTCCGGATTACACGAATAAGCTGAGTTAAACCGATGAGCGAAGCTCCGATGATCAGACTGGGCATCCCAGGCTGAAAATGAATCAATAAAATAACCGGAATCAGCACCAAAAGCGAAATCATCGAAAAGGTAATCTGTGTGCTCAGGTACCGCTCGCCACTGGCACGAGCGTTGAAAACAACGGCCAGAAAAAGGATAGTGAAATATTTCCCACTAACCAATAAACCCACACCAGCCGATAACAATAACAAATCGAGCCACCACGGGTCGAAAAGAACAGGCGATGAACCTATACTTTGTGCCGCCACCTGAATAAACATGGCAAACGATACGAAATACAGAAAACTATATAGATAGGTTATGCCGTTGTTTAGCGGATTCCATTCCCGCAGAAGCTGCCATTGCCCCTGATTGCTGAACGAGGCTGACAGAAATTGATTGAATCGCCGCGGATACAGAGCTTTGATAAATACCAACACGGCAAAAAACAGAATTGGAAGTAACCCCAAAAAATCAATCGTTTCGTACGGGCTGTCACCAAGTGGATGAACCTGAATTGTGACAGGTTTCATCCCTTGCCGTACAAAAGGCCCGATCGTCATCTCAGACGGCATCACATAGCGTCCATCCTGAACCTGACCGGATGAGAAATACCAGCACGAATGCCACGAAGGTGCAATGCAAACCTCCTTGTGCCCAATCATGGCATCTTGAAAAAAAACTGCCGAATGTTCCGTTTGTTGCACCATAGAGCCAATCAGGCTGCAAAAGTAATAATTTATATTGAGTATAAAGAAGAGATAATTTGTAATCCGCTGAATAACAGTAGTATAAGTTAAAATTTAAGTAATGTGAATGGTTTAACAGATAACGTTTTATCTCGAAAAAAAGCGGTAATTTTGCGGCTTGAATTTATTTACCTGATTGATTTTCAAAAGATGAGTTTTATTGAATCGGTGAGAAACCGTGCCAGACTAAATCCAAAACGTATAGTTTTGCCTGAGGGAACCGAAGAGCGTACCCTGCGTGCCGCCGACATCATCCTGGAAGAAGGAATTGCGCACATTCTTTTGCTGGGTGACCCGGCAGAAATCCGCGAAAACGCCTTGCGATGGGGATTGCAAAATATTCACAAAGCTGTCTGCATCAACCCGGCCGATCATCCGCGTAAGGCTTCTTTTGCACAGATGCTTTACGAAATCCGTAAAAACAAAGGCTTAACTTTAGAACAGGCTTCTAAATTGGTGGAAGACCCGCTTTATTTAGCCACCCTCCTCATCAAAAATGGCGATGCCGATGGTGAGGTGGCCGGAGCTAACAATGCCACTGGCGATGTGCTCAGGCCGGCTTTTCAGGTCGTAAAAACTCAACCGGGCATCAGTGCCGTTTCGGGAGCTTTCATCATGATCGTACCCAACAAGCAGTTTGGAGATGACGGGATTCTTGTCTTTGCCGATTGTGCAGTGAACCCAGACCCCAGTGTGCGCGAGCTTGCCGAAACCGCTATAGCTTCAGCTCAGACTGCCCAAAGCATTGCCGGTATCGAAGCCCGTGTGGCTATGCTCAGCTTTTCCACCAAAGGCAGCGCAAAACACGAAAAAGCCGATAAAGTGATCGAAGCTACACGTCTGGCTAAAGAAATGAACCCTGCACTGCAGATTGATGGCGAACTGCAGGCCGACGCAGCCATCGTGGAGGCCATCGGCATGAAAAAAGCGCCCGGATCGGCCATTGCCGGAAAAGCCAATGTGCTCGTCTTCCCTTCTTTAGAATCCGGAAATATTGCCTATAAACTTGTGCAACGTTTAGCCAATGCCGAAGCCATTGGCCCTGTCCTGCAGGGAATGGCTGCCCCTATCAACGATTTGTCGCGGGGGTGTTCAGTTGAAGATATCGTGAACCTTGTGGCTATCACTGTCAATCAGGCCAACGGAACGGTTTAATCAAATAATGCAAACCAGTGAAAAAATAACTAAGGATTAAATTACAAACGCAATAAATAAAACTTATTATGAGCGAAACACTTGAAGATTTTAGCTTGGGTATCAAGCAGAAAACCAAAGGAGCCATCCATAAAGTGGGAGTGGTTGGCTGCGGAACGGTTGGACAAGAGATCGTGCGCCGGATCAGTGAATATGGCATTGATGTGGTATTCCTCGATCTGACCGAAGAACGGGTGAAAGAGGCCTTCGTCCAGATTGAAAAACAACTCGACGAAACCATCAACCATTGGGGGTTAACCCCGGGAGAAAAGCGCCTGATTCTGAGCCGTATCAAAGGGACAACCGAATATAAGGATCTGTCAGATTGCGATTTGGTGATCGAAGCCATTAGCTCCCGACGCAAAGGAACCAGCATTGACGTCAGAAAAGAAGTTTTCAAAAACGTTGAAGCCGTCGTTCGCCCCGATGCCATCATCTCGTCCAATATTGTGACTTTGATGATTTCCGACCTTTCATCGGTGCTCGAACGCCCCGAAAGAGCGATAGGAATCCATTTTATCCAACCCATTGACCGTAGCAACGTCATTGAGGTGGTGAGGGGAATCAGCAGTTCCGACGATGCCTTCGAACAAGTGGTGAAATTTGCCGGAATGATCAACAAAAAAATCATCCGCCTGAATGAATCTCCGGGCAATATCGTTACCCGTATGATGGTCATCACCATTAATGAAGCCTGCGACATCCTGATGGAAGGTGTGGCCTCGGTGAAAGATATTGATATGGCCATGAGGGAATCGGGCTATCTTTTCGGACCTTTTGAAATGGCCGACCGTATCGGACTTGACAAAGTGTTGCGATTTATGGACAATCTTTATGCCGAGTTTGGCGACAAAAAGTTTAAACCCTCGCCCATTATCAAACGCTTAGTCAGGGTGAACTATCTCGGGCGCTCAACCGGAAGAGGATTTTACAATTACAAATCAGGAAAGCCTGAAGACCAGACGGTTACCTGCGCAGTGATTAAATAAGACACACAAAAACACTTTTTACCATGGAAATGAAAATTATTGTTCTCAACTGTGGCAGCTCATCCATCAAGTACCAATTGTTCGAAATGCCCTCGAAGCGGGTGCTGGCAAAAGGTTTGGTTGATAAAATCGGCTTGAAAGGCTCTTCCATCAAACACAAACGCAGCGATGGCGTTGAAGCCAAGATCGAAGGCGAAATACTTGATCATCAGGCCGGTATTGAATATTTGCTTGGAATTCTGATTAGTAAAAAATATGGTAGCCTCCAGTCGCTCAACGAAATAGATGCCGTTGGTCATCGGGTGGTTCATGCCGGCGAAAAATTTAGCGGAAGCGTTTACATCAATGATGAGGTGATTGCTGCTTTGGAAGAATGTATTGACCTGGCTCCGCTGCACAACCCGCCAAACCTCAAGGGCATTTACGCCATGAAAGCCTTGCTGCCCGATGTGCCTCAGGTGGGTGTATTTGATACGGCTTTTCATCAAACCATGCCGCCTAAAGCATTTCTTTATGGAATCCCGTATGCACTTTATGAAAAATACAAGGTCCGTCGCTACGGCTTCCACGGCACAAGCCATAAATACGTCTCGAAACGTGCCTGTGAAATTCTCGGCCTGGATATTGAGAAACAAAAAATTATCACCTGCCATTTGGGCAATGGCGCTTCGATGGCTGCCATCTGCAACGGAAAATCGGTGGACACCACCATGGGAATGACCCCCATCGAAGGACTGATTATGGGAACCCGCGCCGGCGATCTCGACGTTGGCGCTTTGCTCTATATCGCTGACAAAGAGGAGACCAGCATCCAGTTTACCAGCACTTTGGTGAATAAATTCAGCGGAATGCTGGGTATCTCGGGTGTTTCGTCCGATATGCGCGATATTGGCGCTGCAGCCGATGCCGGTAACGAACGTGCAAAAGTGGCCATGGAAATGTATCCCTATCGCGTGAAAAAATATATCGGCGCTTTTGCTGCTGCCATGGGCGGATTGGATGTGATCGTCTTCACCGGCGGAATTGGCGAAAATGACACTGTCACCCGTACCCGTTCACTCGATGGTTTAGATTTCATGGGTATTCAAATTGACGAGCAACTTTCGATGAGCTCCCGCGGTAAAGAAGAAGTGCTCAGCACTCCCGGCTCAAAAGTGAAAGTCATCGTGGTACCTACCGACGAAGAGCTGATGATCGCCTCGGATACCTATGAAATCTGTGAGAAAATGATCTCGGCTACCAACGACTTCTAACGCAGTAATGCTAAATATTAGATAAAAAAAGCCTTATTCGTAAGGCTTTTTTTAATGGTTTTTTTTGAAAAGGTGAAAGAGCGGAGGTTTATGGGCTGAGATTCAAAGGGATTGAGTAAGAAAAATATTTTTCTCAAAGGTCGTTGGGATGTAAAATACTTTACTTTTGCATCTGATTAAAGACAATTTATTCTTTAATCGAAAACAAACAAAACCTGACCATGAGTCGCTTTTCATTGTTCGGGAGGGCTGCCCGAAAAAAAACAACCGAGGAGCTCGATGTGGCTTATAAGTTTCACAAACCTGAGTTTGGGTCTATCATCTTTTATTATAATGGACAACGACGCCTTACCGATGTAAGTGTTTTCATCACCGATGAAAAGCAACAGGTTTTTGAGTGTAGATACGCTACGGTTTCACCCAGAAGCGGAATCGAAATCGAATTGAAAAAATTGGAAAACCCGGCTGGAGGTATTTTCTCTGGAGCCGTTTCCAAGGTTGCCATCTATGTGTCGGGTGAACAATATTTTTTTGTCCAGGGCGAGAAGGGATTTCGCAGGATGCGTTGAAAGAGAACAGTTTGTAATTATTTCAATACCTCTGTTTGTCCTTTGGTGGCACAAACTACATTGGGAAAGCCATCATCGAGTAATACTTTTTGATAAGCCTTGAGCGCCTCGGCATCGCCATGAACCAAAAACACTTTTTTTAGCTCTTGTTTATTCTGGCACTGCAAATATTGCTTCATTTCTTCATAGTCGCCATGGCCGCTGAATGCGTCAATGCTGAATACTTCGGCTTTGAGGCGATGTTCTTTCCCAAAGATCGAAATCACGGCTTGTTTCTTAACGATGCGGGCGCCCAAGGTGTTAGGTGCGCAATAGCCCACCATCAGCACCGTGTTTTTTGGATTGTCAATACTGTTGGCAAGGTGATGCTTGATTCGTCCGGCTTCGGCCATGCCCGAAGCTGAGATGATGATGCAGGGCTGTTTGGTCTTGTTGAGCGCCATTGAACTGTTCAGATCTTTGATGTACTTCAGCGAGTTGAATCCAAAAGGATCAGGGTCTTCTTCAATCACTTTTTTCACTTCTTTGTTCAACTCACTCAGATGAAGCCTGTAAATATCGGTGGCGTTTACGGCTAACGGGCTGTCAACATAGACCGGGATTTGTGGCAGCAAACCTTCGTTGTAGAATTTATTGAGCACAAACACAATTTCTTGAGTCCGCCCGATGGCAAACGAAGGAATGATCAGCTTCCCTTTTTTTTCAACACAGGTGTGCCGAACCACATCCAACAGCATCTTTTCGGCTCCTTCAAAATCGTGGTGGCGGCGATTGCCATAGGTTGATTCGGTAATCAGATAATCGCATTGCGGAAAAGGCGAAGGGGCGCATAGCAATTTGTGTGTCGGACGGCCAATATCGCCGGTATAACCAATGCGTTGAATCTGTCCGTTGTGTTTCAGTTCGAGGCTGATGGCAGCACTGCCCAACATGTGGCCTGTGTTGCTGAATTTCACTTTTGTATGCTCGTCAATTTGAAATTTTCTGCCCATTGGCACCCCAATAAAAAGTTCCATGCACTGTTCGGCATCTTTTTGGGTATAAAGTGGTTCAACCGGCGGCAAGCCCTGACGAGCCCGTTTTTTGTTGAACCACAAGGTATCGTGTTCCTGGATATAGCCACTGTCGGAAAGCATAATCGAGCAAAGGTCGCGCGTAGCGTGGGTGCAAATCACCGAGCCTCTGAAACCGTTTTTATAAAAGTAGGGAATCAATCCCGAGTGGTCAATGTGGGCATGGGTCAGGATGATATGGTCAACCATCGTCGGTTCAATGCCGGGCTGGCGGTTGAGCGCATCTGTTTCGAGTCCTTTGCCTTGAAACACCCCACAGTCAAGCAGAATCTTTTTGCCATGATCGGTTTCAACCAAATGTTTGCTTCCCGTAACTTCACCTGCAGCGCCCAAAAATGTGATTTTCATTTTGTATTTTTTTTGATAGACAAAGATACATTCAATCCAAAGGAGGATGTCGGACTAAAGCAATGGTTTTTTCTAAACATACGTTGATGGTTTTCTGTAATTTTGCCCTTAAAGATAAAAACATCTCTCCATGAAAAAACTCTCACTTTTTCTTGCTTCAGTGCTGGTTTTACTCGCATGCAATGTTCATTCGCAATACATTACGCCAGGAAACAGCTTGTCGCTCACCCTTGATGGCCTTGTCGGACTTTCAGGGGGTGTGGTTTCGTATTCCAATGGTGAATACCTGATTAACAACACGCTTACCATCTCGGCCACTGATACGCTTCGCATCCTGCAGGCTGCGGTTGTGAGGGTTGCTTCGGGTATCCGCCTCGAGGTGAAAGGCACCATCATCTCCGATCCCGCCGAAGGATTTGTGATGTTTACGGCTGCCGATACGACCACTTCGGCCACCAACTTCAAAGGCTTTCGCTTTGAAGATTCACCGGCCAACCTTTTCCGAAATACCGAGGTTTCCTATGGTGGCGGTATTCAGCTGATCAGCAGTCAGGCGATGTTCGAAAACTGTGTTTTCCGCAAAAACGGCTCATCCAATGTGTCGGCAGTGATCACTTACAGCAGTTGCAGCCCTGTCATCAGCGGATGTTATTTCATCGAAAATGCACGTTCGGCCATTGGTTCGGGCGCAAATGTGCAGGGTTCGCCACAGATTCTGAATAATTTTATCTACCACAACACCACCGACAACAGCAATCGCCCACAGATTAACCTCGGGCCGGGCGCCGCTGATACCATCCTGATTGTCGGAAATTACATCGAAGGCTATTATACGATGGCCGGCGGTATCGGCATCAGTAATTTGGTCGGTGTTGGCAATACGAAAGTGCTTGTGAAACAAAATTATATCCTTGGCAATCGCTATGGATATGCCCAGATTGGTAACAATATCATGGGTGTAATTGAAGAAAATGAATTGATAGACAATAATATACAAGATATTCCTGCGCAAGGTGGCAGTGGCTTGAATTTTCAGGCCAGCGGGGCAGGAAATACGGCCATTGTACGTCAAAACCGAATCAAAGGCAACCTTTGGGGGATAACCATTCAGGGAACGGCGCAGCCTTCGTTTGGAACAGAATCGGCTTATGGCCAAAATGTGATTTACGAAAACGGGAACAGTGGGCAGATTTATGACCTTTACAACAATACTGCGCTGGATATCAATGCGATTGGCAACTATTGGGGAACGAACGATCCGACTGAGGCCGAAAATCATATTTTTCATCAGCCAGACCAGTCAACCCTTGGTTTAGTCAGCTTTACTCCCTTGATGGAAATTCATCCGGTGATTGAGAGTTTTGTCTTTCTGGCCGATGAAAACCCGGGCCTGACTTCCGACTGTGTCGGTCTCATTGACCAGGCACAAAAGATGATTCATGTTGTTGTGCCGGCAACTGCCAACCTTGAGTCACTGATTCCTCAGATTACCCTCCCGCGCGAAACCATTTCCAATCCACAATCGGGAGTACCAGCCAATTTCACGGAGCCCGTGACCGTGAATGTTCAAACTCCACATGGCGAATCGGCTGAATATGTCGTGACAGTAGAGGTAGAAATCGAAAGCTTCACGGTAAGCTTCATCGTTGTGGATCCCAATGGAAATGCAGTGAACGATGCGGTGCTGGATTTCGATGGAGTTCAGTTGCCTGCCGGAGTGTATGTGGTTGAAAGTGTGATGCCAGGAAATTACCCTTATGAGATTCATCATCCACAGTTTGCAACAGCTTTCGGAACCGTTTTGGTGGAGAATGCCAATGTGGAAGTCATGGTTCAGCTTCAGGCACTCACCTATTCGCTCACTTTCGTTGTCAGCGCTCCGGGCGGCCCTATTGAGGGCGCCACGGTACAACTGCAGGATTTTCCGGTTCAAACAACGGATGCAAACGGGCAAACAATCTTTCAAAATTTGCCCCCCGGTATTTACGGTTACAACATTTCAAAGGAACTTTTTGAACCTGTTCAGGGAAGTATAGAAATTGTGAATCAGAATGTTACGGTGAACGTTGTGCTTGAATCCCTGACGGGATTAACCAAAAATGAAACCTGCGGTTTGGTGTTGATACCCAACCCGGCCAACGACTTTGTCAGGATTGAAGGAAATCCTGCGCAGAGGTTAGAGGTTACAATTCTTACTGTTGACGGCAAAAAATTGATACATCAACCGTTTGAAGCCGGTCAAAAGCGGCAGCTTGATCTTGGTCAACTGAAAAAAGGTATTTATCAGGTCGTGATCAAAGGCGAGAAGGGAAGCGTTTTGCGCCTTATCAAACAGTAAGCGCCGGCTTTAAATTTTTTCAACAGCTTTCAGAAGCGCCTTGATTTCGTGGTAATCCGATTCAAAATACCAGTCGTCGGCCACAAGTTCCGGACAGGGCTGATGCGAATAGCTGAAATGGACGATATTTTTGGCTGAGCTATGGATTTCGCTGATTCCTGTTTCGTGAATCAGCGTTGCGGCATTTTGGGCATTGACGCCACTTCCGGCCATGATGCGGATATGCTGTCCGAACTCTTTTTGAAACAACGCAATCTGTTTCAGTCCTTCCATGGCGGTGGGCTTCCCTCCCGAAGACAACACGCGATCAACGCCCATTTCAACCAATTGGCCAAGCAGGGCCATTGGGTCGGCAGCCACATCAATGGCGCGGTGAAAAGTGACCGAAAGACCTTTGGCTGCATCTAAAATTTCGTTCATTTGCGAACGCTCGAGCCGGCCATTTTTATCTAAGACACCTACAACAACCCCATTGAGACCCAGCTCTTTGACGTTGATGATGTCGTTGAGCATCACATCCACATAAGCGGCCGTATAAACGTAGTCGCCCCGTCGGGGTCGGATGAGCACATTCACAGGGATGGCCACCCGTTCGCTCACCACTTTGAGCATACCGGTAGAAGGAGTGAGGCCGCCGGCTTCGAGGTTGGCGCACAGTTCAATGCGGTGAGCGCCGCCTACAGAGGCAGCGATGGCCGACTCCAACCCATCGGCACAAATTTCGAGAAGAGCCATTTGAAATGTTTTAAGGTACAAATTTGAACGCGAAACCCCATGGATAGGCTTCAACCAATTTGGTTTCGCTCTGAACGGTCATCGAATAAGTACGTTTCACGGTGCTACGCGAAGAGAAAATGCCAATGCCGTTTTCAATATTGGTAAACTGAGGTACTTCCTGAATGATGGAATTGCTCGGCGCATTCACTTCGATATATGTTGTCAGATCGTCGCCACCGGCCGAGATATAAATATCCACTTTGCCGGTATAGCGTTTCACGTTTGGCGCATCCTGATCAATCACTGCAGCAAGTCGAGTGAAAAACTCATCTCCCTGATAGGCTATTTCAAGAGTTTCGCTGCCGTTGGTGTTCTTGCTGGTAACGGTTCCCAAATTCCAGGTCATGGTTTTGTGAACGGTGTCTGCCGATCCGGGCCAAAGCTCCATAAAATTGAAAACCATTACGGCTTCGTGGCGGCGAGCGTTGGGGGCAGCTTTCCATTTGACAGCGCTGGCAACGGTGGATGCAAAATTGACACGGTTGACCGGCTCCATAATGGCAAAATCTTTCACCACCTTGGTCTGGGCTTCCACAACTTTGTCGCCACGTAGAATACGGAGTGTGTAAGTGGCTTCGGGGTCAATGGCAGTGGTGGTATAATACAGTTTCTGCTGGGGGAAATAGAAAATGCTGTCGCCGGCCAGTTTGTTCTGAATGGTGATGGTGTCCAAAGTAATTTCCGGAAGAGAACCCCCGTTTTTTACACCTAAGAGTTTGACATTCAACTTGCCGGTATATTGGCTCGAATCAGGGTTTTGTGCAATCAGTAAGGCATTGCCCGGCCCGAGAAATGCTTTGGTGATTTTGATAAAATTGGTGTCGGCTTTCGAGTCAAGCAGGCCGTAAACAACCGTAATATCTTTGTAATCAGCATAGTTATCAACTTCGGTGCTGCATGAAAACATCTGAAGTATCACCAAAACAGCGAATATGTGAACAATAGAACGCATAAGCTTTTTTATTGAGCTTGCAAAGGTAAGGAACAATCTTTGAATTGCACTTTCCGTAAAGCGAAAAGCATGCCTGAACAAGCCAAAGGCGTTTAAATACTCGCATAGGCCAATAGGGCAGTGTGTGTAGGCCTCCCATTTTTAGTGCGGTTCATAAGCAGACAATTTTCATTCTGTGATTCATTTTTAGCGAGCCGGAACTGGTCAAGGGTTTAGTGGAGCTGTGGCGGAGCCTACTGCAACAATACTTTTACTGGGATATGTGGCCATGATAAGATCAGCATATCAAAGAAAGATACCAAAGATAGATTATGAACAAAAGAAATTCCGATGGGAAGAATGACTGGCAGCTACACTTCGGCTTCGCCTTCGTT